>Ga0210377_10000476_pt1 | contig 38698 bp, 22 predicted proteins | sample PLM4_65_b1redo_FD_155480 | JGI IMG/M metagenome (GOLD analysis project Ga0210377, IMG submission 155480) | Groundwater sediment microbial communities from an aquifer in East River, Colorado, USA - PLM4_65_b1 redo | ecosystem: Environmental > Terrestrial > Soil > Riparian zone | place: USA: East... | reverse complement strand
CTGAAAGGCATCCGTTCTTCATTCTATCTTCTTATTCAGTACATTATGCAATTAGAGTTATGTCATTCTGAGCCGGGAAGCGGCGAAGAATCTCCTGTAAGCCAGGCAATTTAGGTTATTTGAGACCCTTCGCTGCGTTCAGGGTGGCGTGTTGTCATTTCATACCCAAGCATTCGAATTCGTTATAAGCGCGGCATAGTAGATTTCTCATGCGTTATACTTTCCATCATGCGATCAGATAATAACTCACCCATCGGCATCTTCGACTCCGGCGTAGGCGGCGTTTCCGTCCTGCGCGCCATTCGGGAGCAGATGCCCGAAGAACCGATCATCTACTTCGGTGACCAGGGACACATCCCATACGGTCCGCGCCCGATGGAACAAATTCGAAATTTCTCTGAGGCGATCACAAGATTTTTACTCGCCCAAAAAGCAAAGAATATTGTTGTCGCTTGCAATACAGCCTCCGCCGCGGCGTTGAAGTATTTGCGCGAGAAATTCCCTGATGTTCAGTTCGTCGGCATGGAACCTGCTGTCAAGCCTGCGGCGGAACACACGCAGACGGGCAAGGTTGGTGTCCTTGCCACGCCCGCCACATTTCAAGGCGCTTTATACGCGTCTGTTGTGGAACGCTTTGCAAATGGCGTGGAATTATTGCAGAGTACCTGTCCCGGCCTGGTTCAACAGATCGAGCAGGGGAATCTCGACGGCGAAGAGACACGCCAAATTTTGGAAGATGCCCTCCAGCCGATGCTTGAGAAAAATATTGATACAGTTGTGTTGGGATGTACCCACTATCCATTTGTGATCCCGCTCATTCAGCGGATCGTGGGAAGAAACGTCCGGGTGATCGACCCGGCCCCCTCGGTGGCGAAGCAGACCTGGCGTCTGCTTGAAGCGGGTGGGATGAAGAGTCGGTCATCCACGCGGGGCGATGTCAAATTCTATACGTCAGGCGATCCCGCGTCACTCAAATCCGTGTTGCCCGTGTTATTGGGGGAAGATGGTAAATGTGAGAGAGTTGAGTGGTTGAATGATCATGTCATTGCGAGGAGCGAACGGCAGTGAGCGACGAAGCGGCGCCACGGCGACGCTTTGGGCTGTGCCCTCGCAATGACATGCTACAATGCCCAGGCGAGCATGAAACCCAGGATCGCCACGATGATGCCGAGATGCAAAAACAAATTGCTCACCGTGATGAAATTGGATGTCACGAAAAAGGGCAACAGGAAATTGACGATCACGAGCAGAATGCCGAGCAAAGGCAAAAACCCTTTGCGATGTGCGAAAAAATCCGATGCCTTGTCAACAAGGGTGGAAAGCCATTTCATATTTCTTCCTCTTCTTCGGGTTCATGATGATTCGAGGCGACCTGCCAGCCATTGAACTGAGCCAGCAAACGCCCGGGGATGCGACCCTGCATCAGCACACCGCCGCGCCCGTGCTCGATGCGTTCGACCTGCCCCGCCTCATGGAACAGAGAGATGAGCGCGCCCTGTTGGTATGGAAGCCGCACGAGGATCGGTGCATACCTTTCATATAACTCTTCCTGGATGACTTTCAACAGATCCTTGATTCCGCTTCCTTTCAAGGCGGAAATTGTCACCGCCTTCGAAAAGCCACTCACTGCATCCTTCGCGGACTCCGGGTCGCGCAAGCGATCCACTTTGTTCAATGCAGTCACCACCGGGATGTGGTGCGCGCCAAGTTCATCGAGAGTCTCCTGCACAGAGTTGAACTGGTCCAACGCGTTGGGATGTGAAATATCGACGACATGCAACAGCAGGTCAGCTTCAACGATCTCTTCCAGTGTTGCATGGAAGGCTTCGATCAACGTGGTCGGCAGTTTCTGAATGAAGCCTACTGTATCCGTGAGCAACGCCTGATAGCCACCGGGCAATTCCACTTTACGCGTAGTGGGGTCGAGCGTGGCGAAGAGCTGGTCTGCCACATAGACTTCTGCTCTTGCCAGTTTATTCAACAACGTTGACTTGCCCGCGTTGGTATAGCCTACGAGTGCAACGGTTGGGATGCGCGAGCGTTTACGCTGTGCGCGATACCGCTGGCGATGTGCGCTTACTTTTTCCAGTTCCTTTTTGAGATGCGCGATGCGCTTGCGGATGGCGCGCTTGTCCACTTCCAGCTGTGTTTCACCGGGACCGCGCAAACCTACGCCGCCAGTCGAGCCGGCGCGTCCGCCGCCGCCGCCTGCCTGTCGCTCAAGGTGCGTCCATTGACCGGTGAGGCGCGGCAGATAATATTCATATTGTGCGAGTTCCACCTGCAACATGCCTTCGCTGGTGTGCGCGTGTTGTGCAAAGATATCGAGGATGAGCGCGGTGCGGTCCAGCACACGCACATTCCTGCCCATGATCTCCTGTAATTCACGCTGGTGGCGCGGGGATAATTCATCGTCGAAGATGATCACTTGTGAAAGCGTCTCTTCGACGAGCAGTTTCAGTTCGTCCACTTTGCCGGGACCGATATAGGTCTTGACGTGAGGACGGTCCAGTTTCTGGGTCAACTCACCGACGACATCCAGACCGGATGTATCTGCAAGCAACGCCAGTTCGGTTAGCGAATCTTCCAAAGGAAGGAATGACTTTTGTTGATAAAGATCCACGCCGACGAGGAACGCCCGTTCGCGTGGGGGAATGGTGGGTTGAGGTTTTTTTTTTGACATTGATTTTTACTCTAGCCGTCGGGAGCATTAAGTTTTATTTTTCATTCCAAGTGTATCAAACAACTTTGCCATCTTCGGGTCAGGCGATTCTGTCCGGGAAGGAATAAGAATGTGGAATATGGAACCCGGACATTTCTTTTCGTCGAAACCTGGAGACTCAACCCAGATCGAACCGCCGTGTGCTTCAAGGATGCCGCGCGAGATGGAAAGTCCCAACCCGGGGCCGCCGCCTTTGAACTTCGTCTTTCCGCTCGAGTGCAAGTCAACGCGCCCGAGTTGCCCGAACTTTTCAAAGATCATGGTCTGGTTCTCAGCCGAGATGCCGATACCCGTATCCGCGATCGTCACTTCGATAAAGCCGGGTAACGTTCTTCCATCAATGATGATGGTACCACCATCGGGCGTGTATTTTATCGCATTATTAATGATGTTGCGCAGCGCCTGCTGGACGCGCGCCGGGTCGATGTAGATCCATTGTTTGTTCCCTTCAAAGTCTCTGCGTTCCATGGTCAGTCTTCGAACGCGTACTGTCTCTTCAACTTCCAGATATAACGCTTCGATCATCTGGCTGACTTGCATGGGCTGGAAGTTCAGGTTGAGAAGGTCATTATCGATCATCGAAACATCGATCATGTCGTCCACGATGGCGCGCAGGCGGTCAATGCCGGTGTTCATGCCGTTCAATAAACTGTTCAAATCCGCGCCTTTGCCTGCCTGCATCAGGTCTTCCATCATCGATGCATAACCTTCGATCAGCGTAATGGGGGTCTTCAGTTCGTGCGCCGCCACGGAAATGAACGCCGACTTGCTCTTGTCCACGCGTTCCATTTGTTTCTGTACTTTTTCCATTTCATTGGAAATATGCGCGACGCGCGTCTCCATTTCATAGCGAGATACAACACCCAAACCGTAAGCGTAAATCGGGATGACTGCTGCCAGCAGGTCGAATGCCTGTTGCTTTGCCAGTGTATCACGCGCCACCTGAATGGTCAGCGCGATCATGCGATTGATCAGGAACGAAACGTGATACAGACCTTCTTCCAGGCTGGTCTCTGTGGAAGCCTTTGCCCAATCAACCAGGATCGAATCCATCCATGCCGGGTCGCCTGTCGTAACAGATTGTTCGAGCAGATCGAAGAAACGGCCAAGCTGTTCTTCGAAGTCTGCGCGCACCTCCATGCCACGCGCCAACTCCAGCCCGACGCGCTCGATCCACACGGGGCGCACTTTTGCAAGTATTCTTTGAACAGGGGTTGTTTTGATTTTCCTTGGCATCTACCGCTTGTCTCATTAATAAGTAAACTTTTGGAATGGCTATGTAAGCCAAAATCTGAACTTCAAGTTTACATACGCATGTTAGACATGCGTGCGGCACTCTGTAAACCATTATGTCACCCTGAGGGAGAGTTTGTCGCGACCGAAGGGTCTCGAATATCGCATTAGAGATGCTTCGTCGGGCGTTGCCCTCCTCAGCATGACATCCATATTTTATCAGGGTTGCCCGCTTTGCTGAATAACCCACGCGCGCAGGGTGTCTCCCACGGCTTGCAGTCTTTCTGCTGATACCCTGTCAGGTGTGTCGGCAATTGTATGCCAGTATGGATAATCAAAATCGATGATGTCCACTGCAGGGATGCCGGCCTCCAAAAACGGCGTATGGTCATCGAGCATCGAATGCCTGTATTCTGGAATAAATTTGCTTTCATACCCCAGGTTCTTTGCTGTCGCCCAGATTTCATCAGTGATCTCCGGGTTTGAGTTGCGCTCCTTGTAAATGTTAAGTTCCGCATCACCGATCATATCCACAATCACGACCGCGCGCGGCTGGATGGCGGGATTATTCTTCACGAACTCACGCGAACCCAGGATCCAGTCCCAACCTTCGATGCGTCCGTTATCTTCGGCATCGAAAAAGACCAGCCAAACCGGAACAGTGTCCTTTGGCAGGCTGCGCGCCAACTCAAGCAGGACAGCGACGCCCGATGCACCGTCATTCGCGGCGGGGACAGGTTGGGTCCGATTTGCCACATTGGGATCGTTATCGGCAAAGATACGCGAGTCATAGTGAGCACCGATGATGATCTGTGGGGATTCGTCTCCGCTCTTCCCAATGAGATTATACACGGTATGTCCCAACGCTTCAGACCCCTGGACCTCGACCTGCCATCCTGCAGCGATAATCTGATCCTGCATCCATGCGCGGATCTGGTCATGACCAGCCGTCCCGGGGCTGCGCGGACCGAACGCGACTTGTGTTTTCACATCCGCGTAGGCGCGTTGCCCGTCAAACGAAACGGGAACATCCTCTGTTTGGGTAAGCTCGGGTTGAGCCGCGTCGAAACGGAACGAGAATGCATACCATCCAACCGTGGTGAGAAGAAGGAGACCGATGATGGAGAGGTAAACTGCAATGGATCTATTTTTCATATTTAAATGCTTTTAGCGCCGAGGACGGCGCTAAACCCGCCGCCGGGGCTTGTACTGAGCCTGTCGAAGTGACGGCAGCTGGAGCAAGATATTTCAACGCGAGTTGTAAGTCTTCAATTGCACGATCTGCATAAGCCTTGCCGCGCTCGCGTTTGCCGATCCTGGATGTAAATTCAAGAGGAGGCAAAATGCCGAAGTTGGCTTTCATCGGTTGGAAGTCTTTGAGGTCAGCGTGTGTGACGTAATGGCACAGCGCGCCCAGCATGGTCGTTGGTGGAAGTGTGACGAGTTCTTCATGATGATGCAAATGTGCGGCGTTGATGCCCGTAAGCAGACCGGTTGCGATGTTGCCCATATAGCCTTCCACACCTGTGATCTGGCCTGCAAAGAAGAGATCGTCGCGTGTGATGTGTTGGAGGGTGGAGCGCAGAAGTTTCGGTGAGGCGATGAACGTGTTGCGATGCATCTGTCCATAGCGCATGAACTCGGCGTTCTCGAGGCCGGGGATCATGCGAAGCACACGCTTTTGTTCGGGGAATTTGAGATTGGTTTGAAAGCCGACTAGATTATACAAACTGCCCGCGAGATTATCCTGCCTCAATTGCACAACCGCATACGGGCGTTTGCCCGTGCGCGGGTCTCTCAGCCCAACCGGGCGCATGGGACCGAATGCAAGTGAATCCAAGCCGCGCTCGGCGATGATCTCGATCGGCAGACAACCTTCAAAGAAGTGACCGGCTTTGACTCCACTCTTGATCGCATCTTCGAAGGAACGCAGTTCAATTCGCTCGGCGTGGAGAAGTGCATCTACGAAAGCGTAATATTCTTCTTTCGTGAAAGGACAGTTGATATAGTCACCCTCTTCGTCCTGAGCGGAGGATGGAGCGCTTGTTACTCCGTCCGCAGTCGAAGGACGGTTTTGCACTCCATAGCGTGAGGCACGGAAGGCAATATCCATGTCAATTGATTCGGCATGGATGACGGGTGCGATGGCGTCGAAGAAAAAGAGATGTTCTTCACTGCTCAATGCCGATATGGATTGCGAAAGCGCGGGCGATGTGAGCGGTCCGCTGGCGATGACGGTGGGTGAGGGTGGTATCTCCTTCACTTCTTCGCGCACGAGCTCAATTTTCGGGTGACTCTCGATTTGTTCCGTCACGAGTCGTGCAAAGAGTTCACGGTCTACAGCGAGCGCTCCACCTGCTGGAAGCGATGCTTTCTCAGCGCATTCCAGAAGCATGGAACCGAGCATCCGCATTTCGTTCTTAAGTACGCCTGAGGCGCGGTCAGGCAGGTTCGAGCCGAGAGAATTCGAACAAACGAGTTCAGCCAGATCGTGAGTCTGATGCGCTCCTGTCTGCACGGATGGACGCATTTCGTAGAGTCGTACTGTGAGACCGCGCTGGGCGGCCTGGTAGGCAGCTTCACTCCCTGCAAGCCCGCCACCGATCACAGTTAAGTCAGTCATACTTTGATTCTACCATTGTAGCGCAGTACGGCTTAAACAAAGTCGCTTGACAAATTATCGATATGTCATGCTGAGCGGAGTGAAGCATCTCCGATACGGTGAGGAGACCCTTCAGTCGCAGCTAACGCTCCTTCAGGGTGACATAATTTTGGACTTTGTTAAAACCCTGTGTAGAGCAGGATGTCATCTTGCTCTACGAGATACACTCTGCTGTATAATTAACCTAGAATGCCTAACCACACCACGATCGAGTCCCAACTAAAAGAGGCCAGCCAGTTGACGAATGTGGCGTGGGCCGTGCTGGTCGAGCGGGAAGCCGGGAAATGGCGGGTTCTGTCGAATTATCACCTTGCCAAAAAGACACAACCTGGGCTTGTAAAATTCCTGAGCAAAGCGGAAGTGGATTCCTGGTTGTGCGGCGCGTTGAGTGGTGGGCAAAGCCGGTCAGTCTCGCTGCCCGCGGCCAGTAAATTGGATGCTGTGCGTTTGTTCGCTTTTCCTTTGGCGGGAGTTTCGCGTGTTGTGCTGGCAGGTGCCGATCAGATGCCGAACGAGTCCCAGCGACTTTGGCGGTTGGTGGTCTCGGGGATGCAAACGGAAGAGACAGCAGCTGATGCGTATGCTTCATCTTCCGTTGCAGCTTCCCTGCTCATCCCTGACCTGGACTCCGAAAGTCCCTATGACTTGCCGCGGGCACTCGATCGCGCTCTGGCATCATTTGTTCGTCTCGTTTCTGTACAAGGGGGGTGGCTCGCGGTTCGACGCGGTGATTCTCTCGAAGTGCACGCGCAGTGGAATGCGCCATCCTGTACAGACTTGGTTTTATCCATCGACGCGCATACCCTTTTCCGGCGCATGAACCGCAACCTGACTCCGATGGTTGTCAACCGCGACGATTCACTTTGGTCGGAAATCCCACACAAAGGTTTGAAATCCAATACCCGTTTATGGACTTGTGTGCCACTGATCATCGGCCAGCGTTTGATCGGTGCGCTTGTGCTTTGGCGGACAGGTGAATTCAAAGGAGATGAATGGAATCGATTGATCGATCTCGCAACTCAGATTGCACCCGCCATTGAAACCATCATCACATTTGCTGAGATGGCGGGTCATCTGCGCCGTCTGGCCATGCTGAATGATTTTGCACTGACAGTTTCCACGGGTCGAAATCTTGATCAGATCGCCCGCCGTATGTTCGCATTGCTCTCGCGTGCCTTTGGTACTGAGCTGATCGTCTTATATTTACTATCTTCGGATAACCGCCTGTTGAACGAATACCGAAGTAGTGATGGAAATATGACCTCCACGGTGCGGAGCGCGGATGAACATCGCATTGCGCCGTTGATCAAGAGCGGACAAAAGATACGCTTGAGTGACGTTCAGGCTGAAGGCTCTGTTCCTCTTTATGAAGGTGTGGCATCCGGTTTGTATGTCCCTTTGCGGTTTAGAGGACAGGCGATCGGCATTCTCTGTGTTGAGAGTACCAGAAGTGATGCATTCAACATGTATGATGAGAGCCTCATTGTTGTGATCGCCAGTCATCTCGCCAGCCTTGCTGATTACACACGTCTGCGCGAGGAAGCGGAGGGCCGCGCCCGTAATCTGGGTCTGATCCATGAAGTGGTCCAGCAGGTGATCGGTCTCACCGACCCGCGTGAAGTGGCGGAGATCACAGCCGATCTGCTGGCACGTTATTTTGCCTATGAACTTGCCGCAGTCTTTATTGCCGATGAAAAAGGAAAATTGACAATCGGTGGTTTTGGCGGCGCGAGCCAGAACGTCGTGAAGCGCGCCATGAAATCCTTTGAATACCCTGTTATTGGTGGCATCACTGGTCATGTTTTTGAGACGGGAGAAAGTGTGGTTGTCAATGACGTGTTGCAGGATAATCGCTATCGTTCCATCAAAGGCTGGCAGGCGGGTTCGGAGTTGTGTGTCGCGATCCGTGATGGGGCAAAGATTCTGGGAATTCTTGATGTGGAAAGCAGTTCACGTAACACATTCACGCACAACGACTTTATGGCACTGGAGGCACTAGCCGGAATTCTCGCCAGTGTGATCACCAGTGCAGACCAGTATCAGAGACTGCAGGTGACCATCGACCAACTCCGCTCCATGCAGGTGGAGTTGAACGAAAGAATGGAGGCACAACGCTCCGCAGAGAACCGCCTGATTCAGGCTGCCAAGCTTGCCGCGGTGGGTGAGATGGCGGCAGGCATCGCACATGAATTGAACAACCCGTTGACATCCGTTATGGGCTTTGCCGAACTGGCTTTGGAGGAAATCCCCAAGGGAACCGATACTCACAAGGATCTTGAAATGGTGGTACGTGAATCGGTTCGCGCGCGCGATGTCGTTCGTCGCCTGCTTGATTTCGCGCGACAAAGCGAGAGCACCCGCGCCCGCGCCTCCCTGAATGAAGTGGTTGAGGATGTGGTTGCGTTGAGTCGCCATCTTATTCACACAAACGGTGTAGAATTGATACTTGATCTGGAAAAGAATCTACCCTGGGCATTGGTGGATGCAAACCAGATGAAGCAGGTCCTGCTAAATCTGGTTCACAATGCATTACAGGCCATGCCCGATGGCGGCGAGATGGAAATTTCGTCCGCATCGGTCAATCGGGATGATCGCGAGTGGGTCATGGTGTGTGTGCGGGATTCCGGTGTCGGAATCCCAGAGTTGCAGCAGGCTCGTATTTTTGAGCCGTTCTTCACAACAAAAGGCGATCAAGGAGGTACGGGTTTGGGACTCTCAGTCACTTATGGGATCATCACCGATCATGGCGGGCGAATTGAAGTTGAAAGCCAGCCGGGAAATGGTTCAAAATTTTCAGTGTGGCTGCCACTTTAAAACAGCTCGCGAATATATTCAAAAGAGATCATGGAATCGATATCAATCCTTGTTGTAGATGATGAGCCAGGAATTGCGCTTCTCTGTCATCGTGTATTGAGCCGCGCCAGCTATGATGTCACTTCGCTAACAGATCCGCGCGCAGCGATCGAACATCTTCAGCAGCATCACGTGGATATGCTGGTGGTCGATATCCGTATGCCGGAAGTGGATGGTTTTGATGTCATCTCACGTGCGCAAATGGTCCACCCCGATATTGCCGTGCTTGTGATGACAGGATTCGGCACCGTTGAAACAGCCATCCGTGCGTTGCGTCAGGGTGTGGATGGTTTAATTCTTAAACCATTCGAAAAAAGCGATGAGTTTCTTCAGGCCGTAAAGCAGGCGTTATCAGACAATCAACGCAAGCGTGATACTGCACGTATACAAGCCTTGCGTCCCCTGTTCAATGTGACCGAGACCCTTTTTGCCGAAACCGATCGAAGTAAACTTCTTGACCTGATCCTCTCTGCGATCCGGGTGCATCTCAATTGCTCGAACGTTGCCTATTACCAGGTTGAAAACGGAAATGTATCCATGATCGCTCAGCGTGGCAGTGTCCTTCAAGTGGATGGAACGAACTTTGCTGCACAACTCGTCAGGCGCGTCGATTCAGATGGGGATCCGATCGTGATCAATGCAACAGGACCCGGGGAGGAGGATGCGCAGTCGCTTCTCTACACGCTCGGGCTTGGTACGGCGATCCTGATACCTGTCGCGCGTTCCAATCTGCACAGTGTTTTGTTCGCCGCGCGGGATGCGGGCAGCGCGGAGCGTCCCTTCCGCGGCGCCGACCTGGAAATGTTCTTTGTGCTGGCACGGCAGGCGGTCGTCGCAATGGAGAATGCACGGCTATATGCAGACCTGCGTGATTACGTCCGCCGCGTGGAGGATTCCCAGGAGGCATTATTGCGTGCTGAAAAAATGGCTGCTGCCGGCCGCCTAACCGCCTCGATCGCGCATGAAGTGAACAATCCGTTACAGTCGGTTCAAAATTGTCTGCATCTTGCCGGTCGCGAAGATCTGCCGCGAGAAAAGAGGCAGGAATATTTTGAGCTTGCAAGAAATGAGCTTGACCGTTTGATGAAGACCATGCAACGCATGCTCGATTTTTACCGCCCAGGCTCGGCCAAAGTTGAGCAGGTGGATATTCTCGATCTGTTGCAACATGTGCTAAGTCTCACGTCCCAACAATTAGGCCAGCGGCATATCCAGGTGGCCACCGATCTGCCAAAATCTTTACCCGCGATCTATGCGGTGAGCAGTCAGATACAGCAGATATTTTTCAACCTGATCCTGAATGCGCTCGATGCCATGCCCGGGGGCGGGGAAGTGAAGATCAAAGCGCAAGAACTGGATCGCGGCATCGAAATGATTTTTCAGGATACTGGTCCGGGTATCCCGGAAGAAAAGCGAAACAATATTTTCGAACCATTCTATAGCACCAAAGACGGCGGTACTGGACTTGGCTTGACTGTGAGTTACAATATTGTCACAGCACATGGCGGCACACTCGACCTGGTTGATGGGGACGAGCCTGGCGCCTGTTTCCGATTATTTTTGCCATTGGGAGATAAGCAATGAAATCACATATTCTTGTTGTTGACGATGAACCTGTTGCGCGTCAATCGTTGACCGATATCCTTCGTCTCGAAGGATTCTCCGTAAATTCCGTGCCAAACGGACAGGCCGCTGTCGAATATGTCCGTACGCACCCTGTTGAGCTGATGATCGTTGATCTGCGTATGCCGGGAATGGATGGGTTGGAAGTTGTGCAGGTGGTCAACCAGATATCACCAGAGACGGAGGTGATCTTGCTGACCGCCTTCGGTACAACCGAATCTGCAATACAAGCCTTGCGTTTGCGCATCCATGATTATCTGCTCAAGCCCGCTCCGCCCACGAATGTTTTGAACAGTGTAAAGAAAGGACTGGCCCGTCGTGATGCGCGTTTGAAAGCAAGAGGAGGATCTGCAACCGCAGATATTGATGATGGGATTCCGGAGTTCTCATTGAAAGATGGCACACATATCGACCTTTCCCGCAGGCAGATCCGCAAAAAAGAGCAATTGATCCATTTGACGCCTGCGGAAGGGCGTTTACTGCGTGTGCTCATCGAAAATCCGGGACGTGTCTATTCCCACCGCGAGCTGGTCCTCTTGGTTCAGGGATATGACACATCACAGCGTGAAGCTCCTGAAATTTTACGCCCCCTTGTAAGCAGGTTGCGGCATAAATTGGAAACCTTCCCTTCGCTTTCGGAAAGCATCGTCAGTGTCCGTGGAACCGGATATTTATATGAACAAGACCAGGGAAAATGATCTTGGTCCGGGTCATATTTTTGAGTAATACAAGTCCACTGAATTTTATTCGGCAGACTTCTTTAATGTTTATAAAAATCAGCAGGGAAATCAGGTGGCTGAAGCCAGCTCAACACACCCTGGGTTTGTACCGGGGGGTGAGTGATCGGCTTTTCAAACCAGACAAGTAGAAGGCTGAAGCCCAACCCCCCCATGCCGATCCATTGGAGAACGGTCAGCCTTTCGTCAAGTAATAAGTGACTGAATAAGATTGCCACAAGTAATTCACCCAGTCCAAGCAGGGCAGTCTGCATCCCGCCGATGTGTTTGACACCTAGGAAAAGCATCAGACGTGAAAAAAAAGTGACTGCGGTCAGACCAAATACGGGGAGCCACGGGGCGTCGTTTCCCATCGGCAAACTGCGATCAAAGATCAAATAAGCCGGTACAACAATTGCGCTCATGGACAGGAGAGTGTACATCGTCACGGTGGGTGCAGGAACATCGTAAAGAACGCGTTGATTGATGGGGATGTGGAAGGCATATAACGCCGCGGCGATCACCATAAACGCCACACCAACCAGGTCAATTCCCTCAGCGCCAGCCCATGTAAGCAAAACGGCAGAGAAACATGCAAGGATGATTCGGACAACCGTAAGTCGCGACGTGGATTGATGATCGAGCCTTAACCAGATGGCAACAAAGAAGGGGTAAAGAGCATAAAGCATTTGTGCAATGCTGGCATTCAGTTTGCTCAACCCGACATAATAGAAGAGGGAGCCAATGCCATTAATGCCACCAGCCAGTACACATCCGAGCAAGCCAGCAGGGTAAATATACAGGAATTGTCGTTTGAACACCGCCATGATCAGGAGCAGCAATAACGCCGCCATGCCTGTCCGCAAAGCTACCACAGCAAACGGAGAGAATTTATCCGCGCCTCCCATTGCCGCTTTACCAAAAACTGGTGCAAGCCCAAGAAAGACGGCGGAGAAAAGTGCGGCATTGATCCCGGTGATTCGACCTTTTTGCATTGGATTGAATACCTGATTCCTCAATAACCGATCATGATAATTACAGCGACGGGCAGTGAATGTTGCCCGTCGCGTTTATAAGATGGGGCAACTATCCCCGTTTGGCAATCGTATTTAGCGAATGAGCGAGCGTACTTCCTCAAGGAATTCATCGTTCAGGAAATCACCCTTCATCATGAGCGATTGGATTTGTCCCTGTAGTCGTTCTTTTTCATGCACGGTAAGTTCCTTGGCCGTCGCAACGATGACGGGGATGTTTGCCGTATCGGGATTGCCGCGCAAGGCGTCCAATACTGCGAAGCCGTCCACTTCAGGCATCATCAGGTCAAGGATGACGAGATCGGGGTGTTCCTTGTTAACGAGTTCGATGGCTTCGCGTCCGTTAGTGGCCTCGAAGATCTCGAAATCACCTTGTGATTGAAGAATACGCCGGATGAGGCGACGCGCCTCGGCGGTGTCATCAACTACCACTACCCGCGAGAAGCGGTTCGGCGTCACATTGTTAAGCGCGGAAAGGAGGCCTTCCTGCGGGGTCGTTGATTGCTCCTCCCTGGCGCGCAGATCGACATCGCGTGTCCAGCCTTCTCCGAAGAGGAATTGTTCAGCAGGCATTGTATGCCCGGTGCAATTCACAACGACTGTATCGGTCGATTTGATAATGCCTGCGCGAACCAGTTTGAATAGTCCTGCAAACGCCACACCAGCAGCAGGCTCAGCTGAAATTCCTTCCATCTTTGCCAGCACGTGCATGGCGCGGAATGCATCCTCGTCACTGACACTTTCAAAAACGCCGTTGGTCTCATTCACCTGTTTGCGAAGCATAACGTATGTCCTGCCGGGATCGCCTGTGGCAAGTGTTTCGATTCGGGTTTTCGGCGAAAGTACCGGCTCGGCTTTTTCCAATCCCTTTTTCCAACTCAACACCATGGGTGCACAGCCATCGGCTTGAATGGGAGCGATTGCCGGGATGCGGTCAATCATCCCGAGCTGTTCCATTTCTTTGAATCCTTTGTAAACACCCAGAGGACCCATGCCGCCGCTGATTGCCTGGATATACCAATCGGGGGTGCGCCATTTGGGTGACTCTTTTGTCGAACCGGGTGCTAATCCCTGTGTCATGGTGAGTTGTTCAGCGATCTCGAAGGCGAGTGTTTTCATCGCTTCAACGGCAGTAACTGTGCGTGCGCCCATATCCTGATATAAACCGCGTTGTCGTGCGAATTCCGCGGCAACCTGTTTTGCCTGGTCATAGGAACCTGTGATCTTTACAACCTGGCTCCCATACAAAGCGATTTCACGCATCTTGACTCCGGGGACGAGGCTGGTGACAAATGCCCAGAGCTTGATCCCCGCCCGGGCCGCATACGCGGACAGGGCAATTGCCACATTCCCCGTGGACGCGGCAACCATTTCCGTAACTCCGCCTTCTTTCAGCGCGGCGATCGTGACAGCTGCCTGCCGGTCCTTGAATGATGATGTTGGTCCCTGCCTCTCATCCTTGATGAACAGGTTTGGCAAGCCCAGCATCATTCCAAGATTTGCGGCCTGAATGAGCGGTGTGCCTCCTTCGCCCAGACGCAATGTTGGGTTTGGGTTGCGGATGGGAAGAAGCTCACGATAGCGCCACAGATCGAATGGGCGATCCTTGATCTCCGATGGAAATGTTTTCGCCACTTCAGCCATATCGTATTCCGCTTCACGCCATTGGCTGTTGCATTGCGGGCAGTGCATGGAGCTTGGATTGAACGGCGCGGCGTGGCCGCAATCCAGACATCTGATTACAAAAGACATTTCAAATGATCCCTCTTGCGTTTATTTTTTAACCCGGAGCTCTGAATTTATCCGGCTCAGTGCATTTTCAATATTCGCGATGAGTTCACTTTCCTTGAGTGAACCCTTGGTGATAAGGCGCTTTCCAAAGTCGTTGAGCTGCTGGTGTTGTTCATTGGTCAGACCACCACCGCTCACGACGACCACAGGGATGTCACGGAGAATCGGGTTTTCGCGCATTTTCTCAAGGATCATAAAACCATCCATATCTGGCATGAAGATATCCAGGATGATCGCGCTCGGTGTTTTTTGGTTGATCATCTCCCATCCTTTTCTTCCACCTTCGGCGAGAATGGGTTTGTAACGGCCCTTCTCATTGAGGAGCTTTTCGATCAGGCGCAGGTCGTTCCGGTCGTCATCGATCACCAATACTTCACGAATGTCACCATTTTTATTCAGCCGGTTGAGCGCGTGCACCAGATCATCTTCAAGGATGGGTTTGACCAAATAATCTGCCGCGCCGAGACTGAATCCTTTATCCGCCTGCTCCATGATGGAACAGATGACGATAGGGAATTCTCGTGTATCGGGATCAGATTTGAGATTGGTAAGAACCGTCCAGCCATCCATTTTGGGCATCATGATGTCGAGGGTCACTGCAAAGGGTTTGAGTTCCATGATCCGCTCCTTGGCTTTGGATGGATCGGTGAGAGGCACGACATGATAGCCCTGTGGATTTAGGTAGCGTTCATACAAGCTTATCACCTGCGGATCATCGTCGATTGCAAGGATGACCTTCTTGCCTTCAGGAATTACTTCGGTGGGTTGGTTATAGAGAGGCAGGGTAAACCAGAATGTCGAGCCTTTTCCTTCTTCGCTATGGACACTGATGCGCCCACCATGTAGTTGAACAAGATTCGCACAGATGGAAAGTCCAAGGCCGGAACCGCCACTCTTGCGTGTGGCGGAACCATCTACTTGCGAGAATGCCTTGAAGAGTTTTTCCTGCCCTTCAAAGGAAATACCAGGGCCTGTATCGACCACGTTGATCAGTGCCTCCAGTTTTCCGGTAGGACCTTTTTGAGCGTGTGTCTCAACAGTGATCGTACCTTCGTCTGTAAATTTGGATGCATTGGAAAGTAGGTTGATCAACACCTGACGGACTCGCATTGTGTCGCCGCGCACGGTTGGCATATCCGCCGGAACCCGCGCGATCAGTTGAATGGGCTTTTCCTTCACCAATCCCTTGGCTGTGGACATGACACTGTTGACCATTTCAGAGAGATGCACTTCTTCAAAGTTGAGTTCCATCTTTCCAGCCTCGATACGGGCAAGGTCAAGGATATCGTTGATCAAACCCAGGAGGTGTTGACCTGAATTGTAGATGGCGGTCAGATCCTGATTCTGCATTTCGGTCACAGGTCCGTCAATTCCTTTTATGATCACGCGAGAGAAGCCGATGATCGAGTTAAGTGGTGTTCGCAGTTCATGGCTCATGTTTGCAAGGAACTGGCTCTTCAGCTGATCCACTTCACGCAGGTCTTTAATCAATTGTTGTGAGAGTTCGTAAGAACGGGCATTGTCGATGGCGACCGCTACTTGATCTGCCAGAGATTGCAACACGGAAATATCATCCTGCGTAAAAGCATTTTCCTGTGTCGATTGAATATCGATCACACCCACGATGCGGGAACCGACGCGCAGAGGAATGGCAACTTCGGCTTGAGTATCCAGCAGGAGCGGGTTGGGCTGGAAGAGTGGTTCCATGTCGGTGTTGTTGACGAGCATGGACTCACCGCTTTCCGCCACCTTTCCAACAATTGATGGTGACCCGACCACCGTGGAAAATTTTTGGGCTTTCATCTTCTCGCCTGCTTCGCCTTTGGCTTCCTGAAGACGGGCATTAAAGCCAGTCTCTTCGATAATATAGATCGCGGCAAAGTAGAAGCCAAACCTTTCGCTGATCAGGCTGACAGTCCGTGTGAAGATCGTGTTCAAGTCGAGCGTTGAAGTAACGAGACGACCGATCTCTGACGACGCGGCGAGATAGGTGTTGCGTCGTTGTAAAGCCTGTTCTGATTGCTTGCGTTCTGTAATATCCTGGTGCACAGCGAGAAAGCCGATCGTTTTCCCGGTTTCGTCAAGGATTGGACTGTTCGTTCCTGCGATGGGGATGAGACGCCCATCCTTCGATTTGTTGACGAGTTCCCCTGAAACTGTTCCACCTGAAAGCAGCGTTGCCCAGAAGTGTTTGTATTGTTCATCAGGAATAAGACCCGATTTGAGAATGCGCGGTGTCTTTCCAATGGCCTCTTCAGGGGAATATCCATATACCTTTTCGAATGCCGGATTTGCATATTGGATCGTGCCGTCCAGATCTGTGATAAAGACCGCGTTATCAGACCGGTCAATGCCCAGCTTGAACTTTTGAATTTGACGCTCTGCAAGGAATCGTTCAATGGCTGATGAAACCTGCGGTGAAAGAACGGAAAGAATTTCCTTGTGCCGCTCTGTGATCCGGATTGAAGGATTGTAGGATTGGATGGCGATAATGCCTGTAACGACCTGCTTTGATCGAAGAGGGACACCCAGCCAATCCACACTACGGGCGCCATCGCTCACGATCTCACCGGATGCTTCAAGTTCGGAAAAAATTTCCGGGGTTGTCCGCAATGCCCTGCCTGTTCTGATCACGTAGCTGGTCAATCCCCTGCCTAGCTTTCGCGGAGACCATTCTTCATCCATCTCGTCCGAATGATAAGGAAAATTGATCAAATTCGTAGCCGGGTCATATAGTGCAACATAGAAATTCCTGGCGGGCAGGATAAATCCGATGGCATCATGAACAGAACGGATCAATTCTTCGAATGTCTTTGAGGTGAGGGCGCTTTCAGAAATATGTGTAATTGCAGCCTGGGTTAATTCATTCGTTTTTCGTTCAGTGATATCCTGCGAAGAGCCAGCCACCTTTACCGGCTGCCCCTTGGAATCACGTTCGACTTTGTAAATTGAACTGACCCAGATGACTCTGCCATCCGTTGTTTTGTATCGAACTTCAGATGTAAGATCACTTCGGTTATTGCGATCATCAATCGCATCCTGCACAGCTTTTGTAGCAACAGGGATATCCTCTGCTAGCACAAATTTCTGCATTGTTTGTTCCAGAGGAAATTGATAGCCGCCCTCTTTTTCTGCAGACGTGTTCAAGAGCGAAAGCAACTCGTCTGTAAAAGAAATCGTTTGGGTTTGAAGGTTTATTTCGAAATATCCAATGCGCGCTATTCGTAACGCCTCTGAGAGTTGACCCTGGCTGTCGGTAACATCCTGGAACAGGCGGGCATTCTCGATCGCGACGGCGGCTTGCTGTGCCAGGCTGCTCAGAAATTCAAGTTCAGTTGGAATGAAATCCTTTCCTTCGCCTGTCCGCCAAACAGCCATAAGACCAGTAACGCGGTCCAGGGAAAGCACCGGGACAGCCATTATGTGCTCAAAATCCTTGGCTGTTGTTCCGGCAACCGTTATGGCGCCTTTCTCGTTCGATGCGTCGTTGACAATTCGACCAGTCTTTGTGATAACAATTTTCCCAAGAATCCCACGATCCGTTTGAATGGGATCGTTCTTGATCTCTTCAGCATCGGCCCCTACTGCAGAAATAGCCTGCCAGTATGTATTTTGAGGATTCGGTAGGTACACAGCACTGGATTCGGTTTGAAGCAATTCCTTGGCATAAACAGCGATTCTTTCCAATACCGATTCGAGCTTCAAGGTGGATGAGATCTCACGACCGACTTCAGCCAGGGCGGCAGTTTCTTGAGCTCTGCGTTGTGCTTCCTGGAACAGCCGGGCATTTTCCACAGAAATGGCGGCCTGGCTGGCAATCGTGGCTAGAATGTCGCGGTCGTGCTCATCATAGAGATAGGCTTTTTCGATGCTCTGAACTGCAATGACACCCAGGACCCGGTCACCTATCAACATGGGAACCCCCAGCCAGCATTTCGAGGGGGTATCGTCTTCACTAAGCGGAAGAAACTCAATCCCCAGATTCTTCATATGACCAAGTACATCGTCCGGTGCGAAGATGGTTTTCTTGTTCCGAATAATATGATCGGTAAACCCATTGCCTGTTACTTTGCCTGGTTTTAAATTCAATCGGTTTCCGTCTTCAAATGCGACCGGATATGACTTCTCCGTACTTTTCTGGTCATATAATGCCACATAGAAATTTTTTGTATTCATCAATCTGGATGTGTATTTATAAATTACTTCAGCAATCCCTTTTGTATCCAGTTTCGTGGAAAGTTCATTTCCCATTTCGTTAAGAACGACAAGTTCCTCGGCGCGGGATTGTGTTTCCTGAAACAGACGTGCATTTTCAAGCGCCAGGGAGAGTTGGTCTGCGACCTGCTTTACCAGTAATTGTTCGTCCGGACTCCACCTGCGTTGTTCGGTTTCGTCCATCACCTGTAGAGTCGCCCAATTGTTCAATCCCATCTGGAATGCCAGAGACATTGGCTCTGCTTTCGAGACGCGAGTGACCATCTCCACAGGACCCGTAATTTGAGAGGCGGGTTTAAGTACAGCCGGTGGTGATGCCTTTTCCGCAGGAATGCGTTTGCGCGATGCGCTGCGCTTCGGCTCCGCAGGAGCTTCTTCCGGCTTGAATCCCTCGAATAATTTATTAAGCCGCTTGGCGATTGGCTTCTTCTTTGGCATATTCAATTAACTCCTGGGCAAGGACCCGGTATTGCTGTGAGCCGCGGCTGTTTGGCTTATACTGTGTGATCGGTAAACCTGCGATTGGACTCTCTCTTAGTTTGGTGTCGATTTCAATGACAGTTGTAAAAACACCCTGCCCAAATGTGGCCTGTAATTGTTCAAAAATGTTACGATGCGTCCGATTTCGGCGATCCAACAGGGTGACCAGAATTCGATATGCGAGATTCGGGTTGCTTTCCTGGCGAATCCGGCGAATGGATCCCATCATGTTCCTCAGTGCGTATGCAGAAAAGTACTCGGCTTGCGTGGGAATGATCAGCAGGTCCGCGGCTGAGAGCGCGTTAAGCGTGATGGCGCCCAGAGCAGGTGGACAATCCAGCAGGATGTAATCATAAGGAAGCGGACCAGCCTCCAGGGCGGTATGAAGCGTGGTGAGATAATTGCTTCGCATGGGCAAATGTTGTTCCGCAGTCTCAATGCGTGAATTGGATGGAATCAAATCCAAATTCTTGACATCAGTCTTGCGGATCGCGGCCCGAATCGCAGCGTTCTCGACCAGCACATTTGCAGACGTAATTTCAGCCTCACCTGTTTCAAGGCCCAACGCAAGGCTCAGATTAGCTTGAGGATCCAGATCTATCAAAAGGATGCGATGATTTAACTCAGCAAGAGATGCGCCCAATGATAGCGTGGATGTTGTTTTGGCAACTCCGCCTTTTTCGTTTGACACTGCGATTATATATGTCATATTTCCTCGATATCTCCGTTAAAGTCCGTCGTTTCCTTGTACAACCTGCGGTATAACTTCCACGCGGCTGGCTCCAAGGGCACTGCGCAATTCTTCCATTGCGGTCTGGATCATGAGTTGGGGGTCATTCACTCTCCGAATCTTACTTGTAATATCCGAAACCATTCTCTCGCGTTCTGCGCGACGTGTGGTTTCATCAAACAAACGGGCATTTTCCGCTGCCAAAGCAACACGCTCTGCAACAGCCTTGATGAGATCGATCTGATCCTGAGTTAATGCATTTGCAGTTGGGGACTGGACAGCCAGCGTACCGATGATTTCTCCGCGCAGCTCGATCGGGACCAGGATCTGGCCTGCTCCCGTTTGTTTCTGATTTCCTTCCCCTTTGGGTGTTCCTTTTAATTCAATCGGCGCGTCGAGTGGTTTTGCTCCGGTAATGTTGTATTGGTAACCCACCAGATTTTGCTCCACTGAAAGTTTGGAAAATGCTTCACGGGTGACCTGGCGACCGATCGTTTCTGATTCTGCCAACGCTCTTCGGGTCTCATCGAAAAGGCGCGCGTTGTCAATCGCAAGGCTTACCTGATCTGCCAGAAGCGTTAACATCTGAATATCTTCATTTGAGAATGCGGCCTTTTCAGTGCTTTGCACATCCAACGCTCCGATGATGCGAGTTCCACTACGTAGAGGCAATGCCATTTCTGAATGGGTATCCGGAAGGTCCGGGTTGTTGAAAAACACTGCATCCGAGCCCACGTCCATCGCGACGCGCGGATTGCCGGTTGCCGTCACGTTTCCTACGATGCCCTGTTCGCCGACGCGCAGGCGGTGTTTTCGTTCGAGCATTTTCCTGCCGCCTTCACTGTTAGCCGCGCTAAAAACAGCGTATTCGTTCGCCTCATCCAGCAGGAAGATACCGACATGGTAGAAAGCGAACTGCCTGCTGACCACGTTTGTAATATGTGGCAGGAGTTCCTGAAGATCACTGATGGACGCAATGGATTGGGCGACTTGTGCCAATGCTTCAAATTGAGTGGCACGTCGTTGGATCTGTTTGTTTGCGGTTTCAAGTTCCAGGCTTCGCTGTTGTACTTCAGTTGTACGTTCAGCAACGCGCAATTCGAGCGAGTCGATTGATTCTTTCAGCTCCGTCGCCATTGAATTCAATGTGCTGGCGAGGGTACCGATTTCATTTTGTTCGGAAACATCTGCCCTGGCAGCCAGATTTCCTTTTGCAAGTTCCTGGGCAGTTCTGGTCACTGCCACGAGTGGGGCGGTTATTGTGTTACTAAAGTTGAGAGTGACCGCGGCTGTTAGAATAAAAATTCCCAAAACGATTAAAACACTTACAACCAGTGCTTTGCTGGTCTCCTGTTCGATTTGTTGTTTGGCGGCAAGTGATTCTGCCAACATTTCCTGAATGGGCACAACGATCGCCAGACTGAAGTTGACCCCAGGAATTGGACGATATACGACAAACCGTTCGTTGTCATTGATATTGATTTGGGTGCGGCCGCTTTCGCCGGAGGTCATCTTTAAGATTACATCTGACAATTCAGGCCCTGATTTGTTTAACTCCGCTTCAGTTAAAACATTACCCAATGGAATATCCTGGGGATTGAGACCAAGATCCTGATATGCCTTATCCGGCATGGCGATCAACCGGTTATCCTTGTCAACAAGAAAGGCGTAACCGCTGTCTCCCACCTGAATGTTGGTGACAATGTCAGTTATTCTCTTGAGTTGGATATCCTGGGCTACAACACCGCGGAATCCACCAAGGTCATCATATACGGGTACACTGTTTGTGATCACGATCCCGTTCAGTGCTGCATCCAAATAAGGATCAGACCAGACGGCATCTTTCCCGGGATTTTGTTCCGGCGCGGCTTTCACGTACCAGGGTCTTCCCGTAACGTCAAAATCATCAGGAACGATTGCTGCAAGATCAACATTCGGGTAGTAAAGTGTATAGCCTGATGAGCCGCCAAAATATACTGCTATGGTATCGGGGTTTGTTTCGAGCATGGATGGCGCTGTGAAATCGATCTGCTTCATCGTATTTAGGTCGGATGCCATAAAATCTGTGATCTCGGACGCAGCCGGGACAAACACTGAACCTGGTTCGGAATTCGAATTATCCCAGCTTCCCTTGTCATTTCTTTCAAGCAATGTGCCTGCATCCCAATAAGTACCACTGGCGAACACCTTTTGATTTGAAAACAGGTTTTGACTGGTCAACCTGAGCGATAGGATGCTTTTGTTTAGCGAGCCGAAGAAATCCGTAAGCGTTGATGTATGCTTATCTGCTGTTGTGTCGAGAGTATTTTCTGCCTGCTGGAGTACGCTTTTATCCAGCTGGGTGGCAAGCTGGGAGTTGGTCTCCCTCGCTTGATAATAAACATACAATCCCATGATCGCGATTGCTATAAAGACAATCGATAAACTTCCTATTACCAATCTATTACGAAGAGGAAGTGAACTTAAGGGTAGTTTATACCACTCTGCCTTTGTTCTCATGGGTGATGTGTTCATCGGGACTTTTCTCCATCCGCGTCCTTGAACTGGATCACTACTTCAGACCCAGGCAGAGCCCGTCCAAGTTCTTCCACGGCTGTTTGCAAGACACTACGCATATTGATGGATGCTCCGATCTTTGCGGTTACTTCACCGATCTTGGCTTCTTTTGCAGCGCGGCGTTGAGAGTCTTGAAGGAGGCGCGCGTTGTCGAGAGCCAAAGCAAGACGATCTGAGACCGCCTGAGCGAGATTGATTTCATCACGGTTCCATCGATGATTCTTAGCAGGAGATTTGATATTTAGAATGCCGATGGTCTGTCCTCGAAGTTTTACCGGTATGGCGAGGGATGGCTGCGATTTTTCATGATTTCCATCGGTTACAACAACTTCGCCTGTTTGAAGCGCTGCTTGTATTTCATCTGACTTCACAGGGGTTTCAAGTGATTTGCCGCCGATCAATGACTGATGGTAACCGATCATAATTTCCTGTTTTGCAAATACTGACCATTCCTGTGATTGATATTGGCGATAAAGTTTTTGTACTTCGCTTAGTGCGTCCTGCGATTGACCGAACAGGCGGGCATTCTCGATCGCGATGGCCACCTGGTCTGCGAGGATACTCAGGGTGTTCGCATCTGATTCGCTGAATGCACCTGCTTTGGTACTTTGTACATCCAGGATACCGATTGTTCGGCCGCGCACATTAAGTGGCAGGGCCATTTCTGAACGTGTGTTTGGGAGGTCTGGGTTGTTGAAGAAAACGGCATCAGACCCAACGTCCAGGGCGATGCGGGGTTTTCCTGTCTGTGCGACATTACCCACAATACCAGTCTGCCCCACTTCCAGGCGGTGACCACGGTTGATCATCCGTTTTCCACCTTCGCTGTTTGATGCTTGCAAAACTGCGAACTGTTGGGTATCGTCCACAAAAAATATGCCAACATGGTAGAAGTCGAATTTCTCGCTTACCAGGCGTGTAACCAGTGGGAGAAGAATGGCCAACCTCTGTTCAGTGGAGATTGTTCGGGAGATCTCACTGATGGCTTGCAGTTCCTGCGCGCGGCGTTCGCTGAGCAGACGTGCCAATTCCACATCAGCAGTTCGTTCTGCAACGCGACGCTCAAGACCACCCAGTGTGTCTTGAAGTTGGCGAGTCATCATGTTGAATGAGTTTGCCAGCCCGCCAATCTCATCTTGAACCAGATATTGCGCCCTTGCGGACAGGTTCCCTGAAGCAATAGCTTCTGAGACTTTAGCCAGATTCACGATTGGTTCTGTGATTGTACGCGCGACGAAGAATCCTGCAAACAGAACAATTACACCTGTTATGAGTGCAATAATGACGGTGACTTTTTGCTGTTGATCGATGGCTTTTAATGCGATAGATTGAGGTTGTACATAAACAATCTTTAAGGGCGTTGTTGAAGATGTTGCTACTCCGACTTCAACAGGAGCGCCCCAGGCTTCATCTGTGCTGGTGAAGGAAGGCTTACTTTCCGAGAGAGTTTGCAAGTTTTCGGCAAAGTTCGGCATATTGAGAGCAATTTCTTTAGCGCCGATATTTCCAGGTATCCTGTTGTTGTTTTGGAACAACGCATATGTTTCTGGATCAGGCTCAATAAGGGTGCGGAAAGCCCAATTAGGTTTCGAGCTGTGCGCAAGGATGAGATTGTATTCATCCAGCAGAATTGCGTAGGAATCTTTTCCGGCAGCCCCACTGTTATTTTCAAAGATCTCGTTTATATATCTAAATGGGAATTGCACACGTACAACACCGATGGTCTCTCCCGAACCATCCTTTACGGGGGCGCTAATATAAAACACGTTCTCCGACGAAGTGGGTGAAAAACCTCCCAGCGATAAAAATGTTTTACCGGTTGATTTTGGTTGAAGGAAATAGTCGCGGTTTGACCAATTCGTTCCAATATCTCCCGAATTGGTATCAACAAGGTCGACCCCATTCCTGTCCAGAAGGGCATATGAGCTAATGTAATCAGAGTCGCGCTGGGAAAGTTCGTTGAAAAATGCAAGGATATCCTGGTGCAGTTTCTCCTGCTCATCTGGCGACGCTTTGAGATATGTTACCACTTTGGGAAGTTGCGCTTCTGCGGATATTGATAGCACTCTGAAGGCTATAAAATAATCGATGTCATCCATGGTGTGTGTCGCTGATGAAACCAGCACGTCCCGAGCTTGTTGTGCCAGGGTTCTTTGTGTGTAAATGGTTGTAAAGGCGGCAACAGATATAATGGAAATTAGACCTGTGCCCATGGCAAAGATCAGAAGTTTTGTGCGTATGGCATAACCACTGAACTGTGTGATCGTCGTAATGGCAAGGAGCAAGAACAGGATGGCTGAGAGGATTCCGGCGGACAACGTATCCTGTGCAACGGCGGGGACGCGAGACCCCTCCCAGAATGTATCCAGAATGATGATCCCAACAGCGCCGACGATGCCCATCCAGAAAGCAGTGGATGCTTTTTTCCCTTTTAGAATCTGTAGTGGAACGTATAAGGTAACTGCCAGCAGAATAAAAGCCGAGGAAAATTCGTACCCCTCCGCCTGTGTTACAGTGATGGCGAGAAGAACGATTGCACCGATTTGAATAAGCCATGAGCCGGTTGATGCTCTGCCGTTCAAGATCAATCCTCCGCTGACAAAGGCGATAAATGAGAGGACGAATGGAACCGCATTGACAAACGTATATTGCAGGTTTGGCGCATTGATCAAGGTGTCTAGCAGGGTGACAGCAAAAACGGCAAAGATGATCGCCATGACAATTGCAACCCAGAATGCACGCTTTTCGTTTTTAGATAGTGTCTGATAAAGATTTCTAAACATAGGTCACATCTCTTCTAATTTTCAGATCCGTTGGGAGAAGGTGGTTGGATCTGTACGAGGACTTCAGAGCCACCAAGTACGCGACTAAGCTCCTCCGCGGCAGTGCGCAGGATCGAATCAAACTGGGTGGTGGAACTGATCTTGCTTGAAATATCGGCAGTGAGACGTTCGATCTCCGCGCGTCGTTGGGTTGCTTGCAGTAACAGGGATGATTCAATTGCCAGGGATAAACGTTCTGCCACAGCTTCCACGATATCCACTTCATCGGGATCCCATTCATGTTCATCAGGGACATGAACATCCATGACGCCAATCACTTCATCACGCAAGCGAATTGGAACCGCAAGTGTTGCAGTCTTCCCGCTCTCAGCGATCGTCTGTTTGTTATTGATCGCTTGTTTGATCTGTGCCGATGTTACAGGTTTGTCCAGCGCTTTCAAGCTGTCCTTTGAAACAATGTATCCGATACGTCCCTGTTCCGATTGCAGGAATTGCCAGGAATCCTTCAGGTATGATCCGGAAACTTTTTGCGCTTCCGTCAATAATTTCTGGGTCGTTTCAAAGGAACGTGCGTTTTGAATGGCAATGGCGATCTGGTCAGCCAGGGTGGCAAGTACATCCGCGTCCTCCTGCTGGAATGCATTAGGTTCAGTGCTCTGAACATCCAGTGCGCCGATCACCTCTTCACCGATTCGTATTGGAAGCGCCAGTTCGGAGCGGGTTTTTGGGAGGTCTGGGTTGTCGAAGAAAGCCGCATCAGCTCCGACGTCAAGGGTGATGCGGGATTTCCCACTCGCGGTCACATGACCGACGATACCGGTCTGCCCAATCTTCAGTTTATGTCCGCGCTCAAGCATCCGTTTTCCACCTTCGCTGTTTGTCGCCCGCAGGATTGCGTTTTCGCGTGCTTCATCGACCAGGAAAATTCCCGTGTGGTAAAAGCTGAATTGATCGCTGATCAGTTGGGCGAGACGCGGCAGAAGCATTCCTTCTTCCTGAATGGATGTGGTTGCGCGGGCCACCTGGGCAATGGCTTCAAACTGGCGGGCGCGGTGTTCGTTGCGTTGGTTGGCGATCTCAAGCTCTGCTGTGCGACTTGTAACGCGTTCTTCCAATGTTTGGTTGAGTTCATGCAGGCTTTGATTCGAAGCGCGCAGTTGTTCTTCGCTCCTGGATGCGCGGTTGATCGCGTCCCTCAAGCTGGTTGTGCTGAAGTAGATCAGCGCTGTGATCGTGATAAAAACGAGAGAAAGATCGCGCGAATAATCTATCGGGTCTTGAAAACGCGGCTTTATAAATCCATTTGCTTCAAGCAAACCAAGGATCCAGATCGCGATAATGCTGACGAGGATTACGGCTCCACCTGCGCGCCAGCTAATGACAATGCTTGCAAGCAGGCCGATGGCGATGTATGCAACGATTACCACATCCTTCACACCATCAGCAGTGTAGGCCTGGATGCCAAGGCCCAACCAGCCCAACACAACGATCATTCTTCCGCTGGCGTTGATCTTCCTTTTATGGAGCAGATAAAGTGATATTCCAACCACGATGATCAGCCCTGATAGCACGAGCTCGGTGAGGTTTATCGTTAGGGAAGAAAGCTCGCGTAGAACGGATATCAATAATATGGCGATCACCACCCACCCGAATCCATTGATGAACTTCGCGCGGAAGTTGTCCTCGTCGTTTTCGAACTGAGGCGGGCTAAATAATCTCTTGATCATTCAGTCTCCTGGCCATTCTTTAACTGGATGGCGATCTCTGTCCCTGGTAGTGTGCGGTTCAATTCCTGTGCGGCCGTCTTAAGTAATTCATCGATATCACTTTGAGCGCTGATCTTTGCAGAGATCTCGCCGATCGTGCGTTCTTTTTCGGCACGTTTCTGGCTTTCAGAGAGCAGGCGGGCATTTTCCATGGCGATGGCGGCGCGTTCGATAATGGCCGTGACAATATCCAGCTCATCCTGGTCGAATTGACGATTGGCAACCGAGCGGACATCCACCGAACCGATCACTTCACCCCGCAGTTTTACGGGAAGGGATAAGGATACGCCTCTTGCCTTCGCCCGGGTCTGGTCCCGGTTCGGAATATCTTCGCCCTTCCTATTGTTTTTCTTAGAGTAGAGTAATGTGGCTTTTGCGCCAGTATGACGAATGCCAATGAGATTTTGTCTTTTTGTAAATTGTTGCCATCCTGTTTGAATGAATTGTCGCGAAAGGACCTCGGATTCAGCAAGCGCTTTGCGCGTCTCCTCGTATTGACGGACATTTTGTATCGCGATGCTCACCTGATCTGCAAGTGTGCTGAGAACATTGATATCTTCCTGATCAAAAGCGTTTGGATCAATACTTTGCACATCAAGGGCGCCAATGATGTCTTCACCAACACGCAAGGGAAGTGCTATTTCTGAACGCGTTTCAGGCAGGTCAGGATTGTTGAAGAAAACGGCATCTGCACCGGTATCCAGTGCGACACGCGCCTTACCTGTGCTGGTCACATAACCCACAAGACCGGTTTCTCCCACCCTTAAGCGGTGATTGCGTTCCAGCATACTTTGGCCACCTACACTGTTGGCGGCGCTGAGCACGGCGTATTCCTTTTGTTGATCCATAAGGAAGATGCCTGCATGATAGAAACCAAACTCGCGGCTGATCAAGTTCGTGATCTGCGGTAGAAGAATATCAAAGTTCTGCGTTGAACTAATGGAGCGCGCCACCTGGGCAATCGCTTCAAACTGTTTGGCACGATGCTCGATGCGTTGATTGGCGAAATCCAATTCTGCAGTGCGCGTCTGGACCATCTTCTCAAGTCCTTCGCTGAATAATTCCAGGTCAGCGTTTCGTTGAGCCACCTCAATTTCGCTCGCCTGAGCGCGAAGCACGCTTTCATTCAACAAGTTGATGAGTGCTCGTTGTATGAATGTTATTGCTATTACAATGATAGATAGGGCTACAGGAGAAACAGGTTGTGTCAATGCACTCGTGGGCGATACGATAATCCCGCGCATTTCTGCATTGCCAATGACTGAGATCGCTACTATGATCAGGAATGCAAAGATGAATGCCGCTCCCTGGCCAAGAGTGAGACCTGCAAGACTGATCACCACTGCGTATGCCAGGAGAGTAATGTCGTGGAGTCCATATCCGGGTGGTACGGTGATAATATAGGTGATAACCACATATAACGAGGCTGGGAGTAAAATTTGTGCGGGGAGTGCAATCCCACTTTGCAGTAATAACAGACTTCCTATTGTCAACAAAAGCATGGAGCCGATTGGCAGGAGGTATTGCCATCCATAGCCACCAAATATGGATGCGCCCAGCGCGGCCAGGTCAGCGATTATCGAGATAATAAGGAGACTTCTTAACAGTCTGGCTTTTGCAATATCCTCGTTTGGGTTGATCCTTGTCCTTTCCTCGGAGATTGGAGAATTTAGTTTTGTATTCACGCCTTCTCCTCACTCTGGAACTGAATCAACACTTCAGAGCCACCCAGCACACGCTCCAATTCCTCTGCGGTGGTTTGCAGGATATTTTCAATGTTAAGCGCACTGCTGATGCGTGCGGTGGCTTCAGAGATCAGGCTTTCCTTGGCGGCACGGCGGCGGGCATCCTGGAACAAGCGGGCATTTTCCATGGCGAACGCGGCGCGCTCGGCAACTGCTTCCACCAAACTGACCTCGTCGTCCTGCCATTTTTTGTCAGGGTCATTGGATTCGATATGAAGCACCCCGATCACTTCTCCTCGTAACTTGACAGGCACTGCAACTGTGGAGCGTTTTTCTTCTGACCCGTTTGGTGGGTTTACCATGGCTTCGCCATTCTTTACTGCAGAAATGACCTCAGGAGTCTGCAATGGGTTCTCCATCATTTCGATGCGTCCGGTTTGGTAACGGAAACCGGGTTGTTCGGCTTGTGAAACGGCGCGACTCCATTCTGCGCGTGTGAATTCGTTATAAACTTCCTGCACCTGTATAAGTGCCGCGCGCGTCTCGGTTAGGAGGCGGGCGTTCTCGAGCGCGATGGCTACCTGGTTGGCAAGTGCTGTCAACACCTGCAGGTCCTCATTGGAGAATGCGCCAGCTTCCGTGCTTTGTACATCCAACACACCGATTGTTTCACCACGCGATTTCATGGGCAAGGCGGCTTCAGAGCGGGTATTTGGGAGGTCCGGGTTGTCGAAGAAAACGGCATCAGCCCCAACGTCCAGAGCGATGCGGGGTTGTCCTGATTGAGCCGCAAATCCCACTACACCAGTGCCTAATTTCAAGCGGTGACTGCGCGTCAGCATCCTTTGTCCACCTTCACTGTTTGAAGCTTGCAGGATCGCGTATTCACGATCACCATCGACTAAAAAGATACCAACATGATAAAAGCCGAAACGTTGATTGATCAGGTTTGAAGCGGCAGGGAAGATCGCATTCAGATCCTGGAGTTGTGCAATTGCTTCTGAAAGTTCAGTAATCGCCTGTAATTGCGCGGCGCGGCGGGAAATTTGTTTGTTCGCCTGTTCAAGGTCCGCCGTCCGTTCCTGTACACGTAATTCAAGCGCATTACTCAATTGTGCAAGTTCACTTGCGTTTGCCACAGACCTCTTAAGCGCATTTTGTAAACTATTGATGGTCAATACCATAAAAACAGTGCTGAAGATGAAGAGCACCGTAGCTTGTATTGCAATCTCGAAGGCAGGTGCTGCTGTATATTCAATAAGACCGATCGTTTCGGCGTATGCCAAACCGAAACCACTTAATATGGAAACAACGGTAATTCCTATCGCGGTCCGCACACCCAGGAGCAAACCCGCAAGCAGCATCACAACGAAATAGCTTGTAAAACCTGTGCCTCGTACGCCACTGCCAGTGAGTGCGAGAAGTGTACTGGCAATCCAGATCGTGCTAATGTGAATAAACCCCGCAAGCCGCACTGCCCCATTTTTTGTCAACGCCCAAACAATTGAAAGAACAAGGATTAACCCCAGCAACACAAGATTGTCTGGCGCGAACATTGAGTTTCCCAGGGCGATTCGAATCAAAAGGAAAAGGAACAGAACGGGTAAACTGACCAGGACTATGGCATTGATGTAAAAGGCTGACCGCGTTTTATCTTCATCCTCTGGAAAGATGGGCGGGCTGAAGTATTTTTTGAACGATTCAAGCATCCTGTTTATCCTTTTCCTCAATCCGTCTTTCTTTTGAGATGGACGGCAGTGTCTTCAGATTTTCTGTCTTCCTGCGAAAGGATCCCCGAGGGATTCACCAATTGGAAGGAAACTGTAGATCCCTTCAGGGTCTGTCCGAGTTTCTCCACGGTGTCGCGAAGAATTGAATCCAATTGAAATGAAGCGCCGAGTTTGGTCGCCATCTCAGAAAGGAAAGTCTCGCGTGCGGCGCGCTTTTGCGCATCTTCAAGCAGGCGTGCACCGTCCAGCGCGAGTGCCACGCGTTCCGCTGTTGCCTGGATGATCGCCAGTTCATCCTCCGTCCATTGGCGCGAGGAGTCGGATGCTTTTAATTTCAGACGGCCGATTGTTTGTCCTCGCAATTGGACGGGTACGAACATTGAAGCGTCCTCCTTGTTGGATCTCGTCGCCTCCTTCAAAGCCTCAGATTTGACTCCGTCATAACGATAGCCTTTTGTCCTGATTGTTTCCTTATATCCCGTCCATGCCAGTCCGGAGACCTGGCTTGATGCGATCTCTGCTTCTCGCAACGCCCGCTGCGCCTGTTCGGAAGAGAGTGCATTTTGAATTGCGATTGCAATTTGATCTGCAAGAATGATCAGTAATGACACATCATCCTCATTGAAAGCATCTGCTTCATTCGACTGAAGATCAAGCGCGCCAATGATCGATTCCCCGACTTTGAGGGGCAGGGCAAGCTCTGACCGGGTGTTGGGGAGATCGGGATTGTTGAAGAAAACTGCATCCTGACCCACATCCAAGGCGATACGGGGCATCCCGGTTTGAGTGACAAATCCCACGATGCCTTGTTCACCGACTTTCAGGCGATGCCTTCGCGCCAACATTTTTAAACCTCCTTCGGTATTCGCGGAGCGCAGGATCGCATACTGCTTTTGTTCATCCACCATAAATATTCCAACATGATAATAACCAAGTTGATGATTAATAATGCTCGTAATTAATGGAAGAAGACGGTCAAAATTCTGCACCGAAGATGCAGTGCGTGCCACCTCAGCAACGGCTCGAAGGCGTTCAGATCTTTTTTGTAACAACTCGTTTGTGCCCGTAAGCTCGACAGTACGGGCATGCAGATCGGTTTGAGCGTGGCTCAACTCGATATTGGCAGTTTCTAATTCCTTTAAACTGTTGCGGGAGCGTTTTATGGCATTTTCCAAACCGTTGATCAACAGATAAACGAGCAACATTGTTAATAAGAAGACAATCGAAATATCCCCGGCAAAGAATCCTACAGGATATTCGGTGGTTTGGATCAATCCGGCGGTTTCAGCGTACGCGAGTCCGAAAGCTGCAGTCATGCTCAACACGCCGATCATTAGGGATGCCTGCCAGCCAAGCAACAATGCAGCCATGAGCATGATGGAAAAATTGATGATAAAGGAAGAATCGCGAATGCCATAACCTGAAGCCGCAATCCCGTTGGATGCTGTCCAGACCAAAACCACGAGCAGAATCGACGCGAGTGGCACCTGACCTTTGCGTAAGAGCCACCAGCAGATTGTGCCAGTGACTGCCACGCCGAGCAGGACAAGATCTACAGCACCGAATGTCTGGGTGAGTCCGAAGAGGCGGATGCCTAATTCATATGCAATCACAGCAACAAAAAATGCTAGAGAGATCCAGTGGGCATATAACGCCTTGCGCGTTTTATCCTCATCTTCAGGGAAGATGGGTGGTTTAAAGAATGTGCTTACCCGTTTCAACATGATCTCACCTATACCAAATTTGCCTGTTAATTGCTCTGTCCGTCTGCTTCATCAAGCTCGATGGTTACTTCCGTCGCACCACCGATCTTGCGACCCAGCTCTTCAACTGCAGCCTGCAAAATCGCGTCCATATCGCTGAATGTGCCGATCTTCGATGAAATTTCACCGATGGCGCGCTCGCGTGATGCCCGGCGCTGGGCGCTTTCCACGAGGCGGGCATTTTCCAACGCCAGTGCTGCGCGTTCCGCGGCTGCTTCAAGAAGAGTGATCTCGTCCTGTGTCCACTCACGTTGTCCCTTCTTGGCGCGTACATCCAGTACACCGATGGTTTGTCCACGCAGTTTGATGGGGACCGAGATCGTCGATGCTAGTTTTTCGTTCGAGAGACTGCCGGTTCGGGTAACAGTTCTAATTGGTTCGCGCTTTATCGCTTGATCGAGGGGAGCGATCTGTTTTCCGTCAAAAACAAATCCAGAATGCTTAGCTCGTTGTGCAAAACTACTCCATTCGCGTTTCACATATTTGTCAAAAGTATCCTGTGATTCCAATAATGCTATCTGAGATGTGTCAAACAGGCGGGCATTTTCAATGGCGATGGCGACCTGGTCCGCAAGAGTGGTGATAACGCTGATATCCTCCCGGGTAAATGCATTTGACTGTGTACTTTGTACATCGAGGGCGCCGATCACCCGTCCACCCACGCGGAGGGGGAGCGCCATCTCGGAGCGCGTCTCTGGAAGATCGGGATTGTTGAAATAAACGGAATCAGTTCCAACGTCCAGCGCGATGCGGGGCTCGCCGCGCGAAACGGAGTATCCAACGATGCTGTTTGAATCCAGACGTAATTGGTGTTTCCGATTAAGCATCCGCCTGCCACCATCGCTATTTGCAGCGCGGAGAACAGCAAATTCATTTATGTCATCCACAAGAAAAATCCCGACGTGGTAAAAGCCAAATTGCTCACTGACCAGTTTCGTTATATTCGGAAGGAGTGTATTCACATCCTGGACTGATGCAATTGTTCGAGCCACACTCGAAACAGCTTCCAATTGTCCGGCGCGTCGTTCCAGGTCTTCCGTGCGTTCGACGATGCGTTGCTCAAGCTCTTTTCTTAATCGATCCAGTTCCCGGTTGCTTTTTTCCAGACCTGCTTGCGAGGCTCGCGAAGTTTCCAGAGCACGTCTCAGGCTAATGGATGAAAGCACCAACCCCAAACCTGTAAATGCAAAAACAAAGGAGATTGTTAACCAATTCGAAATAGGATTCGCGTCCACGATAAAAAGAGGAGCTATCCATTCGCGGGTTTGGGCAATGGTAACGATCAGAGTAAGAACAATAATTGTTACGAGGAGAGAAATGAGTGCGCGGGCATCCAGAAGAAGGGCTGTAAAGGCAATCAGGATGGTTAAACTCAGTGTGGCGCCTATGCTTTGTGGTTCGCTGACTGCATATGAACCAAATATCCCGATGCCTGTGGCGGCGAGAAAAATATAAGATGCAAGCAGAACATTTCCGCGCCGCATGATGAGATATGCGCTAATGTTTATTGCGATAAATGGAAGCACCAATATGAATAATGGTAATATATTGACGGTCTCAGTGGTAAAGGCCATTACCGGCAGCATGATTGATGTGGAAATAATCACAAGTAACAGGATGAGATTGAGCAGACCTGCGATACGGGTCTTCTCGTCGTCACCTTCAAAAACTGGGGGAGCTAAATATGTTTTATAAAACTTATTCATATTCATGCCTGGTCTAATTGTTATCCGGCTTTTGTTCGTCATTGCTGCCAAGGATCTGAATGGCAACCTCTGTGTCGTTTAACATCCTGCCGATCTCTCTAACGGTGGTGCGAAGAATTTCATCGTATTCAGTTACTGAACTGATGGCGGTAGTGACCCTTGAAATGGATTGTTCACGATCCGCTCTCGTGCGGGCTTCTTCATAAAGGCGGGCGCTTTCAAGCGCGGCAGCAAGGCGTTCTGTTGCCAACTCAATTGTCGAGATTGTATTCGGGCCGTATCCTTCCTTGAGCTTCGCTCTGATTACACCGATTGTCTGTCCACGCAGTTTGATTGGGATTGCAATATTGTTTTTTCCATTCGTACCGTTGGGGTTTGCTGTTGTGCCATTCGCGTGCACTTCGTTGGCAAGGGCTGGCAATTCATTGATAGGCTCGATGCGGACATTGTCAAATCGATAGCCGCGATTAATGAGCAGACCACTGCTGCCCAGTTTCTGCCAGCCTTCGCGTGTATATTTACCATAGGCGGTTTCCAATTCACTCAAGTTTCGTTCCACTTCCTGTAATAGTCGGGTTCGTTCTATCGCCGTGGCGAGCTGGTCTGCCATTACCTGCATAATAGCGATATCATCCTGGCTGAATGCCTGGGGCTGGTCACTTTGAACATCGAGTACACCGATAACAACATTTCCCACTTTCAAGGGGAGAGCCATTTCTGAACGTGTATTCGGAAGCAATGGATTGCTGAAATGGGTCGAGTCAACACCTGTTTCAAGGGTGATACGAGGCTCACCAGAAGCGGCTACACGTCCCACGATTCCCACCTCTCCCACGCGTAATTTATGGTTATTGGAGATCATCTGTCTGCCCGCTTCTGTTGGTGAGGCGGTAAGCACGGCAAATTCCCGGTTCTTGTCAATCAGGAAAATACCTGTGTGATAAAAATTGAATCGTTCGAGGATCAATTCTGTCGAACTATCCAATAATTCACCAAGATCCCGGGCTGATGCCGCATCCCGCGCGATTTCTGCCGCGACGCGCACACGCAGGGTTTGACTTTCCAGTTCCTGTGTGCGGTCCGCAACGCGCTGCTCAAGTTTGCCGATGATATCCTGTAGCTGTGCAGCCATCTGGTTGTACGATTTTGCGAGAGCGCCAATCTCATCCTTGCGGTCGACATTCGCACGTGATGAGAACTTTCCCACGGCATAACTTTCCGTGATCTGGGCAAGATCCTTGATTGGATCTGCAATGGATCTTGCCGATATCACAACTGCTGTAATGGCGAACGCAATGGCGAACAAGGAGAGAAGCGTGCTCCCTGCAAGGGAGGAGAACGAGCTTGTGACGACAAGACTTACCGGCACTTCTGCAATGACAGCCATCTGCATGGGTTCATACCATTTATAGTATCCCAGCACTGCTTCGTTGGCATAGTTGTCATAGTTTCCCTGTCCGTCTATATTATCGATCACTGCGTTCAGCGCGCCTTTTGAACGGACGGTTTGTGTCTGGGTATGGGTTTTGGTGACCGGGTTAAAGTTCTTGTTCACAAGATAGGTTTCAGCTTCCTCAAACCCGGGCGTACTTTCCATGATTTTCTTGATGGCGCTTGCGTCTGACCGAAGAACGATAACACCACGAATGATTTGTCCGTTCGTGTCAAAGAACGGGGTCGCGACAATCAGGTTTTGATTGCCAAAATCGGGGATATTTGCAAAACCTGTAAAGAACTTTACCGTGCCCTGACGATAGAAGAGCTGGGTTTCATAATTTTCCCCTTCGCGCTCAGGGGTGGTGGATAGGATAACCACACCCTGGGAATCCAGGACCATGATCTCACTATAGGTAACTTTATCTCTTTGGATGGACCAGAGGTACGTCCGCGCAAGGGACTGATAAGAAATATTTTGTTCCAGATCAACTTCCCCTTGGGTGATGATCGCCATTACATTCTGTTTGAAGCGAAAGTCACCCTGAATTTTATCCGCGTCATTTCTGATCTCGTCAACCAATAAGGTGATCTGATTTTCCTTGAGGTTTGTAATTGCCTTCAAAGTGTTGAGCGTCTGGGTCTGGCTGTTCGCATATGCACCGACCCCGGATAGAATTGTAGCCATCACGGTGGGGATCGTAACGATGATAACGAATGATGTCAGCAAAAGACCCTGGAGGCTTCGAAAGTTTCGGCTTTGTGAAACGATTGTGATCGTCACAAGCAAAATGGCAGTTGCGCCAAGGAACGCCAGACTAGCAATCGCTGCTGAAGAATTGTTTTGCAGTCTTTCAAGGGTGGCGTTCGATTGTGCTAAATACTCTGCATATACGATCCCACTGATACATATCAGAATTACTGCGGCATACCAGGGTATGTATTTTCTCGGTATCCCTGATCGGAGGGCGATCCCTGGTGTAATAAGGACTACCAGAACAGCTACAGGTGCAATACCCTGCCAGAAAATTACAAGGGAAATAGAAAAGGCCAGGATGCAGATAGTTACAAGAATATTTGCCGCAATGCCTCTCCTGCTGCGTGCAAGCGCCAACACAGGGAATTGTAATAATGCCAACACGATTGTAGTTATACCAATATAAAGTAGTTGTGGCGCAACATTCCCAAGTATTCCAATTTGGGTAAGCCAATAAATGGCCACTAAACCCAACCCTGTAAGCCCGAGGAAAAACGGGTTGTAACGTCCGCCTTTGTAAAAATTACCTGCGAGCCGTTCGTTGAATTTGTCCAAGTCGCTTTGCGATTCGATCATGCTGTTCATAATTAGCCTGCGCTACGTTTAGAGCGTGATGGTTGAGATTGCGGACTTTTTTCTGCCTGACTAATGAATACAGAAACTTCTGAAACATCGGGAAGTTGTCCGAGTTCTCGGGCGGCAGTTTGTAACAGGGTGTCAATGTCGAGAGATTGGCTAAAGCGTGATGCAAGTTCGCCGACGGTTTGTTCCTGTCTGGCTCGAAGTGTTGCTTCCTCAAGCAGGCGGATATTGTCCACTGCCAACCCAACTTGCGTTGCCACCTCGGCGATCAGGTCTTCATCCAACCTGCTCCATTTTGCATCCCCTTTGCGTGCAATGGAAATGGATCCGATCTTTTGCCCGCGCAGGCTGATCGGAATGACAGACGCATTCCCATTAACCTGGGATGGTTTTTCTGCGCGCAGTCCCAATGGAGTATATGTAAAAACGCGTTCCTTCTCCTGAAGTTTTTGACTCCACGCTTCGCGCGTGCGGAGGGCTGTTACCGCTTCGAGTTGCATGAGCGCAGCTTGTGCTTCATCCAGCAGACGCGAGTTCTCAATAGCGACAGCCACCTGGTCTGCAAGGGTCACAAGTACGTCAATATCTTCCATGGTGAAAGCCTGCGGTATATCAGATTGAATATCCAACACACCCAATACTTTATTCCGAACCACAAGAGGCAGAGCGACCTCCGAGCGGGTCATCGGGAGATCGGGATTGTTGAAGAAAACTGCATCCTGACCCACATCCAAGGCGATACGGGGCATCCCGGTTTGAGTGACAAATCCCACGATGCCTTGTTCACCGACTTTCAGGCGATGCCCTCGCGCCAACATTTTTAATCCTCCGTCCGTATTCGCGGAGCGCAAGATCGCATACTGCTTTTGTTCGTCCACCATAAATATTCCAACGTGATAATACCCAAGCTGGTGACTAATAATGCTCGTAATTAATGGAAGAAGACGGTCAAAATTCTGCACCGAAGATGCAGTGCGTGCCACCTCAGCAACGGCTCGAAGGCGTTCAGATCTTTTTTGTAACAGCTCGTTTGTGGCCGTAAGCTCGACAGTGCGGGCATGCAGATCGGTTTGAGCGTGGCTCAATTCGATATTGGCTGACTCCAACTCTTTTAAACTTTTTCTTGACCGTTTCACTGCGTTCTCCAAACCGTTGATGAGCAAACCGATGAATAGGGCACTCAACACAAATACTACCGAGATGTCCCAGGCAAAGTATGTAACGAGATATTCCGTGGTAACGATCAAACCGCTGGCTTCAGCATAGGCCAGCCCAAATGCTGCGAGAATACTTATGACTGCGATCATAAGAGATGCCTGCCAGCCCAGCAACAGTGCTGCAATGAGCATGATTACGGAATTGATGATAAAGGAAGCATCCCGAATGCCATATCCTGAAGCAGCAATACCGTTGGATGCTGTCCAGAGCAACACCACAAGCAGGATAGATGTGAGTAATAATTTTCCCTTGCGTAAAAGCCACCAGCAAACCATGCCTGTGATCGCAATGCCAAGCAAAGCAAGGTCCGCGGCGTCGAATCTCTGGCTGGGTCTCGTAAAGCGAATGAAAAGTTCATACAAAAGGACGACACCAACAAATGCCAGAGAGATCACGTGGGCGTAAAACGCCTTGCGCGTTTTATCCTCATCTTCAGGGAAGATGGGTGGTTTAAAGAATGTGCCTACCCGTTTCAACATGATCTCACCTATACCAAATTTGCCTGTTAATTGCTCTGTCCGTCGGCTTCATTAAGCTCGATGGTTACTTCCGTCGCACCACCGATCTTGCGACCCAGCTCTTCAACTGCAGCCTGCAAAATCGCGTCCATATCGCTGAATGTGCCGATCTTCGATGAAATTTCACCGATGGCGCGCTCG
>Ga0210377_10000475_pt1 | contig 38709 bp, 32 predicted proteins | sample PLM4_65_b1redo_FD_155480 | JGI IMG/M metagenome (GOLD analysis project Ga0210377, IMG submission 155480) | Groundwater sediment microbial communities from an aquifer in East River, Colorado, USA - PLM4_65_b1 redo | ecosystem: Environmental > Terrestrial > Soil > Riparian zone | place: USA: East... | reverse complement strand
GCAACGTTTGACAACCCATTCTTCCTCCATCGTGACCTCCTTGCTATACTCCTTCATACCCCCATGGGTGGCATGGGTCACGATCTTCGTAAACAGCAGGGGGTCACGATGTTAGAAAACAGTACATGTTCTGTCCGTGTTATAAAGCCCATAATGGTTGTTGATTGTGACAACCAAAACTCTATAGGCTCTTTAGAATCGTAAACCGCAATATTCACCTAAAATTGTTACCTAAAGCTGGAAAGTCAGCGATACAGGACAGACACTCATAACCCGAAGGTCGTAGGTTCAAATCCTACCCCCGCTACTAAACAGGCACTTTCGAGTGCCTGTTTCCTTTTAACTTATTAATCTTAGCGGTAATGGGATTGGAACCTACGACCTAAACGTCCTGAGCCTGACGAGATGGATGCTTCTCACCACTGAATTGTGTTTGCGTGTTAACTTTTTCTGCGGACTTTCTCCTTGAAGCTCACTCCCTTTATAATGGCAATTGCTAGCTTTGTTAATTACAAAACGGCTCAGGATTGTTGCTGCGATTCGTGGATTCGTACAAACGAATTCTGGAACAATGGGCGGAATATTCGAAAAAAAAGTTTCTCAATTTACCGATCGTGAGCTAAATGAATACCCGGTCTACATAAAGACTGAGTATGTGCTACGCTATTTTGGGGTAGTACGCGCGCTTTCTCCAAAGTCATTACGAAATATCTGGATCACGTTGTGCTCATCCTTCACCTCGGCGAACACAGAATTTTGGATGGAAAACCCGATAAATGTCTTGTCTTTCTTGTTCGAACCCAAATACGGCTCTCAGTGTATTTAATTGACGAAACACTTGCTATGAACTAGAATGATCTCCCATTGTTATTGGATGGTTTTTCAAAAAATTAATATTGAGAAACAGAAATTGATCACTTTAACTTTTAATGGTACAGACGAGATAAGAAATGCTTGAAACAATACAACAATCCGCGATATCGCACGATCGCTATCAGATCGAACTAAAACTTGACTATCAGTTGAACCGAGGCAAGGAAACGCACTACCGAATTTCCACCTATATTTTCGTCCCCAGAAGTCTTGGCATAACAGAAAAAAGTTATCCAAAAGATGAAATATACCGAGATATCAAAAACTATATTCGCATCAAAACTCCGCAAATGAGCCTGCGCGATCTTATCGATAACGACATATCACCTCTACGAGTAATTCAACAGACCATTCAGCAGCCGAGTTGGTATCTCCAGGATCGGTTAAGCGACCAGCTAACCCATGGACTTCGTTTATTTGGCGCTATGTTCAAAAGCTCTTATCGAGAGCACTTGAATCTGTTGGATAGGCGCATCAAGCTGGCTTCGCCGAATGCGAAGATATATTCCCTGGTTGGAAACTTGATCGACGAATTGGTCGAGCAATCTGAAAAGATCAGCGCCTGCTATCGAAAGCTTTATGAAGAACTCAACCTGCCATATGTCAGGAAGGAAGTTGTTCTGGCTTATTCTCTTGTTGACGAATATATCAGCCTGTTGATCGAAGAAGGTGCAACCGAACTGTTCAGAATCGTCTCTGAACATGATGACGGAACCGATCAGACCAACTATCTCCGCAAATTGAATGAAATCGTAAAAAAGGAAACTGCCCACCGGGTTTTACATGGGTATGGATCCATTCTCAAAGTAGGCGATGAGAATGAAACCTACGCTTTTCGAGCGTCCGTCATAAAAAAATACGTGAGTGGTGTTCTTCACCTTTCCACCGATGCACAGCGTGAAGGCAAGGGGATCGAACAACTCCTACTGGCGCTGGCCGCAGGAATTTCAATGGTCTTTGCGACCGTTGTTGCCTTTTACTTTCAAAGCGTTTATGGGTCTTTTACGTTTCCGGCATTTGTGGCCCTGATCATTGGGTATATGTTCAAGGATCGCATCAAACAGTTCGTGCAAACATTGTTTTCCGGCACGTTGCATGCCAGTTTATTCGATCGCAGGATCAATATCAGGACATTGGACGGAAAGTACAAACTTGCAACACTTCGCGAGAAGATCACTTTCATGAAGGAAAGCGAGATTCCTCAAGAGGTGCGTTCTGCCCGTCGACAGGACCCCTTCGCAAACCTAGACAACGATAGACAAGGTGAAACGGTCATTTGCCATACGAAAGATATTGTCCTGAATGCCGACTTGTTTCAAAGGGCCTTCGTTGGGCTGCCAAGAACAAGCGGATTGAACGATATCATTCGCTACGATATTCATTCTTATCTGCGAAAGATGGCCGATCCGGTGGAAGATCAACTACTGTTAGTGGATGAAAAACTAAAAGTGGTTCACTTTCACAAGGTGTACCACATCAACTTCGTATCGCAATATACATCGATCAGCCATCCGAACGAAAAAATATATAAGCGAATGCGATTGGTACTCAATCGACTCGGTATCAAGCGGATCGAGTACATTCCTCTCTAAGTTCCACGCCCCATCAAATATGTCCAGGATCACTTCATGCCTAAATGGATAAACCGGTTCTTTGAGTCGGCGTCTGTCTACGTACCAGACAAGTCGTTTTTTGCGTATAGTTGAATTAAGTGTTCAAAGACCGCCTGGATGTTTTGGAAAACGTGGGTTGGTTGGAATGGCGAACTAGCCAGTTCCTCCGCATGTGTTTCACCGCTAAGTACAAGGATCGTCGGGATCTCCGCAGAGGCGCCGAGGGCAATATCTGTATAGAGGCGATCTCCGATCATACACATAGCCGAAACCGGAATTCCTGTGCGTTCCGCAGCCTGCTCGACAAATAGGGAATTCGGTTTGCCCACAACCAGGTCTGGCTCGCGACCCGTGGATGCCTTGACGAACGCGATCATGGCGCCGATATCGGGCATGAAGCCTGTTTCGGTAGGGCAGTTGTAATCAGGATGGGTTGCAATATAAGGCACGCCCGCGCGGACCAAATCGCATAATTTCCACAACTTGTCATATGTCAGCGTTGTGTCAAATCCCAAGACCGCAAAATCTGGCATTTCGTCGGTCAGCACAAAGCCACGCGTGCGAAATTCATTTTCAAGCGCCTCGGTGCCGACAACATATACTCGCGCGCCCGGCTTTTGACGTTGAACATGCATGGCTGTCGCTTCACCGGAGGTCATGATTTTCTCGCGTGAAACCGGCAATCCAAGGCGGGCAAGTTTCTCCACATATTGTTGGCTATCTTTGGATGAGTTATTGGTCAGGAATAAATAGTCGCAACCTCGCTGATGCAAGAGATCGACAAATTCCAAGGCACCCTCCAACAGCTTTTCTCCAAGATAGATCGTCCCATCCAAATCTAATAAAAAACAACGCACCTGTGCCAGTGGCTCATTACTTTTATTCATTGACTGTTAGCCTTGGCTGCCCTTTCAAACACAGGCATCATTGCGAAGTAAGTTTGGCGATACTGTTCATAAGCTTCAGCATATATAGTCGTTGATGCAGGATTCGGTTCAATATGCTCACGGATTTTTACAAGCTGGTCGCTCACTTCTGTGAGTGTGCTATATGCTCCAATGCCAACCAATGCGAGAAAAGCTGCTCCCAGCGCGGTGGTCTCAGTGATTTCCGGCACATTCACTTGTAAACCGGTCACATCCGCTTTGATCTGATTCCATAATTTGCTTTTCGCGCCACCACTCATGACACGTAGTTCACATAACTCTATTCCGGCAACCTGCATTTGCGTAATAATATCTCGCACCGCATACGCAGAACCTTCCAGGAGGGCGCGGATAAAATGACCGCGTGTATGTGCCAAAGTAAAACCTGCATACGTTCCGCGAGCAGTATCATTCCAGGTAGGGGCAAGTGCTCCCATCAAACTTGGAAGAAAAGTCAATCCGTCCGCACCTGGCGCAACGTGAGCTGCTTCCGAATCGAGCACAGCATAGGTTTTGTTTTCCGTAAATTGGTCTCGAAACCAGCGATAATTGCCTCCAGAGACAAATCCGGGATTCTCTAATAACCAGAGTTCTGGATCAGCATGACAATGTGTTTCCACCAGTCGCGTCGGATCAAATGCAGGTTCAGAACTGGCCGTACAGACGGGCTCAGCCGTTCCCGCGATATCACCAACAATGCCAGGTTTTATCACGCCTGCTCCAAGGCAGGCGGCGTGTTCATCACCGCATCCAACCGTAACGAGTGTATCAATACTCAGCCCCAGTTTCTCAGCCATATTCGGACGGAGCTTTCCCAGGGTTGCGGTTGCCGCGCCCAAAGGTGCCAGCTTGTTCAAGTCAATGTCAAATGCATTTCCCATGACCGTGGACCATGCTTTTGTTTTCACATCCAGCAACAAAGTGGATGAAGCATTCGAATAATCCACCCCTAACTCACCTGTAAGAACATATCCGATGTAGCTACCAGGGAGGAGAAAGTGCGCAGTCCGCTCATAGACGGCTGGTTGCTGATCTGCCAGCCACCGGATCTTTGGAGCGACGTGCGAGGGGTCGAGATTGAGTCCGGTAAGCTGAAAGATTTGTTCATCGTTGAGGGACTGACGAACATGTTCACACTGTGCACCTGCGCGGCGGTCCATCCAGATAATTGCCGAGTGCAGAGGCTGACCATTCATATCGATGGGAATGACGCCGTCAACTTGTGCAGCAATGCTTAACGCACGAACATTCCTAGCAGCAGCGCCACTTTCCGAAAGTAATCGGCGGAGACTCAAAACGAGTGCGTTCAACCAAAAATCCACAGGTTGTTCTGCCCACAGTGGATGAGGGTAATCAATTGGATAGCCTTCGTATGCTTCCCCAATCAGCTGGCCGGTTGTGGAAAGCAAAGTCACCTTGGTGCCTTGCGAACCAATATCACAACCAATCACATAGTCCATGCTTATTGTTTTTCCAGCCAATCACAGACTGCCAATAAATTCTGTTCAAAAGAGCCATCTGGCACAAACATCTTTTCAAAGAATGCGGAGCCGATCGTAAAACCCCAGGCGCCTGAATCCCAGACTTCGGTAATCCGCTCAAATGAAGCAATACTGCCAGCAGAGACAACGGGTACGCGGGTGGACTGTACCACCTGACTGAGAAGATGGGGAGCATTCCCGGTATATCGGTAGGTCAATAAATCTAGTCCGTGCACGCCATAGGACTCCAGTTCACGGGCATGATTCACAATATCATCGATTGCTCCATCAAGAATGCTTGGATGACCATAGACATGACCCGGAAACGGGTAATACTGAATGGGTTTATCTTTCAGATACTCCCCAATGGACGGGTAGAAGACTGTTCCCATCAGGATATCGAAACCCGAATCCACTGCCAAGCGTGCCCCGCGTAAACCATCCTCTTCGGAGAGGCTCACGACCTCCAGGAACGTAGTTTTGCCAGCCGCTTTCATAGCTATTGCCACGGACTGCATTTCCTTGGGTGGTAATCCTACATCCTTAAACCCCCAATGTGTGATCGGATAATCCTTTGTGCGGTCAAAGAGTTCCAGGGCATTGGGCACGGTCTCATCCTGGTGGGTGAGCATAACGATCAATTCGGGTTTGAGATGTTGATGTTTCATATTTGATTCCTTTTATCAAGGCTTTTTATTCACCTGTCCCCATAAAGTCTCTTGGTCCCAATTCAGGAACACAAGCAAATCGCCCAAAGTAAATCGATGACGAATCAGTGGTGCGTTTCGAAAAGCAAACTGGACCTCTGCTTCTGTTGGTGCAGGCGTTAATCCTTCAAAGTGGACGGGCGATGCAATGGCATGTAGTATGCGTGATGTAACTTCTGGTCGTTTGACAAGCGAACGTAACTGGGTTTGGATATCTGGCCAGTTTCGCAAGGCATCCTCAAACTCAACACGATGCGCATGCCAGGCTTCCAATTTGACTTTATAGTCGGACCAGCACTCAGCCGCGACATGCCCAGTCGGGTCGAGCAGAGCGAAAGCCGACTCAATCCGCGCTTTCATTTGCGCTTCAGAAGGATAGCAGTTTTCCAGATTGACTTCCGCAGGTTCGAACTCATCGAAGAATACTTGGTATGCACTAGTGGTAAGAAGTGTGGCCATAGCCACTTGAGTTCCATGTTGTGCCAGGGGGCGTTGCTTCTTCTCGGCGACAAGATCCAGAACGTGCGAAATTACGTGCTCATACCCTGAAAGCGGTGCTGTCGCATGGGAAAGGGACATTGCCAAACCTGCAAGTGCGATCAGCTTTGCTAATATGGCTGTATTCTCGAGTGTGCCCTTCCTCAATCCTTCAGCCTGTTCCATAAAGATCTCATCCAAAGGGCCCATCAGGATTTGGGCAAATTCCGTGTAGGTCTTGTCCAGCCCCAGCCGATATGCCAGCCACCAATCAGCATAACTGCCAAAGGCAGCAAGCAGATCGCCCACCCCGGCTACTGTCATGGCGCTGGGCGCGTCACGCAAGGTTTCCAGATCACAGATAAGCACATCCGGGTAACGGGATGGTAGTGTGCGTTTTACACCATCTACAAAAGTCGGAGCCATATTGGACGTATACGCACTGACGCTGTTCGCCGTTTGGTACACGACAAAAGATAGTGGTTGAATCCCTTGCTCCTGTTGGTAAACATAGCAGGCATGTTTGGCAATGTCAGTAACTGTCCCGGAGCCGATAGATAACACCGCAGAGTTTTCCTGGAAACGTGCTTTCACTGCATTGATTTGTGAAAAATCCGTATGAACCTGACCGGTGCTGTCCGGTTCCAACCAGATCACATCGACCTGCCAGCCTTTATCCTTTAGGATCTCGAGAATAAGCTCTTTGAGATCCCGGCCCTCGCGTTTCATCGGTGTTCGATCCATAACGACCGATATGGGTTGATCAGGTCTGATACCGGCATGCAATAACAGATCAGGCATACGCCAGAGCGCTCCCGATTCAAACACCATGTCACGGATGGGTAAATCTTCACCAGCAGGATAACCTGGAATAGTACGGATTTGAGATTTGAATTGATCGAGGTTACCAGGGTCAAAACGGAGAGACATACAACACCTTATTCAACTTATCGAGTCGGTTATGGTAGAGTGCACGCCAAACGAATGTGCACGTGGAAAGAAGATCGTGAAGTTCTCTCAACTACGAATGGGAGATAGCAGCCCAGCCTTTTGCAGAGCCTGCAGAATAGTTTCACGTTCGGTCGCCGAAACAGGCAGGAGTGGCGGGCGGACCGTGGTGTTATCCAAGATCCCCAGCATCTTTAACGCTTCTTTCGTACGCGCCCGGTAATCCGTGACAGGAGGTGCAAAAATCACATCTGCCAACGGTTGAAGACGAGAGCCGAGTTCGCGAGCTTCATTCATATCGCCGCGTTGGATCGCTTTCAACATGCTGACCTGCTCCTGTGTGCCCAATGTGCTAAAGCCCAACAACGCGCCTTCCGCACCCAGGATAAAACTCTCGCAAATAAAGTTGTCGTTGCCTGTAAGAAACGTAATCTTTCGACTGGCTGATTCCAACGCAGCTTTAACTTGCAGAAAGCGCATGGCATCGAATGAAGCTTCTTTAATAGCAGTCACCGAAGGGATGGTAATAAGCCTGTGTAGAATTTCTGTTGTAAATAGTACACCTCCGAGTGCTGGCTGCAACTGAAAAAGAATCAATGGCAGGTCAACCGCCTCCGCAATGGCTGCATGATAAAGATAAGGTACTTCAGGATTGAGTGGATGACCTAAATAGGCCGGGATGGGAAAGATAAGCAAAGCATCCGACCCGGCTGCTTGTGCTGCGCGTGCATTGGCTACGCCCTGCGCTGTGGATGGACCTGCAACACCGCCTACGACTTTGCATTTGCCTGCTACAGCTTCGGCAACAGTCTCCAACGTTTGTCTTTTTTCGTCAGCCGTTAGATGTGGTCCTTCACCCGTGTCCACGTTCACAGCCAGGGCAACCGGACCTTGATCAGCCAGCCATTGTACGTACCGTCTCAACGCGGGTAAATCCAATTCGCCCTTATCGTTCATGGGAGTCACAATGGCTGGAATAATTCCGCGTAAATCAATATCTTGCATGGTTACCTCACTTCAAGAAATAGTAATGGGTTTTCTCTCAGCAGCAGATTGATAGATTGCCAATATGACTGCCAGTACTTGCCGCGCCGCTTGTCCATCAATGGGAATACAACCTCCAGATCGCAAAGCTTTAGCGTACTCCTCAATCGCGCTCTGATAGACAGAAATCGGTTCTGCAGAAATGGAATGCCATTGCTCTGGGCTAAACTGATTATAAGGTTGCTTCAAATATATCCGCAGCGGATCAGATCCATAAGGGTCAGGCAAACGGATCTGTCCTTCTGTGCCATAAATAAAGCAGCACTCTTCGTTGCCGGCTCCACTAATATGTGCTCCGGCCATGAGGCTTCCTATGGCACCATTGTTGAAGCGTAAGGTTGCAGCTGCCATATCTTCCACTTCAACGTTGGATACCAAGTTTCCAATCTCGGCTGAAACGCTAGTGACACTCAGATCAGTTATGTAGAACAGCGCATCCAAAAGATGGCTGGTATTCATCAAGACGACCCCTCCACCAGCTTGAGCCTTTATAGAGCGCCAGGGATTCATCGAGCGACCGCTATAACCCGACTGCCAATATGCCAGCGGCTTATCAATCAGGGTCTGAATCTGAACACCGACGACCTTTCCGATTGCGCCAGTCTGAACCAACTCACGCGCGCTGGCATTTGCCGGTGCATAGCGCATTTCGTAGAATACCCCCAATGCTACTTGTTGTTCAGTTGCCAGTTTTATAAGTCCATCAATCTCTTCCAAAGAGATTGCCAGCGGTTTTTCGGTCAGCGTATGTTTGCCAGCTTCCAGGACTTGGCGTGTCAGAGGCGCCAAAAGATAATGAGGTACGGCGACATAAACTGCATCTACCATTTCGTTTGCCAATAACTCTTCAAAAGTTTCCATTATCGGAACCTGAAATCTTTGACTGATGTCATTTGCCAAATCGCGATTCACATCGTACACCGCGGCAAGTTCTGTTAGAGGTGACACACTAATCGCCTCGCAAACAGGAATCGAAGCAGACCCACATCCGACAATCCCAAAGCGAACTGGTTTTGCCTCAAGCATACCCTTGTCCATCCTGTATCATTTCCTCACCGTCGAGTCTCCCAATGAAATAGGGATCGGAATGAGTGAGTTGTGTTTTGGTTGTGAACGCAGCAATAAATTCATGCTGCTTAAGGATATGAGGTGAATCGTCCGACAGTCCGCCATATGGATAAGCAAACGCCCATGGACCCTCCTCAAATTGCCGGAGCCACTCTGCGGAGGCTTTGATCTCCGCTGTACGCGCTTCGGCATTAATCCAATCGAACCAGGGATGATTGTGACTGTGTCCGCCAAAGTGCATGCCGCCCGCACACATTTCGCGGATTTGCTCGAGATTGAGATAATAGCTTTGTGCAGTTTCATTCTCTGAGCCGACATGCATTTCAAATAAATCACTGAGTAATGGATTGACTTCAATAGACAGGTCACGCTGAAGCACAGCTTTTAGCAGGTTGATTTGGTTATCCGTTGAAGTGCCGGGATATTTGAGTTGATATCGATTCTCAGCCTGCTTGAACTTTTCTATGTGCGCTGGATTTAATTTCTCCCAGATCGCTTCGCGCAACCCGAGCAAGCCCAACTTTGCTAGTAAAAAATGAATTTTGTGAGCAAGAACTAATCCATCATCTTCAAGGCGGTCTAAGGCAAAAAACAGGCCGGAAATATTTCTGTCACGCAAAATCCTGAAGACATTGATGTAGTGATCGAGGACACCATCGTCAAACGTCAGCAGACACGCGGATCTGGGTAAGGGCTTGTTCTCTTGTAAAGCCATTCGCACATCCGGCCATGTGACAAAAGTGTGCTGTTGGGATAGTGAATCCAATTGCGTCTCAAACGTCCGGACTGACATTCCCGAAATGCCTGAGCCCGCTTCTGTATCGTCCCCCGGGTCGCGGACGTAATGATACATTATAACTGTCAAATCGAGAGACTGGTTCATGCGTTTATCCGAAAATCCACTAAGGTCCGCTGGTTACGATCAGACCATTCCTGTACGAGGCGCAGGGGAATAGAACCAGATTGACATTGATCTGTGACATCCATCCATTGATGATTCAAAGTCCCAGCTTCAATGCAACGAATCTTTCCACCCAGCCATTGATCTGTGAGTGAAATTCCCGTATTGGTTGTCACACGGGCAGCACCTTTGGATGCACGCGTAAGACGGAACGTGGCAGGACCGGAAAAACTGGCGATCTCGGCGATGCGCGTTATCCCCAGTCCGCAGACTTCGTTCAAATCCGTTGTCATCTGAGCATATCGCATTCTGGTTCCTTCGAGTTCGATTCCATTCATGCTGATTCGTTTTGGTACCGTTTCGCCGGGAGCTACGATTGCCGACCTGCCACCAGGCAAGCTCACTCGGAAGATCTCGGGCGATTCAATTTCGACTTTGATTCCGTCGAATTCCATTGCCGGATCGAACGGTTGCGGGCGCACGAGCGACACCGCAGCCAGACAACGTGCCGCGACGCTCGCCTGCGATTCATAGACGATTGGTTGTTCAGAATAAGTGTAAGCAAGATTAATATTGGATTGGTCTAAAAACGGAGCGCTGACTCTCTGAGAGTCGTAACCGATCAGCCGCTGAATGGCGATGGCACGGCCTTCTGCTTGTACATATTCCCAACCAGCCGATGGGTCAGAACGGCGAATTATATTTACAGATTTTTCACAACCAAGCGCACCTGATGCTTCAAACGCCATTACAGGAAATGTAGGACGGATGACGGTCAATCGGATTTGTACGTCTTTCCACATGAGGACGCCAATCCAAAGAGGTTGCATTTCATCGTCCAAGACCTCATCAAACTTGGTCCACATAAAGCCAGGGGCTACCTCACCAGTTCGAGCATGTGTTCGATGTCCAAATGCCTGCCCATTGTGTGTCAAGGAAATCATTGCATCAGGTGCATACGATCCACGGACTGGAATTACGTTGAAGGGAAAGTGTGTGCTAAATGCCAGCTTGCCATACTTGGAAGTATAGTTGTGACGAGGGGCATCATGTTCTTGTCCGCTGCGGCTGTTGAGTAATAACACTTGTCCGGTATCCTTTCGTCCGGAGATGACAAATCCTGGTGCCGGCAGGACCAATTCAAAATCTTCGCGCTCAACGGGCAAAGGGCTCTCAGTGGCTGTCCAAAATGGGTCATCGCGGTCAAACGTCAGTGCGAACAGACCGTGACAACACCAATAGGGGGAACCCGGCGAAATGTACGCTTCCCCAGCCGGAGGGAAATCGCCATGATAGCCCTGTCTCACAAAATGATCCTCGGGATCGAAAAGTCCGTGGTCGTAAAAATAGCGAATGCATCCACTGGAAACGCGACGAAGAAGTCCAGGATCGTCCGGAGCAATTTTGAGGAAATGACCTACTGCAAATGGGGCGAGGGCGGCAAACCGATACACAATCGAGCGACCCCACGCCGGATAAGATCCATTGGCGCCAAAGAAGTGCAGAAAACCATCGATGAATGATCGCCCTCGTTCCAATACCTGTTGACGATGGTCAGGTCGGCGGTCACCATCGATCCATGCCCATAATAAATAATGCCAGCCAAACATCCAGGCGTTATACAACTCAAATTCATCCGTTGGACCATCTACATACCAGCCATCACCGCGATAGAACTCCCCGATCTGGATCAACCTGTTGTCCAAGTCCTCAACCGGAGATGGAAATCCAAGCTGATGACGTACTGCTTGTGCCATAGCTGTGAATAGAATCCAGTTGTCTGTGTATGTTCCTTTGCCGTCCACCTGTGCAAGCCAGGCAATGATTTGCTCCTGCTCAGCTGTAGTCATTTTATTAAATACACGTTCGCGACTCATCCAGAGTGCCACGGTAATATCGGCGCTTTCCACAATCCGTTGATCCATATGTCCAATATCACCCCAATAGGTGTATGGGTTCGATGGATTTGTACCACCCAACAGTGCATCATGCAGAAGCATTTCTAGATTTAGTTCGTGATCTTCAAATGTCAGCGTGGCAGAGTTGGCAGGATTACGCAACCAGGCACCCCAGGCAGAAGCGATGCGCGCGAACGATTCAATCGCATCGACCGAATCAGGAAGTCCGCGTCGATCATCGGGATAAAGCACGCGAGCGGGCGATCCGGACTGTTCAGCGATTTTGACGTATCCGTAGGTCATGCGTGCTAGGATATATTCCCAATGCGCGCGAGTCCAGCCCGTGTACGGTGATATATCAAAATCGAAGGTCGGAAAATTGTTATCCATTTGCGTTTACTGAAATGCTGGAAATACTTCCTTTGCCAACAGCTTAAGTTCCGTCATGATATGGTCGTGTGGCATACCTGCAAAATATAGCCGGCAAATGAGATGATCAACACCAAATGTTTCTACGAAACGCTTGATATGTGAAATGCAATCATCTGGATTCCCGACAATAAAGCGATCCTGACTCAGTGAATCCAAAGCAATTGCTGTCTGGTCCTGTGAGCCAATGAGTGGATGCTTCCAACCACCACCATATTCGTCGCGGTAATTCACCATCACATATTTTTCTGCAAGCTCGAGCGCCTGCTCGCGTGTCTCCGCGATCACCACTTCGCGGGTGAGAGGATTGGGCGCATCTGCTGGATTTTTTCCTGCATCAGACAAAAATGCTCTGTACTGTTTTTGCGCGTTCAGTAATTTTTCCAGATTGGCGGTTGGACCCGGGACCCAGGCATCGCCTAGTTGAGCAGCGCGCTTCAACGAAAGTTCACCCCAACCGCCCAGCCAGATCGGGATCGGGTTGGCAGGACGCGGCTCAATGCAGCCTTTGATCTTGAAGAAACGTCCGTTGTAGTCAACATGATCTTGCGTCCATAGCGCGCGCATGATCTTGAGCATTTCCACATAGCGCGCGCCGCGGTCATCGAGGCTGACATCGTACAACTCGAATTCCGGCGGACGATAACCGATTGCAGCGCCGAAGATGACGCGTCCGTTCGAGATGATGTCGAGCATGGCTGTATCCTCAGCCGCGCGGACTGGATGATAAAAGGGCAGAACTACAATATCCGTTCCCAATAAGACATGCGTGGTTCGGGTGGCAATCCCTGCCAGCGCCATCAATGGCGAGGGCCAATAATGATTGCGGATGCTATGATGCTCTTCAAGCCACACCGAATCAAAACCCAACTCTTCCCCATAAATGGCCTCTTCGAGTGCCTCTTTAAAGTATGCGCCGCCTTCTGTGGTAATAAATCCAAATTTCATGGCTCTTAATTCCAATCTGTTAGATAGATATTGCTGGAACCGGTTCGATTTGAGGTGAAGATTACCTGCTTACCATCAGGTGTAAACGAAGGGTGGGGGTGGCAGCGTTGATCATCACCGAATGTATATGAGTCATGCCGACAAAGGATCTCAAACTCCTGCTTGCCATCCCGTAGATGCACTTTGGAAATGCAACCAGGATGCGCTTCCCCATCGGCGACCATGGTTTGCCCATCGGGGTGCAGGTTGTAATGGGCGTAAGCTCGACCCGATGTAGAGTGATATGCTTTGGTATAGCTTGCACCATCAGGAGAACACCAGCCACAGAAGCCTTGTGTATTATCGCGTACTAAACCGCCGTGAAAACAGACTTGCTGCCCATCAGCGCTCCAAAATTCGTGTTCATACCATTCATTTGCGTTCTGCCCCGGAATAGGAGCGCACTTCTGGTTTGCAACATCAAGCAGCCACATGCGATCGGGTGATGCGCTGTACTCGTGACAGAACAAAATGAGATCGTGATTCTGCGGGTGGATATGCACGTGATTGATCCAGAACTTTTCTTTGCACAACACTTCATCTGCCTGTCCTGTTAATGCATCCACACGCATAATGGTGCTGGTGGTTTCCTGATAAAAGCTCTCGTCAGGAAAATGTTCTCCGGAATACGAGCGCTGCGAGCGTTCCATGAACAAGGACTCGTCCCAAGTCGCGAAGGCCAATGTGTCTCCACTGGGATTTGTCTGAAGCATCGAGGGTCGGCGGTCAGCGGGCAGGCTCAATAATTGTCGTTGTCTCATACTTTCAATTTCAACCGCAAACAAATCTGTCCCTTCGAAATAGAAAACTTCCTGCCCACGATTGCCGATGGCAGGCAAACATGAGCCCACGCCCTTGACAGCCTCCGTGAACGGCCAATACTCGGCGCGTACCGGGCGTGCGTCTGTCATCTGCGTAATTTCACCATTCTGAAGATCCATGCGAAATAAATTGCTTATGCCTGTGCGTTCTGAAATGAAAACCAGGTATTTGCCATCTGGTGTGACTGAGGGGCTGTAAAAGTAAAGGTGATAATCTTCGGCTGTTGAATCAGTAAGCTGACGGACTCTTTTGTGGGTGAGTGGATCCATATACTCATGCCACTCGGGTGGATGAGTCTGGCCCACGGTCATGCGGACTCCGTTTGAGCAGCGCCGCATAATTCGCGGACCATTGGCAGCGCAGTGGGCAGAGCCATTTCGGGCGGATCCAGTTCGGGATGCCAGGCATATTCCCACTCTACGCTGAGCGCGCCTTGATAGTTGTGTGCTAATAACAACTCGAACGCTCGATCCAGTGGCACGTTGCCATGACTCAAAGAACAGAGTTGCCATTGGTGTCCATCTCGCTTCCCATCTTTAACCTGAACGTAAGCGAGTCGATCTTTCAATAGCGCAAAACCTTCTACGGGGTCTTCACCCGCGGCAAAAGTATTAGCGATATCCCAAATGACACTAAGCGCCGGATGTTGAACTCTACTGAAAATGGGAACAATGGTTGATGAGCGAACGAAATCATCGTGCGGCTCAATGGCAATTTTCACTCCAACAGATTCGGCGTACTCCACGGCAGTGTTTAGGCAATCTGATATTTTTTCGTAAAGTGAAGAATCAAGATTCGTGCCTTTAGGGACTTCGCCCAGAAATGCCCGCACATAATTCGCACCTAATTCTGCGGCTAGGTCAGAGTAACGCCGCAATTCATCCACATTGGCTTGTCGTTCCTCGACAGAGTTGGAGACGAAACTTGTATAAGCAGTTACGGCAAGCGACATCAATCCTGTATCGGAACATCTTTGTCGTAATAGCGCTTTTTTTGCGGCGGCCATGTCCGGTTGTACATGGCCTTGTGGACCCCCGCGCCATTCGATACCATCATAGCCAAATTCAGATGCTTTCGCGATAACTGTCTCAATCTGCCAATTGGGACACGCGAGCGTACTGAAAGTGATTAGGTTCATGGTGCACCGTCATTGGTTGAATCTCGCAACCTGGTTGGGCCGCGGCGCCATACAACGAAGTCAAAAGCATCTGGCAGGTGATACTCGCATGAATAAACTAAAGGCTGGTCTTCAGATGAGTAATCTGTTTGAACAATATAAAGGGTGAGGGCGTTAGGTGGCAGTTGTAGCTTCTCTGCAACATGCTGGGGAGCTGTTACTGGTAGCAGGCGTGCAATCCCATACTCAATTACTTGTCCCAAGGATTTTTGCAGTAGGTTGTAAATCGACTCGGTAAGCAGAAGTTGTGGATCAAATCCAGCTCGCTGGACGAGCGACTCTGTCAGTGTGTCCAATGAATAAACTACGGGACGTCCATCGGCAGTGCGAACACGTTCAACAGTGACAAGAGGTGTTCCCAACTTCACGCGCAATTGTTCGGCTTTTTCCTTGTCTGCGATTTCTTTCTGGAGTGCAAGAAGGCTGGTCCCTGACTTGAGTCCAGCCGATTCGATCATCTCTGTAATACCGAAGTTGAAATTGAGGTTCTTTAAGATGGGGTGGTTTCTGACAAATGTGCCTACACCATGACGGCGAGCAACTAATCCATCATCTTCCAATACGCGTAGGGCTTCCCGAACCACCGTACGAGACACGCCAAGCATTTCGCACAGCTCAGCCTCGGTTGGGAGCTGACTCCCAGGCCGAAAGGTACCACCAATAATCGCTTGGCGTAGTTCCTGTTGCGATATCTCAGTTAGTGTTTTTCTTTCGGATTTCGCTGATTTAAGCATTCAACTCCAGGTTAGTTGTAAGATATTATGATGACTGGTAATAATATTTGATTTTGTTGTTGACATTTATCTCATCTGATGCTAATATGATGATTATGATGTCAGTTGTCATAATAACTATAGCAAATATATTCATACCTGTCAACGCTTTTAACGATTTTTGCTCAACTAGGCAATGATAAATGAGTAACATACCCCAGATCTTCCCCACTAAATCACAGAATATCAGCTTTTTACTTGATCGGCGAGTATGTGCTCGTTGGCTTGGCTGCGGATTTGATGAGTGTGGGGCTACCCGCCAGGCCTAAAAAACCAGCAGACCTAGTCAAAAGACAAGACAAGAAAGGAAGGTAACCGCACAGAAGAGCGAGAGACAAATTCGGATCACCGTCTATTAGGATCACCATTCTCGATTAATTCTCTGGAGGAGAAGATGTCCAAAAAAAGATTTTTTTCCGTGGTAGTGTTGCTAACTGTCTTTGCTATAGCCTTTTCGGCGTGTGCCCCTGCCGCCTCGACGGCCACGCAGGCACCAGCTGCTACTCAAGCTCCAGCTGCCACTGAGCCTGTAGCAGCCGTCACCGAACCTGCCGGTCCCGTCAGTTGCCCGGCTATTACCGTAGCAGATATGCAAGGAATTGCAGCTGGCGCGTACCCGCAACAATTTGAAGTTTCAGAGCTTGAGACGGCCGCGAACTGCACCATGAGCTTTACAGGTCGTGATAAGTACGACGACCGGCTGGTGGAGTATGGCTTTCTGCCGAAGGGCGATCTGCCAGCGCTCGAAGATCGCCTGCCTCAGGAACCCTTGGTTGTCGTGCCCTATAACGAGGTCGGCAAATACGGTGGCCGCCTCAGCGGGGCATCTGTTGGGCCGGAAGCTGGTAACTCGGAATGGCTCAGTGTTCGCCATGTAAACCTGTTGCGGTTCGCGGATGATCTCCAAACCATTGTCCCGAACATGGCGAAGTCTTTCGCATGGAACAGCGACTATACCGAGCTCACCATTACTTTGCGCAAGGGCCACAAATGGTCAGACGGTCAGCCCTTCACCAGCGAGGACATCGTCTTCTGGTGGGACGATATCGTTATGAACAAGGATCTTTACGCGGATGTGCCAAGCTACTGGGTCTATGGCGGAGAGCCGATGAAGGTGGAGGCAGTGGATGATGTGACTGTCAAGTTCAAGTTTGCCGCACCGGCTCCCGCATTCACTACACTTTTGGCTACTACTTATACGCACGAGTGGGCGCCCAAGCACTTCCTGATGGATAAGCTTCCCAAGTACAATCCAAACGCCGATGCAGATGCCAAGGCGGCTGGCTTCGATTCTTGGACCGCCCAATTCATCCCCCTATATTATAGTGACTGGGAGGACGCCAACCACCAGTATGGCCTGCCCAAGCTTGAGGCCTGGATAAAGGTTGACGAGACGCCCGAACACCAGCTCTTTGTGCCCAATCCCTATTACTATAAGGTTGACACCGCCGGGCAGCAGTTGCCATATATTGACGAAGTCGAGGAAGTGTATGCTTCCGAGAACGCGCTATTTGAGCTGAAGATTATCAACGGCGAGATCCAGTATAAGGCTCAGTCGCTGCAGATCGGCAGCCTGCCGCTCTTCCAGCAGAATCAAGACAAGGGCAACTACGATATTCAGATGGCCGAAGGCGCCAGCAATGGCCGTACCTATGTATTCAATGCTACCAACAAGGACCCGGTCCTGGCAGAGTTGTTCTCCAACCCGCGCTGGAACCGTGCCATGTCGTTGGCGCTTAACCGAGATGAGATTAACAAAGCCCTGTGTTTCGACTTGTGCCAGCCCACTCAGGGCGCACCTGTCCACCGGACAGTATCGTTTGCCAAGCCCGAATGGTATACCAAAGACATCGCTTATGATCCGGACACAGCCAACGCGCTTCTGGATGAGCTTGGGCTTACGAAAGGTGCCGATGGCTTCCGGCTAAGATCTGATGGCAAACCACTTATCATTCATCTCATCTATGCCATCCAATGGGGTGACCCCGCCATGCACGAACTCGCCAAGGAGTTTTGGGAGGCAGTTGGCGTCAAGGTTGAGCTGAAAGAGATTAGCACCGAGGCTTATCGGGCTATGGCTGCCAACAATGACCATGACATCCAGGTCACCAACAGCGGGACAGAGGTCGAAGCGCCGCTCTACTCTAACCCCTTCCGGCTCTTCCCGCCCTTCGGCGATGCCGCGCTTGAACCGCTGTTCGGCGCCCCATGGGTCGAATGGCACAATACCAACGGCGCGCAAGGCATCGAGCCACCCGATGATATCAAGCCATTGTGGGATTTGACCGACAAGTGGAAATCATCCTTGCCGGGCAGTGAAGACTACATAAATCTTGGGCAGCAGCTCGTGCAGGCGCAGATAGATCGCGGCATGATCATTGGCACGATCACCACTACGCCCGCGGTCACCATTGTGTCGCGAACGTTGGGAAATGTGCCTCAACTCAAGGTCAATGCGTTCGAGTACTATCGCACATATCCCTATCGCACCGATCAGTGGTATTTCAAATAGGCGAAAGCAGGGAATAAACTTTCCTCGCGAATCGTTTTGTTCAAAGACGTGCTGGCGCTTCTCCATAAGCGCCGGCACGCTGTATAGTCGTAGAATAACCTGCTTGCAGGTAGCAAGAAACCCAGACCTTGATAGTGTTGTTTGAGTTAGGACTTCACTGACGATTTATAGTAAGGCACGCGCCCGGCAGTTGAGAGCATAGTTCTACCTGACGGGCGCGTGCGAGTTGAAAGGATGTCACGGTGACAAGATATCTCATCCAGCGTTTCCTCATCATGATCATCATGCTGGCGGCTTTGTCTATCATCGTCTTCATCACCATCGAACTGCCGCCAGGCGACTACGCTGACCGACGCGCGCTGGATTTACGCTCACAAGGGATGACGGTGACGCAGCAAGACTTGATTGCCATGCGCCATCAATTTGGCCTTGACCGTCCCTGGTTTCAACGTTACTTCACCTGGATAACAAATATTGTCTTACATGGCAACTTCGGTGTTTCATTTGGAATGCACCGGCCGGTCGCGGATGTGCTCGGTGAGCGGGTGGGTCTCACTGTCCTGTTGGCAATCGCTACCATCATTTTCACCTACGGTTTGGCTATCCCCATCGGCATTTACTCGGCCATCCGGCAGTATTCTCTCGGTGATTACATAGCGACGATCATCGGCTATTTTGGCATGGCTACACCGAGTTTCATGCTTGCCCTTATCCTCTTATACTTTAGCGTAATGGTGTTCAACAACAGCGTTGGCGGCCTCTTCTCGTCTCAGTACGCCGAGGCTCCCTGGAGTTGGCCCAAGTTCGTTGATCTCCTCCGACATCTGTGGGTGCCTGCCCTTGTGCTTGGGTTGGGTGGCACCGCCTTCGAAATTCGCACCATGCGGGCTACCATGCTCGATGAAAAGAATAAGCTCTATGTCACTGCCGCCCGTGCGAAGGGCCTACCCGAGTGGAAGCTGCTGATGAAATATCCGGTGCGCGTCGCCCTGAATCCTATTGCCAGCACAATTGGTTGGGAGTTGACAGCCATCATTGCAGGGGCACCACTCGTATCGTTCGTGCTGGCCCTGCCCGACACCGGCCCGTTATTTCTCAGGGCCTTGCTCGACCAGGATATCTACCTGTCTGGAGCGATTCTGCTCATGTATTCCCTATTGACCATCTTGGGCACGTTCCTGTCAGACGTGCTGCTGGCTCTCCTCGATCCGCGTATCCGCTATGGGGAGAGGGTTTGATATGGCCGAGATCAATGAATTAATTGACGTGGTCCCACACCCGGCATCAGCCCCAGCTGGGCTTGCCCAAGAAGCAGAGATTCGCTACTACACCGCTTCTCAATTTCAATTGATGTGGTGGAAATTCAAGAAGCACCGACTTGCCCTGATAGGTACAGCACTTCTCGGATTCTTTGTCTTCATTGCTCTGTTCGCCGAATTTCTGTCGCCCTATGCTCCTGCCGTCCGCACCCCCAATTATTTGTATGGGCGGCCGCAGGTTTTGCACTTCGTAGATGCCGAGGGCAAATTCCATCTGCGCCCGTTTACATATGCGCTCACTGCCGCCATGGACCCTAAGACTTTTCTGCTCGAAGTGAAAGAAGATACGAGCGAGCCGTGGCCTGTATACTTTTTTGTCAAAGGCGACCCATACGCAATGTGGGGAGTGATTAAATCTGACCGGCATTTGTTCGGCGTTGAAGAGGGACACCTGCATTTACTGGGCACCGACCAGCTTGGACGCGACATCCTATCTCGCCTCTTCCATGCCACGCGTACCTCCCTAACCATTGGGGTGGTTGGTTTGTTTATTTCATTTTTTCTCGGCCTGATTATTGGCGGCATCTCAGGCTTTTTCGGGGGGAGAGTGGATGACGCCATCCAACGCTTTATTGAATTCATCCGATCCATCCCAACCCTCCCGTTGTGGATGTCTCTGGCGGCAGCCCTCCCTAGGGACTGGTCGCCCCAGCGCGTTTATTTCACGATCACCATCCTGCTGGGTTTGCTGGGGTGGACGCACCTGGCGCGGCGCGTGCGCGGAAAGTTGCTGTCGCTGCGTGAAGAAGACTTCGTGGTTGCGGCACGCCTTGCGGGCAGTACCAACACGCGCATCATCGCCCGGCACCTCCTGCCATCCTTCCTCAGCTACATCATTGTGGATTTGTCGATCTCATTCCCGTATATGATCCTGGCTGAGACCTCGCTGTCCTTCATTGGCTTGGGCTTGCGTGCGCCCGTGATCTCGTGGGGGACGTTGCTGCAAGACGCGCAGAACATCCAGGCCATCGCACTATATCCCTGGCTGTTTACACCCGTGGCGTTCGTGATCATATCCGTCATGGCATTCAGTTTCGTTGGCGATGGCATGCGCGACGCGGCTGATCCTTATTCTCGTTAAAAGGTAGTAACTCTTGGACAACAACGTATTATTGGAAATCAAAGATTTGCGTGTGTCCTTTCCGCTCGACGAGGGCACAGTCCGCGCGGTGGAAGGCGTGGACCTGACCATGCGGCGGGGCGAAGTCTTGGGCATCGTTGGCGAAAGCGGCTGTGGCAAATCTGTCACGGCGCATTCCGTCCTGCGCATTCTCGCCACACCCGGGCGCATCGATTCCGGACAAATTCTCTTTCACCCCCCTGGCTCATCGGACGCCAACGGAAGTGGGGTCGTCAACCTCGCGAGTCTTAATCCCACGGGTCCCGAGATTCGAAACATCCGCGGTAAAGACATCGCCATGATCTTTCAGGAGCCGATGAGTTCTTTTTCCCCGGTGCATACCATTGGCAGCCATATCATCGAAGCCATCTTGCTCCATCAAATGGTCTCCCCAGCCAGGGCACGCGAGATGACGATTGAGCTTTTGCGGCTGGTCGGCATTTCAGGCGCAGAGCAGCGCATCGACAACTATCCTCACCAGTTTTCAGGTGGTATGCGCCAAAGGGCAATGATCGCCATGGCACTATCGTGCAATCCGTCCTTGCTGATCGCCGACGAACCTACGACCGCCCTGGATGTAACGATCCAGGCGCAAATCCTGGATTTGATGCGCGGGCTGCAAAAACGCCTGGGCATGGCTGTCATGTTTATCACTCACAATTTGGGTGTGATCGCGCAGATCGCCGACACAGTCGCCATCATGTACCTTGGTCAAGTGGTGGAGTATGGACCCGTGCGCGAGATCCTCCGCAACCCCAAACATCCTTATACAGTAGACCTCCTACGGGCTGTACCGCGTTTGGGCAAGACCGCAGGTCAACGCCTGGTCGCGATCGAAGGATCGATCCCCAGTCCTTTCCAACGTCCCAGTGGCTGCCCGTTCCATCCGCGCTGCAGTCGTGCGATGCAGGGTCGGTGTGAAGTTCACATGCCGGCTCTCACCCAGTTGGATGATCAACATTCCGTGCGCTGCCTCTTGTACGAACCGGAGAAATCGAATGCCTGAAGAACGCCGTGTTTTGCTCGAGGTGAAAAACCTCAAAAAACATTTTCATCTGCAGCAAGGCTTCCTTGGCCGCGGTGCGGGAACGGTGAAGGCTGTGGATGGCATCAACTTGCATATCCTCCAGGGCGAAACCCTGGGATTGGTGGGCGAGAGCGGCTCTGGCAAGACGACGGCGGGCCGGACCATCCTGCGCGCTTTCAATCCTACCGAAGGCGAAATCATCTTTCATCTTCAGGGCGGCCCGGCGACTGACCTGGCCAAGTTGAGCCCGACCGAACTGCGCGCCTTTCGGCGACACGCCCAGATGATTTTTCAGGATCCTTACTCCTCGTTGAACCCACGGATGACGGTGCGCGACATCATCGCCGAACCCTTGGTGGCAGGTGGCGTGGCATACGGTGATGAGGTGGATGAACGCGTCCGTGAAACTGCGCGGCTCTGTCAGTTGAGTCTGGAGCATCTCCGTCGTTATCCGCATGCCTTCAGCGGCGGCCAACGTCAACGCATCGGCATCGCGCGCGCGTTAGTGGTTCAGCCCCAGTTTGTGGTTTGTGACGAACCAGTATCCGCTTTGGATGTTTCCATTCAGGCCCAAATTCTCAATCTGTTAACGGATATGCAAAAGGAATTAGGCCTCACGTATTTGTTCGTCGCCCATGACCTCAGTGTGGTCGAGCATGTGAGTGATCGCGTGGCCGTGATGTATCTGGGGCGGCTGGTGGAAGTAGCAACCACCGCAGCCCTGTTCTATCAGCCACTGCATCCTTATACCGAGGCGCTCATGTCCGCCATCCCCGCGTTGGACCCGGACGAAGTCATGAAGCCTGTTATCCTCGAAGGTGAAATTCCCAGCCCGGCCAATCCGCCTACCGGCTGTCATTTTCACCCACGCTGCCCGTATGCCCAAGCGGTGTGCAAGGACGAGGTGCCAGAATGGAAAGAATACCGCCCAGGCCACTTCGCCGCCTGTCACTTTGCCGATACGCTTTCGCTCAAGGGAGCGCTGAAGTCTTAATCCCCTTCTGAAAGGAAATACAGTTATGTCAACAAACCCCTGGCTCCGGGATTATCGTCCCCTATCCGTTGCCCATCGAGGACACTCGATTGCCTACCCGGAGAACACTTTAGAGGCTTATCGCAAAGCCATCGAGTTGGGCGTGGAGATGATCGAGTGTGACGTGAACATCACCCGTGATGGACAACTGGTCATGATACACGACTCAACGCTCGATCGAACGACAACTGGAAGCGGTCTCGTTAGCGCGGCGACCTGGGAAGAGATACAGGGTCTCGACGCGGGAGGAAAGTTCAAACCAGAGTTCGCTGGAGCGCGCATCCCCTCGACCGAAGAAACATTATTGCTCTACAAAGAAGCAGGTATTTTTTCCTGTATTGAAGTGAAAGGTGCGAATGCGGACGAAGCTAATCGCATCGCACTTGGGCTGGTGGAATTGTTTGTAAAACACAATTTGCTGGAGACAACTTTTATGAGTTCCTATACTCATGATGCTGTACACTTGGCTCAATCGAAATGCCCGGAGCTTCTGACCGCCACGGAACGCCTACCCGATGACGCGCCAGCTAATCCATCCGAGGCACTGCGGCAGGCAAAGTCTTTTAACGCGCCTGTACTCCAGCACCAATATTCATTCTTGAATGCCGACACTGTCCGCGTGCTGCATGAAAACAATATTGCTGTTTGGGCATGGTCAACTACGGACGAGCCCAGTTTGATATATGGCATCGAAGTCGGCGCAGACGCATTAATGGGCGACGATGTGCAGCTGATGCTGGAAGTCCTGAACCGCATGCGGCCAGTCAAGCAGTAGCGGTCTTCCATGCTGATTACGGACATCCTGGTTCAGAAGGTAAATATTCCCCTGGTCACCGGTTATCGGTGGGCGTCAGGTGTTTATCTGGGTGCGACCAAGGGCATCGTCGAAGTTCACACCGACGTCGGAATCGTTGGCTGGGGAGAGGTTGCTACCGTTGAGCAGGCTGATATCGTGGCTCACGAGTTTGCACCCCGGCTGATCGGTATCGATCCATCCAACATCGACGATTGTTGCCGACGCTGCCTCCCGGAAATCCGTACGCTATTGAATACGCACGACGCCGGGTTGGTCAAAGCATTTGGTGGACTGGAATTGGCTTTGTGGGATATCAAAGGCAAGGCTCTGAACTTACCTATCTATTCGTTACTTGGCGGGCCTGTGCGGCGCGAGATCGGGTTCTCCGAATATTTCGCCCTCCGTGTGCCCAGCGCGACAGAGGCTGGCGAGTCCACGCCACTGGAAGTGGCACGTTACTGCGCCAGAATGCGCGAGACACATGGCTCGATGATTTTTGAGGGCAAAGTAGGCGTGCTGGACTTGGATACTGAAATCGAGATGGTAAAGGAAGTGCGCGCTGCTATTGGCAACGATGCCATGCTGCGTCTAGACGCGAACAATTCCTGGCCGCTCAACACAGCGCGCAAGGCGTTGGCCCGCCTCGAGCCGTTCGATATTGCCAACATCGAGGATCCAACACTTACGTTTCACGATATGGCCAAACTGCGCCAGCACAGTGCGATTCCATTTTCCAGCCATCTACCAAACCTTCGCCTCGCGGTGGAACTGGGCGTACCTGATACATTCGTATTGAATGTGATGACGCTAGGCGGTCTGCGCGAGACGATGAAATTTATTTCGGCTTGCGAACTGATGGGCGTTGGTTTCTGGTTTTACAGTGGCGAATCAGCGGTAGGCACGGCTGCATATATGCAATTAGCTGCGGCTATTCCTTACCTTTCTCAGCCTGGTCAATCGCTCTTCCGCTGGTATGCCGATGACGTGGCCGCTGAACTCATACAGCCGCACGCCAATGCTGTTCCTATTCCCGATAGACCAGGCTTGGGCGTCATCGTTGATTCGGAAGCGTTAGCACGTTGCAAACAGTGTTATGAACGAGATGGGGTAATCTCACAGCTCGGCGTGCCGGGCGAAACGCACTACCGGCAATTCCTTCAGCAATAGAACTGTCGCTGCTTATCAAATATCACTCACATCAATAACGCCCATCTTTACAACACATAACGAATGATATCTCATTCCAATGTATGGATTTGTTGAGGTAACAATATGTCTAATTCACAAAACAATTGGGCACGCTACGATCTCTGGGATGAGCGGCATCTCAACCTGGATCGCTTCGCCGTCGAAGATCCAGAGAATGGTTTCTGCGCTTCCGCAAGCCCGTATGATCCCAAGCCGTCCTTAGTGCTCGAGAATGGCTCCATTAGCGAGATGGATGGTATCCCGGCTTCTGAATTCGACATGATCGATGAATTTATTGCGCGTCACTACTTCGATCTGACAATAGCTGAGACAGCTATGGCGATGGACAGTCGTGAGTTTGCGAAGATGCTGGTCGATGTGGATGTGCCACGCGCGAGGCTGGTGAAACTTTCGGCGGGCATGACGCCCGCGAAGTTGGCAGAAGTTCTCGGGCATCTCAGTACCCTCGAACTCGCGTTCGCGAACAGCAAACTGCGCTGCCGCCGTCAACCCAGCAATCAGGCGCACGTTACGAATGCCAAGGATGATCCCGTGCAAATGGCCGCAGATGCAGCTACTGCCGCACTCTATGGGTTCGATGAAATTGAGACCACGGTGCGTGTTGCAAGCAACGGGCGCACGAACGCTATAGCCTGTGCGGTTGGCGCGGCCGTGGTGCGTGACGGCGTTCTGATCCAGTGCTCGCTGGAAGAGGCTGAAGAATTGCGCATCGCACTGGCCGGGTTCACCTCGTATACCGAAACCATGTCGGTCTACGGTACGGAGGCGTCGTTTATTGACGGCGATGATACGCCTTGGTCCAAAACATTCCTGACCGCTGTCTATGCTGCGCGCGGGCTCAAGGCACGCTGCACATCGGGGTCTAGTGCGGAACTGTTGATGGGATTTCATGAACGTAAGTCCATGCTGTACCTCGAGGCACGCTGTGTCTGTCTCCAGCGTGCGATGGGCGTACAGGGAACACAAAACGGCGGTATTGACGGTGCGCCCCTTACCTCTTCGGTTCCACGCGGCGGCTGGGAGCTGTTGGCAGAAAATCTCCTGGCAGCGTTGCTCGATCTCGAATGTGCGTCAGGCAACGATACGCGTCATTCTGAATCAGAGATTCGTGTCGGCGCGAAGATCATGCCCTATCTCATGTCTGGCACCGACTTCATCTGCTCCGGTTTCGGTTCCATCCCCAAATACGACAACTCGTTCAACGCCTCGCTCTTCAACGCGGAAGAGATGGATGATTTTCTGGCGCTGCAGCGCGAGTATCAAGTCGAGGGTGGTCTCCAGCATGTGCCCGAAGACAAAGTGCTGGCGGCGCGCGCACGCGCCATCGACGCCATCACCGTAGTGCTGGAGACATTGACTTCCGTCCGTTTGACCGAGATCCAGAAAAAGAGCGTCTTGTACGCGCATGGGTCGGACGAAACGTCCAGTTTCATGCCCGGAGATGTGGCTAAAATGAATGCCATCCTTCTTGAACGAAACATCACCTTTGTGGACGTGGTTCAACTGTTGGCTGCTCGAGGATTTACCATAGAGGCGGATCGACTTTTGTCCATGGGGCGCCAGCGTGTCACAGGTGATTATCTGCAAACAGCCGCGATCATTCGCGATGGGCGGGTGGTCAGTGCGGTCAACGATCCAAATCGTTATCGTGGACCAGGCACGGGCTACGTCATGACCGAAGAACGTCGTCAGGCAATCAACCGGATGCGTCACGAAGTTTCAAAGCATGACATACTCATTGGTGAAGGGGTAACGGGTCAACAGGATTCCCGGCGCTGGCGCATCGAATCGAAAGGTGAAGCTGTGCCAGGAGATGATTCCCGTGAAGTGGTGATTGGGGTCAGTCCGGGTTTTGGCATACGTTTGCATAAGACCACTGGCGGCGTGCCGCTGTACAAAGTTTTGGCCGCTCTGATAGAAGGTGTTCGTGAAAGAGGGGGGCGTCCACGTGTCGTGCGCATGCACCATACTGCTGACACGTCGTTTTTAGGTTTAACCGCAGCCCGACTAGCTGGGTCGGGTGTCGGGATTGGCATTCAAGGCAAAGGTACCACCGTAATCCATCGACATGACCAATCCCCACATATGAATCTGGAACTGTTCTCGCAAGCGCCGCTGATCGGCGAAGCGGACTATCGTGCAATCGGCGGTAACGCGGCGCGTTATGCATTGGGGCAAACTCCAGTTCCCGTGATCGTTCCTTATCGTGGCCAGGCGCTGGGTGCCCGATTTCATGTGCAGACGGCCTTACTCTACGCGATCGAAACGTCGATGATCGAGGCTGATAAGAATCCGGAAGTGCTGGAGGTCGAGTTCTATGACTGACAATAAAATATCGGATGACCTGGATGCGATCTACCCGGTCGGCGAAAAGCAGCCGGATCGCGTGCGGACGCGCAATGGTCACGCACTCGGTGACTTGACTCTCGACAACCTCCTGGCAGGGCAGATAGACTCTTCGGACTTTGGGATCACAGCTGAGGGATTGCGACTTCAGGCGGGGATTGCCGAACGAGCCGGACGCCTAAACCTGGCTCAGAACCTGCGACGCGGCGCGGAACTGGTTGAGATTCCTGATCGCGTGTTGTTGGATGTGTACGAGCTGTTAAGACCTGGGAGGGCTCAAAACGCTGATAAACTGCGGGCTGCCGCGAATCAGCTCCGTGATACCTATGGAGCAAAAGAAACAGCCTCCCTTATAGAGGAGGCTGTTCTGGTTTACGAACGTCGAGGTATTTTTCAACGGCGCTTTTGAGCATTGCCGATAACACAGAGCGAAAGTTACAAAGGCATCATCTTCATCGATGACGGAATTGCAACATCGAGCCGTTTTAGAATTGACGGAGCAATGTTCAGATGCGAGACAGTTTCGCCTGTATCACCTTTGCCCTGTCCATCGGGCGTGATGATGACCAACGGCACTTCGCGCTGCTCAGGCGTGGTCCCACCGTGATGCCCATCACTATTGATCCCATGATCGCCTGTGACCATGATGGTGTAACCGCGTTCCTTCCATTCCGTGAACACAGTACCAAGCAGCACGTCCTGCTTGATCGCCTGCTTGCGATATTGAACTGAATCAGATCCGTATGTTTCACCCGTGTAATCCATCATGACAGGGTGGAGCAATAAATAATCGGGAGAAAACTTCCGTATAAGAAGAGCAGCTGAGGCAAACGATTCCTCGTCCGGATAATCATCGGTTCTGTGGAAACGTCCATGCTGCACCAATAGTTTCTCGTCATCCACTTCTTTGTCGTTGATCCATTCAAAGGGTGCGTGGTTATACAACTCTGAGACCCAATAATAAGCAACGGCTGCTGTGACCTTGCCCGCCTCCACCACGGATTGAAAGACATTTGGCTTGGTCGAACGCCTCAGGATGGTATTCGCGATGATCCCGTGCTCACTGGTGGGTATGCCGGTATGGATGGTCTCATACATGGGACGCGACATGCTGGGCAGCTCACCGACGATCTTGTACAGAGTTGCCTGCTTCGTTTCCACCAGGTGTCCCAGGAAACCCATATGGGATCTCGCAACATCATAGCGCAGGGCATCAGACATGATAAGAATTACTTTGCTCATAGGGTAATCAATGCCTTTCAGGTAAGGAATGTATGGAATCGGATCGTTTTTGTATTATAGCTGATTTGTCGAGCCAGGATAAATTATTGGTCAGCGGTTCATGGTGAAATCTTCCGCTCACTACTATTACACATTTTTGGCAACAGAAAGGATCAAGACCATGTCGGATATTTTACGGATAGCAGAAGTTATCGTTCGTAAGGCAGGGGAAGTTTTAAAACAAGGTTACGGGAATGTGCGTCATATTCAACAAAAAGGCGTTATTGACCTCGTGACAGAATTTGACGTGCGTTCTGAAGAGATCATTATTTCAGCTCTTAAAAAGGAATTCCCTGATCATGCCATCCTGGCGGAGGAAAGTGGACTGAATACAACGATCAGTGAATATCAGTGGGTGATCGATCCTCTGGATGGAACGACAAACTTTGCACACGGCATTCCGATTTTTTCAGTGACAATGTCGCTGATGAAAAATAACTCTCCGGTTGTGGGAGTCGTGTATGATCCGCTTCGTGATGAAATGTTCTCAGCCGAAGCAGGGCAGGGTGCTACTCTGAATAGCCGTCGCATCCATGTATCATCGCAGGCGAATCTGGGAGATGCGGTGATCTCCACTGGCTTTCCATACGACCTCCGCACCAACCCACGAAATAATCTTGCTCAATTTGCTCAATTTCAGCTCCGATCGCAAGCTGTCAGACACCTGGCTTCGGCGGCTCTGGATTGTGCATGGACAGCAATGGGCAGGCTGGATGGCTATTGGGAATTTGGAACCAAGCCGTGGGATGTGGGAGCAGGCGCTCTTATCGTACGTGAGGCGGGCGGACACGTCACATCAGTGGATGGGGGTGAAGATTTCTTATCCGACGAGACAATTTTGGTATCGAACGGTTTGCTTCACGAGCAAATGCTTCTTGTCTTGAGAAAAGGCAGCGAAGCACCCTTACCAAAATCGCGGTGACGAATGGTTGATTCATCAGGTCGATTCCTTGTTTCCACTTTCCACGGCACACTGCTGCGTGTAATCATGGCGCAAGCTCGTCGAAATATCTCATACAACATTTTATTATCAATCGTCTTCATGCAGAAAAACTGCCTCTAGAGGTTTTATGGATAACAATGCACTGCTTGATGCCAGCCAGTTTCCCGGAAAAAATGGGGGAGAGCGAATTCAGGCTGCGATCGACTCGTTGGGAACAAGGCCCAAAGTGATAGAGATAGGTCCCCAGGGTCCTGATTTGGATGGACGCTGGCTTTTAACAAAAGCGATCCTTGTCCCTTCCCATACGACGCTGGTTTTTCATAGCTCGAGATTGTTCATGGCTGACAAAGTATCCGACAACCTGATCCGGAATTTCCATGCTGATTCTGGCGACGATATGCGCGATGAGAACATTCATATTCTGGGTCTTGGCGGGGCGGAACTGGATGGCAATGCGGTCAATCAGGTTCGTCAGGCGCAAGTCTATAAAAACTTTGGGATCGCTTTTCACAAGGTTGACAAAGTCTCCATCAAAGGAATTGCTCTGGGTCCCACAGAAGGATGGGGGATGGGGTTGGAAAATGTCAATGATCTTTTAATTGACGGTATCAGATTCCAGCAGGATGGTAAAACATCGAATCAGGATGGAGTCCATGTCTGTGGCCCGGGAAGCAGGATTTGTATCTCTAACATTATTGGCACAGTTGCCGATGATGCGATCGTGCTCGATGCTGGAGCAGGCGTGGAGGATTACCGTGGAAGCGCTCGCGGATCTGGAGGCCCTCTTGAAAATATCGTGGTCAACAATGTATCTGTAAAAAACCTTCATTCCGGGGCTGTGGTGAGGACGGTCGCTGCGAAGGGGAAGCCACTGGATGGTGTTTACATTTCACAGGTGATGATCACAGGCGCTAATCAGGTTCTCAAGATTGGCTGGGACAGATGGGGAGCGAGACAAGAGGGGCGTGAAGTTGGAGATGTCTTTCCATCATGTGAAGAACAGAAAAATATTGTCATCGAGGGAGTTAAAGGTACGACGGATGATGTTTTCTGCAGAGTCGAGGCAAATGTAAAGAATCTGACGATCAGGAATGTCAGGGGAAATTGCGGCAGTGCAGCGTTTACCAATGTCTCTTCAGATGGAGATTGTTTTAGTCTGGAAAATGTTGTATTGGATGATTGGGTTATTGAGGGTTGTAAGACTGGCGTGGAAATTGGCGGTGGGGTGAAATGTTCTAACTTCACTGTAAAAAACTCGATCTTTTCAGCGGCGACTGGGCAGGACAGTATATCCATCCAGTTATCTGGACGCGGGAAAACATTGGAGTTAAAGAGGATGATGGTCGATAATGTTGTGTTCGATGGGTTTTCGAAGGGCTTGAAGGTAGATAAGGATGTATTTATAGAAAATACAATAAGAGTTGTCAACTCAGATTTTAATAGTGCTAAAAACGAACTGGATATTTCAGCGGGAAAGCTATGGATCGAAGGAATAGATCCAGCCTAGTGAGACGCGGAAGGAGATTGTGCGAGTAAGGCTGCCTGCTCCACTGCAACCCGCAAGCTGGCATGGCTGGCTTTCCCTGTTCCGGCAATGTCGAATGCTGTACCATGATCCACGCTCGTTCGAACAAAAGGCAAACCGACGGTGATGTTGACGCCCTCATCCACGCCTAAATACTTGACGGGAATCAGACCTTGATCGTGATACTGGGCGACCACAATATCGAACCGTCCCTGGCGGGCATGCATGAACACAGTATCTCCTGGCCATGGACCACTTGCCTCAATGCCTTCAGCTTGTGCTTTTTGAATCGCTGGACGAATGATCGCCTCATCTTCAGTGCCAAAGAGACCGTACTCGCCCGCATGAGGATTTAATCCTGCCACCGCTATTCGAGGTTGAGTAATGCCTAATTGGATCATTGCCCGATGCGCCAGCCGAATAGTCGTCAATTCACTTTCAATTGTCAATTGCTCAATCGCTTCGCGGAGTGAAACATGGATGGTGACCAGGATGACACGCAAGTCGTTGTTCATCAACATCATGGCAAAATCTTTTGTTCCGCTAAAGTCAGCCAGGATTTCAGTGTGTCCGGGGTAGTGGATATCCGCCAATCGCAGCGCTTCTTTATTGATGGGAGCTGTCACAATCGCCCTGATTCTTTTTTCCAGAGCCAGATCGATCCCGGCTCGAATGTAGTCGTATGCTGCTTTACCTGCCCGAGCATCTAGTTGCCCAAAGGGTAAATCTTCAGGCATTTGGCTGAGTGGGATGACATTAATCGTGCCCGATGTAAATTGAAATTCTTCCGGCGAGTCAATAACTTTCACGATGAGCGGCAAAGCCAACAATCGAACTGCGCGTTTGATAAGTCCGTCATCGCCCAACACCAAAGATGGGGGTAATGGAGATGCGTCAGCGTACAACTTCGCTATGATCTCGGGTCCAATACCGCATGGATCACCCATGGTGATCGCGATCGGTAAATTTTCCAAATTAGGCATACTGTTTCACTTTCACGAGCGCATCTCCCATGGCTGCCGGGCTGCCAAAGCCACCAGCCTTTGTGACCAGCGGCAGTGATCGCTCACCTAGGAGTCGCATGATGGGAATCCCTGCTTCAACCTCACCCAGGATTTCAAGGGCTTGCGCTTTCAAAGCATTGCATAACGCATTGGCAGTATCGCCGCCCGTGGCGACAATTCCGCTGATACGGCCTTCGCGGACTAGCCTGCTGCCGACCTGCGCCAACCCGTCAACGATCCTTTGTGCGACCTGTGCGGGGGATAAATTCAATTTTGCACCGAGTTGTTGGGTTGCAGCGATCTCGTCACGTGAGGAGCGCACAACCAAAGCCACGTCGTGACCTGAGTCAGTCGCTGTGAGCAGGCTTGAATTAGCTTGTTCGAGCTCAGCAGAGATTGAGTCGTTTTGAATCAACCTGGTAGCATCAAGATAGATGATGTTTAATTTGTTGTTCGTTTGAGCATGGCGCAATTGTTCGCGTGTCGTTTCCGACGCGCTGCCTACGAGCGCCAGAGCTGGTCGTGAATCAATTGCTCGATCTTGGTCAAGTGGATTGGATGTAGAGGCAACCCCAAATGCTAGAGGCACAAACTCTGCTAATCCTGTTGAGCCAACCCACACGATTCTTAGTCCGCTTTGAGAAAGACCAACGCAAATTTGTTCGAGATCGTCCTGCTCGGCAATATCCACTACCACCAGCTCAACCCCATCCGCTAGCAGTCCTTGGATGGCGCTCTTGATCTGCGTTGGTCCCGCGCACAATTGATTTAGAGTCAATCTTCCAGCCGTGCGGCGCGATCCTTCCGCTAATCGTCTGGCGATATCCGCATCTTTCACGGGGGCAGTTGGGTCGGTGCCAAATTCAGTCTCATGCAATGGACGACCATGCAAATGTTGCACACCATCCACTGTCGTGCGGCCGTATTTCGGAAATGCCGGGGCAATGACTGTGCAATCTGGTTTGACAACATCCAGCACGGCTTCGATTTCAGCTCCCAGATTGCCTCTTAACGTGGAATCTACTGACTTGTAAAAATGGGTCCAACCATCAGCGACTAATTGTTGCGTGGCAGCTTTTACCTTGGCATATGCACTTTCCGCAGACAAACTGCGACTGTCCGTGTCAACGGATACCACTTGGGCCGCACGCGCCTGTATTGGAAGAGAGTAGCCTCCCAATGGTACGACGACCGATAGTCCACTGCGAACGACCTGTGCACCACAATCTGTGGCGCTGGAGAGATCATCAGCGATAATAGCGAGTCGGGTCATGCTTGAGTGAGCCATGCGGAAATACGTTCGCCTACGACCAATGCTGGAATGTTGGTGTTCGCGCGTGGCACCACCGGAATAATGGACGCATCGGCTACATACAAATTATCCACTCCATGCACTTTTCCATGGGCGTCAACTACAGCTGTCGGATCGGACTCGGGTCCCATTTTACAGGTCCCAACTGCATGGTAGTAATGTAAGTTATCCCTTCGAACATCTTCGGGGGTTTTGTAATTAACTGTTGGGGATATTTCCTCGCCGATCAAATTTGCGAGCGGTGCCTGGCGAGCATAGTCACGCACCAATTCGATTCCATTCCAAAGGATGGCAAGATCATGCCCTTCGGGATCGCTGAGATAGGCAGTGTCAATCTTAAGGGTCGCGAATGGATCGGCGCTTGTCAATTGCACACTACCGCGTGAGAGCGGAATCATGTTCGCAACAGGTAACAAAAATTCCCAATCATCTGCCCCATCCATGAACTGCCCTCCAACCGGGAATAAATGCAAATCATAGGCGGTGGTGCAATATTTGCTGCGAAATTTGGCGATGGTCTGCTCGGAAAACAGAACCCCGCCCTTTGCAGCAAAATCTTTCATAACAGTTTCGAGTTGGGGAGTGCCGCTGTATTTGAGATATACCGCCGGGTGATCATGCAGGTTTCGTCCAACTGCTAAATCGAGTTTCGTTTCAATTCCAAGGGTGTTTAATTCAGAGGCCGGACCAATGCCAGAACGCAACAGAATGGCGGGCGATCCATAAGTTCCCGCACACACAACAATCCGACCGGCCTCGATGGTCAGTGGTCCATCCGGTCCAATCACTTCAAGCGCGCTGACACGAGTGCCCTCCACCCGCAAGCGGTCCACCTGCATTTGGCCCCGAATTGTTAGTCTATCATTGCCTCGCAACGGATCCAAATAAGCAAAGGCCGAATTCCAACGCACGCCATCCACAATGTTCACCGGTGAAGTGCTTATGCCAATGTCTTCATCCAGATCATTCAGATCAGCGACTTGTGGAATTCCAATCTTTGGTGCCGCGTCCAAACAGGCTTGTTGCCAGGGTGTGATTTCGGAAGTTGAAATCCGTTTAACTCTCAAAGTTTCATTGGCAATTTTTAAAAATGGCAGGAGGTCGTCTGCACTCCACCCCGTGTTCCCTAATGCCGCCCAATTGTCGTAGTCAACCCGACTGCCCCAGATCGCCGCGCAACCATTGTGTGACGAGCAACCGCCTATGACGCGTGCCCGCTCCAGTGGATGCCCCGGACGACCTGTACTTGCGCCATTGACGTAGCCCCAATCATAACCGCCTGGTAGACTGCGGGCATCCAATAATTGCGCCGGCCAACGCTGTTCGGCGAACGCACCATAGTCAGGCCCAGACTCGATCAACAAGACAGTTTGGGATGTGCCCTGCACCAGACGGGCTGCGACCGCCGCCCCTGCCGTGCCGCCTCCAATTACAACTGTGTCAGCATATAAATATTCAGCCATGAATTATCTCCAATGTTTGGCAAATGTGTTGTCAGCCTCGACGGCACGCTCATACACTGAATCAGGGATCTGCTTTGTATATGGTTCTTCTCTTATGGGTCAACCCAGAGAGCTTGCCTGCTCTTCTGCCCATAGTTGAGCACAAAACCTTTACAACTTAATTAATTGCTAGTAACATAAGTCATCATGATATCTTACAACTAACTGAAAGTCCATGCTTAAATCAGCTCGGGCAGAGAAAAAGCACTGCCTAAAATCGCTGAGTAGGCACTATGTCAGGTAAGACGAACCAAGATACGCCCACAACGCTAGATCACCGTAAAAACTTCACACTGAAAATAGAAGAGATGCCTCAACCTTCTTTAGGTAAAGTACGCGCTCTGCAATTAGCCTCTACTGAAGGGGGCGTTTTTGCGATTTTAGCTATAGATCACCGGGATGCGATGCGAGCCATGCTTAACCATGAGCAGCCGGAAACTGTTCCAGCAAAGCGACTCATCGATATTAAGTTATCGATTGTCAGGACGATTGGAGCCCTTGCCACTGCCATTTTGCTTGACCCGGTTTACAGCATTGGGCAAGCAATTGCGCAATATGCTTTCCCTTCCAGAACAGCTTTCATCTCTGCCATTGAAGAGCAGGGATATTTAGGCAACCCCAATGGCCGCCAGACAACGCTGCTTGAGGGTTGGAGTATCGAAAAAGCCAAAATGCTGGGCGCAAGCGGAGTCAAAGTGTTGCTCTTTTATCATCCCCAGGCGGGGGAAGCAACGGAAAAGCAGGAACAATTTGTTTCTGGCTTGTTGACTGAGTGCAGTCGTTTTGATATTCCGATGTTCCTGGAGCCGATCTTGTATTCCCCGGATCCAAGTCTGAGCAAGGATTCTCCCGCGTTTGCGGCAGAGCGTCCCAGGATGATGGTTGAAACTGTTCAGCGTTTAGGTGCATTGAAGCCTGATGTTCTGAAAGTGGAATTTCCGGTTGATTGCCGATACGAACAGGATGAAACGATATGGCATGCAGCCTGTGCACAATTGAATGAAGTTTGCCCCGTGCCTTGGGCTCTCCTCTCAGGCGGAGACCCGTTTGAACTGTTTCAGAAGCAGGTGATGGTCGCTTGTCAAAACGGAAGTTCTGGATTTTTAGTTGGACGCGCACTGTGGCGAGAAGCAGTTCATCTCCATGGGAACGAACGGAATGCGTTTTTACTTGGTGAGGCTACCCGCCGCTGGGAAACTTTAAGTATGATTGCAGAGACCTATGCTCATCCCTGGTTTGAACGATATGGAGCAGCCAATATTGATATCAATGAGCACTGGTATAAGGACTATTTAACGAGATGAGGAAGTTATTGCACTATACAGACAAAAACGTTCTCGTCCACCCCCTGGCTGATCCACATGACCCAGATTTGATTCTGGCTGTCACCCCGGAATCGGCAGGTTGGGATTTGATCTCCTTTCAAGCCCGCCGTCTGGGCACAGGCAAGGAATGGTCATTCACCAGTAGTCAAAATGAACTGGCGATCATTCTCTTCAGTGGGACCATCTCCGTGCATTCCACGCGTGGTAATTGGCAGCCCATTGAGAGAAAGGACGTGTGGACGAGCGCGGCAACGGCATTATATTTGCCGCGCGATACAGAATTTACCATCGTAGCTCACCGCGAAAGTGAATTTGCCGTCACGTGGGTTCCTACTGATGAAGATCACGAACCCTGGCTCATCCAATCGCAGGATGTGCCTGTTTCGATTCGCGGTGGGGACAACGCGAGTCGCCAAATCAATGACTTGCTGCCTCCAGGCTCACCAGTGCATCGCCTTGTGCTGGTGGAGGTATACACACCTAGCGGTAATTGGAGCAGCTATCCTCCTCACAAGCATGACGTTCACATCGAAGATGATGCAGGACATCTGATCGAGGCAGACTTGGAAGAGATCTACTTCTATAAGATTGATAGACCGGAAGGTTTTGCCTACCAGCGTGTGTATACAGATGAAAACTCACCGCTGCAAAAGGCGGGTTACCCCATTGATGCCCTGGTAAAAGCCCAAAACAATTGCGCCGTCCTTATCCCGGAAGGCTACCACCCTGTAGTGAGTGCACCAGGTTATACGACTTACTACCTTAACGTGCTGGCGGGTTCTGCGCAAAGTCTTGCCAATCAGGACGATCCAAACTATTCGTGGGTTAAGGGATCCCATAAAAGTGTTGATCCACGCCTGCCGCTTTATTGAGTGAATCAAATGGCTCCCAACTCTTCCGCCCAATTTGACCTCATCACAATGGGACGCTCCTCCATTGACTTATATTCTAATGATGTTGGCTCTTCGTTCGTCGAGATCACGAACTTCGCGGCGTATGTAGGCGGTTCACCGACAAATATCGCCGTGGGCGCGCAACGCTTGAACGTCAAAACTGCCCTCCTCACCGCGGTTGGCAACGATCCAGTTGGGGATTTCATCCTGCATTTCTTGAATAAGGAGGGCATTGAAACCCAATATATCCCCCACAAGCCCAATGCCCGCAGCAGTGCCGTCGTCCTGGGCATAGAACCCCCCGACAAATTCCCTCTCGTTTTTTACCGTGACAACGCCGCTGACATTCAACTCACCATTGATGATGTAATCGCCACGCCTTTTGAGCACTGCCGTGCCTTCGAATTCGCCGGGACGAACTTGAGCAAAGAACCTTCGCGCAGCGCAACTTTTTTTGCCGTGGAACAGGCAAAAAAAGGCAATGCAACCGTTTTTTTTGATATAGATTTCCGTGCTGACCAATGGCAGGATGTGCGCGCTTTTGGAGTCAATGCTCGCGCTATTTTGCGAAATGTAGACGTTGCCCTCGGCACAGAGGAAGAAATCCTTGCTGCGATGCTTACCGACCCGACCCAGCTCAAAATCAAACACTCCCAAATCTCCGCTCCGGAAATTATCGGAGACTTAAACGAGTCTATTCAGAATATTCTTTCCCTCGGACCTTCCACCCTTGTCGTCAAACGCGGCGCAAAAGGCGCGACCATCTTCCAAAAAGGACAGCCTTCCGTGAACGTCCCTGGTTTCCTGGTCGAAGTCTATAACATCCTTGGCGCAGGTGACGCTTTTGCGAGCGGCCTGATCTACGGCTACCTCAAAGGGTGGGACTGGTACAAATCTGCCCGCATGGGTAATGCCTGTGGTGCCATCGTCGTCACCCGGCACGGCTGCGCAAATTTTACGGCGTATGAAGAGGAAGCATTGAAATTTATTGAAGAACGAGGAGGATTCTAGTGAGCACCATCCGCTACACAATGGCTCAAGCGATTATCGCCTTTTTGAAGAATCAATATGTGACGCGCGATGGCAGGGAACAACTGTTCTTCGTGGGCTGTTTTGGTATTTTCGGACACGGCAATGTTGCAGGAATCGGTCAAGCGCTCCAGCAGAACCCCGATTTTCGTTATTACCAGACCCGTAATGAGCAGGCGATGGTGCATACAGCGGCAGCGTATGCAAAAATGAAAAATCGTTTGCAGACCATGGTTTGTACCACTTCCATAGGGCCGGGAGCCACCAATATGATCACTGCTGCGCCTTCTGCATTCTAAATGGTTATTGCAAGGTCGCTTGACAAAAGGTAAAAAAAGGATCCTTCTCGGTAAAATTGCGAGTGATGAGCAAGCAAAAAAACCGCGGAGGATCTTAAAATGGAGTATAG
>Ga0210377_10000474_pt1 | contig 38759 bp, 39 predicted proteins | sample PLM4_65_b1redo_FD_155480 | JGI IMG/M metagenome (GOLD analysis project Ga0210377, IMG submission 155480) | Groundwater sediment microbial communities from an aquifer in East River, Colorado, USA - PLM4_65_b1 redo | ecosystem: Environmental > Terrestrial > Soil > Riparian zone | place: USA: East... | reverse complement strand
CCGCGCTCCGTCGGAAGGGGCGACCGTCATTCTCACGTCCCACATCATGAGCGAAGTGGAGGAGCTGGCGCAGGATCTCGTGTTTCTGGTCGAAGGCGTTGTGGTCTACCAGGGGGCGGTCCAATCGCTGCTCGAGCAAAGCGGTGAATCGCGCCTCGAACGCGCCATTGCGGCGATCCTGTCGGGAACGGCACCGTGAGCACCACCGGAAAGGTGCTGGCTTCCCAGCTCCGCAACGTCGCGCGCAGCCGCTGGATTCTCGGGTACGGGCTCCTGCTCGCGCTGCTGACCTGGTTGCTGCTGCAGTTCGGCGGCAGCGGGGAGCGGGCGCTCCTTTCGCTGTTCAACGTCGTGCTCCTGCTGCTCCCGCTGGTGAGCGTCGTCTTCGGGACGCTCTACGTATACAACGCCCGGGAATTCATCGAGATGTTGCTGGCCCAACCGGTCGGGCGGGGGACGCTCTACACCGGCCTCTTCGGCGGTCTCGTCCTGCCGCTGGGGGGCGCCTTCCTCATCGGCGTCGGGACTCCGCTGCTCCTGCTGGGCGGCGGGGGGCCGGGCTTTGCCGGCCAGGCGGTCATGCTCCTGTCGGTGGGTCTCCTGCTCACGCTGGTCTTCACCGCCTTCTCCCTCTGCGTCGCGGTGCTGATCGAAGACCGCGCCCGCGGGCTGGGCGCCGCGCTCTTCATATGGCTGCTCACCACGCTGGTTTATGACGGGCTGATACTGCTGGTGACGACCACCTTCGACCGATATCCCCTCGAGGGTCCCCTCCTCGCACTCGTCTTCCTCAACCCGGTGGACCTTGGCCGGGTACTACTGCTCCTCTCCTTCGACGTCTCGGCCCTGATGGGCTATACCGGCGCCGTCTACGAACGGTTTTTCCGGGGGGCGGGCGGATCGATTCTGGCGTTTCTCATGCTTGGGATCTGCGCCGCGGTTCCCTTCTTCCTCGGCCTGCACTGGTTTCGCAGGAAGGACTTTTAAGAGACCTTCACACGGCTCCCTCCCGTCGCTTCAGGGTGATCCGGCGATAGTTGACGCGGGCCACGCGGAGAGGAGTGCGACATATGCGTCTCATGGTGCTGGCGGCCATTGCCGCCCTGGCGTTCGGATGCAGGTACCGTCCCGCACCGGTGCCGATGCTGGGAGTGCACACCGATGTGGAGCAGCTCGCCGGCGATTGGGATGGGGAGTACTCGAACCCCGACTCGCACCGGACCGGGAGCATTGTCTTCTCGATTACCGCGCATGGTGACTCCGCCTTTGGAGACGTCCTGATGCGCGTGCTGGCCGGAGAGGTCGCCCCGCGCCCGGTGGATCTGCTGTCGGGACATTCCCAGCACGCCAGGTCGGCCGAGCTTCTGGCCATCAAGTTCGTCAACGTGGCCGGCGGCAGCGTTCAAGGCGAGCTCGAGCCCTACATCGCGCCGGATTGTGACTGCGTGGCGCGGACGACATTCTACGGGCGGCTGGATAGCGACGTCATCCGGGGAACCTTTGTCACTTCGACCGATCGTGGGCCGCCCCAGCGCGGCGAATGGTGGGTGCGGCGCGTAAATCCGTAACGACCGTGCAGGCGTGAGAGGTGAGACATGAGTCCACTCACGTCTCACGCCTCACGTCGTGCGTCTCACCTCTCGCCCAGAACAATGCGGTATCCACCGCCCGCGTCCACCCTTCGATCAGCTTCTCCCGACTCTCGGCTGACGACCGGGGGCTGAAGACCGTATGCCGCCGGGTGGCGGTGAACGCCTCCAGGGATGGCCAGACTCCAAGCGCCAGTCCCGCGAGCGCGGCGGCACCCAGTGCCGTGGTCTCCACCACATCGGGCCGCTCGACGGGCACGCCCAGCACATCGGCCTGGAACTGCATCATCCAATCGTTGGCGCTGGCGCCGCCGTCCACGCGGAGTCGCGGAAGGGCGAGTCCCGTCGCATCGAGCATCCCGCGGAGCAGCTCGGCCGACCCAAACGCCATCGACTCGAGCGCCGCACGGACGAGGTGGGCCTTCGTCGTGCCCCGGGTGAGGCCGGTGATGGTACCGCGGGCTTCGGGCTCCCAGTGGGGACTGCCGAGTCCCACGAAGGCGGGGACGAAATGCACGCCCCCGGTGTCGGGAACTGATGCGGCGAGCGCCGCCGACTCCGCGGCGGTTCCCAGGAGGTGAAGCTCATCGCGGAGCCATTGAATCACCGCCCCGGCAATGAACACCGATCCCTCGAGCGCAAAGGCTCGCCCGCCCCGTTCGTCGCAGGCCGCGGTGGCCAGCAAGCCTTTCGGCGGAGTCGGCGCCGTGGCTCCGGCGTAGAGCAACAGGAATGCTCCCGTCCCGTACGTGTTCTTGGCCATCCCCGGCGTGACACACCCCTGCCCGAACAGGGCGGCCTGCTGGTCGCCCGCAATCCCCGCGATGGGGAGTGAGCCCCCGAAATGGCCGGCATCGGTTTCGGCACAAATACCGCTCGACGGCACGATATCCGCCAGGAGCGAAGCGGGAGTCGCGAAGCGCGAGGTGAGGTCCCGGTCCCACTCGCCGGTGGTCAACGAGTAGAGCATGGTGCGAGACGCGTTCGTCGGATCGGTGACGTGGGCGCGTCCTCCGGTGAGCCGGGCCACCAGCCAGCTATCCACCGTCCCCGCGGCCAGCTCTCCCGCCTCGGCACGCCGGCGGAGCTCCGGATTTCGGAGCAGCCACTCCAGCTTGGTCGCGGAGAAGTAGGGGTCGAGCAACAATCCGGTGCGCGCCCGCAGGTCCGCTTCGACTCCGGCCGCGCGAAGCTCACGGCATCGCTCGGCAGTCCGACGATCCTGCCAGACGATGGCCGGCGCCACCGCGCGCAGCGCCTTGCGATCCCAGAGCACCAGCGTCTCGCGCTGATTGGTGATGCCGATGCCGGCGGGCCGCTCCCCGGCGGCGGCGATCGCCTCGCGCGCCGCGGCGAGCGTCGTCTCGATGAGATCCTCGGGATCGTGCTCGACCCAGCCGGGCTCGGGGTAATGCTGCGGGAATTCCCGCCGGGCCTGCCCCAGGACACGACCGTCCTGGTGGATGACGAGGGCGCGGGAGGAGGTGGTGCCCTGGTCTAAAGCGAGGATGCTTGGCAAGGGACTAGGGAGCTAGGGAGCTAGGGAGCTAGGGAACCCTCGCAATCTAGCCCGGCAATCCGACGGGGTGCCTTATCTTGCCCGCAAGCCGTTTTCCCTAACTCCCTAGCTCCCTAGCTCCCTATGCCCTATTCAACGCTGCTCGTCGAACTCCGGAACTCCATCGCCCTCGTCACCATCAACCGCCCCGATAAGCTGAATGCATTGAATGCCGCGGTCATCAGGGAGCTGGGCGAGGTGACCGCGCTCATCGCGATGGACGATTCGATCCGGGCCGCGATTCTGACCGGCGCCGGCCCCAAAGCATTCGTCGCCGGGGCGGACATTTCGGAGCTTGGGGAGTGCGACTCGGCTCGCGCGCGCGTGCTCTCGGAAAACGGCTCGCTCATCTTTCGCCGGCTCGAGCTGTCACACAAACCGATCGTGGCTGCCGTGAACGGCTTTGCCCTGGGCGGAGGCTGCGAGCTCGCCATGGCGTGCCATTTCCGGATCGCCTCCGAGAATGCGCGCTTCGGTCAGCCCGAGGTGAAGCTCGGTATCGTGCCGGGTTATGGCGGCACGGTGCGCCTCCCCCGCCTGGTGGGCCGGGGACGCGCCCTCGAGCTCCTCATGTCGGGGGCGATGATCGACGCACAGGAAGCGTGGCGGATCGGGCTGGTGAACCGGCTCGTCTCCGCCGATCAGCTCATCCCCGAATGCGAGAAGGTGCTGCGTACGATCCTCGACAATGCGCCCCTCGCGGTGGCGGGTTGCCTCCAGATGGTCGACAAACAGGAGGAGCTCACCCTCGACGAAGCCCTGGCACTCGAGAGCCGGCGTTTCGGTGAGCTCGCCGGAACGGCGGATTTCCGGGAGGGGACGGGGGCGTTCGTCGCGAAGCGCAAGGCGGGGTTTACTGGGAGCTAGGTGCTGGGTACTGGGTGCTGGGAAGGCCGTACCGAAGAGGGGTTTCCAGCACCCAGAACCCAGTACCCAGTACCTGTGAAACAGCCCCCAACCCACCTAAATTTCACGCATGCGGGCGGAACGGATTGTGGCGCGGGGATTCCGGAATCTCTCGGACCTGGACCTCTGTCTTCCGCCTGACGGCGCGGTCTTCCTGGGCCCCAACGGCCAGGGCAAGACCAATCTGCTCGAGCTGCTCTATTACCCGGTTCTCTTTCGCTCGCTGCGCGGCGCCCGTGACATCGAGGTCACGCGCCATGGGGAAGCGGGCTTCCAGCTGACGCTCTTCCTCGAGGAGGGTCGCCGGCCCCGGGAGCTCACCGCCGGCTTTCGTGCGCTGGGAAAGCAGAAACGGCTGACCCAGGACGGTGCCGAGCCGGAGCGACTCGGCGATGCAATCGGGCACTGGCTCGCGGTCGCGTTTCTGCCCACCGATCTCCGGCTGGTGCAGGGCGCCGCGGCGGAGCGGCGCCAGTATCTGGACCGGGTGCTCTCGCTCGCCGACCGCGACTATCTGCGGGCGCTCTCCCGGTACCGCGCCGCGCTGGCCCAGCGGAATACGGCCTTGCGGCAGCACCGGACCGAGCTGGCGCGGGCATTCGATCCTGCCCTCTCGGTTGCCGGCGCCACCCTGGTCCGGCACCGCCTGACCTGGACCGCCGCGCATGGGCATGCCTTCACCGGCACCTGCGTGGCGCTCGGAGAAGCGGCGGAGGTCACCTTGCGCTACCGGGGAGATGAATCCCTCTCCGAGCCGGCGGGGTGGACCGAGGCGCTGGCCCGCGCGGCAACCGGTGACGCCGGTCTCGCCGCGACCACCGTCGGCCCGCACCGGCACGACCTCGAGCTGAGGCTCGACGGGCGGTTGCTTCGGGAAGTCGGCTCCACCGGCCAGCAGCGTACCGCTGCCATCGCGCTCAAGTTCTGCGAGCGGGAAACCCTCGCCGCGGCCTCGGGCGCCGAGCCGGCGCTCCTGCTCGACGACGTGTTCGCCGAGCTGGACGAGCGGCGCCAGGCTCGCCTCGCGGCGCGGCTCCTGGCCGGTGGCGCCCGGCAGACGTTCATCACCTCGCCAAGGGAGGACGAGCTGCCCGATGCCTTTCACCTGGAGATGCTGCAGGTGGATGCGGGCAGAGTGAGCGGTGCGTCCCGCGCGGTGAGCGCGTGAAAGCGAGACCGCGCTCGAAGCCCTATGCCATCCGCGACGTCCTCAACGACTGGCTCGCCAAATCGGGACTCGCGAAGCGGCTGGACGTCTCGCAGGTGGTGGATCGCTGGGCCGAGGTGGTGGGACCGCAGATCGCGGCCGTCACCCGCGCCGAAGCGGTGAACGCGGAGGGCACGCTCTGGGTCCGGGTGGCGTCCAGCGCCTGGGCCAGCGAGCTGAGTCTCATGGCCCCGCGGATCCTGAGCAAGCTCAATCAGGATCGGCGCGGGCAGATCAGGGAAATTCGCTGGCTCACGGGGCTTCCCGCCCCGGACCGGCGCCAGGAGAGGTGATTGCGGATGGCGAACGCCACGGGGCTCATCGACAAGAACGCCGGCGACTATGGCGCCGACTCGATCCAGGTTCTCAAGGGTCTCGAAGCGGTGCGCAAGCGCCCCGGGATGTACATCGGGTCCACCTCGGAGACCGGGTTGCACCATCTGGTCTACGAGGTGGTCGACAACTCGATCGACGAGGCGCTGGCGGGATTCTGTGACAACATCAGCGTCACCATCCACGCCAACAACAGCGTCACCGTGGTGGACAACGGTCGCGGCATTCCGGTCGAGATGCATTCCACCGAAAAGATGCCGGCGGTCGAAGTCGCCCTGACGATGCTGCATGCCGGCGGCAAGTTCGACAAGCGCACCTACAAGGTGTCGGGCGGGCTCCATGGCGTCGGCGTCTCGGTGGTGAACGCCCTTTCGGAAAAGCTCGACGTGTACGTCGACATCGACGGCAAGCGCCACCACATGGGCTTCGTCCGCGGCCAGACCGTGAAAAAGCTCGAAGTGGTCGGCAAGGCGAAGGGCACCGGCACAACGGTTACGTTCAAGCCCGACCCGGAGATCTTCACCACGCTGGAATATCACTACCAGACCATCGCCGACCGGCTGCGGCAGCTCGCGTTCCTGAACCGCGGGATCACCATCACGCTCAAGGACGAGCGCAAGACCCCCGCGCAGGAAGACAAGTTCTTCGCCAAGGGCGGGCTGATCGAGTTCGTGCAGTGGCTCAACCGGAACAAGAAGGCGCTGCACCCGAAGCCGGTGTCGTTCCTGGCCACCAAGGACGAGGTGGAGGTCGACATCGCGCTGCAGTATGAGGACGGCTACAACGAGAACACCTTCACCTTCGTCAACAACATCAATACCCATGAGGGGGGCACCCACCTCACCGGGTTCAAGTCGGCGCTCACGCGGACGATCAACGAGACCGCCAAGAAGGGGAACTACCTCAAGAAAGAAGACTTCTCCCTGACCGGTGAGGATATCCGCGAGGGCCTGACCTGCGTCATGCACATCAAGGTCAAGGAGCCCCAGTTCGAAGGGCAGACCAAGACCAAGCTCGGCAATTCCGAAGTCGAGGGCATCGTCAAGACGGTGGTGAACGAGCACCTCGGGAGCTATCTCGAGGAGCATCCGGCCGTGGCCCGCGCGATCATCGAAAAGGCGGTCAGCGCGGCGCGGGCGCGGGAAGCGGCCCGCAAGGCGCGGGACCTGGTGCGCAAGAAGTCCGGGCTCGAGAACGGTGTCCTCCCGGGCAAGCTGGCCGACTGTTCGCTCGACGATCCGGCGCTCTGCGAGATCTATCTGGTCGAGGGCGACTCGGCCGGCGGGAGCGCCAAGATGGGGCGGAACCGCTCCTTCCAGGCCATTCTCCCCCTCCGCGGCAAGATCCTGAATGTGGAACGGGCGCGAATTGACAAGATCCTCTCGAACGAAGAAATCCGCGCGATGGTCACGGCCATCGGAACCGGTGTGAAGGAGGACTTCAAGCTCGAAGATTCCCGTTATCACAAGATCATCCTGATGACCGACGCCGACGTCGACGGCGCCCACATCCGAACCCTGCTGCTGACGTTCTTCTTCCGGCAGATGCCCGAGCTGATCGAGGCGGGGTACATCTTCATCGCCCAGCCGCCGCTCTACCGGGTGGCGCGGGGCAAGGAGGAGTACTACGCCTATGGCGAGGCCGAGCGCGATGAGTTTCAGAAGCGTCTCGGCGGAGGCGACGGCGGCAAGGCTAACGTCAACATCCAGCGCTACAAGGGCCTCGGCGAAATGAACCCCGACCAGCTCTGGAAGACCACGATGGATCCGGAAAAGCGGACCATCCTCCGGGTGACGCTGGAAGATGCGGTCGAGGCGTCGAAGCTGTTCGAAGAGCTGATGGGCGACGAGGTCGAGCCGCGGCGGTTGTTCATCGAGCAGAACGCGCAGTACGTGTCGAACCTCGACGTCTAGTCATCGCCGGGGCCGCGGGCCCGTGGCAATCTCATCGTCGGACTGTTTCTCTCTCCCGGGACACTAGAGTGGGACTCGTCCACGGAAGACGCGAAGACGCGAAGACGCGAAGTGAACAATCACGCGTCTCCGCGACTTCGCGCCTCCGCGTCTGGTCTACGGCGAGCCCCACTCGTCGCCCGGGTGACTTCCCAGACAGTCGCTCGGGGGTGTCGACCCGCTCCTGACTGAATGCCACCCAACCGCGCGATTCCGGTTACTGAACGACTCGCTCCCGGCAAGACGTTCGTTGAATGCCCGCCCCTTGCCGAGCCCGCTTCGCCGAGCCGATAATATGTCCATGCCCGCCACGCAGTATTACACCGCCGAGATGGTGCGCAGCCTCCCCGAGGACGGCAACCGGTACGAGACCGTGCACGGGGAGCTGCTGGTGACCCCCGCTCCCCGCGCGCTGCACCAGCGGGTTCAGCTGCGACTCCTCCTGGAGCTCGGGAATTATCTGCGCGACCAGCCGATTGGAGAACTCTACGCCTCGCCGGCGGATATCTCGTGGACCGTAGACACCCTCGTCCAGCCCGACCTCTTCGTTGTCGAGATTAGCGAGGCGCGGACCCTGGATTGGACACGGATGCAGACCCTGATGCTGGCCGTGGAAGTCCTGAGCCCCTCCTCCGCCCGGGCAGACCGCTTCACCAAGCGCCGGCTGTACCAGGAACAGCGCATTCCCCTGTACTGGGTAGTGGATTGTGATGCCGAGTCGGTGGAGGTATGGACGCCCGAGGCGCTGTTTCCGGTCGTGGAAAAGGAGCGGCTCATCTGGCGCCCGGAGGGTGCTGCCCTACCTTGCATCATCGAGCTGGCGGAAATTTTCGCGCCCATTTGAGATCGGCCGCGTCGCTGCGCTCAGCGTGACAACGCCGCTGCTACGGAATGGTGTCTGGCGTCTTATGCGTGCGCACGAAGTCCGCGAAACCCGACCGCGAATGCTGCAGCACCCGGGCCCCGCCGGGCAGCAGCGGCGCGACCCTGCGGGAAAGGGAGAAGCCTCCCTCGGTGTTCTCGTCTGTGCCCCTGGCCCGGGAGCCGGCCCGGTCGAAGGCCGCATTCACGACTCGGGGGCATTCGGGGTAGATGTTTCCAGTGTAGTTGGACCGCGCCCACATCACATCGAGCAGCTTGTCCTTGGGAATTCGGGCGTATTCCGACGTTCCGGACGACGTCGGATGGCGGGCCAGGCTTGGGACGTCCAGGGGGAGCGAAAGAACCACCACCTGGTCGAGGCCGAAGAATATGAGCCCGTGTTCCCGCTTGACGATTCCAATATCCTCGAGATCAATCACGGCAGGATTGTCTACATCGACGGATCCGCGAAACTCGTATTCGGCGTGCGACAGATCGATGCCGCCGGGAATGACCTGACTGTGATCGATGGCGTCCGTCGCGATGACGACGGTATGTCCCGGCAGAACCGGATGCTGGCGTCCGCTCCCGGGAAACCGCGCGAAGATTCTGGTCCACACTCCCAGCGGATCGTCGTTGAAGTGGGCAAGAGATACGCAGGTGGAGTTGGCATAATCGTTGCCGACGTTGAATCCCTCGGCGATAGCGATGCCGTCCAGATAAACGGTCGTGTCGGCATTGTTGTACAGCTCGAGAAACCCGCCAAGGTCGTACGCCGCGACGGCCGGGACAATCTGTACATTGAACGCCCATTCGCTGATCACCAGCGACCGGCGCCGGCTGGCCGGCACGGAGATCGTTTGCACACTGGTTCCTGCCGCGACGGGCATTCTCTCGCGAGACACCCAGCCATCGACACCTTCGCTCGCCGGAACGCGCGCGGCTTCTGTCGCATTGAGCCAGCGCCGAACTTCCACGATGTAGTCTTTGGGAGAAATGTCGCCGAAGTTGGCCTCTCCAACCACTGAGCTCATGACCGTCCGGGTGGGGAAGCTCGAGTCGGTCGGTGTGAGGGTCAGTTCGGCCCCCGGGATTCCGGCACCCCAGCCCACCGCCTGCGCAGGCACCACATCTTCGTCATCCGGCATCAGAACGATGCGGAATCCGGGCGGCGGAGGTGGGGTCACTATCGTCGTCCCTCCGCCGCCACAGGCGGAAAGGAACAAGGCGAGACCGACCAACCGGCAGCGCAGCACGGGGATAAGGCTCGAAGAAGAGGACTCTACAATACCTACGACGATTGCCGGGCCAGCGCCAGACGCCAAAGCCGCGCACCGCCTCGCTCAGGACGACAGCGTCGTCACACCTTGCGCGGTCACCCGGTGCGACACCAGCGGCAACGGTGCGGCACTCCTCCCGATCACGATGGCCTCATCGAGCGCGGTGTTCGCCCGCTCCGCATCCGCTTCGGTGCGGGCGTGGATCACCGCGAGCACATCCCCCCGGCGCACCCGGTCACCCGGCTTGGCGGAGATCAGGAACCCGACCGAGGGATCGATCGTGTCTTCGGTCTTCGAGCGGCCTCCGCCCAGCGCGATGATGGCGTGGCCGATCTTCCGCGGCCGCACCTCCGACACGACGCCATCCTGTACCGATCGGAATTCCCGCTTGACCGGGGCGGTGGCCAGCAAGGAGTAATCCGACACCACGCGCGGATCGCCGCCCTGCGCCTCGGTCATCCGGGCAAACATCTGGAGCGCCTTGCCCGACGTGATGGTCTCCTCCAACCGCCGCCGTGCCGCTCCACGATCGGTCTCGACACCTGCCACGATGAGCATCTCTACCGCGAGGGCGTAGGTCACCTCGATGAGATCGGCCGGTCCCCTGCCCTGCAATCCTTCCAGCGATTCGATCACCTCGAGAGCATTGCCGCACGCGACGCCGAGCGGCCGGTCCATGGCCGTGAGCAGCGCCACCGTCTTGCAGCCGCTGGCTTCGCCGATGCCGATCATCGTCTTCGCCAGCACCTGCGACTGCGCCGGATCGGTGATGAACGCGCCGCTCCCGGTCTTGATGTCCAGGACCAGGCCGGTCAGCCCCTCGGCCAGCTTCTTGGACATGATGCTGGCGGAGATGAGCGGGATCGATTCGACCGTCCCGGTCACGTCGCGAAGCGAATAGAGCTTCTTGTCGGCGGGACAGATCTCCGGCGTTTGACCCAGCATGACCAGGCCGAGCTGCTTGACCTGGGCGATGGCCTCGTCGAGCGAGAGCCGGGTGTTGAATCCGGGAATCGCTTCCAGTTTGTCGAGTGTCCCACCGGTGTGACCAAGACCCCGGCCCGATATCATCGGGACGGCGACCCCGCAGCAGGCGACCATGGGAGCCAGGAGGAGCGACGTCTTGTCCCCGACGCCACCGATGGAGTGTTTGTCGACCCGTGGCGTGGTCCAGCCCCCGAAGTCGAGGGTGGCGCCGGAGTGAAGCATGGCGTCGGTCAGCGCCGCGAGCTCGCCGGGCTCCAGTCCCCGCCAGACTACCGCCATCGCCAGAGCGCTCATCTGGTAGTCGGGGACCTGCTCCGCGACATAGGCCTTGATGAGTGTGCGCCACTCATCGCCGGTAAGGGCGAGGCCGTCGCGCTTTCGCTCGATTAGTCTTGGGATGAGCACGAAGCAGGGTCTCGGGAGCTAGGGAGCCAGGGAGCCAGGGGTCATTTGAAAACATACGTCGTTGCCACGGTTCTCGCGGCCCTTCAGGGCCCGTCACGGGACTCCCTCATGGCAGAAGGTCTCCGCCTCGCCGCGATGAAGCCGGCCGAAGCGGTCCTGAGTTTCGACGCGGCACTGGCGCTCGATTCGCTCGATGTCGAGGCGAATTGGCGGGCTGCGATCGCCCGAAGCGACATCGCCCTCCCGCTCCGGCAAAAGAGCAACCGCAGCCGGCGCGACTCCCTCCTCGCCCAGGCGCAGGAAAACGCCCGCCGAGGGGTACGGCAGGCTCCCAACGACCCCAACACGCTGTTCGCCCTGGGGATGGTGCTCGGCAACACCGCGCTCAACAAGGGCATCAAGGAGAAGGTGCGGATGTCCACCGAGATCCGCTCCCTGGCACTGCGTGCAGTCGCCGCCGATTCCAACCACGACGGCGCCCAGCATCTGCTGGGACGATGGAACTACGAGGTGATGAAGCTTTCGGGAATCGAGCGATTCATCGCGAAGAGCATACTTGGCGGCGGAGTCTTCGGGCAGGCGAGCTGGGAGGAGGCTCGACGCCGTCTCGAGCGCGCGGTGACGCTCGACTCCACGCGGATTTACCATCGCCTCGACCTGGCCCGGGTGCTCGCTGCCCGGAAAGAGACGACCGCGGCCCGCCGGGAGCTGCAGCGGATCAATGAACTCCCAAACCGAGTGGCGGCGGACACGACGTATCGACGCGAGGCGGTGGAGATGCTGGAGAAGATCAGTAAGCGGTGAGCGGTAGGCGGTGAGCGGTTTGTACCGCTCACCGCTCCCTGCTCACCGATGCACCCCACTCCAGTCCCGGGGGAGAACCTACCCGATCCGCTTGCGCAGCTCCTTCCGCGCCTTCTTCCTGAGATCCTCGAACTCGTCCTCGGCGTACTCCCGCACGTCCTCCAGCCGCCGCCGGAGCTTGCCTCGGGTCACGCTCCCCTGCGCCGGCGCGAAGAGCAGCGCGACCGCGGCGCCGAGCAGCACCCCAAAGGCAATCCCCGCGGCAAAGCCTCCCGCGCGTGAACCGCCCTCGACCTCGAGCTTGACTTCCCGGTCGGGCGCGTCTTTTACTATTCGGTTCATTTCCGGCTCCTCTCGATCCTTCTCATTTTACCTCCGCAAAGTATCCTTCTACCAACCCTCAATCCAGACTCCTGACTCCTGAATCCTCCAGCGACCGCCGCACCCGACCAGCTCACCCGCCTCCAGGGCCGCGTCGAGGCGTTGGAACGGGAGCGCAAGCACCTCCTCGCCCTGCTCGACCTGCTCCGCGACATCGGCGGGTCGCTGCACTACCTCGACATCGTGCAGACGGTGGCGCGCCGGCTCGGCAACACCTTCGGGCTCGATCGCTGCTCGGTATTCCTCGCCGAGCGGGGTGGCGGGGCCGTGCATCTCGTGGCCAGTTACGAGGATCCCGCAATCCGGAACCACGTGGTGGATCTGGCTCGCTATCCCGAGCTTCGGCGCGCGCTCGAGACCGGTGCGGTGGTCAACATCCCCGACGCGACCCGCGATCCCGCCCTCGCCGCCGTTTTTGCCGTGCTCACCAGCCGTCATGTGCAAGCGATCACCGTGGTCCCCATCGCCTGGAGAGGGGTACCGATCGGCGCGATCTTCCTGCGCACCTTCAAGGACGGCTCCGAGCTGGCAGAGCAGGAGGTGGAATTCTGCCGGGTTGTCGCCGATCTCACGGCCCGAGCCCTCCGCCAGGCCCATCACTTCGAGCGCCTCCATGCAACCCGGGGCGGGGGAACTGCCGCCGTGGCGGTCGAACGCGAGCGTGCCGCGATGCTCGGCTTCCTGCGCCGGGTCCTCCTCGCATTCGGCGACCGCGATGGCGCCTGGGATGAAGGCCTGCTGGCCCGTGCGAGCTCGGCCGAGCTCGACCGCCTCGTCGGCGTGGCGCTGACCGTGCTCACCAGCGAGGCTCAGTCCCGGTGAGCTCGGGGCCGTCCCCCGCAATGGTCAAGCGGGCGGACGAGCTCCGCCGGGCGCTCGAGCGCGCCAATCAGCTCTACTACATCGCCGATCACCCGGAAATCTCCGACGCCGAGTATGACCGGCTCTTCCGGGAGCTGCAGTGGCTGGAAGCGGAGCACCCTGCTCTCGCTGCGCCGGACAGCCCGACCCAGCGGGTCGGCGCAGCCGCCGCGTCAGCGCTCGCCAAACACCCGCACCGCCGCCCGATGCTCTCCCTCGACAACGCCTTTTCCCCCGAAGAGCTCTCGGCGTGGGAGGACCGGAACGCCCGGCTCGCCGAGGAGGTGCGCGCGGGCGGGTACACCACCGAGGTCAAGATCGACGGCGCGGCGGTGAGCCTCACGTACCAGGACGGACGCCTTACCACGGGCGCCACTCGGGGGAACGGGAGCGTGGGCGAAGATATCACCGCCAACCTGCGCACCGTCTCCGACATCCCCCTCACCCTGGGCGGAACGGATTATCCGCCGTTCGTCGAAGTACGGGGAGAGGTCTACCTCCCGTTCAGGAATTTTGAGAAGCTCAACGCCGAGCGAGTGGCCGAAGGCGATCCGCCCTTCGCCAATCCGCGGAACGCCGCGGCCGGCGGCTTGCGCCAGCTCAACCCCGCCGATACGCGGAAGCGGCGCCTCCGCATGTTCGCTTTCGCTGTGGAGGTGATCGAGGGGAGGCTGCCGCTCAAGACCCAGCACGAAGTACTCGAGCAGCTCGAACGCTGGGGGTTCAAGGTCGAGCCGCACCACGGCCGCCACGACACCCTCTCCGAGGTACAGGAGCAGATCCCGGCGCTCGAAAAGCTCATCCCCACCCTGCCATTCCAGGCCGACGGCGTGGTCGTCAAGGTGAACCGGCGCGACCTCCAGGTCGAGCTCGGCGCCGTGGGAGGCCGGGAGCCACGGTGGGCCGTCGCGAGGAAGTTCGCGCCCGAAGTCGCCGTCACCCGCCTCCGCGAGATCCGCATCAATGTGGGGCGGACCGGCGCGCTCAATCCCTATGCGGTCCTGGAGCCGGTGGAAGTGAGCGGGGTGACCATTTCGGCCGCGACCCTTCACAATGATGAGCTCATCGCCCAGAAGGACATCCGGATCGGCGACTGGGTCGAGGTCGTTCGCGCCGGCGAGGTAATCCCCCAGCTGGTTGGACCGCTTCCGGAACGCCGCGACGGGAGTGAGACGGTCTTCACGATGCCGGCCAACTGTCCCGCGTGCGGCACGCCGGTGGAGAAGCCCGCGGACGAGGTGATGTCGTACTGCCCCAATCCCGGCTGTCCCGGGCGCATCTTCGAGGGGATCGTGCATTTCGCCTCCCGGGACGCCATGGACATCCGGGGACTCGGGCCCGAGCGGATCCGGCAGCTGCTCGATTCCGGACTCATCCGGGACGTCGGCGACCTCTACCGCCTCGAGACCGCCCAGCTGGTCGAGCTCGACCGCTTTGCCGCACAATCCGCCGAGCAGCTGGTGCAGGCGATTGCAGCCTCCCGGGTAAAGCCCCTCAGCAACCTCTTGTTTGCCATCGGAATCCGTCACGTTGGGAAAAACGTGGCGACCCTCCTGGCGCGGCATTTCCATTCGATGGACGCCCTCAAGTCGGCGTCGCAGGAGGAGATAAACGCGGTGGATGGGGTCGGGCCCACCATCGCCGAAGCGGTGGCAAGCTTTTTCCATAATCCGGTTAGTACCGAGCTGCTCGACCGCCTCGGGAAGGCCGGGCTGACGTTGACGGAGCCCTCTGCCGTCCCAGGGGTCGGGCCGCTGGCCGGGAAGAGCTACGTCCTTACGGGGACGCTCCCAACGCTCTCCCGGCCGGACGCCACCGGCCTGATCGAGGCCGCGGGCGGCAAGGTGACCGGGAGCGTCAGCAAGAGGACCGATACACTGGTTGCGGGAGACGACGCGGGAAGTAAACTCGAGAAGGCCCGCGCGCTCGGAATCGAAATCATCGACGAAGCCGAGCTCCTGCGACGCGTTCACGGCGCCGGATGAGCGGCCGAAAGGAAGAGACGGACCAGCATGACCACAGCAACTGCCGGCGCCGCGGGCGTCATTGTCGGAAAGCGCGCGCTGCACCATCTGCGCGCGGTGCTCGAGCGGGAGACGGGAGCGCAGGCCGCGCTCTTGCTCCGCGAAATCGGCTTTGCGACCGGCGAAGCGGTGTACGAAGCGTTCGAGGCGTGGACCCGCGAGCATTACCGGGTCGCCTCCCCGCGCGATCTGGACACGGCATTCCTGGCCGACGCGCTCTCGGGATTCTTTGGAGAGGCAGGATGGGGCTCGGTGAGCCTGTCCGAAATCTCGTCCTCGGTCGTGGCGCTCGACATGGTTGGCTGGGCGGAAGCCGACCCCCACGGCGCTGAATATCCCTGCTGTCATTTCTCGTCGGGCATGCTGGCCGACTTCTTCACCCGCCTCGGCGGCTCGCAGGCGGCCGTCATGGAAGTCGAGTGCGCGAGCCGGGGAGAGTCGCGCTGTCGATTCCTGGTGGGATCTCCGGACCTGCTGACGTATGTGTATGAACGCATGACTACGGGGATGAGTTACGCGGAGGCGCTGGCGTAACGAGGGTGAGCGGTAAGCAGTGAGCGGTAAGCGGGAAAAGCACGTCCCGCTCACCGCTCACCGCTCACCGCTCACAATGAACCGACATTTCCTTCAGCAGGATGCTTGGAAGGCACGCCGCCCCGATCCATGTTGCATCGCTGCCGACCCCGCCCAGCTCCTTGAGCGCCTCGAACACGTTCCCCGACAGCATTACCCCCTCCAGTCGTCCGCGGACCCGGCCTCCCTCGACGAGATAGGCCCAGGGTGCCCGCAGCGCGATGGTGCCCGAGATCGGATTCGATCCCGCACCCCATTCGAGCGCTTCGATCAGGATTCCCTTGCCCATCATCGTAAGCAGCGTCGCCCGGTTTTCCGGACCGGGCAGGACGCGGAGATTCGTCATCCCGACCCGCGGCGGCGCGTTCGGGGTGCGCCACCCGTGGCCGGTCGATGGAACCATGGCGCGCGCGCCGACGCCCAGATCGGCGAGGAATCCCGCGACCCGTCCGCGGTCGATCAGGGCAATGCGCCGTGACACCACGCCGTCGTCATCGATGGGGCGCGATCCCGGCCGGCCCGGCGCCAGCGGATCGTCGATGACGGAGAGCCGGGCATCGAAGACCTGTTCACCGAGCTTGCCGCGGAGCGGCGAGTCTCCGAGCAATGCCTGGTGTCCCGTCAGCGCGGCACGAAGGGGCCGGAGAAAGGTGGCGACCGCCCGCGGTGCGAGGCAGACCGGCAATCGGGAGGCAGGCTTCGAGGAAAGGTCCGCAATGGGAGGATTGAGGCGGCGGTCCACCTCCGCGACGAGACCCTCCATCTCGGGCAGCGTCGGCAGGTCGCTGCCCGAGGCAAACACGCTGCACGGGGGAGCGGACCCGACACCGATCGATTCGACCACCGCGCCGACGCCGGCCATCGACACCGCGTAGCCGACCAGAACCCCTCGCGAATTCCCGACCTGTACCGAGCCGACGGAGCGCTCGGCCCAGGTTTCGACCCGGCGGTTGCTGCGCTGGAGCCGCTCGAGAAGCGTCCGGGCCAGTCCGTCGAGCTCCGCCGCATCGGCGGCCGCGGCCTGGGGAGACCGGGTGCCGACTTCGGGAATCGGAGCCGGCACAGGAAGGAACAGATCCAGCTCCTCGCCCGCCGCGGCCGAGGTCATGGCCCGGCCCACCAGATCGGGGATCTCCGCGTCACCTCCGCTTCCCGAGCTGTAACCCACCCGGCCATCCCGCAGTACCCGCAGATACGCGTTCCGGGTGCGAGAGGCCGCTACCCTCGTCTCCCCATCAGGAGAGATCGCGAGCGAGAGGGTGTCGTCGGTCTTGACCAGTGCATCGGCGGCCGCGACACGCCCCGACACCGCCTCGAGAACCCGGCCGATCACGAGATGCCTTCGCCAATGGCGACGTCGACCAGGCGCAGGTGCGGCGCACCAGTGGTCACCGCAACGACACCGGCCGCGCCGTCACGGCACCGCGCGCCCGATGTGTCCCAGGCAAAATCTCCGGCGACGGCATCGACGCGGCCGAGCAACGGAAGGAGGCCGCCGGTGATCTGGACGCCCTTCACCGGCTCCGCGAGGCGGCCGTGGCGAATCATCCGCGCGCCGCCCGCGCGAAGCGCGATTTGGTCCCCCGACGACTCGCATGCGAGCGCATCGATCAGGTAGATCCCGAGCGAGATCCCCTGCAGAAGATCTTCGAGGGTGCCCTGGCCCTGCGCGAGGAAACTGTTGCTGGCCCTGGGGTATGGGGCGCCGCGCAGCGATCCCGCGCGGGCATGTCCGGTGGGAGCCTGCTTTCCGGCCGCGGCGGTCTCCCGCGAATGCAGGTGGCCCACCACCACGCCGTTCTGGATGATGATGGTGCGCCGGCCCTCGGTCCCCTCGTCGTCCGAGACCCCGCTCGCCGAAAGCCCGAGGGCGGTGGGATCGTCTCCCACCGTCACGCACTCGGGCCCGATCCGCATGCCGAGTGGCAGGACGTCGGGATCGGCTCCGGGGAGACTGGGTCGTGCAAGGTGGGTGACCGCCCGGTGCACCAGAGCCCCGGTGGCTCCTCGATCGAGCACCACGGTATAGCGTCCCGAACGCACCGGAGTCGCGTGGAGTCGTTCAACGGAGCGGATGGCGACCCGCTCCACCAGCGCTTCCGAGCCGGGTGCCCCGTCCTGCCAGCCCCCTCGAACCCGCACCGACCCAAGCGCCCGCTCGACATTGCCGCCCTCTTCGGCCACCGCGAGCACCGCGGCGCCTACCTCGGCACGGACCTCATGCAACCAGCTTCCCTCCGACGTGGCCAGCCAGGTCTCTACCACCTCGTCCCGGCAGAGCACCCGGGTCGAAGCGATCCGCCGGTCGCACGCCGTGAGCAGCGCCGCGAGCGATTCGGCTTGCTGGCGTTTTTCCGTGAGGGGGACCTCGCGGGGGTCGTCGGGAATTGTCGCGGCGGAATCGTGCTCGCGAACCGGGATCGGGGCAAGGACCACCGGCTGGCGGGATGCGCCCGCGAGGGAGAGCTCGTGCGCCTGGAGCGCCGGCGTGTCGAGCCGCTCCGTGCCGCTGAAGCCGGCAAGCCCCCATCCGGTGCCGGGAGAACAGCAGCGCGCCACACCACCGGTCTCGCTGGCCGTCGAAGCGGATTCCACCGAGCGGTCGCGGACCAGCACGCTGGTCGACCATATCCGCCGGACCCGGAGCTCGGTGTATCCCGCGCGCGACCGGCCCAGCGCATCGAAAAGCCGATCCTTCACCGCGTGCTCTGAAGGTACCTGGCGTAGTCGGGGCGCGTTACCAGCTGTCCGTCCTCGATCACCTCCTTGTCCCATGGGAGAATAATGAACTTGTCGGTCTCGAATGAATGGAAATCGGGAGCATACAAGCCCGTCTTGAAAGAGACCGCCGTCCGAACCTCGGCTGGCTTGGCGGCCTTTACCTCGCTCTGGGCGAGCCGGATGGTGTGGCCGGTGTCACAGGTCTCGTCCACGATCAGGACTCTCCGCCCCTTGACCGAGGACGGCGGACCCACCACCAGGACAGGCAGTGAATCCCCGGTCTTGCGCGTGACGACCATGGACGCGAAATCCCGCTCGAGGATGGACGCGATGACCACCCCGGGAATGACGCCGGCCTTCGCGATCCCGAGGATGATCTCGGGGTCGTATTCGCGCGCCACCTTGAGGGTCAGCGCGCGGCACAGCTCGCCGAAGAGCGGCCAGTCGATCTCGAGGACACCGCGAGTGGTCAGAGGGATCGGGCGGCGCATGGGAAACTCCGGCTGGGGCATCAGCGAAACGGCGGGCTCAGCCCAACGTACAGTTGACAATCCCGGTGGCGCAAGCGACGTTCGCCTCCTCCCGCGACCGGATACCCGCCATCACCAGAGCTACGCTCGGATCCGCCCTCGGCACCCTGCGCACCCGACTCTCGTCCGGCGCGCAAGTGATTGCGCCCGGCGCACCTGCCTACAATCGGCGGCGCATGCTGCTCAACCGGCAGTTCGACTACAAACCTGCGGTCCTCGTCCGGTGCGCCACGGAGGGTGACGTCACTCTGTCGATCTGGTTTGCGAGGCAGCACCAGCTCCGCATCGCAATCCGGTCCGGCGGAACTTCGCCCGGCGGATTCTCCTCGAACGACGGGGGGATGGTGATCGATTTGCCGCCGATGAAAAGCATAGTCGTCGGCACGGGCGGCGATACCGATCTCGCGCAGGAACCGGTCCTGATCGATGACCGTCGCGATCGTCGGACGAAGGGCCTTGAGTGCGACGTCCCGCCCATGCTTGAGATCGCGCGCCAGAAAAACGTCAGCCATCCCGCCTCCGCCGACATGGCGGACCACCTCATAGCGCCCCGCGAGCGCGAGCGTCAGACGATCCAGGAGGTCGGTCACGAAGGCGAGCCGGCGGCGGGCACGCTCGGAAGGTACGCCTCTTGCGGCAGGACCTGCAATCGCGTTGCCTTGGTGAGTCAGGCGGTATAGTATAGATGTCGTTACCGCCACCGGGCACCACCTTCCGCCTGGAGAAGCACCCCATCCGATGAGTTTCTGGCGACGACTCCTGGGGAACTTCACGTCGTCCGACTCCTCCCGCCCGAAGCGCCTGGACTACCTGAACGAGGCGCTTGCGCTGGAGCGTCAGGGCGACTTCACGGCCGCAATCACCTCCTATCGCCTCGGCCTTCGCGACAATCCGCGCGACCCTCGAATCCTGCAGAACATGGCGATCGCCTTTACCAAGACGGGGCAACCCGACGAAGCGATCCGCCACTACCGCAGGGCGCTGGAGCTCGACCCGACCCTCACCGGGGCCCACTACGGCATCGCGTTCCTGCTGATCAAGCGCGGCGAATCGGACGCCGCCGGGCAGCATCTGCGGGCGTTCCTGAGCCGGCCCCCAAAGGGAGCGGACGCCGACCGGTGGGTCCATCATGCGGAAGCCACGCTGCGGGAGATCGAGATCGCCGCCGGCTCGCCGGGCGCCGAGGCTGCAGGCACCACGTGAAGCGGTTTCGCGGGGCGCTGCTTGCCGCCCTGCTCGCCAGCTGCGGCACCCTTCCCACGACCGATGATGGCGTGGCGTTTCTCGAGATCATCCCCCCTGCGTCCCTCAATCTCGAGGTCGGGGCCACGCTGCGATTCGTCGCGCGCGCGCTCGATCGCGACGGACAGCCGGTCGACGTGGCGGTTACCTGGCGCACGCCCGACACGACGATCAGCGTCGATGAGACCGGTCTCGTCACCGGATTGTCGGTCGGGACGGGACGGGTGCAAGCCGTCGTGGGAGACAGCCAGCGGCTCGTTTCCGAATTCTTTTCCCTGACGGTGACGGAGCCGGCCGCCGGGGCCGGATTCCGACGGTGAGCCGGCCACGCACGCTCACCGAGCTCTTCTTCGGAGCGTCCGACCGGTTCCAGGGCCGCCCCGTGGCCCTGCGGGCTAAACGCGAGGGCCGCTGGCAGGCCATCAGCTACGCCGACCTCCTGGACCGGGTGCACGCGGCGAGCGCCGGACTGCTGGACCTGGGCCTCGGCCCGGGAGACCGGGTGGCGATTCTCTCGGAGAACCGGCCGGAGTGGGCCATCACCGATTACGCCTGTCTTGCCGCGCGCTGTGCCGATGTGCCGGTGTATCCCACCCTGCCCGCCAAACAGATCGAATACATCCTGAGGGATTCCGGCGCGTCGGCGGTCTGCGTCTCGACCCGGAAACAGCTCGACAAGATTCAGGAAATCCGGGGGACCCTGCCCGGCATCCGGTTTGTGGTCGCGTTCGATCCCGGGCTCGAGGGCGATGGAGTCCTTGGCTTCGAGGCGCTCCTCGACCGAGGGAGGACGGCCCGGGCACGATGGCCGGACTGGCGTGCGGGAGCGCTCGCCGTCACCCCCGACGACCTCGCGACGCTGATTTACACTTCCGGCACCACCGGCGAGCCCAAAGGGGTGATGCTGACGCACGGCAACATCACCTCCAACGTGGTCGCCTCGAGCCCCGCCCTCACCGTCACGGATGAGGACGAGTGCCTGTCCCTGCTCCCGCTCTCCCACATCTTCGAGCGCATGGCGGGGCACTATCTGATGTTCGATGCCGGCGTGATTATCAACTATGCCGAAAGCATCGACGCAGTGGCGAAGAACCTCCGGGAGGTCCGCCCGACGATTTGCTGCGCGGTGCCGCGACTCTACGAAAAGATCTACGCCGGTGCGCTGGAGGCGGCATCGGCCGGTCCCGCCCTCAAGAAGAAGATCTTCTTCTGGGCCAAGCGGGTGGGCGAGGAGTGGGCGGAACGGCGGCTCGCGGGAAAAATCATTCCCGTGGATCTCAAGTTCGCGCGCGCGGTAGCCGACGGCGTGGTCTTCCGCACGATTCGCGGCCGGGTCGGCGGCCGGCTCCGGTTCTTCATCTCCGGCGGTGCGCCGCTGTCGCCCGAGATCGCAAAGTTCTTCTACGCCGCGGGAGTCCCGATCCTGGAGGGCTATGGGCTCACCGAGACCTCCCCGGTCATCTCGGTGAATACTCCGGAGCGGCTCAAGATCGGCACCGTCGGCCCGCCGATCCCGGGAGTCGAAGTGAAGATCGCGGAGGACGGCGAGATCCTGACCCGCGGACCGAACCTCATGCGCGGGTATTACAACAAACCCGAGGCGACCCGCGAGGCCATCGCGCCCGACGGCTGGTTCCATACCGGCGACATCGGAATGCTCGACGCCGAGGGGTTTCTCAAGATCACCGATCGCAAGAAGGATCTGATCGTGACGGCGGGCGGCAAGAAGGTCGCGCCGCAACCGATCGAAGGCTTGCTCAAGCTCAACAAGTTCGTGTCCAACGCGGTCATGCTGGGGGACCGGCGCAAGTTTCCCATTGCCCTGCTGGTTCCCAATTTCGAGCGGCTGGAGCCATGGGCGCGGGAACAGGGCCTCACCTGGACCAGCCGGGAACAGCTGGTGGCGCTCCCGGAGGTGGCGCGGCAGATGGCCCAGGAGGCGCGCAAGAACCTCCGCGACCTGGCACAATTCGAGGTGCCGAAGAAGTTCCTGGTGCTGGCGCAGGACTTTTCGATCGAGAGCGGCGAGCTCACCCCCAAGCTCTCGGTGCGGCGGAACGTGGTCGAGGATCATTACGCCGACCGCATCGAGGCCCTTTTCGCCGAAGCCGAGACCCACGGGCATCCGGCAGACGTGACGGAAGCGCGAGAATCGGCCTGAGTCACGGTTTCGTCACATCCTTGTCACGAACACGGTTACAGATATCTTTGGCTCCGGTTGTCCTCCCCTTCGGAGCTTTTCTGTGCGCCTTCTCCCCCGTGACGAGCGGTTTTTCGACCTCTTCACCTCCGTCGCGACGTTCAACGTCGAAGCGGCCCAGGCGCTGCTCGAGCTCCTGCAAGCCCCGGTGGACAAGCGATCCTATCTGGTCGAGACCATCAAGCGGCTCGAGCACCAGGGCGACCAGGTCACCCACGAGCTGGTGACTCGGCTGGACCGGAGCTTCATCACGCCGCTCGACCGAGAGGACATCCATCTGCTCGCCTCCCGCCTGGACGACGTCCTCGACCGGATCGACGGAACCGCGCGCCGCACCCGGATTTTCCGGAGCGGTATTCCGCCAGAGGGGATCGTGGTGCTCGCCGATGTCATCCTGCGCGCGACCCAACAGCTGCTCAATGCCGTCAAAGTGCTGGAGAGCGGCAAGACGCCGGTCGTGATCAAGGCTTGCATCGAGGTGAAGAAGCTGGAGGAGGAGGGGGACTCGGCGTATTCCGAATGGCTCGGCCGACTGTTCGATGAGGAAAAAGATCCGATCGCGCTGGTCAAGTGGAAAGAGATCTACGACACGCTGGAGAAGACGCTGGACCAGGCGGAGGACGTCGCGAACATCCTCGAGTCCATCGCGATCAAGCACTCCTGACGATGTCGGAACTCACACTCATCATTTTCATCATCGCCGTCGCGCTCTTCTTCGATTTCATCAACGGCTTTCACGACAGCGCGAACTCGATCGCCACGGTGGTGGGCACCCGGGTGCTGGCGCCGGGCGTGGCGGTGATCTGGGCCGCCTTTTTCAACTTCGTGGCCGCCTTCGTCTTCAGTACCGCCGTGGCCAAGACCATCGGCAAGGGATTGATCCGTCCCGACATCGTGGACCCGAACGTGATCCTGGCCGCGCTGATCGGCGCGATCGCGTGGAACCTCATCACCTGGTGGCTGGGGCTCCCCTCCTCGAGCTCCCATGCGCTGATGGGCGGATTGGGGGGCGCGGCGGTGGTCAAAGCCGGGATCGGCGGGCTGATTGCCGCGGGATGGATCAAGCCGATCCTCTTCATTCTCCTCTCGCCGCTCATCGGCATGATCGCGGCGATGTTCATGACCGTCGGCCTGTCGTGGCTGCTCCACCGGCTGCCGGCCGCCCCGCTCGAGCGGCGGTTCCGCAGACTGCAGCTCCTGTCGGCAGCGGCCTTCTCGCTCAACCACGGCGGCAACGACGCGCAGAAGACCATGGGGATCATCGTGGGCCTGCTGGTTTCCACCCAGTCGCTCTTCGCCGGAGCAGAGGACTGGACCCGGCATCTCTACCTGCCCGCGGCGGATCATGTTCCCTGGTGGATCATCCTCTCCGCTCACGCGGCGATCGGCATGGGGACGGCAGCCGGGGGCTGGCGAATCGTGAAGACCATGGGAACCCGCATCACCAAGCTCCGCCCCTTTGGGGGCTTCTGCGCGGAAACCGGCGGTGCGGGGGCGATTTTTCTGGCCACCGCCCTGGGCGTGCCCGTAAGCACGACGCACACGATCACCGGCGCAATCGTCGGCGTCGGCGCCGCCAACAGGATGTCCGCCGTCCGCTGGGGTATCGCGGGAAGAATCGTGTGGGCCTGGATCATCACCATCCCGATGGCGGCCTCGATCGCGGGGCTCGCGTATCTGGTGCTTCGCTAGGGACGAGGGAGCTGGGGAGCGAGGGAGCTAGGGAGCTAGGGAGCTAGGGAGCTCGGGAAGGTTCCCTAGCTCCCTGGCTCCCTGCTTCTTCCCCACCCAACACGCCTCGCTCCGCGCCAGCACCTCCACCCCCTGCGTCGGCGGTTCCCCCCCTTCCACCACGACCCGGAGTCCCTGCAGCACGCAGCCGACGCTTGCATCGACCCAGGCACTCGATCCCCCGAAATCGGATCCGAGCACCATGCCGCGCATGCTGCCCGACTTGAGCGGGAGGCTCGGCGCTCGGAGCACGCTGCCCTCGTCGCTGTCGGGAGTGCCGGCCGGCGGATTGACCAGGACGAGCCGAATGCCGGGGAGACGTGGCGTCAGCGCCTGGGCCAGGACCGTCACACCGCCGACCAGCGCGACGTAGCCCCCCGGACCCGACAGTCCGAGGAACGCCGCGACCGCCTCGGCGGTGAGGGCGGTGCGCCCCTCGGACGGCACCGCGCCCACCCAGGTCGCGATGCCGTCGACCAGGAGCACGACCTGACCACACACCGGACAGCCCAGCTCGCCGGTGAGCACACGACGCCCCTCCATGCGCGAGGGAAGCAGGACGAGAAACTGTTCCGGGTGACCGGCAGGGCAGTGGAGGTGGTCGGTGAGCTCGATGAACATCTTCGAAGGTAAGCGGTGAGCGGTAACCGGTGAGCGGGACAAACCCGTGTACCGCTCACTGCACACCGCTCACGCCGGTCCAACGCGGAGCCAATCCACGTCGACGTGCGCCGGCCGAGTGGCGATCCAGCGGACCGCCTCGGCCACATCAGCGGGCCGGAGCATTCGTGCCCGAGGAATGAATCCCTCCCGCGAATCGGGATCGACCCGATCCCAGGCCGCGGTATCCGTCGGCCCCGGGCTGACGAGCGTCGCGAGCACGCCGCTGCCCTCGAGCTCTTGCCGGAGCACTTCGTGGAAACCCCGCACGCCGAACTTGGCCGCGGCATAGGCGGCGTTACCGGGGAGCCCGAGGTGATCGGCGATGCTGCCGATGGTAATCAGCCGTCCACTGCCGCGTGCGCGCATCCCGGGAAGAAACGCCCGGGCAATCAGAAACGGTCCGGCGAGATTGGCGGAGAGCTGCTCGAAGAACGCGGCGGAGGAGGTCTCTTCGATCGGCGCGAGCAGGAAACTCCCGGCGTTATTGACGACCAGGTCGGGAACTCCAGCCGACTCCTTCACCCGGGCGCTCATCCGTTCGACGGCGGCCCCATCGGTGACGTCGCACGCCAGATCGAGACCGGCCGGGTCCGATGCCGGAATCAGGGTCCGCGACACCCGGATCACCCGGGCACCCGCGTCGCGCAGCACCTGCGAGATGGCGAGTCCGATCCCGCGAGAGGCGCCGGTGACCAGCGCAACCTGTCCCGCGAGTTCGCTCACTCCAGGGGCCGCCCCGCGGAAACCAGGCGCAGGAACTCGGAGCGGGTCCGGGAATCGTTTCGGAAGAGCCCACGTACCGCGCTGGTCACGGTGCGGGAGTTCTGCTTTTCCACGCCGCGCATCATCATGCAGAGATGCGCCGCCTCGATGACGACGCCGACCCCTTGCGGATTCAGCACCTCCATCACCGCATCCGCGATCTGGTCGGTGAGGCGCTCCTGCAGCTGCAGGCGGCGCGCAAAGACTTCGACGATGCGGGGAATCTTGGAGAGCCCGACGATCCGTCCATCGGGAATGTAGGCCACATGAGCCCGCCCGAAGAACGGGAGCAGATGGTGCTCGCAGAGCGAATAGAGCTCGATGTCCCGCACCAGGATCATCGCTTCGTGCTTCTCCTCGAAGCACGCGTCGCCGACGACCTCCTTGACCGACATCGCATAGCCCCGGGTGAGCCACCGGAGGGCGGTTTCCACCCGCTCCGGCGTCCGGCGGAGGCCGGGCCGCTCCGGATCCTCGCCGATGCCCTCGAGAATGGTGCGCACTTCCTGCTGGAAACTAGAGTCCTTCATAGTCCACGTAGTTGCGAGGGGTTTCCCAGAGCCGGATGCGAGTGAGCCGGCCCTGAGGGATTCGGGGCGCCAGCTGCTCCCAGCAGAACCGGGCGATGTTTTCGGCCGATGGGAGCCGGTCCGCGAACCAGGGAACGTCGAGATTGAGGTTGCGGTGATCGAGCAGAGCGATGATGTGCTCGTCGGCCAGCTGTTTGAGGACGCCGACGTCGATCACGTATCCGGTTTCAGGGTCGATCTCGCCCTCGACCAGAATATCCAGCTCGTAATTGTGCCCATGGTAGTTCGGCAGGTTGCACTTCCCGAAGGTGTCGCGATTCCACTGGTCGGACCGCCGCGGGTTGTGCAGCCGGTGCGCGGCGTTGAAATGCACGCGACGGGCGACGACACAGGACGGCACTCGGCGATCCTCCTGGATGCAGAAAAAAAGGGCGCCGACCCGGCTCACGCTGGTCGGCGCCCAGGTGTCGGCTGGCGCCCGGGAGGGTACCTGAAGCCCGAAGAGAATGTTCGGCGCCCTCGCCATCGCGTCTGCCTTCCCCCGAGGGGCATGACATCGGCAACAGTATGTGGGCCCTCTATCGGACCTGTTGGCTCAGTGACGTGTCTCCCAGCCGTCAACCGACATCGCTATAATAGGGAATCCGCCAGATCGCGTCAACAGTCGAGGCACGCGCCCATGCCCGCAAACTTGCTCATCGCGCTCGCGTCCTTCGCGCTCTGGGCCGTGTTCGCCTTCCTTCGTCCGATCGGACTGGGGGTGGTGCACCTCCTGCTCGTCGTGAGCGCCGTGCTGTTCATCCGCTGGTGGGCGCTGAAGCCGGTGAGCGGTGAGCAGTGAGCGGTAACAACCTTCCGGCCAAGTTCTTCCCGCTTACCGCTTACCGCTCACCGCTTACTGCAGTTCAGATCTCCCAATTCGAAAAGACGATACTCTCCCCCGCGGGTATATCGCCCTTCCCCTCCAGCGTCATCCGAAGATCGGTCCAGTGCACCCGGTACCCGGCCTCCACGAGGGCGCCGTAGGCGGCCCGATACGCGGACTGGCACCGGATAGCGATTCGGCGCGCGCCCGCCGTCCAGGCGTCGCACTCGACGGCGGACACCAGGCGGCGGAAGAACGGAAGATCGCGCGCCACGAGCTTCAGCACCCGGACCTCGTCGGCGGCTCGGCCTTCGGCAAGGGGAGCGACGTGCCAGAGCGCGTACGCCGCCAGACGGCCGTTCTCGCTCAGCAGGGTGACGTCTCCGAGGCGGTGCTCCAGGGTGAGCTCGATTTCGCGCGAGAAGTCGACGCCCGGGGCCGCGGCCTCCGTGAGCATCCGGCAGGACCGAACGCCGGGGCCCAAATCCACCTGCGTGAGCAAGGTGGCCGCACTGGTGCCCGGTCCGGCAAGGTCACGGCCCATGCTCACCGTGAGGTGGCCGGGACGAAATCCAAGTCCGGAGTAGAACCCGATGTTCTCGATGGTTCGCGGCATCGTCTCGAGGCCGATGACACGCGCTCCCGCGGTCTCGAGCCGCCGGATTCCTTCCTCGACGATGGTGCGGCCGATACCCTCGCCCTGCCGGTCGGGACGCACGGCGAGCGGGCCCATCCACCCCTCCGTTCCGGAGCGGTGCACCATGTTGAACGCAACGAGCTGTTTCGATCCATCGCGCCAGACCAGCGCGCCGTCGGCGGCCCCGGCCATGGCGAAGCGCCAGATGGCCGGATTGAGCGGCGGTACGCGCACTCCCGAGAGACCGTCGCGCTGGTAGCGGTCGGTGAACGCCTCCGAGAAGACGCGGTTGATCCGCTCGATATCCTCCGGCACCGCCCGCTCCGGAGCGCGCAGGCGTTCAGGCCGCGGCATCACGGCTCTCCAGCACGGCGCGCGCGACGCGAGTCTCCACGTCGTAGCTGAGGCGAATCACCCGGTCAAAGGCGTCTCGCACCGATTCGATGTGGGTGATGAGAATCACTTGCGGGAACCGGTCGGCGAGGTTTCGCAACAGGTCGAGGACGGCGGCGCGGCGTTCCTCGTCCAGCGAGCCGAACACCTCGTCGAGCACCAGCAGCGACAGCGGCTGCCCCGCGCGCTCAGCGATCATCTGGCTGATCGCGAGGCGCAGCGCGAGATTGGCGACGTCCTCTTCGCCTCCGGAAATGACCGGCTTGGCCTCGCCTTCCTCGACCACGGTGGCGCAGTAACTCTCGTCCAGCTCGAGGTCGGTATAGCGCCCGCTGGTCAGATCGCGCAGGAATCCGGAGGCGAGATCGGAGAGATCGGGCCGGAGGGTATTGTTGAGATCGGTGCGAAGGTCGCCCAGCGCCCGGTCGAGCTCCTGGTGGAGCACCACATCGTCCTGAAGAGTCTGCACCTGGGCGGCGCGGTGCTCCCGATCCTCGCGCCGGCGCGCCACCTCCGCCCGCTGCCCGAGCGCCGCGGTAAGCTCCCCGGCCGCGCGCGCCTTTCCGAGCTCCGCCTGCTGCACCACGCGCTCCGCCTCCCGGGCTCGTCCGCGGACCGCTTCGAACGCCTCGGCGGACCAGCCGAGGCCGCTGAGCTGCTCGCGAAGCGTTCGAGCCCGGGTCTCGAGTGTGCTGAGCTCCTGCTCGGCGGTGGCGGCGCGACGGACCAGGTCGAGGGCGCGATCCGCGGACGCGCGCAGCCGCTCCGCGGTGAGCGCCTCAGGCTCGAGTCCGGCAATCAGGCGCCGGAGCTCGACGTGCCGCGCCTCGTCATAGGTCTCCGGTGCCGCGAGGATCGACGCATCGAGCTGGGCGATTTGCGTCGTCAGCGCCGAGTGCTCGATCTCCAGGCCGACGCGCTCCGCCCCCTGCTGGGTGAGACGTGCCGCCAAGCCGGTGAGTCGCGCCGCTGCCTGATCCAGCCGCTCCCGGTCGTGGACGATCTCCGTCACCTCGGCGGGCTCCACCTGCAACTGTTCGATCCGCTGCCGGTAGTACTTCCCCTGAAATTCGACCTCTTCCATCTGGCGGTCGAGGACTCCCATCACCCGTTCGTACTCCGCACCGAGCGGCCGGGAACAGGTGGGACAGTCGCCCTCCGCGCCCGCGGCCTCGAGGCGCCGTCGTTGCTCCCGCAGGTCTTCGTGCTGCGCCAGCAGATTCTTCCGCTGGGTCTCGGCATCCTGCTTTTCCCGGACCCACGCGGTCCGCCGCGCTTCGGCGTCCTGCGTCGCAGTGAGCAGGGCCGCCTGCACCTCGCTCAGCTCAACCTGAGTGCGCTCCGCGCCGCCGGGAGGAGGAAGCTGCTGCAGCCTTTCGGACACCCGCTCCAGCTGCTTCCGCACCTCGCCTCGTCTCGCTTCCAGGCTCCGGCGGCCGCTCGCCGCTTCGCGCAGCGCATCGAGCGCATCCCGCTCCGCGCGGAGCGCGGCCAGGGGAGCGAGCACCGGAAGGAGTTCGTCGAGGCGTGTCTTGGCGGCGAGTGCCTCGGCGAGCTCGCGATCGAGGTTCCCGAACTGCGCGCGGGCGGAGGTGGCGGCGTGCTCGGCCACCTTGAGATCGCCCTCGAGGGACATGACCGTCTGCTGCAACCCCTCCCAGCGTTCGGCCACGGGCCGGAGCGCGGCGAGCGCGGCCTCCGCGTCCCGGGACACCGCCTCGAGTCGCGCGGCCGCCTGCTCCGCCGATCGGAGGCGCGCGCCGGCCTGCTCCTCCTCCGCCTCGAGTCGTTTGGGATCGATCAGCTCCGACTTCCGTGCGTCGAGCACCGCCTGCGCCACGCGTCGTTGTTCCTTGAGCCGCTGCTGCGCGGTGCGCAGCTTTTCGTAGCCGAGCACACGACTGAGGAACTGGGCTCGCTCCGGCGCGGTCATCTGCGCCATGATCGCGAGCTCCTTCTGCCCGGTGAAGTAGGTGCTGAAGAATTCATCCCGCGTCATGCCGAGCAGACGAGTCACCCGCTCGGTGACGGTCGCCAGGCTGTTGGCGATCGGGATCGCCTCGCCATCCTGGAACAGCTCGGCATTCTGCAGCGATCGGACGATCCGGTAGCGGTGGGGCCCGAGGTCGAACTCGAGCTCGACCTCGACGCGCGAGCGGGCCGGGGCGCCCCGCCGCCGGATCGTGTCCTTCGTCCCTCGCGCTGCGTCGGTCCCGTAGATCGCCCACGCGATGGCTTCGAGCAGCGTCGTCTTGCCGGCCCCGTTCGGGCCGACAATGCCGGTGAGCCCCGCCTCGAATTCCAGAAGGGTGTCGGCATGCTGCCGGAAGTTTTGCAGGCGGAGACGGCGGATCTGCATCAGCGCGACTCCCCCGGACCGCCTTCGTCGGGCTCCGCCAGCATTTCGAGCCCGAGCGACACGAACCGCTCCCGGGAGAGGCGTTCCGGCAGCGGCCGTCGGCCCAGGTACTCCCGCACCAGCTCCGGAAGCGTCTGGCGGCGGCCCGGCGCCCCCACACCCACCGATCGTTCCGCCTCGGGCCGGCGGAAGTCGAACTGGAGGTAGAGCGCACGCGCCTTGGCCGCCCGGATGGCAGCATGATCGAGCTCACGCACCACGTGGCGCGGAATGTTCTCGATGACGAGGCGGACGATCGCGTCGGTGAGACCGCCGGGAACGGCGGCGAGCCGCTCCGCGACGAGCCGGTCAATCTCTTCCGCCGGGCGCCCCGCGGCATCGAGCCGGGGAAGGTCGTGAACGCCGCGCGCCGCGGGGATCGGCTGCCTCGTGACGACGCCGTTCGCGAGATCGACGAGCAGCCACCCCTTGCCACGAACCTCCTGCCGCGCCTCGTCGGCCAGCTCCCCCCAGGGATTGGGGCTCACATATTCGAGCGCTCCGGAATACCAGATCCGGGGAGCGACCTCGTGCTGGACGTGATAGTGCCCCAGCGCCACGTAGCTCCACGGCTCGGCCCGAAGCATCTCGGGATCGAGAAGCGCCCCGCCGTATTCCACCCACGAACGGTCGAAGGGAAAAACGCCTTCGACCTCACCATGCAGCACCAGAACCTGATGGCGCTCGGGGCCGGCCCGGCGGAGCACCGGGCGCTCCGGGGCGAAGAGGGCGGAATGGGGCACCGCAAGAACGGAAAGGTCCAGATCCGGAAACACGAGGCGGCGCGTCTCGTCCGAGGCAACCTGAATCCCCAGCTCTTCGTAGAGCCGGAGAATCGATCCGGTTTCGCTGCTCCGCGGCGTGTCGTGGTTTCCCGCGATGACGATCACCGGCGCACCCGGCAAGTCTTCGGTGAGCCGCTGCAGCTGGCGAAATGCGAAGACGATGGAAAAGTTGGTCGGACGCACGGCGTGGAAGAGATCACCGGCGATGATCACCGCGTCGGGACGCGCCGCGATTACCGCGTCCACCGCGGCACGAAAGGCGTTGGCGACGTCGGCCTCGCGCTGATTGATCCCCGCCGGCGTCTGGCGATGATGCTGCCGGAAACCGAGATGGAGGTCGGCAAGGTGGGCGATCTTCACGTGAGCCTCAATACGGATCCCCGCTGGTCCGCACCGGGCGGATTCCCTGTCGCGGCGGCACCGTCTCCGGCCGGGGCTCCCGCCCGAGGCACTTGACGAAGAACGGGAAGACCTGCTCGGGCCGGGCGCGGAGCGTGGCGTTCAGCGCCTTTCGCACATCGTCCTCTCTGCGGCCGGCAATCGCATCCAGCACCCGTGCGGCCCCGAGACCCGGCTCGAGTGTCCGCAGCCGGCGAGCGACCGCCTCCGGGAACGGCAGCTCCGCCGCGGGGGGGAATCGCTCGACCCCCTCGCGCCCCGAAAGTACCGCCGGCCGGGGAAATCGCACGAAGACCGGATGCGTGAAATGCGGATGGCGGACCAGCAGCTCGCCCTTCGGGAGCGAAGCGAGCCGCGCCCGCGTCGCGGGACTGAGCGTCGCATACCCCGGAAGCGCAAGCTCATCGCCATCCATTCTCCCCAGAATGGTCGTCCCCGCATTGCCCACCACGCGGCGCTGGACCTGCGACCGGAACTGCTGGGCGGAGAAGAGCACCAGCCCGAGGTAGCGCCCCCGCTCGGCGATGTCGAGCAGCATCTTCCGGACGTAGGTGTCGGGGCCCTCGGCGGGAGCGTACTTGTTGAGCTCGTCCACGAACACGATGACCTGCTCCACGCCCAGATCGCGGCGCTCCAGATGCTCGCGCAGCATCGAGACGACGCGGGCAAAGACCAGGTCCTGCGCCAGGGGATCGAGACCGGCGACATCGACGACGTACAATCCGCGGTCCTCGAAGGCGCCCCAGGGGAGGTCATTGACGTCCCCGTCGTCGGTCACCAGGCCCTTCGAGCGGGTGCTGATGTTGCCGAGCCGGTTCCTGATTTTCCGGATCGTGGCCACGTGGTGGGTTTTCCAGATCTCGCCCCGGCCCTCCTCCAGCTTCGCGAAGATCGCCCGGAAGAATTCATCGAGATCGGCGAAACTCCGGACGAAAAACCGGCGTCCGAGCGAAGGGTCGTCGAACTCACGCCCGATGACGCGCTCCGCCAGAAAATCGATCAGGGCGTCGGCCTTCGCGTCCACGTCGTCCTTGTTGAGGAGCACCTCGGCATAGTCGAGCACCTCCCGGAGGCCCCAGACGAGCGGCTCGGTGTTGGGCTGCAGCGCATCGTGGCTCCGCAGCGTATTGAGATTCACACCGTCGGGCTTGTAGGGCGCGAAATAGCGGACCCGGCTGAACGCCTCGGGGGTGAGCTCGAGGCGCGCGTAGAGACGCAAGTCGTCCGGACCGAGCGCCGCCGGCTGGTCGAGGAAGCAGAGGTCGGGACCCTTCACGTTGAAACAGACCGCCGCGATCCGCCCTTTCCGGGCGGGGAACCGCTGAAAAATGCTGCTCAGCAGGAATTCCACCGCGCTGGTCTTGGTGGCGAGGCCCGACACCCCGGTGATGTTGAGGTGTGCCGCCTCGGGTCCCAGGAGGAAATCCGCGTCCACGTATACCGGCGCCTCGAGAGCACCGGCGGCGTACACACCGACGGGAATTCCCCTCCCCGAGGCTCCGTCACCATACCCGTCCATCCGGAGGGCGATCGCCACATCGGCGTCGCTCGCGAGACGCACCGCCCCGGGCGGAACCGGCTGCACCGGCTCCTCGGGCAGGTGACGGAGCACCGCCGCGGCGTAGAGCCGGATCTCGGCGCGCGCGCGCGCCTCGGCGGGACCCGCCGCCGGATCTCCACCGGATCCCAGCACCGCCTGCATCGGAGAGGGCCAGTCCGAATACGAGAACCCCTCGGTCACGACCCCGAAGACGACACGGCCTTCGGCATCCACGCGCACGATGGTCCCGATGCCGACGGCGGACTCCGGGGCGGTCCAGAAGGAGAACTGGTGCGGTGTGGAAGGTTTGAGCTCGGTCGCCACGACGCGGCCGACGACCTGAGTGCCGGGTACCGGGGACTGGGGGCTGGTCATGTCCCTCTCACTTCTCACCGCTCACCCTCACGATCCCAGCTTCCCGATGAACCGGAGGATCCGGTCCAGCGCGGCATCGAGCTCCTTGTCCGAGACGGCATAGCTCAGCCGTACCCAATGGTCGTCACCGAAGGCTCCGCCGGGGACCAGTGCCACGCCCTCCTCCTGGATCAACCGCTCGCAGAAGAGCTGACCGGTCATCGGGTGACCGGGCGCAACGCCGTCGACGCGAAAGAAGAAATAGAACGCTCCGTGCGGCTCGACGAACTCGACCCCGGGCGCTTCGTCCCTGAACCGCGTGATCACCCGGTCGCGCCGGCGTCCGAAGGCGCTCACCATCCGCTGGACGTCCTGCTCCACCTTGGGATCATTGTACGCGGTGACCGCGGCCCACTGGGCGGGATGGTTTGCCCCGGTCGTGGTGTGTGACTGGAGGTTCGCCATTGCTTTGACGACATGGGGCGGAGCCAGGGCCACGCCGATACGCCAACCGGTCATCGCGTAGGCTTTGCTCGCCCCGGTGATCACGACCAGTCGCTCGGTCTCCTCGGCCGGCAGATCCAGAAACGACGGAGCCGAGCCCTCGCCGTAGAAGATCCGGCGGTAGATCTCGTCCGCGATGATCCAGACGTCGTGCTGCTTTGCCCACGCCGCGATCGCCTTGAGCTCGCTCAGCGTGTAGACGGCACCGGTGGGATTGCAGGGAGAGCAGAGAATCAGGCCTCGCACCAGCTTGTCGGTGTGCCGTTCCAGGTCCTGGACACTCACCTTGAGGCCCCAGTCGGCCTCTCCCGGCAGCATGACCGGCTCGGCCCGCGCGAGGTGCACAATCTGCGGATAGGAGACCCATGCCGGCGAGGGGATCAGGACCTTGTCCTTGGGACCGAAGAGCGTGAAGCAGGCGTTGAAGAGCGATTGCTTGGAGCCCGAGCTCACGATCACGTGGTCGGGGTCGATGACACGCCCCGGCGACTGCTCGGACAGACTCCGGGCCACCGCCTGGCGCAGCTCGCGCAATCCCGCATTCGGAGGATAGCGCGTATGGCCGTGCTGGATGGCCAGGATACCCGCCTGGGCGACGGGCGCGGGAGTATCGAAGTCGGGTTCCCCGACCCCCAGATCCAGCACATCCTCTCCGCCGGCCCTGCGCCGCTTGGCCTCGGCGCTGATGGCGATCGTTTCGGAAGCCTTGAGATGGGAGAGATTCTGCGAGAGCGGGTCGGGCAATCGAATGACGCGCGTTATGGGGAAAAGATAACCACTTGGCCGACCGCCGCCCGCTGGCTAGCTTGCGTCTCAGGCGATCACATCGCTGTTTGACAACCGAGGCGCCCGTGTCGGAACTGGATCTTTTTCCCCTGGCACCGCCCGTGGCCGCGACACTGGCCGCGGCCGGCTGGCCCGCTGATCACCCCGCCATGCGCGAGGCGGCACCGGTCGCCGCACGCGGGCATAATCTCGTCTACGTCGCACCGCCGTCACCGACCTGGGCGGCGCCGGTGCTCGGAGGCGTCCTCTCCCGTCTGGCGGGAACCCGGCGCGGACCGGTCGTGGCGCTCTCCCCCGCCGAAGGCGTGGACGAATGGGCCCGGATCGCCCGGGGGATCGCCGATGGGACCGGACTTCGTCTTGCAGGCGCCCACACGCCCGGGCGCGTGACCCGGCTTCTCCGGTCCGACACGGTCGATCTCGTCTTCCTGACCCCCCAAACCGCACACGAGCTGGTCCGCCGATCCGCGCTCAAGATGGACGCGGTCGACGGTATTCTTTTTCTCTGGCCGGAGGCATGGGGCCCGGAGGATCTCCTTCCCGGACTGCTCCAGGATGCCGGGCGCGAAGTACAGCGTGTGGTCGTGACCGCCGATCACCGCGGGGCGGCCCCGTTGATCGAGCGATACTGCTGGCGCGCGCCGTTGGTCGACATACTGGGTGCGGACGACTCCGCTCCCCCGCCGGTTCGTACCGTCTCGGTCGGATGGCGGCGCCGGATCGAGGCCCTGGTCGACCTGGTGGAACAGCTCGATCCCGAATCGCTCTCGATCTGGGTGGCGGATCTGGGTGACCGGGACACCATCACCCGGGCACTCGCCGCTGCGGGCGCCGAGGCGACAATCTCGAATGCCGCGGCGGTGCGAGGCGCGCTGATCATCGCCTACGACCTTCCGTCGCCGCTCCGTCTCCGCGAGCTGTCCGCGCAGGGAGAGGTCGTCCTCCTGGTTCCGCCCGGAGGCGAGTCCTTTGCGGCGAAACTTTCTCCCCGACGGCGTCCGGTCCAGCTCCGGGGACAGCTCGAGCGCGCTCGCACGGACCTCGAGACGGCCCGTCTGATGGTCGGCGAGGTGCTCGAGCGAAGGCCGTCCTCGGCAGCCTTCTTCGCGGTGGCACCACTGCTCGAGCGCCACGAGGCCAGCGCGGTCGCCGCCGCGCTCTATGAGCTGTGGGATTCGGCGACGGCCGTCCGGGCAACGCCCGCGCCGGCTTCTCTCTCTGCCGGCTCCTCGGCCAAGCTCTGGATCGGGATCGGTAAACGTGATGCCGTCACGCCTCATGACCTCGTCGCCGCGCTGGTAAAGGATGCCGGTGTGGCCAAGGACGCCGTAGGAAAAGTCGAGATCCGGGAGAACTTCACGCTGGTGGAGCTGGGTGCCGGCACCGACCCGGAGGTCGTCGCGGAGCGGCTGACGGGGAAGTCGATCCGGAAGCGGAGGCTTGTCGCAAGATTGGATAAAGGTAGGCAATAGGCACTGGGCAATGGACAATGCACAGCGGGGAAATGCCGTTGCCTACTGCCGATTGCCTAGTGCCTACTGCCTGAAGTCATCGCTTCTTATTGAGCAGATCTCGCAACGGCTGCCCCGCCCGGAAGACCGGCGCGGTTGAGCCCGCGATCGAAATGCTGCGGCCGGTGCGAGGGTCACGGCCATTACGGGCGGCGCGTGTCTTGGATTCGAACTGGCCAAACCCGGTGATCTGAATCCGGCCGCCCTTGCAGAGCTCGGTCGGAAGGATCCCCGTGGTGCCGAAGAGCGTGTCGATGGTCTCCAGGGCCTTGGCGCGCGAGAGACCGACACGCTTCGCCAGCTCGGTCACCAGCTCCAGCTTCGTCATCGGCCGCCTCCCGCCGTACCCGGGTACCTATGTCGAGCGGCGGAATATAGCATGACCCTCCTCGCTTGACCCGCCTCGCGGGCTGGGCTATCGTCGGAGCATCGGGGATTTCTCCCCTCTCACCCTGGACCCATCCTGATGTACAACCTCGCTCGCCCGGGGACGATCGAAATCATCGCCGGTGTCATGTTCAGCGGGAAGAGCGAAGAGCTCCTCCGCCGGGTCCGGCGCGCCCTCATCGCGCGCCGCCGGGTGCAGGTCTACAAATCGCACCTCGATGAGCGCTATGGCGGGATCTATCGGGTCTCGAGTCACAGCGGCATCGAGTTCGAGGCGCTCCCGGTGGACAGCGCCGGCGAGATCATGCGGCTCACCCGACCCGACACCGAGCTCGTGGCCATCGACGAGGCGCAATTCCTCGACGCCGACATCGTCGAGGTCGTGACGACCCTCGCCGGCCGGGGGGTGCGGGTCCTGGTCGCGGGCACCGACACGGATTTCCGCGGCGAGCCGTTCGGCATGATGGGACATCTGATGGCCATCGCCGAGCAGGTGGATAAGCTGAGCGCGATCTGCGTCGTGTGCGGCGACCTCGCCTGCCGGAATCAGCGACTGGTGGACGGTAAGCCGGCACGCTACGACTCCCCCACGATCCAGGTGGGAGGGAGCGAGGCGTACGAGGCGCGATGCAGGAAGTGCCATCGAGTACCGCGGGAGGATGAAGATCAGACGGCGTTGCTGTAGATGCCAACGGCGGTTAGCGGTTAGCGGTTAGCGGTTAGCTTCCCACATGCTGAACGTCGCCCTCACAGGGAATGTCGCGTCCGGCAAGTCCTCCGTCGCCACCCTTTTCCGCGACTGGGGCGCCACCATTATCGACGCCGACGCGATCGTCCGGCGCCTCCAGCGCCCCGGCACCGCGGTGTTTCAGGCCATCGTGGACCGGTTTGGTTCCGGCGCGCTGGCGGCTGACGGCACGCTCGACCGTCCCGCCCTGCGCGCCCGCATTCTCGCCGATCCCGCCGAAAAGCGCGCGCTCGAAGCCATCGTGCATCCCGCAGTCGAGGCCGAGCGGCAACGGCTTCTCCGCCGCGCCGGCCGGGCGCGCGATGCCGTCGTCATCAGCGATATCCCGCTGCTGTTCGAGACGATGGACCCGGCGAAATTCGAGGCCATCGTGCTGGTGGATGCGCCGGAGCCGGTCCGCCTGGAGCGGCTGGCGCAGCATCGTGGACTCCCGGTGGCGGAAGCCGCGGCGCTGATCCATGCCCAGCTCCCCTCGGCGGAAAAGCGGGCCCGCGCCGACTTCATCATCGACAATGACGGGAGCCGGGATGCATTGCGTGAGCGCGCCTGGCAGGTCTTCCGAAAACTGATCTCCCGGGCCCGCGCGCGTGCTTGACCCTGCCCTGCCACCGGGGTATCCTCAACGCGGTCTTCCCCCCGAGGATTCCCTGGTGGTCAACGTTCCGGACGATCTCCGTTACACCGCAGACCACGAATACGTCAAATCAACTCCCGAACTGGGCGTCGTCAACGTCGGGATCACCGACTACGCCCAGGGCGAGCTCGGCGACGTGGTCTTCGTGAATCTGCCCAAGGTCGGCGACCGCTTCGGGGCCCATCAGCCGTTCGGCACGATCGAGGCGGTCAAGGCGGTTTCCGACCTCTATTGCCCCGTCGCGGGACAGGTGGTCGCGGTCAATCAGGGTCTCGATGCCGATCCCGCTTCGGTCAATCGCGCGCCGTACGACGACGGCTGGATGATCCGCCTCAAGGCTGACGACCCGGCTGCGCTCGACGGCCTGCTGACCGCCGCGGCCTACCGGGCCCAGCTCGGCGCCTGACGTCAGCCGTCGTCGCGCATTCCATGGTCGATGCCCCGGGCGACGGTTGCCGGGGCATCGCCGTTTCTGATCTCTTCATCGGTCGGAGCCTCTGCCGGACATGACTGCCACGCTGTCACACTCCCGATTCGGACCCTTCGTCGCCCGCCACCTTGGCCCTCGCGAGACCGATGTCGCCGCGATGCTCCGGGTGCTGGGTTACTCGAGCCTGGACGCCTTGATCGATGCGATCGTCCCCGAGGGCATCCGGCTCAGGAAGCCGCTCGCCCTGCCGCCTGCGCGCACCGAGCAGGAATCGCTCGCGGCGCTCCG
>Ga0210377_10000473_pt1 | contig 38782 bp, 30 predicted proteins | sample PLM4_65_b1redo_FD_155480 | JGI IMG/M metagenome (GOLD analysis project Ga0210377, IMG submission 155480) | Groundwater sediment microbial communities from an aquifer in East River, Colorado, USA - PLM4_65_b1 redo | ecosystem: Environmental > Terrestrial > Soil > Riparian zone | place: USA: East... | reverse complement strand
ACCCAATGCGAATATCATGGAAAATATGACGGTGAAATCGTTTTTGCACCAATAAGAGTTGAAAAAGCAGCAGGGTCAGAATGCTATCGCCGATTTTTATCGATTGAACTGGGGGAATTTGAATGCCAGTTATGTTCGATTCGTACACCTGCCCATATCAGGAATAATCCAATAGGCACTTTTGCAGCGCGTCGAATCAACAGGATTGATCTGAGACTGAGAACCACGATTCCTATAGCCAACCCATTTCCTGAGCAAGGTATGCTGCCTCGTTTCTGTTGTGCGCATTAAGCTTCTGAATCGCAGTGGAAAGGTGATTGCGAACGGTTCCCTCGGACAGATAGAGTTGCGCAGCGATGTCTGCAATACTTGCGCCATCCAGCGAGGCCCTCAGCACATCACGTTCACGCCCAGTCAGCGGATTATCCCCGTCACTCAGGGCAGAAAGGGCAAGATCAGGATCAACAACTCGTTCGTCAGCCATCACACGACGGATCGCTACTGCCAATTGGTTTGCCGGCGCATCTTTGAGTAAAAACCCTACCGCGCCACTTTCCATCGCCTGGCGCAGATATCCGCTGCGTCCAAAAGTGGTGAGAATTACGATCCGACAGGAGGGCAGGTTCTTGTGTAGTGCCTGAGCCGCACTCAATCCGTCACTGCCGGGCATTTCGATATCCAACAGGGCTACATCGGGCCGAACCTTTATGGCGGTCGGTAGCACCTGATCTCCTTGTGAAACTTCAGCAACGACCTCAAGATCTTCTTCGAGTTGCAGGAGAGCTGTCAGCGCTCCTCGCACCATCGCTTGATCTTCAGCAAGCAGGATTCGGATTTTGATCGTCATCGTGCCTCCATGATTGAACTGCTTCTTATGGGGATTTCAACCTTAAGCCGAAAACCAGGACCAGTTGACATGGGCTGCATTCCCGCCTCGAGTTGGCCACCCTCGTTAGCAACTCGTTCAGCAAGTCCGGAGAGACCGCCTCCCCTTTCAACCGTGGAACTTTCCTTGCGCGGGTAACCATCATTGCTTACTTCCGCGTGGATAATCCCATCGGTAGAAGTAATACGAATAAGACAGTGTTGCGCGAGGCTGTGTCGGATCACGTTGGTCACACCTTCACGTACGACCCAGGCAAGGACGACGTCTGTACCTGGTGAGAGCGATTGAGCATCATATTCAACGGTACATTCAATTCCGGCTGCATCCAAGATCTGGCGTACGCCATCCAGTTCGCCGTGTAAGGTCCGCTGTCGGTATCCAGTAACGGCTTCCCGCACCTCGCCCAAAGCCTGGCGAGCCACACGTTCGACCTCGTGAACCTGCTGGGTTGCAGCACGAGGGTCTTTCTCCAGTAGGCGCCCGGCGAGTTCACTCTTCAAGGTAATGAGTGAAAGGGTATGACCCAACAAGTCATGGAGATCGCGCGCCATTCGCAGGCGCTCTTCTGTCACTGCGCGGCGAGCGAGCTCTTCGCGTGCCCTCTGTAATTCACGCAACGCGTCAGACAGGCGGACAAAACCGATCATATCCAAGCCAAGCCCGCGCACCAACAACACAAGAGGTATGATTTGGAGCCAGTCAGCTGACGTGATACTTCTGTCAATGCTTACATTAGCTCCCACAGTGAGGAGGGTCAATCCTATAACGGCCACGGATGCATTACGAAATGAAAGCGTTATCCCGGCAATGGCGCTGACACCGATGAAGAGCCAGAGAAATGAACTTCCATTAATTATGCTGAGGAGCAGTACAAGAATGGTGAGACCCATAATCAGGGCTAAAGATGTCCGAAGTCTTAACCGGGTGCGAGCTCGATCGCTCAATGGGTGAGGCCACATGACCCGGAAATAGATGACAACAAAAGTTATTAGCCCTGAGAGAGTGATGAACAAATGTAATCCCACATGGGGCGCCTGTATCAGTGAAAGGATGGGGAAGAACAAACATACGAGCCAAAAATAGGCATACAATCGCCATAGACGCACAGAGATACCACTGGCTGCAATGATCTCCTGCAACTTCGACTCGTCGCTGGTACTATCTGCCATCCACCGCTGTTCGAGATCATCGGGCGCTTTTTTTGTCGCTAAACTTAACATACTGATACTCCTATGAAAACGCTTTTCTCCCCTCGATAAGTCATTCTACCATTCCAAAGATAAACACGTAACGCGTCAACATATCGGTCTAGAACACAAGGTAACGGGCTACGGCCATGAAAAGAACCGCAATGATGAGTGACCAGGTATTGGGCTTAATAAGGAGAGCCAGTGTTTTTTGAAGAGGGACAAATTTTTGTGAAGGTTCCTCAGTAGGTTGTTGCTTAATCTCATTGACCAACTTCCCCAATGTGGACATCTTCCGGTTGGCCAAAACTCTAAAGATCAGGCCAAGCAGACCGGCTGCACCGCCGATCGCAAATCCAATGCCTGGACCTGAATGTGTCCATGTGGAGCTGAACCCATTCGAATCCAGCCAGTACATTATATAGCCAGCAAGAACTGTAAGTACGCCTGCAACAGTCATGGCACTAGAGAGGCGCGACTTTGCCATAAGGTAACACTTAACCTGTTGGCCCGCTTCTCCTGTTGCACCTATGGTTGGTCCAACAAAGAAATTCATCGTCAGGGTGGCCCCAACCCAAAATACACCTGCGAAAATATGAGTTAGTCGCAATACAAGCATTAGGTAATTCATGATACGCCTCGTTACAAGCTGGTTGAGATAAAACATCCGTGCGGCAACAATCCCCCATCTAATTTCTCCCGGTTTGAGGTTCTGCCTTCAAGACTAGACCGCGCGAGCCATCCACCTGAATCCACTGTCCATCAAACAACTTCTGTGTGCCATCAAATGTACCCATCACCGCAGGAATGCCATATTCGCGGGCGACGATGGCTGCATGGGATGCTGAACCGCCCATATCGACAACTACAGCCACCGCGCGTTGAAAGAGGGGTGTCCAGGCCGGATTGGTGGCTGGCGCGATCAGCACTTCACCGGGTTGCAGCTTTCCAAATTCGGAGACATCATGCACAATGCGAGCTGGTCCATAGGCAAGGCCGGGACTGCCTGGCGACCCACTCAAAATGACATTTTCATCCATCACATCTGGCATCTGTGCTGCTAACAGCCGCGGGTCAACCATTGGTTTGTTTGCCAGAGACTCGCGCTTTGCATTACGCTTAGCGGCCAGTATTTTGACGTGCGTGATCGTTTCGTGAGCTGGGGGCCAGGATTCACCCAATGCTTCCAACTCATCCAGTTTTAAATGGAAGATGTCTATAGATGAGTTGATGGCGCATACTTGTTCGAGACGACTTCCCAGTTCGAGGGCCACGCGTCGCACGAGTGGCTGCGCCAATGTCGCGTAAAAGTGCGTATCTTCGCGCATTTCGAAAAGACAACGTGCATCCGTCAATGACTTCAAAAATAATTCGCGCAAAGGCCGCCAGCCAAGAACGGAATTTGCCAGCAGCTCATCGCGCGTGCGTTTCCATTCCTGATAACGATCCGTTTCCTGTAGTTCGGACCTCGTCAGCACTTTCAAGATTCCGAACACGACCTTTGGTTCATCTTTCCAGGCTGGCTGTGAAATGGTCAATGCTGTCTCACGATGACCGTATTGCGCGAGAAACACGGAGAATTTGTGCAAGAAATCTTGTCCTGCCTGTAACTGCTGCAATACAGATTGCAATTCATTTGGTTCACTCTGTGCAAACAGATCGCGCAGTGTAGCATCACTGCGGATTTGCCTGGCTAAAGTTTCCAGGGCACGGTTGGTCTCAGTAGTCTTGGTTTCCACTCCTGAGATTAACTGGCTGAAACGATCCTTATGACCTGCCAGCCCGAGTAACAGCCATAATCTGCCCAATCCCGCAAGTGCTTTTGGAAAATAACGTTCGCGCAACTGCATAACGTGCGGGATTAGGGCCAGTGCCTCGTGCAAGGTCTCCAAATTTTGTTTCCAGGTAAGCGAAGCCAAATCACGTTTCTCGATCTCGTGCGCGCTCGCCAGCACCTCGACGATGATTGGATCGGCCTGCCATTGTGACGGATCGTAATGACGCGTGCGCCATAGGGTGAGCCAGGGCGAGATAAGCATGCTCGGCGAGAGGTGTACCTCTGGCGGCTCGAAGCGCAGAACCACACCCTCTTCTTCAACCAGGACTTTATCGGGGTCCGGTGCGCTCTTGCCAATCATCACGACAAGCAGGTTTCCAATAGCCCGTTCGACTGTGCCCGTAAAGGTAGTTACATCGAGAGGATAAGGGCGCGTGATCCACATCTCGGCCAGCATGGGGATGACCATCCGCATCGGACCAGTGACCTTGAGCGGCTTCGGCAAGGCGGTCATCGGCCGCGCTTGCAGGATCAGAAACTTTCCAGATTTTGTCCCATCCTTGATGCATGCCCATTCGATATCCTGCGGCGCGCCAAAATGCCGCTCGATCTCGATGCCCAATTTCGTAAGGCTGCGCACTTCGGATGGAGATAACGCCGCATCCGTATTTTTGTCGATCGGTATTACCTGCTCAGTCCCACCTCCAGCTTTGGAACGTATGATAATTTCCCTTCTACCGAGACGTTGTTCTTTGACACGCAGACTGCGCTTGTTCACCACGAGGTGATCCGGTGTGACTAATCCGCTGACAACCGCTTCACCCAGACCCGGGCTTGCGTCGATCACCAATTCATCAAGTGCGCTACTAATGGGATTGGCCGTGAACACTACGCCAGCTACATCGGCTGGCACCATTTCTTGCACAACCACCGCAAGCTTTACAGAGGCTTGATCCACATTCTGATGAGCGCGATAAAGGATGGCGCGTTCCGACCATAGGGACGCCCAACAAGCGCGAACCGCGTCCAACAATGCCTTTTCGCCGATGATGTTCAGGAAGGTTTCCTGTTGCCCTGCGAAAGCAGCTTCCGGCAAATCCTCCGCGGTGGCACTCGAACGGACGGCCACTGCGCCACCCTCCAGTTGGCGATATGCTTTTAACGCCTCATCAACGATCGGGGCGGGTATGGAAGCGTTCTGAATTGCATCACGAATCCGCTGACTAACCTCATTCACTGACGCGGGATTGTCGACTTGCAGTGAAGCGAGCATTTCCTGAATGATCGCTTGCAGCCTATTGGTTTGAAGCAACAAATCATACGCGGCAGTTGTGATAATGAATCCGGTTGGGACATCAAAGCCTGCTTTGATCAACTCGCCAAGGTTTGCACCTTTGCCTCCTGCGAGGGCAAGGCTTCCGCGCTTGAAATGGTTCAACGGTGCAACGAGCGGAGAATTGGGATTGTCGGATTGAGAAGAGATGGGCATTCAAAGCTCCTGACGAAAGACAAGGAAGGATATTCTGTATTTGTCTTCCTTCGCAGTATAGCCAGGAGAACTCACCACAGGAAGTGAAGCCTGTCGTGGTTTTTTAGATGATGAAGAGAGTACATACGATCATGACAATTGTCATGGCAGGCTTTTGTCTCCAGCATGAAATAAACCGCTGTTAAGTGGTTCACTGCCACGAAGGCATGATAGGCTTGTGTTGAGATGATAAAACCGCGTGGAACAGGGAATCCGGCACGAGTCAGATGGCAAGGTTCGCAACCTTTCCGCCTGCAGCGTCAAGAGTCGGATCTGTGGAAGTAAGGAGGATTTGTGATCATCTATATACCCTTCTCATGAGAAAAGAAGATTCATGGATGTGTGAAATGAGACAGCCTTCGCCTGTTTTGATTAGGCAGGAATTTTTCTCATGGTCAATTACACTTCCATCCAGAAATTCGTATCATCTGGAATCCATCGTTCCTGTTTCATAAAATCATGTGTTGTCCATTCTGTCTCAACCACTTCCGATGTTTCCTGTAATCGGGCAATAACTTTTCCACTGTCTTCCAAAAACTTTTCGAGTGGTTGTGATGGATTGTATGCACGAGTTCATGGATGACCACATAATCGACCACCTCCACGGGAGTCATGATCAACCTCCACGAAAAGCTTAACACACCTTTAGCACTGCACGATCCCCAGCGTGTGCGGGCGGAGGTAATTCTGATCTTCTCGTATTGAAGCTGATACCTGCCCGCAAAGAACACCACGCGTTCCTCGATCATCTGTCCCACCTGGCGGCGATACCAGTTTCGAAAAATCAGTTCAGCATTTTCCTGCACAGACTCGGCTAGCTTGAAACAATCCTCCAGCACCAATTTCCTTTTTTGGTCTTTCACGACTTCAAGCGGGTAGATCTTTCCCAGGTACAGGAAGTTTTCACCAGGTCGATATTGTTTCGATTGTTCCGGAATAGCGGTGCGAATTTCAGCCTGTTTTCTTTCAACCCACTTTGCATGGCCCTCCACAAACTCCCGGATGGTCTTCTCAGACATTCTCTGCGGCGCGCGCACGGTGACCGAACCATCGGGTTCCACGATCAAGCCAATGGTCTTGCGTTTGCTGTGAATTATTCGTTCGACTATAACTGTCATTCCTGCCTTCCGGCTCTTTGTAATAAATGGTGTTGTTCAATGAATTATAGCTTGCGATGATAAAACAATCATGGTTTAGGCGAAAACAATCGTGACCGGAAATCAAACGATATATCCAAAAGTAAATCTGGTACTTGCTTGGGATATTGTTTTTGATTTCCCATGGTATCGCTGACATGCACAACAACTTGAAATTAACCGCAATGATTTTTTATGAATGATAAGAGTGCGCATGATTCGCGTTGTTGATTTCAAGACCAGTAAGCTCTATTTCGTCCCTATTTATAACGGGCGATTAATTCTGTAACATATTGAATATATTCCAGATGAGGAAACTGGGGATAATGAAATAGGCTGGGACGATCCCTGTCCGCTTTTGCCTGATTGTGCTTGATTTGCTTTGAGCAAGGAGGAAGGAATGATCCATAAGCGCCTCTCGATTTATATGGTTCTGACACTCGTCATCCTTGTGTCACAGTTTGCCCCATTCGGAAAAAGTGTTGGTGTTGCTGCCGCAGGTCCCTGTAATTCAGCTGGTTTTATCGCAGATGTGACCGTTCCTGATAGCAGTGTCTTCCAACCAGGAGCCGCCTTCGTCAAGACCTGGCGGCTGAAGAACACTGGAACTTGCACCTGGACGAGCGAATACGGACTGGCTTTTGTCAGCGGCGACCTGTTGGGTGCAACTTCATCCAAACCCATGCCTTCCGTGGCTCCAGGACAGCAAGTGGATATCTCCCTGGACATGAATGCACCCACCACGCCCGGTCATTATCGCGGCTATTGGATGTTAAAAGATGCGCAAGGCAATAAGTTTGGCTTGGGCACTAATGCCGATAAATCCTTATGGGTGGACATCAATGTTTCCAGCCCGTCCCCAACAGGCGGAACCATCCTGGACTTCACGAAGGAAATGTGTACTGCACGCTGGATGAGTGGTGCCGGTCAATTACCCTGCCCGCTCACTGAAGGTGATGCACGCGGTTTTGTTCTGACCATCGACCACCCCAAACTCGAAAACGGCATCACCGACAGCGCACCTGGATTGCTGGTTTCTCCGCAGAATAAATACAATGGTTATATTCAAGGGTTCTATCCTGAAATTACGGTACAACGCGGCGATATCTTCCAAACCTCCGTGGGTTGCGCGTACGGCTCTTCCTGCTACGTCACCTACCGCCTCGATTACCAGATCAACAATGGCGCAATCAAAATCCTGTGGTCCTGGTCGGAAAAGAACGAAGGCAAGATCTATCAGCTGAACAAGGATCTCAGCGCGCTGGCTGGACAAAAGGTTAGATTCATACTGACCCTGCTCGCCGCCGGATCCGCCACCAAGGACCGCGCCGTTTGGGGCCAGCCTCTCATCGTGCGTTCAAGTGGCTCCATCCCAACCAGTACGCCCATTACACCCATCCCCACCACGTTGACACCGACAGTGACTGTCTCCCCTGCTCCCCCCTCCACTGGAAGCTTCCTTGATTTTGCTGCTGACCCATGCTCGGCATCATGGAAAAGCGGTGCAGGAGCCTTGCCCTGTCCGGGCACGGATGGTGACGCACGCGGCTTTATTCTGCCAGTAACCAATCCGAAGCTTGAGAACGGTGTGACCGATAATGCCTCCGCGTTGATCCTGTTCCCGCAAAACAAGTACGACGGCTACATCCAGGGCACTTACCCTGAAGTAATCGTCCAGAAGGGCGACCGTTTCCAGAGCATTGTCGGCTGCGCTTACGGTTCATCCTGCTACGTCACCTTCCGGCTGGATTACTTGCTGGAAAATGGTCTCCAGGTGAAATACTGGACGTGGGCAGAAAAGAACGAAGGCAAGTACTATCGTGTGGATAAAGACATAAGTGCGCTTGCGGGGAAAAAGGTTAAATTCATCCTGATGCTGCTAGCCACGGGCCCCGCCACCGGTGACCGTGCCTTGTGGAGTCAACCGCGTATTGTCCGCCAGGGCACTAATCCGCCAACACCTACACCGACAGGTACCGTCACCACGCAGGGTGATGTGACCGAAGTAAGGGCCGCTGTCAAGGTGCCGGAATTCGTAAATTGCGCAGGCACGCTGAATGTGGAACTCCTCGGCAGCATTACAGCGAATGGTCCGGCAACCGTCAAGTACCATTGGGAAATCAGCGGGACAACCAATCAGGTGCTGGCCGAAAGTACGCTTGTCTTTTCATCCGCTTCGACGCAGCCCGCGAATGTCACTGCATACCCTCTGAACTGTGGCAGTTATGCTGCCCGGCTGGTGGTGACCAGCCCCAACGCTGTATCAGCACAGGCTGATTTCTCACTGAGCATGCCAACGAGATTGCCGATCTATGATTTCAAAACATTTACCGTGATCGGGACGATGGGCTGCAGCGAGGTTGCAAATTACACATGGCGGCAGGAAGCCTGCAATGGCGAATCAGGAGGCTGCTGGATCAGCCAGACTCCGCTTTTTGAAAATAGTTATGCAGGCTTTTTCAGGCACGATGGGAATACGATCTGCGAATTGAACATTCCATAGCAATTCATCAACTGGATTTCCAATGGAATTTCCACGAACACTGGAATCGAGTGCTCAAGCTGGCACGCACCATCACTGATCTGGCTGGGAAGGAAGAGATCCAAGCCGTGCATATGGCGGAGGTGTCGCACCTTCGGCCGTCCGAAGATCAGGATGGGACAGGAATGGCATGATCAAAAGCGCCTGCAACATTGTGGGCGCTTTTTGATTCTACATGAAATGGATTTGTTTTGAGCCAAAGTTGCCTCCCCTCTCCAGGTTTTGGGATATAATGTCATCTTCTAATTATTAGAAAGGCTAAGTAATTATGGGAAAACCAATCGACGCTTGTGTGCACGAGTTAATGGATACCGCCCCGCAAATACTGCAATCAATCAGAGTTGAAATGCGCCGCGGTCGCGGTTCTGATATTTCGATACCCCAGTTTCGGACCCTGGCGTTCATTCAACGCAATCCGGATTCATCCTTATCCAACCTCGCCGAACACCTGGAACTCACACTTCCCTCTGTCTCCAAACTTGTAGATGGACTGGTTAAGCAAAAGCTGGTTATCAGGCAGGAATCAGCAGCCGACCGACGTCGGATCACCCTTGATTTGACACAAACAGGGGCATCCATTGTTAACTCTGCCCGCGCAAACGCGCAAGCAAGTTTGGCCAAAAAAATGGATCGGCTTTCTGATGACGAATTGAAAATAATTCACGAGGCGATGAAGCTTTTACGACCAATCTTTGTACATCAAGGTAAATAATTACTTTAGGAGTGTATTGATATATGGAAGAACCTATCGTTGAGCAACCTGTTGAGCGGATCCCTTCGCCACGCCCGGCTGCCAGCTCAACTTTTGCCGCCATGCGCCATCGTAATTTCCGGCTATATTTTGGCGGGCAGTTAATTTCCAATATTGGCACATGGATGCAGATCATCGCGCAGGGCTGGGTAGTTTATCAGATCGGTCATTCAGAATTGACATTGGGATTGGTCGCCTTTGCATCAGCAATTCCGACTTTGTTGATCTCTCCATGGGGCGGTGTGGTGGTGGACCGCGTCTCCCGCCGCAATCTGCTTATCATGACCCAGGCAGGTGCAATGCTATTGGCATTTACCCTGGCAGCATTAACGTTCGCCGACATTGTAAAGGAATGGCATGTGATCGTGCTGGCCGCCTTGCTGGGCGTGGTCAATGCCTTTGACGCTCCGGCGCGCCAGGCATTTGTCTCAGAAATGGTCGGAAAAAAAGATCTCCCCAACGCCATCGCTTTGAATTCAGTCATGTTCAACAGCGCTCGTGTTATTGGCCCGGCAATCGCCGGACTGATACTGGCGGTTATCGGCGCAGCCTGGTGCTTCACCCTCAATGGGATTTCTTTTTTCGCGGTCATTATCGGACTGTGGCTGATGAAATTACCACCGCACCTGACCGTCCAAAACACCGCCTCACCCTGGCAACAATTGGTCGGTGGTGTTCAATATACGGTACACAACCGCGAAATTTCTGCATTGATCCTGCTCTCGCTGGTTTTTAGTATATTTGGTATTTCTTATTTTACAGTGTTGCCGGCTTTTGTGGAAAAAATTCTTCATCAGGGAGCCATGGCTTATGGATGGGTGAATGCCGCCTCCGGATTGGGAGCGGTCACCGGGGCATTCCTGCTGGCGCATCGGATGAGCGATGGCAGACGCGGAAAATTGCTGGTTTTGACCAATATTGCTTTTCCGCTGATACTCATTGCTTTTTCTTTCACATCCTTGTATCCAATTTCTCTCGTGCTGGCCTTCGGATTGGGCGCTGGTTTCATGGTGCAATTCACAACGATCAACACATTACTGCAAACCCGTGTGGAGGACAACTTCCGCGGCAGGGTCATGGGGCTTTACACGATCACCTTCTTTGGCTTTGCTCCATTTGGAAATTTGATGATCGGAGCCCTTGGAGAAAAACTGGGATTGGGCTTTGCCATGACCTTGTTTGCAGTTTGCTCTCTAATTCTTTCCCGTCTGATTTTAATGAAAACTCCTGAAGTGCAAAAGCTTCCTTAACATGAGTCAGAACCTATGAATCAAATTTTTAAACTCTTCCATTTGTTGGTTCAATGAATTATTGATCAAGGCATTGCAGCCAACAACCAACAGATAGTGATTCAAACAGCATTGGTGATGGTCGTCGTATCCATTATCAGTACGATCATCGCTGTTGGAAATAATATTCTTTCGGTGCAAGTCGGGGAAGGCATGGCACGTGACTTGCTTGATGCGAAAGGGTTTTACCACCACCTGTATGTCAGTCAGTTCAAGGGGCGGGCGATATAAACAGCCGTTTGCTGCCAGATCATCCTTATTTCAAGTAATCCGCGAGCGCTTCTTCGAGGGTCATCCTACCGCCCTCAGCCTGTGCGTTACTGATCGATTTCCTCTTCGATTGCTTTTGAATGGCTGATTTGAGATACTCCAGCGATTTGGTATCGGGCTCCATCAAAGTCAATGAGTTGATCTGTAACAGAGACTCAACCAGCGCGCACAATTTTGCGGTGACAGCAGGATTATCATTTGCCAGTTCAATATCGGCCATCGTGACCAGGCAGGCAATCACACCAGTGGTATGGCCCATCTCGCGGTTGCCCTTCAGGGATTCGATGCACAAGGCGCGGGCACGTTCCAGATCGCCTTCATGGAGAGCGGAATAGGCCATCATACGCAGAGGAAATGGTTGTTGCTCCTCGTCGCCGATGGCCTGAAAAACTCGAAGGGCTTGCTTTGCATACTGACCCGACTCAGCATACTCTTCCTGCAAGTTCGTGACAATGGCAAGATTGGCAAGAGTAATTCCAGCGCCGCTCCTGCCACCAAAGAAGACCGCCTTCTCCAGAGCTTTTTTGAAATAATCCCGCGCTTCAGCAAATCTTTGCTCCATTCTGTATGCTGAGGCGAGGGTACGCAAGGCATACTCGATCCCCCAATGATCCGGAATACTCTCCGCAATCGCAAGGCTCTCTTCAAGCAGTGCCCGTCCCCGCGTGTGTTCTCCCTGAAAGTGCATGATTACACCGAGATTGGTGAGTGAGGCGGCAAGCTGTGAAGGGTTGTCTATGACCCGGCCTAGAGCTACACTCTGATCGAGGGCAGATCGCGCCGAGATCAAATCTCCTTTCCTTTGCAACGCATCGCCCAGATAACACAAAGCAGAAGCCAGCAGAGGTCTGGCGTCGATTTCGCGGCAAATTGCAATGCTCTGGTTGCAAAGTTCTATCGCGCGTTCGAGGTTGCCTCTCAATAGGGACAGCCCGCCGGCACGATACAAAATTTTGGCGCGCAGCAGCAGATCAGGCGAAACATCCGCTTTGGGCAGGAATAACGTGAGCCGTTTCAGACCCTCGATAAAGTGACTTCGCAGAACCCAGAACAGGCTTATCGCCGCGGCGAGGCGCAGGCCATCCGGGAGATTGGCACCATCTTTCAGGGACCAATCCAGCGCGGCGCGGATATTGTTATGCTCGGCTTCACAGTGGTTCGCCCAGTGAATTTGATGGGGCCCCTTGAGTTCTGTTTCAGCATGTTCCGCCCACTTGGCAAAATAAGCTAAATGCTGGTTTTGGATCGCAGGCATCTCACCGGATTCTGCGAGTTTCTCGCGTGCAAATTCGCGGATGGTCTCCAAAAACCGGTAACGCGTCTCATTGTCTCCCGGTTCAGCGATGATCATGGATTTATCCGCCAATTGAGCGAGCAGATCAAAGATGGCCGACCGGGATAAATCCTGGGTGGAACAGATGGTTTCAGCGGCCTCCTGCGACCAGCCGCCAACAAAGACCGACAGCCGTTGAAACAGTAAACATTCAGGCCCGGATAATAAGTTGTAGCTCCATTCAAACGCGCCTCGCAGGGTTTGCCTTGAGCCTTGTGGATCGCGTGTGCCGCGCGTCATCCATTGGAAGCGGCGGTCGAATTGCTGGAGCATCGCCCGGGGTGTAAACATTTTGATCCGCACCGCGGCCAGTTCGATGGCTAAAGGCAGGCCGTCCAGCCGGCTGCATATTTCGACGACGTCTGCGGCGTTATCCATCCTTAACTTGAAATCAGGTTGAACCGCCTGAGCGCGGTCGACGAAGAGTTCGATCGCGGGAAAAGCTTCCAGGTCTTTGAGCTTTTGCTTTTGTGTTGATGTTTCAGTGGCTTCAGAGAATTCGGGGAATGACAAAGGCGCAAGCGGGAACTCATTTTCGCCCCCAATGTGCAAGGCTTCGCGACTGGTGGCCAGCACTTTGATTTTGAGCGCACCGCCCAGAATGGTTGCCACGTAGGTTGCCGCGGAAATCACCTGTTCAAAGTTATCCAGCACCAGCAGAATGTCTTTTCGCCGCAACGCAGATTGTATCGCGGCGGCCTGTGGCGCTTCTGCTATATCTTTCAGGCCCAGGGCTTCGGCAATCGCAGGCAGCACCTGTTCCACCTCGGTGATCGGAGAGAGATCAACGAAGACCGCGCCATCGGGAAATTGATCAAAGAGCTGTTCGGCGATGTGCAGGGCAAGGCGCGTTTTGCCAACACCTGGCGGACCGATAATTGTCACAAGCCGGATGCCGCGGCGCAGGAGGATCTCTTTGAGCGATGCGACCTCGTTCTCGCGCCCGAGAAGTGGTGTGAGCGGGATGGGAAGCGGGATCGCGGCTGATGGTTCTGATTCAGTTTCTTTACCGGGAGCAGGGAGAGGGGGAACTGATGCGAGACTCAATGGGGGGGGCGTTGTTTTATCGCGCGGCCCAGCCAATTCAAGCAGTCGCGCGGCCCAGTCCAGATTTTCCTCCAGGCCCAGTGCTGGGATGAATTGCGCCTTGAGCACGGCAACATCGGGAAAGCGTTCGTTCTTTTCGATGCGGCTGATGTAGCTATAGTGATAACCCACCTGTAATGCCAGCTCGCGTTGAGAGAGTTCGGCGCGTTCACGCAGGTAATGCAGCAACTCGCCGAAGGTGCCAAAGCTTTGCGGTGTGATGGCCGGTGAACCCGCGGGCATAAATGGATTGTACACCCGAAGCGCCCCACCCTGCCCGCGAAGTGCCCGAGGGGTGAAGGACAGAGGGGTTGTCAAAAGAGTCAATTAATGAGTCAATTAATGTCAACTTTATCAATACTCCTTTTGCTAAACTAAGCACAGGTCAATCAAACAGCAGACCGCGATCGGTCTGCAAAATCAAAAGGAGAAAACAAAATGAGCAAGAAACAAAACCCCAATACATTGAAAGTGCGCAAGGCCGTGGATTTGCCTCCTGGCCCAGGTAAAGGCAACCATAACGAGACCGCGTTGAAGGTGCGCAAGGCTTATGATTGGCCACTTTCTACCAACCACAACGAGACTGCGCTGAAAGTGCGCAAGGCCGTGGATTTGCCTCCTGGCCCAGGTAAAGGCAATCACAACGAAACCGCGTTGAAAGTGCACAAGGCCACAGATTTCCCTCCAGGCCCAAATAAAGGCAACCATAACGAGAGCGCGTTGAAGGTGCGCAAAGGTCTCACCGGCAACCACAACGAGACCGCGCTCAAAGTGCGCAAAGGCCTCGGCGCCAATCACAACGAGAACGCGTTGAGGTGCAAATAAAGGCACCTACATTTGACTCAGGAAGATGTCCATTGATAACGTCTTCCTGAGCCCTGAGGTTCTTTAGCAATTATGAATCTATTTTTTCATGTCATTCCCCTTCGGGGACGATGTGCGAGCTAAGTCCCGTAGGAACAAAGTGTGTGACCCCTCCTCCCCAAATCCGACGAACCCCAGTCGAATTTGGGGGAGGTCGCCGCGAAGTGCCCGCAGGGTGAAGGCGGGTGGGGGCAAAAGAGTCAACACTATTTGTCAACAAATATCAACATTGTCAACACTCGGATGCATATACTGTGACCATTCAAGCAGGCCGCGATCGGTCTGCAAAATCAAAAGGAGAAAACAAAATGAGTACCAATTTGAAAGTTCGCAAGGCTCTCGACCCCAACCATAACGAGACCGCATTGAAGGTGCGCAAGGGCGGGCCTGCAGGCACAGGCAGCTTCAACAACCACAACGAAACCGCATCGAAGGTGCGCAAGGCTATGGAAGGTCCCGTAACCACCAACCATAACGAGACTGCGCTGAAAGTGCGCAAAATTAACACCCTGAACCACAACGAAACCGCGCTGAAGGTACGCAGGACCATCTTCCCCAACCACAACGAGACCGCCTTGGAAGTACGCAAGACCATTTACCCTAACCACAACGAGACCGCATTGAAAGTGCGCAAGGCCGCCCTTGAAAGCGCCAATCACAACGAGACCGCGCTGAAGGTGCGCAAAGCTCTCCTGGTTCTAGCTCTGGTTTTGGGAGCCAATGCCTTGTTGCATACTTCCCAGCCCGGAATGACAGTTCCTGATGCACCTGAAATGGTCATAATGGTGGTCCCTGACTCATCAGACGTAGTTCCTGATGCTCCAGAGATAGTTCCCGATGCTCCAGAGTCAGTTCCCGACGCGTCAGACCCGGAATGGTAGTTCCCAACGGACCAGAATCAGTTCCTGACTCACCAGAATAGATTGTCTCAACCATAATAAGACTATGTCGAGGGTCAAATGAACAGGTCCATTATTTTTCAGGGAGACGTTGTCAATCAACGTCTCCCTGAGTAAGAGAAATTATTCAATTCATTATTTCGATTGTTCTGATCAAGGAGTTCGCCATGTCCACTATAGTTGAACAAGCAGTTGAATTCTATAACAAAGCCTGCCTCGCCGAAGAGCAGGGCCAGGGGAATCTGGCCGAGATCTATTACCTGAAAAGCCGATATCTCTTTGAGCAGGCCGGCGGCGTGCATTGGTTGGATGCTGCCAATGTCTTGAACGCGCTGGCTTTCCTGCGTGAGTCGCTCGGCAATCAGGATTGCGCACTGCGCTGTGCGAGAGATTCCGCCAAAATTATGGAAACTCATGCGGCAGAATTCACCAATCGGGAAGCAGACCTGATCCGTCTGCAAGCCTGGGGACTGATTGGCAATCTAAATCGTCACATGGCGCGCTACGCCGAGGCCAAAGAAATCCTTCAACGCGCTTTTGATTATGCCCTCGAAAAATTCGGCGAGATGGACGAAGAGACTGCCTCGGCGCGCAATCAGCTTGGCATTCTCTATAAATATACGGGGAAGTTCGACGCAGCTGAAAAACTCTATCGTGATGCTTTGGCGGGCCTCGTGGCAAAGTATGGTGAAGAGAATTCCTTCGTAGCCACCCTCTATCACAACCTGGGCGGGCTGGCACATGCACGCGGCGAATTTGCCGCAGGGGAACCGGATGGGCGCAGAGCCTGGGAGATCAACCGTCGCTTATTGGGTGATGATCATCCCGTCACGCTGGCGGATACCGCCGCCTATGCTGGTCTGCTGGACGGCCTGGAACGCTATGATGAATCTGAACCCATTTACCGCCGTGTGCTGGCTGCCTTTGAAAAAATCCATGGTGATGAGCACTACGAGATCGTGGTCAACCTGAACAATCTTGCCAATGTCCGCTTTGCGCGCGGTGACTATAAAGAATCAGAGGAACTCTTCCGTCGTGCGCTGGCGATCAAGGAGAAATTGCTTGGCACCGATCATCCGGACACCGCACTCACGGCAAACAATCTGGGCGTATTACTGCAATCACAGGGACAACTTGAAGAAGCGCGTGCCCTCTTCACAGGCGCGCTGGCTGTATTCAAATCAAAGCTTGGATTCGATCATCCCAAAACGCTGATGGCAGGTAAGAATCTTGCAATGGCGATTTAGCAAATGACAAACTGAAATCAGGAAAAGCAGACATGTCCATCTTTCGTTCACTCAAACATCGTTCCTTCGCCCTGCTCTGGGCAGGGCAGACCCTCTCACGTGTCGGTGATTTCATCTATGAGATCGCCCTCGCCTGGTGGGTCCTGGAAAAGACCGGCTCCGCCGAGACAATGGCACTGGTCCTTGTTTTCTCGATCACCCCCTCCATTCTTTTTCTCCTGATCGGCGGCGTGGCAGTCGACCGTCTGCCGCGCATCATGCTCATGCTGTTCTCTGATATCGGAAGAGCCATTACGGCATTGATCGTTGCCGCGCTGGCATTTAGTGGTCAATTACAGGTATGGCATGTCTTTACTGCAAGCCTCTTCTTTGGCTTTGTGATGGCATTCTTTCAACCTGCGTATGCGGCTGTCGTTCCACAGATCGTCCCGCAGGATGACCTGCCCAGCGCCAACGCGCTCACCAGCATCAGCGCAAACCTGGGGCGTGTGGCCGGTCCGGCACTTGGCGCGGCAATTGTCGGCTGGGCGGGAACGTCCACCGCGTTCGCCATCAACGGTGTGTCCTTCTTCATCTCTGCGATCCTGCTGATCCCTCTTATGTATATGGGTATCCCCCACCCGTCCCGAAGTGAAGAGAGTCATGTATGGCAGGATCTGCGCGAAGGCTTTCTTGCCGTGATGGCCAAACCCTGGTTGTGGATCAGCATCCTTGTTTTCTCGCTGGTCAATGTCACGCTGATGGGTCCGTATAGTGTGGCCATGCCCTTTCTAGTCAACGATTTTATGAAAGCAGATGTGAACAGGCTGGGTTTGTTATATTCGATCTTCCCAATCGGATTCGTGATCGGCGGCGTGTGGCTGGGGCGTTATAACAAAATCCCGCGGCGAGGCGTGTTGATGTATGCAACGCTGGCGCTGGGCGCGATCATGCTCGGCTTGTACGGGTTTCACCTGCCTTTGTGGGTTTTGATCATCGCGGCGTTGATCAATGGCATTGCTCTGCAATTCGGCGGGCTTGCCTGGACTCATCTGCTTCAAGAGAAAATCCCCAACGAACAGTTGGGCCGCGTATCGAGCATTGACGCGATGGGATCCATGAGTCTTATGCCGGTGGGTATGGCGCTGGCAGGCTGGGCCACGGCAACCCTCGGTCCCTCCCTGGTCTTCATTGCCGGTGGTTTATTGACCGCATTGGCTGGCATTGCCGCCATCCTGCACCCTGCGATTCGCGAATTGGATTGAACTCAATCCCTGGACCTGATCTGTCCCAATGAGAGCTGGTTAATTATCCCCTTATATACACAGGGGTTGAGGAGGGGATCAGTACCGGTTGAAAAGCCAGGTCTGATCCCCTTCGCGGACATAAGAGTCAACACTTTTGTCAACAAATGTCAACTTTGTCAACGTCCCTTCCTGTATAGTATCGACATTACAAACAAGGCAAATTTATTTAGGATTTAGGAGAAAAAAATGAACGCGCAACAGAAATATCTCGTCCAAAGCTCTTTCGAAAAAGTCACACCCATTGCGGATACCGCGGCCACTCTTTTTTATGGTCGTTTGTTTGAACTCGACCCTTCTCTGCGCCCGATGTTCACCACTGATTTGAAGGAGCAGGGCAAGAAATTGATGAACATGCTGACCCTGGCTGTGCGCGGTCTGGATAAGCTGGACCAGCTCGTCCCGGCAGTGCAGGCGCTGGGTCGCCGTCACGCGGGGTACGGCGTCAGACCTGAACATTACAACACGGTCGCCACAGCTCTGATCTGGACGCTGGAAAAGGGATTGGGGGAAGCCTTCACGCCCGAAGTGAAGGAAGCGTGGATTGCAGTCTATACCCTGCTGGCCCAGACCATGCAGGATGCAGCCGCCAGCGCCGAGTTTGAACTTGTGGAAGCGATGGCGCAAGCCTAGGCAACAACTGTAATCACTTATTGGTATTCATACACATCGACAGGCAAAGAGAAAGGAAGAAAGACAATGATAGAGACATATCCTGAAACGGTCGTTCGATCCAAGCCGGTAAAACGCATCCCTCAAACGAAGGGGTTGCCTCTGGTCGGCTCCATCCCAGACCTGATGAAGGATCCCTTTGGATTCCTGGCTCAAGCACGTGAGACTCATGGAGATATTTATCGCCTCAACCTGGGCCTGACCAATGTCGTGATGTTCAACCATCCGGCCCAGATCCAGCAGGTCTTTGTGGATAACGCTCAGAACTATCGCAAGGGTGGAGCGATGTGGGATGCCATCCGCGTTTTGCTGGGTAATGGCCTGGTCGTTAGCGAAGGTGATTTCTGGCGGAGACAGCGCCGCATGATGCAGCCTCAATTCCACCGTCAACGCCTGGCCGGGTTGACCGATCTGATGGTCAGCGCGATCAACGAATCATTGGATTCCTGGGAAACGCAGGAGACTGAAATTGCCTTTGATCTTGCACCTGCCTTCAATAATCTCACCATGAAAGTCATTACCCGTACCTTGTTCGGTATGGGCTTGAATGCGGGTGCAATGGACGAGGTGTCTGAAGCCGTGACCTATGCAGTGGATTACATCCTGAAGGCGGTGGCGCTGAACGCCCTGCCGGCATGGATGCCTGCACCGGGACGCAGGCAATATCAGAAAGCGATCGCCACGATTGACAGGCAGGTTTATGGCATTATTGCCTCCGCACGTCAAAAGACCGGTACGGAAAACTATCTTTTGGAAATGCTTTTGGATTCCGTGGATGCCGAGACGGGCGAAGGGATGACCGATCAGCAATTACGTGATGAAGTGACCACGCTTTTCCTGGCGGGATACGAAACGACCTCGCTGACATTATCATGGGCATTTGATTATTTGGTACATCATCCCGGGATGATGCAAAAAATTCAGGCGGAAGTGGATTCAGTGCTGGGCAATCGACCGCCCACCTTTGAGGACTTGCCGAAACTTACATACACGCGCATGGTCCTGCAGGAAACTTTACGTCTTCGCCCATCTGCCTGGCAGGTCATGCGGACTGCCATTGATGATGATGAGATCGATGGTTATCCCATCCCGGCTGGCACCAACCTGGTGGCGTTAATTTACATGTGTCACCATCACCCTGCCGAATGGCCGAACCCGGAGGAGTTCGACCCTGAACGCTTTTCACCGGAAAATTCAGATCGCCGCCACAAGCTGGCCTGGATGCCCTTCGGCGCCGGTCAACGCATGTGCATTGGCAAGGATTTCGCATTGATGGAAGGACAACTCGCCCTGGCAATGACCGCACAGCGTTATCAGATGATGCCAACAGTTGAGCCGCAGGCGCGCCCACAACTCTCGGCCACGTTGAGGCCTGAGGGCGGCGTCAAAGTCAAACTGCTGAAACGAATCGAAAACAAACCGGGCATTGAGAGTGATGCAAGGGAGATGGCATAGATCCAGCACGGAGCGTGGAAGATTGTTTTTTGGAATTTGCCCGTTCCACCATAATGTTATGGACAAAAATCTGATCTATTCTGCTTTCGTCTCATCCTATAGGACTTCCGCAAATGGCATGCCTTGATTGGCTCATCCACTCTAAAGTTCGGTGTCAACTGAATAACCCGTAAAGTAAGGGCAGCCATCAATCCATAAGGCAACGATGAAAATCGGGAGAATCCGGAAACGTGGTCGAGCATTCCTTCTCTGCTCTATGATCCATTTCCCATTCTGGCAGTAGATTCGGAAAGTTCTAGCGCCAGGGCTGCCGACCAGGAGAAGTCAGCCGATCCACAACCAGCGCCATCACATGCATCATAGTATTCCCGAAAACCACCGGCTTCGATAAGGCCGAGAGTGTCCTGCCGGATGGTCTCGGCCAAGTCGTCATAACCATATCGCTGCAAGCCCTCTATCAAGAACCAGTTCATGATGATCCACACTGGTCCGCGCCAATAGCGTCTCGCCTCCCAGGCAGGCTCAGCCCTGGCAGTTGTGGTGACCCAATGGTGGACCTCGCCGCCCGGTGCATACTCGCCTGGGTTGAGCAGATGTTCTTCGACCAGGCGCTGCGACTGCCTCTCTGAGGGCAGGCCGGCGAACAAAGGCAGGAAGGTTGAGGCGGTATTGACCCGGATCGTCTCCCCTGATCGCACGTCGTAATCGTAATACAGGCCAACGCCTTCGTCCCAGAACCGGGCGTTGAAATTCAACCGCATTCGGCTCAGCCATCCATCTATCTCATCGGTTGGCTGGTCGAGGCTCACCGCCAACGCGTGCAAATCTTCATCAGCACGGAAGAGAATGGCATTGAAGAGAATATCCTGGACGAGGAAGGGCGAGTGTATCAACAACTCGGCCGGCACATAGTGCAGTTTGCGGAATACATCGATCAGATAAATAAATCGTTCATACTCTGCTTGATGCGGGCGCTCGATTGCCGGGACATATTTTGTATCCCCGCGTTGAAATTCCAGAAGGACTTCCAGTCGTATGGCAGCCAGGAGATGGAGCCAGCGTGGCGAATCGTCTGTCCCAGATTCCCAGGGATGAAGGATGCAGACGAGCCCACTGCTGTCCGCGTCCCGGGAGGTATGTAACCAGCGATGCCAGCTCAGCAGGGCAGGGTAGACTTCATGAACAAAATCCGGCATGGGGAGCCGGGAGTCTATTTTCCGGATCACGGTCGCCAGTAGAGGCGGCTGGGTAATGCCTGAGGTCGGGACACCTGGCGCGTGAGGGCTGCTCTCTATCTGCCAGAACACCGCGGGCGGAAAATAATCTGAAGGGGCATGATGGTAGACTACATGCGGCAGCATGCCATCCTGCCACTGCCCACTTAGGAGCGCGCGAATCTCCATTTGTGCACGCGGCAGGTCAAAGTGAGAGAGACCCAGCGCGATCAGGGCTGAATCCCAGTTCCATTGATGAGGATACTGGTGTGGCCCGGGTTTGGTAAAGACGCCTGTATCGTTACTTCTTAGAACTGAGATGGCACGGTCAACCAAAGAGGTTAGGGTCATATTGTCAACAGTCCGTGAAATTTCGTCTTTTCAAGAAACCTATTCTGAGGAGGGATACAAAACTTTGCCGTTATCGCGATCCACCCAGCGAATCTTTTCTGCGGGAAAGCTCAACCAGACATCACTGCCTGGGGTGACCTGGAACGTGGGATGAGTGGCTACCTTGACAAGGTCATTGCCGATCTGGACAGTGAGGAGATTCTGCGAACCCAATGGCTCTACCACCAGCACCTCCACCTGCAAGGCGTCCCTGGCGGGTCTGGCAAGGATCTCCATGTTTTCGGCTCGAATACCGATGAGGATTGGTTTGCCTAGGTAGGGTTTCAGCAGAGGCTGCATCACACTTGACGGATTCAGGTCGAAGTCCCCAATCCGAACTTTTATCCGGCCATCCTCGCGTTGAACCTGTCCTTGCATGAAGTTCATTGGCGGATTGCCAATGAAACCACCCACAAAATGGTTGGTTGGCAAATCGTAAACTGTATTCGGTTTATCATATTGCAGGATTCCCCCGTCTTTCATGACGGCGATGCGGTCTCCCATACTTAAGGCTTCGATCTGGTCATGGGTCACGTAGATGGTGGTGGCTTTTATCTCCTGCAACAACCGTTTGAGTTCGGCGCGCATCTCCAGCCGCAGCAACGCATCCAGATTGCTAAGAGGCTCATCCATTAGGAGCACTTCAGACCTCATGGCGATCGCCCGGGCGACGGCAACTCGCTGGCGTTGACCACCGCTCATCTTGCTCGGGTAGCGGTCCAGCATATCCTCAATATGAAGCAGCTCGGCTGCTTCATGTACCCTCTTGTCAATCTCCTGTTTCTCGAATTTATTCATCTTCAGCCCAAAAGCAATGTTGTCATATACCGTCATGTGAGGGAAGATGGCATAACTCTGGAAAACCATTGAAATCTTCCGCTCGCGGGCAGGCAGGTAAGTGACATCCCGATCCCCGATGCAGATGCGCCCCTCATCCGCCATCCCCAGACCTGCAATAGAGCGCAATAGTGTGGTTTTACCGCAACCGCTTGGACCTAACAGAACTACAAATTCCTGATCCTCAACGGTCAAGCTCACATTATCGACTGCGACAAAACTATCAAAGCGTTTGGTTACGTTTTCGATACGAATGTCAGCCATGTTTACCTCTTACTTTGAGATCTGGCCCCACATGTTGAACAAGTAACGTCGGATGAAGAAGATAAAGATCAAAGCCGGTATCATCATGAAAAAACCACCGGCAAACTGGTATGGTTCGGAGGACTGATTGAGCGTAACAAGTACCTGGGCGGGCAGCGTACGATTCTGGACCGTGAGGATCGTGGCCGCAAAGACCTCGTTCCAGGACATGACAAAGGTAAAAATAGCTGAGGCTGCGATGCCTGGCAGCACCAATGGAAAAACCACATGTCGGAAGGCCTGGAAGGGTGAACAGCCAAAGACCATGGCGGCCTCTTCCAGTTCATACGGGATGCTGGAGAAGACGCTGCTGAGCACCAGAATCGTTGTTGGCAGGGCCAGGGCAGTATGCATCAAGGCCAGGCTATACACGCTGTCGTAGATACCTGTACGAAGGAAGACGACCGCCAATGGAATGGACAATACTACAATCGGAAATGCCCGTACCGCCAGGATGGATAGGCGAAAGATATTCCTTCCGCGAAATATGAAACGAGAGATGGCATAACCAGCTGGCGAGGCGATCAGGATGGATAGGGTCAAGGTAATCAGGGCAACCACGATACTGTTGCGCAAGCCCGGAAGTATTCCCCTTGAATTCAGGAAAAACTCCATGGTATCAGTGGATAAAGGAATAAAGGGCAGAATGCTCTTTGGGTACGATCGTACCTCTACAGGCGTGGTCAGCGCCATCGAGGCAATGAACCAGATCGGGATGAGCACCCAGAGCGAGATCAAGATTCCAACCAGATAGGTCAAAGCACGGCCAAGGCGTTGGCGGCGCAACATCCGCCGGTGAATAGCTTTCACTTCAGGGGAAGCTTGTACAACCTTCGATTGCACATCCGCAGCGCCAGTCATTCGGCCACCTCCTCCTGAGTGCGCACAGCGCGCAGGTAAAAGAACGAAGTAATCATCGATAAGAGCAGGATGAAACTGGCATAAGCCGCTGCCACATTAAAATTGCGCAGATCGTAATACTGTCGGTAGGTCTCGTTGGCCAGCACGGTCAATATATCGCCTCCACCCATGACGATGACCACGGCGAAAACTTGAAACGCCAGAATTGTGCGTAGGATGAGAGCGACCTGCAAGCTCGGGCGCAACAGTGGAAGGATAATGTATCGGATCCGCTGCCAGAGCGTGGCACCGAACACCTCCGCAGCCTCCAACACCTCCCGCGAGATCGCCTGCATTCCGGCCACGACGATCACCATGACAAGTGCCGTCGCCCGCCACACCTCTGCCAGCCATATCGCAATGAGGATCCAGTACCGTGTATCAGCAGAAAGATAGATCGTCGGAGTATCGATCAAGCCCAACCCTTGCAGGATCGAGTTGAGATAGCCCGATTGGGTAAAAATTGAATACCAGAGGATGCCTACCGCCAGATCCGATACGCCCAAGGCAATGGAAAAAATGTACAGAAAGAGGCCGCTACCTTTCAGGTCGGCTTGGATGACCAGGGCCATAATGATCGCCAGCACGAACTGCGCTGGGATGATCAGCACGATCAGTAATAAAGTTGTTCTGAGAGCCGGCCAGAAGAAGCGATCGTTGACCATCTTTTGGATATACTTCGTCGTAAACTGGCTCGTGTCGCCTTGCTCTATGCGCCCCTGTGTTCCATCACTTAAAGTCTTTATATAGCGAGATGGGACCCATCCCTCAATAGTTTCATTTTCAAATTCCCCGCTAATCAGAAACCAAACCTCTAACGTGGCCTGATCCAGGATTTCGACAGGAGCTCGGGCCCCCATTTTGCCAACAACTGCGCTGTCTTCATCCGCTTCCGTGTAAATACGCGTGAGTGGATCAGCGCTGCTGGCCAGGATCGACCTAACAGAGCCAGCGACCGGCCTGCCGCTTTCGTCTGATTCGCGCACGCGGATACGCCGTTCCGGCGTCCAGCCTTCTATGAGCTGGCCTTCGGTATCCTGGCCGCGAATCCGGAACCAAACTTCAGTTAGCAAGTTACTCTGCCCTGCTTCCTCTGGCGGAATTGGATTCCCCTGCCGCTCCAGAATGCCAACCTGTATCCCACGGGGTAATTGCCCAGCCAGGTTGCCATCACGGTCTGCCTCAGAGCGCAATGTTAACAGAGCTCCTTCTTCTCTGACTGCCAGGATCAGGCCCTGCACCATCGGCCAGCCGAAGAATAAGGCCAGGTAGATCAGTGAGGGCAGGATCAACAGATAAGGCGCCCAATTAATTTTCTTTCGACCCTTTGGTCTGGAAGCAGTAGTCATGCGAGCACCTCACAATATTTCAGCGGGGTTTTGCCTGGTACGTGCTTACGGCATGCACCAGGCAAAATGGGTAACGTACCTGGCTATTCGACCTGGCATGGCCCTTCGCTGGGTGGATCAGGAGCCCAGCAGGCCGCCCCAGTCTCATCCATAAGAGCCTGCAGGTTGGCCGCTTCTTCCTCCAGCACGGTAGTCACATCCTCGCCATCGATGACTACCCGGTTGAAAGCAGCCTTGAAAATGTCGTTGATCTCACCACCGCGTGGACCCAAGCCGACCGGTATCAGCGCGGGCAAAGCGTCCTCAGCGGTAACCGTCGCTTCGACAGCCGCGGCTTCGAGCGCTACGCCCGCTGGAAGATCAGAAGTATCCACACCGCTGACCACCGGGAAGAATGCCAGCTCGCTTAGGACACGCTTCTGCGTCTCCGGCTTGGTCAGGTAATCGATCAGTGCCATGGCCGCTTCGGGGTTCGGAGCGTCATTTGGGATACCCAGGCCAGCGATAACCGGCATGTAACCGCGACCGGCGGGGCCGGCAGGGGCGGGGAAGGCAACGAAGTTCTCCGGATCGGCGTTGAAGGCCTGGATCAGACGGGCAACGTGGTCGAAGGCCACCCAGACTTCACCCGACTGCAAAGGCTCCTGCATAAAATCATAGCTGATCGATTGAGGATGTATGGTGGGCCACAGACTGTCACGTGCCCACTCCAGCATATCGGCCGCCTCCTGGCTCTTGAATTTGGTGACCATGCCGCCAGTGTAAGATGGCCACAGAAAGCCTTCTAGGAAACGGTGGAAGAGGCCGGCATGAGGTACGCCGCATTTCGGCCCGCCGGTCTCATCGAGCAGAGTCTGGCACCACTCGGCGAACTGCTCCCATGTCAAGGCGTTGACGTCCGCCCCTGCAGGCAGAAACTCAAGAGCGTCCTTATGAGCCGCCATGATATAGGTGGCCTGCATCCAGGGAACGTAGTACAGGTAATCTTCGGTTCCCAGTAAGCCGGTCTCCAGATAAGCCTGGTTGAATTCGCGGTCTGCAGACAGGTCATCGACCACATCGGTCATGTTCATCATGGTATCTGTGATGGATGGGTAGGTTCCGTGTAGTGCGCCGACCAGGTCCACCTGGCCTTGACCGGTCTCCGCTCCAGCGAGAACCAGGGAGATTAGCGGGCCTTCTTCTGAGCCAGTGAAGTCATAGTTGCCACCCTCCTGTAGGATGGCGCGGAATTTTGCACCTTCCTCCACAATATTAAACTGGGTTGAAAAGAAGCTTACATCACCTGGCGGAGGACCAAGGGTTGGTGTAACTGTAGCTTCCACTGTTGCTGCAGGTTGGGTTGCCTCCACTGTTTCAGTTGCCTGCATGGCCTCTGTTGGCTCTGGAGGCTGTGTTGGTTCAGGAGGCGCTTCGGTGGCAGCTGGTGCACAAGCTGTCAGAACAAAGGCTGCGATGACAAATGTTGTTATACAGATATTGAGCTTCTTCATTTTATTCTTCTCCTTCTTTCTTTAAGTTGGTTAACCATTTATAGACCACGTTCAGAGACGGATAAGAATCATGATTGGCTTGCACCTCCTTCCACCTTGCCAGCATAATCAAGTATTTGTACAATTCTACAAAGGCGCACATACCTGGCAAGGCAGTCCAGGGATAACTGTTATAGTGAAGTATCCTGCATCCGTGTATTGTGAGATCGTTGTTACTGATGCGTCATACCTGTAGACCCAACCCCTCAGCGTGACTGCGATCGTGATATTCTTATGTAACCAACCTCATCTCCCGCTTCGTTTGTGATTTCATTATAGCGACAAATAAAATTTGAGTCAATTTATCAATATAGCTCCTGATACTGCTCCATCGAGGCTTACAATAGCAAATGTGGTCTGGACCGCCCCCGGCTATTATGCATCCTCACGAAGGCGGCCAGACAGGCTTGGATTTTTAGCATGTCATCAATGAAAATCGCCGACGATCAGGCAATCTTCCGGAAATAAACCATATGGGAAAAGTTGTTGTTTTCACCCATCCGAGAACCATCGGATTCGAATCTTATGACGACCCGCCTCTCAAATCGCATGAAGTGCGCTTACGCACCTTATATTCGGGCATTAGTGCCGGGACTGAACTGACCGCCTATCGCGGCAGCAATCCTTATCTGCATAAGCAATGGGATTCACCTCGGAAGCTCTTTATTCCCGCTGACCAACCAGCCCTCACGTACCCGGTCAGTGGATGGGGTTATGAAGAAGTTGGCGAAGTGGTCGAAGTGGGAAGTGAGGTGCAGGCGGTGTCAATTGGAGACATCATCTTTGGGACCTGGGGACATCGCACCCACCACATTGTCGAAGAAGATTATGCCCGGGATCGTGTTCAAGCCAAATCGCTTGATGCGATCTTTGGCATATTCTCCCATATTGGGTCAATCGCGATTAATGGTGTGCACGATGCTCGAATTCGCATTGGCGAGACAGTGGCGGTTTTTGGAATGGGGACCCTGGGCCAAATCGTTGGACAGCTCTCCAGGAAATCTGGTGCCAGGGTTATTGGGGTTGACCGCTTTTCGAAGCGGTTGGAAATTGCTCACCAAAGTGGTGCTGCGGATATTGTACTTAACGCGGACGATGGTGAAGTTGCAGAACGTATTCGGGCCATCACTGATAACCGCGGTGCAGATGTCGCCATCGAAGTGACTGGCTCTACCATTGCCCTCAACCAGACCATCCGTTCTGTATCTTATTCTGCCAGGGTGGTTGCTTTGGGTTTCTTCCAGGGAGAGGCTGCTGGATTGTTCCTGGGAGAAGAGTTCCACCACAATCGAGTCAACATTGTCGGCTCACAGATCTTTGGTACAGACCCTGAACTGACCTACCGCTGGAACAGATTACGTTTGGTTCAAACTTTCATGCGCCTACAAACGGATGGGGTTGTTGATCTTCAGCCCATTATCTCTCATGTGATCCCCTTTGATGAGGTTGGGGAGGCCTTCCGCATTCTCGATCAGGAACCGGAAAATGCCCTACAGATCGTTTTGGATTGCACCAAAATGTGAAGAGTGATGATCCAAATCGGAAAGGTATAAACAATATGAGTCAACCACTGCGAACAGCGATTTTGGGCTGCGGAGGCTTTGCCCATCGTCATGCGCGTACATTACAACAACTGGAAAATGATTTTGAGATGGTCGCCTTCTGCAATCGCACGGTCGAAAAAGCAGCAACTTTCTCAAAGGAATATACAAACGGACGGGCGCTGATATTCGCAGATCACCAGCAGATGTTCGATCAGGTTCCTCTGGACGTAGTAGTGATTTGCGTGCCGCCCTATGCTCACTCCGACGAAGTTGAGATTGCGGCAAACCTCGGTATACATGTTTTCATTGAAAAGCCAATTGCGTTGACCTCAAAGCTAGGCTGGCGCATGGTGCATGCTGCCGAAAACGCTGGAATTATTACTCAAGTGGGATTTATGTTCCGGTTTGACGAAGCCATTGAACACCTGAAAGCTATGATGGATTCAGGCGACGCCGGACCGGTTGGTTTAATGTCAGCCCGTTATTTTTGTAATTCATTACATACGCCCTGGTGGCGAAAGCGTGACCTTTCCGGGGGACAGTTGGTGGAACAAGTTATCCACATGGTAGACCTGATGCGGTTCCTGATGGGAGATGCAATTACAGTTTATTCGCGCCAGGAAAATATGTTCCACCAGGATGTAGATGATTATACTGTTGAGGATGTCAGTGCCACGATTTTCGGTTTCCCAAAAGGTGGAATGGGTGTGATTTATGCCACCAACGGCGCGATCCCTAACCGCTGGATCAACGACTATCGGGTGGTTTCCAGGAACCTTACTGTGGAGTTTGCTGACGCCAACCACGCTAAAATTCATCATACGGCTGAGTCCAATCGCCAGCCTGAAGTGATTGCCTCTGACCGGGACATTTATCTGTCGGAGATGCAGGACTTTCTGACTGCCATCCGTAGTGGCCACAAAACGCGCATTCCACTCAGGGAAGGCGCTAAATCACTGGATCTGGCACTGGCAGCAACGCACTCAGCCCAAACAGGGAGCGAAATACGGATATCTGAAAACTGATAACGGGCAGGCAGAATATACTTACTACCGGAGGGGGATGGTAACCCGGCGAGTGCAATCCCTGACTTTTAGCAGGTGGCTAAATGGAAGATTACTTCAGGTATCTAATGTAGATTGTCATATAATTCAGACGTGCCCAAAGAGCATACCTCTCTCTTCCCAGGCAAGACGATTCGAGGTATCCCCAAACATATTGCGCAGAAATTTGCATCGAAACAGCTGATCATTTTTGGTTCCTGGATGTATGGCAATCCAACCGCAGCAAATGATGAGCATTTGCTTAAGGATAAGTGTAGTCTGGAAGAGAACTGGAAGCGCGATGGAAAGTGCAAAAAAATTGCTTTCTGTGCCTAAGGACCGATGCAATGGCACGCTCGTCTAAAACACCGGGCGAGCCGCTTCTTGCCCAATTGTCATATGAACGCAATCTTGAAAGAGTCCTACTATGAGTGAAACTACAATCGGCTTAGTACTTGGAGGATTAATGGGCTTTTTTGGAGGTCTCATCACCATCCCCATTAATGCCATGTTTAATTATTGGTTAAAACGTGATGAATTGGAATACTCCCATAAACTGGAGCTGATTGCAAAACAACGGCAATTGCTTCTTGAGCATAAGCTGGAGATGGAAAGGAGAGGCAAAGACCAGGCGATTGAACAAATATCACATAGATTGGAGCAGATCGAAAGAGATTTTCGCCATGAGTGATACTTATCTTATTTTGATAGTTGGTGCAATTGCTGGAGTTGTCAGCGCATTCCTTGGGGGCGTCATTCTTTATCGCGATCGTTTGAGGACTCATTCGAGGTTCCAACAGAGAGTTGAGGAAGAAAGAACAGCTCTTTACAATGAGATTTTAGAAATTGAGAAAGAGGAATACCTGGAAACAGACGCGGGGAAAGATTTAATGACTTCATTGCAAGGATCGATTCAACAATTTGGTTATCCTCGGGAGGATCTCACAACCAGCCTGAGAAGGCATAACTACGATCTTCTCAAGGAGATTGACCAGACCCAAAAAAGATTAGCGCAAAGCGAAGAACGCCTGGTTGCCATGTCGGCTTTGCAGCAGGAATCAGAGAAAGTCGTTGAACGTCTCAATCAGGAAAATGAAGAATTGCATACCACAAGTCGCGTCATGGATCGTGACACTTCGACAAACTCATCGCAACTGGAGAAGGAATTACGCCTCACATTGGAGGAACTGGCTCGATTACAAAACCAACTCGCCGGATCCAATATGCGCCTCCTTGAAGCGGAAAAGAGAACGTCCCCGGCACACAGGTCGAAACAAGCGGAAGAGATTGGGGCAGTCTCCCAGGGACTTCGCCAGCCTATCTCTTCCATTCAGCAATACACCAGGCTGTTACTGGATGAATATGCCGGGATTCTCAACGGGATGCAACGAAATTTCCTGGAAACGATTATGGCCTCCACAGAACGCATTGGCTCTGTGATTCATGATTTTAGCCAAGTCACGAATCCCAAAACGAGACTCAGCACTCTCGACCGCGAACCGGTGGACTTGAGCTTCATAATTAACCACGCCATGTCTGATATAAGCAGTCAGATCAATGCTAAGAATGTCTCATTGAATGTCGACCTGCCAAAAAACCTGGCCCCCATCTATGCAGATCGCGAGGCCCTGCAAAAGATTTTCATGCAGATCCTTTCCTATGCAACTGCAGCCTCCCCGGTGCAAGGAACCGTGCATGTCCGAGTCCAAATCAAAGCGGAGGATCATAAAGAATACCTTCTCATTCAAGTCAGCGACACAGGAGGTATGCCACCGGAAGTTCTACTGCGCGAATTTAATCGGTCTGATCGTACGGACAAGGTGCCAAGCCAGGATGGAGTCTATATGGATGTGAGGCTTTCAATGGCAAAGACACTTACGGAAGCGCAAGATGGCCGCATCTGGGTGCACACTGAAGCAGGCGTCGGTACTACCTACAATGTGCTTATTCCCATGCGCCAAAACACGCAAGTTAATGGGAGTACGAAAGAGCGGTGATAAAACAATGGTGGTCACTAACAGTGAAGTACAACACGATTGAGTACAATAGTGCCCAAGTGACGAGCGGGGGCATTTACATTTCCCGGAACAGCACGCTGTCGATATGGTATTAATTAATGATCCGCCATAAGTGGAAGATCGCCTCTGGCGTGAAAGACTCCATGAGGAGTAGATCACATGTCTCATATTTTCATCTCCTATGCACGCAAAGATCTTGATTTCGCCAGCCGGATTGTCGGTGAACTGGCTGAAAAGGGTTTGGATACCTGGATTGACTGGAAGAGTATCCCCAAAGGCGAATACTGGGAACAGGAAATATATCGTGGTATTGAAGAGGCGGATGCATTCCTTTTTCTCCTTAGCCCGGATTCGGTACGCTCTCAGATGTGCAACAAAGAGATTGAGCATGCGGTGGCGAACAGTAAACGCGTCCTTCCCATCGTCATCCATGAGACTGAAGTAACTAATTTTCTTTATGAAACATCAAGACAGGAAATCTCAAAGTGCAACTGGATATTCTGCCGGTCTGGGCAGGATAATTTCATCACGGCGATCGGGGAAATGCTCAACACCATTCAGACAGATTACGAGTGGCTGAAATATCATACAAAATTGCAGGTCAAAGCATTGGAGTGGGAAAGAAGCCGCTATGAAAAAAGCTTTCTATTACACGGGAGGGAATTACAGGATGCTGAGTTGCAACTTGCAACGAATTCAAACAAAGAACCATACCCGACTGATTTACAGCGTGAATTTGTACTAGGAAGCAGACAAACAACTGACAAACAAAGAAGGATTACGACCATTACTGCAACTGTGGGTGTATTCGCTCTGGCAATATTGGCAATATTTGCATTTGTGCAGGCAGGCCTTAAGGAAGAACAAGCCACCACCACCCGCGCCGGTGAATTGGCTGCGCAATCTGTGGCGCTACGCGACAGGAATTTTCCAGTCTCATTGTTGCTGGGCGTAGAGGCATTTAGAACCCGCGATTCTGTCGAAACGCGCACCGCGCTGATGGATAATTTACAAGCCAACCCTCAACTACAGGCATATTTGAGCGGACATACCAATTTCTCATTCAGTGTAGCCTTCAGCCCGGATGGGAAAACTCTGGCTTCTGGCGGGGATGATTACACCATCATCCTATGGGATGTGGAAACCAGGCAACCCATCGGTAAGCCGCTGAAGGGGCATACCCGTAATGTAACAAGTGTCTCCTTCAGTCCCGACGGAAAAACGCTGGCTTCGGGCAGTTCGGATAACACTGTCATCCTGTGGGATGTGGAAACCGGACAACCTATTGGTCAACCGTTGAAAGGCCATACAGATCAGGTGAACAGTGTTGCCTTCAGCCCTGATGGTAAAATGCTGGCTTCAGACAGTTATGACAAAACCATCATCCTATGGAATGTAGAAACAAGACAACCCATCGTTCAGATAACGAGTGGGTATACCAAGGTTATTGTCTTCAGTCCGGATGGAAAACTGTTGGCTTCAGATAGTAATAGCTACGCGATCATCCTGTGGGATGTGGAAACTGGACAGCCTATCGGCCAGCCGCTGGAGGGGCATGCCGGTCATGTAAACACTGTTGCGTTCAGTCCAGACGGAGAAATCCTGGCTGCAGGCGATGATGATGCCACCATTATTCTGTGGGATGTGAAAACAGGACAACCTATCGGCCAGCCGCTAAATGGACATACAGCTCAGGTAAACAGTGTTGCGTTCAGTCCGGATGGGAAAACGCTGGCTTCGGGTAGTTATGACAAGACCATCATCGTATGGAATGTGGAAACCGGGCAACCCATCAGCCAGCCGTTGAAAGGCTATACAAATTTGGTAAACAGTGTTGCATTCAGTCCGGACGGAGAAATCCTGGCTTCTGGTGGTGATGACAACATTATCATCTTGTGGAATTTGGAAACAAGACAACCCATCGGTCAGTCGCTGAAGGGACATACAAACTGGGTAAATAGTGTTGCCTTCAGTCCGGATGGAAAGACGCTGGCTTCGGGCAGTAACGACAAAACCATCATCCTGTGGGATGTGGAAGCAGGACAACCCATCGGTCAGCCACTGAGCAGGATTACGAATACAGGCAATGCATATAGTGGTTATTTATACAGCATTGCCTTCAGTCCGGATGGAAAAACACTGGCTTCGGCCAGTAGTGATAAAACCATCATTCTATGGGATGTGGAAACCGGACAACCCATCGGCCAACCGTTAATAGGGCATACATATTATGTAACCAGTGTTGCCTTCAGCCCGGATGGTAAAACGCTGGCTTCGGGCGGGGATGATCACACCATCATCCTATGGGATATGGAAACCGGACAACCCATCGGTCAGCCACTGAGCAGGCATAAACATGTTGTCACCAGTGTCACCTTCAGCCCGGATGGGAAAACGCTGGCTTCGGGCAGTTATGACAAGACCATCATCCTGTGGAATGTGGAAACAGGGCAACGCATCGGCAAGCCGCTGAAAGGCCATACAGATCAAGTTACCAGTGTTGCCTTCAGCCCGGATGGGAAAACGCTGGCGTCTGGTAGTGCGGATAACTCAATTATTCTGTGGGACGTGGAAACAGGACAATCCATTGGTCAGCCATTAAAGGGGCATACATATTATGTAAGCAGTATTGCCTTCAGCCCGGACGGAAAAATCCTTGCTTCGGGTAGTTTTGACAAGACCATCATCCTGTGGGATGTGAAAACAGGACAACCCATTGGCCAGCCCCTAAAAGGTCATACATATTATGTAAACAGTGTGACCTTCAGCCCGGATGGGAAAACGTTGGCTTCCGGGGGTTACGACAATACGATTATCCTGTGGGATATGGATCCTCTATCCTGGATTCAAAGAACCTGCCAGCGCGTATGTCGTAATTTTGCACATGCAGAGTGGGCACATTTTTTCCCTGACCAGGATTATCGAGTTACCTGCCCACAATGGCCAGAAGGTAAATGAAGTAGGGGTTGAAAACGTCTCTGCTATCATTAGATATGAATGTCAATGCGATCCAGGAGTCGACCCGAGATGCGCTTTTGATATTTGGGAAAGACAGCTGGCGCACATATACATGGCTTTTGTGTATCAGAAAAATAGCCACATGGACAGGGATGTACACAATCGAACATGTTTTCTGTCTGATCAAGATGAAAAGTATTAAGTTGTAAGCAGGCTTTAAGATGGCTATGGAATAAGTCACCCAATTCAATTAAAAAATTAGATTCGAGGTACATCCAACTATAAATTTAAGAAACTTGTGTACAACTCAACAAGGCAGGATGAAATCGATAGGTTGGTTATCCGGCAAATTGCGTTAATCCGCATCTGATTCTTCAAAGCAAATGACAGAGATCAAAGAGATGACAAGACTACCAAGGCGGGAAATGACCCCGTAGACCGCTGCCATATCGGTTAGTTTCCCACGGAGTATGGTTTCGTCGCAGTTGTTCTCCTGCATGTGCAATTCTCCAAACCAATCCGACCAGTTCGGATTTATTTTTCCTTTGACGTGAATTTCAGTATGATACATAGTGTATTCTTTTTTAATTGTGCCATTCCAGGCTGACCGTTGTCCCCAGACCCGGCTGGCTGACAACCTGCAACTGGGCGTGAATGGCTTCGGCACGCTCACACATGATACGCAAGCCCAGGCTGGTTGGCTTGACACAGGCAGGGTCGAACCCGACGCCGTTATCCCTGATTTCCATATGAACCTGGCCTGCCTCAAGCCGGATCTTAATCTCCACCTGGGTTGCACGAGCGTATTTGACTATGTTGTTCAAGCTTTCCTGGGCGATCCGATACATCTCCACCTTGACATCACAAGGTATCTCGCAATCCCCAACCACCTCGAGGCAAATCGGCAGACGTTTCCGTCCCATCACGGCCTCGCTGAGCTGCCTGAGCAAGTCGGACAAACGCGCCTGGTTCAGGGCGGCCGGGCGCAACTCGAAAAGCAGGGTCCGCATCTCGGCCAGCGCGCCGCGGGTCAATTGGCGCAGTTCCTCGGTGGACCTGTGCGCTTCCGCCTCATCCATATCCCATAAGTCTGGCAGCACCTCTGCAATCAGACTGGCAGCGAAGAGAGTTTGGGTGACCGCATCATGCAATTCACGCGCCAGGCGGTTGCGTTCGGCGGCAATCGCATCCTGGACAGCCCGCGCTGTCTGGGCATCCCTGGCTTGCTGAAATTCCATTGAACCAGGGAGAATGGACGCTCTCGCCCAGGGTTGGAGTGCCCCGCCACGCAGGTCATAAATTCTGCTGGAATCTACTGGGGATGGCAATCCGTAATTTTTTTGTGGGAGAAAACCATTGGATTCTGTAAAAGCCCGGACGCTGGATCGGGCTGCACGGTCTAGAACAAAACTTTCGCATTTGGGGGAGGCAGGGAGCTGGTTCATGGCGATTTCCTGTGATTCGTGGGGACATTTCCTTTTTTCTGTGCCTACTTTATCAAACCAGTGGATTAATCACATCCTCCAACAGGATTAATTCCAAGGATTAAAACAGCGTGCTATGGCCGATAAACGAAGAAGACGCAGGAATCTACTCCTGGAAGAGAGGAAAAATGCAACATTGTGTGTGAGTTTAGGCACTTGTAGCGGTTGGCACACTAAATATAATTGAGTAGTCGAAAAATGACAGAATATCCTCCGGTCGAGGAAGTTGTCCATGACGTATCAGGTTTTATCCACAAAGTTATATATCCCCCCGATCCATTCCAGCCTGGTTCGACGACCAAGGCTCGTGCAGGTCTTTGAAAATGGTTACCAAACCGGGAAATGCGTCACACTCGTCTCCGCGCCAGCCGGTTTCGGGAAGACGACCATCATCCGCGAATGGCTCACGGCGACGGAGCCGGGGAAACCATTCGGATGGCTCTCGCTGGATGACGGTGATAACGACCCGGTCCGTTTCCTGATCTACCTGGTTTCAGCCATTCAAAAGATCAATGCAGAAATTGGGAAAACCATCCTGGCGTCACTGAACTCCTCGCAAATTCCCCCGCTGCTTGACCTGGTGGAAACACTGATCAACGAAATCTCATCCGAGTCGGAACCCTTTCTGATCGTGCTGGATGACTACCATCTGATCAAAAAGATGGAAGTACATTCAGTCCTGCAGTTGTTGCTGAAACGCCAGCCCGATGCATTGCATCTGGTCATTATTACACGCGAAGATCCCCCGTTTTCACTCCCACGGATGCGGGTCCAGGGGCAGATCACAGAAATTCGTGAGCGGGATTTGCGCTTTACCTTATCGGAGGCGCAGGCATTCCTCGTACGAACGATGGGGTTGGATCTTTCTGCCGGGGATATCGACAAACTGGAAGAGCGCACGGAGGGCTGGGCTGCGGGGATGCAGTTGGCCGCCCTGGCGATGGACGAACTCTCCGACGATAAAGAACGGCAGGACTTTATCGAGGCTTTTACCGGAAGCAACCGCATGATCGTCGACTATCTGATCAGCGAGGTCTTACAACGTCAGGGCGAAACGACGCGTCAGTTCCTGTTACGTACATCGATCCTCGAGCGGTTCTGTGCCGAACTATGTGACCATGTCGTTTTTGGCAAGGATGGCCAAGGCAACAGCCAGTCTGTTCTGGATATCCTGGCGCGGGGCAACATGTTCCTGGTGCCGTTGGACAACCAGCGCCACTGGTACCGTTATCATCATCTCTTTAGTGAGATGCTCTTTCATTCCCTGCGCCGCTCCTCTCCCGAGCAAATTCCTGCACTGCATCGGAAAGCCAGCGAATGGTTTGAGTCCAAAGGATATATCCCCGAGGCAATGAGACATGCCCTGGCAAGCAAGGATTGGAACTTCGTGACAGCCTTGCTCGACCGTCAGGCATATCCGATGTTGATCCAGGGATATGGCAACCTGGTGATTGAGTGCTGCCGTGAAATTCCAAAAGCCTTTCTGGAAAAAGCGCCTAACATCTGCATTTACTATGCCTGGGCTTTGGTACTGACCTTTCGCAACGACTTCCTCGAGGCTGTCGAGGAAAAGCTCCAAATGGCTGGACGAGCGATTGAAAAACCGGACCTTCCCGCCCTGGCCCAGGTCGGACAGGGGGGAGCCAGTGTGCCTTATAAGGACTGGATCGCCGGTCATATATGCGTTATTCGCAGCCAGATCCTCCTGGCACTCTTCAATAATTTTGTTGATCCTCAGGAATTGATTTCCCTAAGCGCCAAAGGGTTGGAACTGCTGCCGGAGGTGGAACTCACTTTCCGGTCAACCTGTAGAATCAATCTTGCTATAGCCCAATTGATGCAAAATAATGCGGCTGAAGCCCAGAAACCACTTCAAGAAGCCCTGACTTTTGCTTTGGAAGCTGGCAACATCCTGGGTGTTGTCACGATCATCGTCTACCAGGCGCGGCTGGCGTATTATATGGGACAGCTCGACCAGGCAGCTTCGCTGTGCCAGCATTGGAAGACGAGGTTTGCGGAGATGGCTGGCATTTCTGCCACAGGTGGTCAGACTGCCGGAGAGATCCCGGCGGTCCGCGGGCTGGATATTATGGTAGGCCTCATTCTCCTGGAGCGTAATCAATTGGAAGAGGCAGAGGGCCTGTTCGCCCGAGCGCTTGAACTTCTGGGCTGGGCCTCCTGGATCGAGCTTCACGGTTTCATCATGCTGGCACGTCTGCACCACCTGCGAGGCGATACCGCTGGTGTACAGGAAATCCTACAGCGTATGGGCAGGATGGGACCTCAGCATGCCGCCTGCGCCGAGGCGTATGAAGTGTTGTATGCGATGAAAAGACTGCCAGATGATCCAAAGACCCGCTCCGCGGCGCAAAAATGGGCAAAGACACATGCCGGCAACTCAGGTGGCAGTCTGGCGCTGGGGATTGGTCCCTACCACCGCGATACCGAGTATTACATTACCATCGCCTGGGTACACGTTCAAATCACTCTTGGGGATCTCCAGGCTGCCTCCAGTTTTATCCTCCCTGCCCTGGAAATTGCCAAAGAAAAAGGACTAGCCTTACGTGTCATCGAACTTTCGATTGCACTGGCCCTGTTGTATGAAAGGCAGGGTAATTCATCGGCTGCCCTTGATGAAGTTGAAAAAGCACTGGAGATTGGCGAACGGTATGGGTACGCCCGGGTTTTCGACGACAGCCCCGAACTCGACAGGCTGCTCCAGAAGGCTGCAGAACAAAAAATCCACTCTCAATATGCTAGGCAATTATTGACGACCTTTCAACCCATGCGCGCGCTAAGGGTAACTGCTGGAACAGCCGCAAAAGGGGAAAAAGTGCATTCCAATCTTGTTGATCCTTTGAGTGAACGCGAGTTGGAAGTCCTTAGAGAGTGTTTTGAAAATGGTTGAGTAAACTTGTTGGTGTGAACAGACAAGCCTACCCAACCGATCTGAATGATACCCAATGGGCGCTGATTGCGCCACTCCTACCGCCGAGACAAAGTAC
>Ga0210377_10000472_pt1 | contig 38802 bp, 26 predicted proteins | sample PLM4_65_b1redo_FD_155480 | JGI IMG/M metagenome (GOLD analysis project Ga0210377, IMG submission 155480) | Groundwater sediment microbial communities from an aquifer in East River, Colorado, USA - PLM4_65_b1 redo | ecosystem: Environmental > Terrestrial > Soil > Riparian zone | place: USA: East... | reverse complement strand
CGTGATCGGCCTGGTGTTTACCAAAACCCAATTTGCTTATCTCCCACATGCCAGACGCTTTTTCGACGCTCATCCCTCCCACGCTTTCGCTCTCATCTCTCGACTTTAAGAAAGCCCTGGCATGTTATACTCCCTGTAACTTCTCAAACCCGTCGGGGTTATTTTTATTAGCCCTGCCGGTAGGACTTATGTGTGCAGGAGATTGAGTTTAACGAAGATGAAGTTCTAACGCGCGCATCGCAAGGCGACCGTGATGCTTTTGGTCTCCTTTATGAGCGTTATATTGACCGCATCTTCAACTACGTCTATTATCGAACGGGCAACCTCCATGATGCGGAGGACCTCACTGCGCGCGTTTTTCAGCGCGCTATGAATCACATCAAAACATATACAGATCGTGGTGTCCCGTTCTCGGCGTGGTTGTATCGAATTGCACACAATTTGGTTGCCAACTGGCACCGCGACCGCAGCCGCAGGCAGGAAATTCCATTGGATGACCTGCCGGTCTTGCAGAGCAAGGGCGATCACCCTGAACGCAACCTTGTGCATTCACAGGAGCAGGAAGCGCTTCTCAAGCTCATCCGACGCCTGCCCGGTGAACGACAGAATCTGCTCATCTTGAAATTTGTTGAAGACATGTCGAACGCTGAGATCGGGCAGATCATGGGACGCAGTGAAGGCGCCGTCAAGAGCCTGTACCACAGGACATTACTGGCTTTACGCGACCAGTTAGGTGACCAAAATATAAACCTGGAAGGAGAGTAGTACCATGTTGCGAATTGTGACTGACGGTGCGGCAGATCTTCTGCCCGCATGGAAAACCGAATATGGCATCGAAATGATTCCTGTCAACATTCTGTTTGGCGAGAAATCATATCTCCAGGGTGTTGAGTTGGATAACGAAGGTTTTTATAAATTGGTGGATGAAAGCAAACGCGTTCCCAAGACATCCCAGCCTTCCCCTCATCAGTTCGTTGACTTCTATCGCAAGATCGCCAAAAAAGGTGACACCATTATTTCCATCCATGTCACTGCGAAGCTCTCCGGTACTTATGCCTCTGCCGTCTCGGCCGCGGAGGAATTGAAGGATGAGTTTAAAGTGATTCCCATTGATTCAGCATGTGGCTCCCTCGGAATTGGTTTGATGTGCCGCGAAGCGCGCAAGTTGGAGCGCGCCGGGAAAAGTGTGGACGAGATCGTAAAGTATCTTGAAGATATTAAATATAAAGTTCGCGTCATTCTGACACTGGATACACTTGAATACGCAAAAATGTCCGGTCGGGTAAAGACGTTGCAAGCCGCGCTGGCATCTGTGTTGAATGTCAAGCCAATTGCGGTCTTACGAAATGGTGATCTAAGTATGGCGGAAAGAGTCCGCACCCGCAAGGCTTCCCTTGAGCGCGTGATCGAAATGGCAAAAGAGGAATATGGCAATCAGCCGGTTTATTTGGCGGTCGTCCATGCGCGTGACCTGAATTCGGGCCAGTCGTTACTGGAAGATGCGAAGAAACATTTCAACCATAAAGAAACCATGATCAGCGACCTCTCGATTTCGATCGCTGCGAATTTGGGACCTGGAACTGTAGGTTTGATTCTTTATCCAATAGAATGAAGATTGTGAGTATTAATGGCACGGCAAACTACTGAATCATCTCCTGATGAAATTCTCCTTGACCTCGAAAACCGCCTCGCTGGAGTGTTGAAGCCGATTCGACCTTCCAGTGATATTGTCCAGCGTCTGCGCGAGCGGATTCACTTCCCTGCGCGTGAGGAGATCACATCACGTTTATTGGATTGGAAGAGGATGTTTCTGGTATTCGGTGGCGTGATGTCTGGTCTGTTGGTAGTAATTACGATTGCGCGAGCTTTCTTTTATTTGGTGGGCAGAAAGCATATGTAAGTTCCGAATGAAAATGTCCCTGAAAGCCACGAGCTTTCAGGGACATTTTTTATTTTAATAACTCATTGCATAGCGCTCGCGCTTCTGCGACCAGGTCTACATCTACGGGGAGTTTGAATTCCTCAGTGACGCGTAAGGTCAAATGGTCAATGATCAGCTTCAAGTCAGAGGAAAGAAGCGGATCGTCCTTGAGCAGATTAAGTAGATCGTAGGCGCTTGTGCTGAGTGGGCGCATCGCTTTGCGAGCGAGATATTCCCGAATGGCTACCCCTGCCGCGCGGCGTGCGCAGACCCGCGCTTGACCCTCATTATTGCGCGCGCGCGCTTGTTCAGCCAGGTCAAATTCTTTTTGTAAATTATCCTGCCATTCAGTCATGGCACTTAATCCACAAAACGATATTTGATCAAAGCCCACACGGCTTCGAAGGCATCTTTGAGTTTTATCTTTTTCCCTTCGGTGTAATCACGCGGATTAAATGAAATCGGTACTTCATAGATGCGATGTTTGCGTTTTAGGATCTTGGCTGTGAATTCGGGCTCGAAGTTAAAGCGCTTGGCTTTGATGGTCATGCCCTCGATCACATTGCGACGGAAAACTTTATAACCGGTTTCCATATCGGTCAGGATCGAATCGTAAAGAATGTTGGTCATCAGCGTCAATAATTTATTCGCGACCTGATGCCAGAACATGGTCACGCGGTGTGGCCCGCCCAGAAAGCGTGATCCATAGACCACCTCCGCGAGACCTTCCTGAATTGGTTTGAGCAGTAATGGGTAGTCACGCGGATCGTATTCGAGGTCGGCATCTTGAATCAGGAGAATTTCGCCTTTGGCGGCTTTCATGCCGGTGACCACAGCTGCGCCTTTACCCTGATTTTTTTCGTGCAGGATCACGCGGATTTTTTTCTTGCCGTTCAATGTCTGCAAGATATCCCGGGTGCCGTCCTTGGAGCCGTCGTCCACAATGACGATCTCGCTCGCAAGCTTTGCTGCTTGGACGCGTTTGATGATCTCTTTTATATTTTTGACTTCGTTATATACAGGAATTATGACAGATAGGTCCATAGTGTTGCAGATTATATACGATATTGCTGATGCTTAATTGAATTTGATTCGGGCGTGCTATAATTTGTACATGCCATTTGATCTCAATCCACAAAGGACCCCGAATTGGGAGGTGTTATGACCAATCCTCTTGCCAGACCTAACGTAGGCACTGCTCCATTTTCTCCCCCGCCAATCAACTCTGTGGAAGATACCGGGCTCTCAGCGCTCTGGTTGCAGGATCTGGCGTTAAAGATCCTGTATTCGCAGGGCTATATGAGCGGCTTCAAGATCTCAGAATTGATCGCCCTGCCTTTTGCTGGTGTTATGGATGGTATTTTGGAGGCACTCAAGCGTGAGAAGATGCTTGAGGTGAAGTCCTCTCAGGGTGGGTTGGGGGAAGGCGCATATACGTATGGTATTACAGGGGCGGGCATTACGCGCGCACGTGAAGCCCTGGAACGTAGTCAATACGCCGGACCTGCACCGGTTCCCTTTGAAGTTTATAACGAAGCGATTCGCCGACAAAAAACTGGGCGTTTGTCCGTCACGTCACGGACGATGCGACAGGTGCTTTCACAGTTAGTGATGTCAGAATCCACGTTCCAGCGGCTGGGACCTGCGTTGAATTCGGGTACATCCATATTTATGTATGGACCTCCCGGAAATGGTAAGACCAGCGTTGCGCGTGCCTTTGGCAACCTCGTCTTAACTCAGGCGATGTACATTCCGTTTGCCCTATATCTCGATGGTCAGGTCATTAAGGTATATGATGCCGTGAGTCATACACTTGCGCCCGAAGCCGATGGCGTGGCAACCGCCCCAGGCACAGGCAACTTGCGAGCCAGCCCGCGTAAAGATCCGCGTTGGGTGAAGGTTCGGCGTCCGTTCATTGTGGTGGGTGGTGAGTTGACACTCGAAGGCTTGGATCTTGTGTACGATGATGTGCACAAATTCTACGAAGCACCATTCCAGGTAAAGGCTAACGGTGGCATTCTGCTGATCGATGACTTTGGACGACAACAGGTACGTCCGCGCGATCTTTTGAATCGCTGGATCGTGCCTCTTGAAAACCGGGTTGACTTCCTTACGCTTCATAACGGACGTAAAGTTGAAGTGCCCTTCGACGTTTTGATCGTATTCTCAACCAACCTCCCGCCAAAAGACCTGGTGGATGAAGCTTTCCTACGGCGCTTACGTCACAAGATCGAAATCGGTGATCCTTCCTATGAAGAATATCGTGAAATCTTCAAACGGGTGGCACACGACAAAAAGGTGGAATACAGTGATCAGGGCTTGGCTTACCTTCTACAGGAATGGTATATCAAACGCAATCGTAAATTGCGCGCGTCACACCCGCGCGATCTCTGTGACCAGATCCTTGATATTTCCGGTTATCTGGCTGTGCCTCCAACCATGTCGCGCGAAATGCTGGACCGCGCTGCGTTGGCGTATTTCGTAGATATTTAAATTCACTTCTTTACACTCTACGGATTACGCATCTAGAATTGAGTATGCGTAATCCGTTAATTTTTTGTCATGCTTACAACTCTGCCTCAACCCATTATCTTCGCCCACCGTGGTGCATCTGCGCATGCGCCCGAAAACACGCTTGCCGCTTTCGAATTGGCACTGGCTCAAGGCGCCGATGGCATCGAACTCGACGTCAAATTGTCTGCGGATGGACATGTCATTGTTATTCACGATCCAACCATCGATCGCACAACCGGTGCGCATGGACGGGTAAAGGACTCGTCATTGGCTGAGTTGCGCGCGCTGAATGCCGGCAGTTTTTTTTCAAGTCATTTCAGCACCGAAAAGATCCCAATGCTTGAAGAGGTGTTTGAAAACTTTGGCAAAAGAATTTTCATCAATGTTGAATTGACCAATTACAACACGCCGCGTGACCATTTGGTTGAGTCGGTCTGTATGCTTGTCAAAAAGTTCAATTTACAAAAGTATGTAATGTTTTCCTCTTTTTATGTTCTGAATCTTTCCAAGGCGCACAGCTATCTTCCGGATGTGCCTTGCGGTTTATTGGCGTTCAATGGTTTGCTCGGAGCCTGGGCACGTTCATTTGGTTTTGCGTTTGGAAAATATGCGGCTTTGCATCCCTACCTCAAGGATGTCACACCGCAACAAGTGCAGAGGGTGCATCGTTTGAAAAGACGTGTTCACGTGTGGACGGTGAACGCCGAAGAGGATATGCGGCGTTTGTTTGGCTGGGGCGTGGATGCGATCTTTACGGATGATCCGCAACTTGCAGTTCGGGTGAGGGGCGAAGCGAAATGAAGATGGCTGTCAGCCGATTAAGCAATGACCAATTACCGGCTGGGAAACGAAGCGGGTACATCATCCATGAGGTGGGCTATGAAGAGTAGACTGATCCAACGTTGGTTGATCCTGTTGACGTTTTGCGCGTCGCTTCTTGGACCTCTACCTGCTGCGCGCGCCCAAGCTAATTTGCAGGCGACAACGGCACAGGCAATTCTTGAATCCATGACACCTGAAGAACGAGTGGGGCAGTTGTTTCTGGTGACTTTTCGCGGAACGGATACCGGACCCGAATCACAGATTTATGATCTGATCGTCAATCATCATATAGGTGGGGTCGTGTTAGCGGCTGAGAACGATAATTTTATTTCCGAGCCGGATACGATTACTGGTGCACGTCAACTGATCAGTATTTTGCAAACGATCGAATCGGATGCAACGACTCAGAATCTGGGCGGGCAGGTACCGCGCAATATTTATGTACCATTATTTGTTGGGCTTTCACAGGAAGGCGATGGCTCGCCGCATGACCAGATCTTGAGTGGGTTGACGCCCCTGCCGGACGCGATGGCGATCGGCGCAACCTGGGACACGGATCTTTCCCGGCAGGTAGGCAATGTTTTGGGAAGTGAGTTAAGCGCCCTGGGTTTCAATATGTATCTTGGTCCATCGTTGGATGTGGTTGAGTCACCAGACCCTGCGGCGCGGAGTGATCTGGGCACCCGTGTGTTCGGTGGTGACCCGTTTTGGGTGGGCGAGATGGGGCGTGCTTATGTCGCTGGCATACACGAGGGAAGTAATAATCGCATGGTGGTGGTGGCAAAACACTTTCCCGGACGTGGCAGTTCAGATCGTTTGCCCGAGGAGGAAGTAGCCACCGTCCGCAAATCGCTTGAACAATTGAAGCAGATCGAATTGCCGCCATTCTTTGCGGTGACCAATCTGGAAGAACCAGCTGGTGTGGTAGATGGGTTGCTGGTTTCGCATATTCGCTATCAGGGATTTCAAGGAAATATCCGGGCAACCACACGCCCGGTAAGCTTTGATGCATCTGCGTTGCCTGCGATCCTTGCATTGCCTGAATTCACAGCCTGGCGGACCAATGGCGGCTTGATCATCAGTGATGCGTTGGGTAGTGATGCTGTACGGGAATTTTATTCACAACAGGGTACTGAAAATTTCTCGCCGCGGGTGGTGGCGCGCGATGCGTTCAACGCTGGGAATGATCTGTTGTATCTTGGCAACATTACATCTGATACTGCAGGCGGCGATACCTACTCAGCGACTTTGGAGATCGCAGAGTTTTTCGCACAGGAATATCTGAATGATCCCGTTTTTGCGCAACGTGTGGATGCAGCAGTATTGAGAATCCTGGCTCAGAAACTTCGCATGTATGAAGTGTTCGGGCTCTCGAATGTAAGCACTTCTGATTCTAATTTTTCCAATCTGGGTACTTCTCAGCAGGTGATGTTCGATGTGGCGCGGAATGCTGCCACACTGGTCAACCCGGACCCTCAGGAATTAAGCACGTTATTGCCCTCGCCGCCAAGTCAGGGCGATCGGATCGTTTTTCTAACAGATGCTTCCACCTATCAACAATGCAGTACCTGCCCTGTGCGAGACGCCTTTGCAGTGGATGCCTTGCAAAAGGATGTTGTGCGTTTATTTGGGCAAAGCGGTAGCGCGCAAATACTGACGAATCGCTTAAGCTCTTTTTCGTTTGCCGAGTTGGGATTAATGCTTAATGGTGAAGGCGAAGCTACCATTGAAGACGCACTGACGCGCGCAACCTGGGTGGTTATTTCACTGGCAGATGTCAATGGGGGGCAAATTTCCCTGCTGCGGCGTTTCTTTGTTGAGCGCCCGAACCTGCTGCGAAACAAGAATGTCATTCTGTTCTCATTCACAGCGCCTTATTATTTGGATGCCACGGATATTTCCAGACTGACTGCTTATTATGTTTTATACAGCAAGCAACCCGCTTTTGTGGATGTTGCTGCACGTTTGTTATTTCGACAGGTATCCTTGCAAGGGGCTTCACCTGTCTCCATCCCCGAAGTGAGTTACGACTTGATCATTGAAACCTCCCCGGTGGCTTCGCAGGTTATTCCGTTGGCATTGGATAAAGAGAGTGAAGAGCTTTCTTTGCCAGTGTTGGAAACTGTCACGGCGAACCCGACAGCGGTTCCTCCGCGGATTGGAGATACGATCGTGGTGCGCGCTGGCCCGATCATGGATAATAATAATCATATTGTTCCAGATGATACGCCTGTGCAGTTTACCATGTCTACCCGTGCGGATAGTGACGAGATCTTGCGACAGGAAGATGCGTTTACAGAAGGTGGGATCGCACGCGCCACATTTGTGATTGACAAACCGGGGAGTGTTGAGATCAAGGTAATCAGTGAGCCAGCTTTGGTATCAAACGTGCTGCAGTTTGAAACCTCCAATGAGGGCAGTGTGGCAGTAACGGTGGTGGTGCCGGTTGTGTCAACGACCCCCGAGCCGATTTTGCCGACGCCAACGATAGTGATCGATGTTTCTCCCTGGATAACACCGGAAGGTTATCCGCGCTTGGGCGGCTGGTTATTGACTTTGCTCGCACTCTTTGGCAGTGTTGGATTGGTATTTTGGGCAGTTAGTAAAATTGTTTCAGTGCGTTGGGCGGTGCGTTGGGCTTTATCCATACTGATAGGTGGTTTGCTGGGCTATAACTATCTTGCGCTTGGATCCATTGGCGCGGCAAACTGGATCGCTACAGAAGCTGGCGCAACAGGTATATTGGTGTTAACTTTTATTGGTGAATTGCTTGGGGGAATTGCTGCCTGGGTCTGGATGCGGTGGCTTAGCGAGCCAGCGTCGCGAGAAGACTGATCAATAGGAAAACAGCCGCGCTCCAGGTGAGGAGTGCTTCTGGAGGGTGGGCTAGATGGTCCCATATCGATTGTGTCAGCGGGTGAGATCTGCGAGTGGGGAAGGGATGTGTGGGAGGCTCATGATACCCAAGCAGTGCCTGACGGAAATCGTTGATGGTGTGCGGTCGTTCATCCGGGTGCAGGGACATTGCCCAGAGCACGGCTTTTTCAGTGCGCTGCGAAATCGCAGGATTAATTTGTCGTAACGGGATCAGGCTCTCGGGTTGAAGGAAGCGTTTACGCGCGTCCACAGGTGCCTCATTTGTGAGTAGATGATATAACGTTGCGCCGAAGGCATAAATATCCGACCGAATGTCTGTGTGGGCGTCACTCCCGCCGTATTGCTCTAGAGGCGTGTATAGCGCGGTGCCTTGACCCTGAATGATCGTGATGGTCACTTCCTCGGGCGCGAGAATTTTTACGAGACCAAAATCCACGAGTTTGATCAAGCCATGCGGCATGAGTTTGACATTGCTGGGCTTGATATCGCGATGGACAATGGGCGGTTCCTGACTGTGCATGAAGGTCAGCGCGTTGGCAATTTGATCTGCCCACGCAAGCACCTCTTTTTCTTTAAGCGCAATTTTGTTGCGGCGTGCTTCCAATAGAAGTGTGCGCAAGTCTTTGCCGGGAACATAGTCCATGACGAGGTAGTCACGTGGACCATTCGAGAAGAAATCAGAGACTTTGGGCAGGTTGGGATGATCAAGACGCGCGAGCACAGTTGCCTCGCGCAGGAATTGATCGCGGGCTTCATCTCTAATTTTTTCTGGGAGGGCGCGTTCATACTCAACTTCCTTCAACGCGCATTCGCGGCCCTTGAGGCGGGTGTCATCGGCAAGGTAAATGGAACCCATGCCACCCTGACCGATCCGTTCACGGATCTTGTAGCGGCCACGTAAGACCTCCCCGTTCTTGAGGGGTGGGAGCACTCTTCTCCTTATCACTTTCCTGCGTTATATTGCAGTTCTATTTCGGCGTAGTTCTGCACAGAAACGCATGTTTATGCTATATTATTATACTCGTAACTCACATGAAAAAATTACAGGAAGATTATCCCTTACTCATCGCACAGGAAGGACCTCTCAAGGGTCAGCGCTGGCAATTAAGCCAGACGATTGTGCTTGGCCGCGAATCAACCTGTGATGTGGCTATAGTGGATCGCCAGATCTCGCGTTTCCACGCGCGCCTGACGCCCACCTCAGAAGGTGTAATCCTTGAAGATCTGGGTAGTAAGAATGGTACCTATCTAAACAGCGCTCTGCTTTCTGCTCCAGTAGTCTTGCAGGACGGTGACGTCTTATCAGTTGCCATGGCACAACAATTTATGTATATTGTCTCGGATGCCACCACACCATTATTGGACAGTTCGCCCTCGCATGGGCGGTTGATGATGGATCTAAAATCACGGCGTGTCTGGGTTAATCAACAGCAGTTGGTTCCGCCGCTTTCTGCACAACAGTTTAAATTGTTGTGGCTGCTCTATGAACGCAATGGACAGGTCGTTACCCGGCCTGATCTAGTTGCAGTGGTGTGGGGCGATGAACAAGCCATGGGTGTTTCAGATCAGGCATTGGACGCCTTGATCCGCCGTCTGCGTGACCGTATCTCTGCGCTCGACCCGACCCATCAGTATATTGACACGGTACGGGGACATGGAATCCGCTTGGATAACCCCAAAGCTTGAAAAACTTAGTAGACCTTTCTCGCCTCTCACAAAGCTGTGAGAGGTTTTTTTCGCGCAGCGACCCGTAACTTTTTTGCCTTTTAGGCGACCTTTATATTAAACCAAATCAATATCAAATTTCGGAGGCAAATCATGAATAAAGTCAATCGTTCGACGTTCTTTTCCATCCTGGTAGTTCTGGCATATGTTTTGAGCGCGTGTAGTGGGGCGCCAGCTGTTCAACCCGGCAATGACCAGTCATCACAATCTGGGCAGGTACAGGAAGTTGTTTTCACGGGTACCGTGGATTCGATGGGCGGTGGGCAATGGACAGTCAGCGGGCAGGTGATCAATGTTGACGGTGCTACCTCGGTCGATGCTAACATTGTTGTAGGCGATAACGTGAAAGTGGAAGCTCGTGTTGGTCAGGATGGTTCGGTCACTGCGGTCCGCATTGAAACCTCAGGCGCGGATGATGCCAACGCAAACTCCAACGGCGACAATCAGAATGATAGCAATGCCAATGACAATGCGTCCAATTCGAACGACAATCAGAATGACAATTCCAATTCGACTAACAGCAATGACGATAATAGTAACGACAACGGTAATGACAATTCCAGCGCTGGCAGCGAACAGGAAATATCAGGTGTCGTTGAAGCCATAACAACTGACTCGATCACGATCGGCGGTGTGGTCTACATGCTTGCTGACTTTACCGAATTCAATGACTTAATCGCCCTGGGTGACCAGGTCAAAGTCCATGTGATCGTCAATGCGGATGGTACCTTCACGATCCGCGAGATCGAAAAGTCTGATGCAACTGGCGTTGATAATGGCAATTCAAACGACAACGGCAATGATGATAATTCCAACTCCAATGGTAACGACGATAATGGCAATGATGACAACAGCAATGATGACCATAGCAACGACGACAACGGTAACGATGACAATGGCAGCGACGATAACAGCAATAGTAACGACAATGGCTAACACCAGTCGTCGATAGATCATGTAAATAAAAACAGTATCGCCTGAATAACTTCAGGCGATACTGCCATCAAACCGGTAAAATACACTCATGCAAAAACGCCTGATACCCATCGCTCTTTTTCTTTTATTCTTCCTTGGTATGGCGCTCGTACAGTTCGCCACGCCTGATATGCCTGATAACGACGGGTTTTATCACATCAAGCTTGCCTATGTGATGCGGACCGAAGGTATCAAACCTGATTTTCCCTGGCTGCCACTGAGCATCCTCAACGTGCGCGAGTTTTACGATCATCATTTCCTCTTCCATGTTTTTCTGATCCCGTTCACGTTTGGTGATTTGCATCTGGGCGCGAAATGGGCGGCGGTGTTCTTTGCCAGTGTATCGTTTCTTGCGGTTTGGTATTTATTTGAGCGTCAACGTGTGCCTTTCGCCTGGTTATGGGCTTTGGCGTTATTGGGAATTTCAGACGCGTTTCTTTATCGCATGAGTGTTACGCGGGCACAATCCCTTTCGCTGGCGGTGCTTGCGTTGGGATATGCCTGGTTGCTTGAAGGTAAATACAAACATCTTGCAGTTCTATCTTTTATCTACGTGTGGATGTACGATGCCTTCCCACTCATGCTCGCACTGGGTGTATTGCATTTGATCTCAGTAGCGCTCATTGAACAGCGTATTGAGTATAAGTCGTTGCTCTATATTTCTGCGGGTGTAATTGTTGGGATGTTGTTCAATCCGTATTTCCCTGAGAACATTATCTTCTCATATCGTCACATGTTGCCCAAGCTGGCTGATGCCACCTCAGTACGCGTAGGTAACGAATGGTATCCCTACGAAACCAAACAGTTGCTCGAAAATTCCCTGCCAGCTTTGGCTGCGTTTGCAAGTGGAATTCTGGCATTGGGACTCGCCTCGCGCAAAATGGATGTGCGGACGGCCTTTGGTCTTTTGATTACCCTCCTCTTTGGACTCATGCTCTTTCAAGCGCGCCGCTTCGTGGAATATTTTCCGCCGTTCGCGTTGATCTTTGCGACATTTGCTTGGGCGCCTTTTTTCAAGCCGGAGGTTGATTCTGTTCCTTCAGCCTCATCGCTACGAAGATTCTTTGCGCCGTTGATGTTGTCGCTGGCTGTCGCTGTCAGTATAACCGTATCAATTCCGCGGGCGCGTGCAGCGCTTGATTCATCCAAGCCATATACCTTATACGCGGACTCGTCCGCCTGGCTTGAATCCAACACGCCTGCGGGTGCGCGCGTTTTCCAAACTGATTGGGATGATTTCCCGCGTTTGTTTTTTAACAATACACACAATACCTACCTGATCGGTCTTGACCCCACCTATATGCAGCTCTACGATCAAGATCTTTATGATGTGTGGGTCAAGGTCACTCAGGGGAAAATTAAGAACCCTTCACCGATCATTGCGGAAACTTTTGGCTCACACTACATCCACACTGATTTGCAACACCAGGATTTTCTGCAGATCGCTGCAAAAGACCCGGGCATGAAGGAAGTGTATCGTGATGACGAAGCGGTTATTTTTGAAGTGAGCGTTCCGTAGCTCATGAAATATTTTTGACTTTCAGGATGATATACTAATTATGTACGTTGCAAGCATTCTCTGGATACCCATACAATCGCGGGGGGCCGCGAACATTATGCCTATACAAAATGAATCTCATGCCATGGACGGGTTGCGTAAACTGGACCCGCAAACCATCGGTGCAATTTACGACAAATATTTCCCTGAAGTTTATCGTTATGTCCGCTATCGGATCAACGATGATGTAATCGCTGAAGATATTGCCAGCGATGTTTTTGTGCGCTTATTGGAAGCGGTCAAAAAGGGACAGGGACCACAATCCAACCTCAAAGGCTGGTTGATCGCAACAGCTTCGAATACCGTGAACGACCAACTGCGCCGTCAGTATCGCAGACCTACGGAAGCTCTCTCCGAATCCATGCCGGATCAAGATTCCAGTGTAATCGCCGAAGTGGACTCGCGCGAACAGACACGCACTGTTCAATTGGCATATGCCCAATTAACGCTCGAACAACAGCACGTATTGGCTCTGCGTTTCGGGTTGGGATATTCGCTTGAAGAAACCGCGGACTATTTGAAGAAAAAGGCGAATGCTATTAAGGCGCTCCAATTCCGTGCCTTGGCTGCGCTTCAGCGCCAAATAGGGGAGGTGGATCATGAATAATCTATATGATATTTTAGAGATTTGTTTGCAGGAAGTTGAAAACGATGTGGATCTGGAAACTATACTCGCACGCTATCCAGAGCAGGCGGAAGAACTTCGCCCGATCCTAGAGGCTTCCATCAATGCCAGGCAGATGGCAGTCCCTGAGCCATCATCAGATGTGGTGCGGCGCAACCGTGCAAAACTGCTTCAGCACGCTGCGCAACTGCGCGAAGACCGAGACCAGCCGGTTAAGAGAAATTGGAATCTGTTTCAGAATCGTTTAGCTATTACATTCTTTCTCTTCATGGTATTCCTTTATGGCGGCACGGGCATTGTTAGCGCATCTTCTGATGCAATTCCTGGAGATGTTTTATATCCAGTGAAACGTGGATGGGAAGGTGTCAGTTTGTCTTTCACTTTCGACGTCGATGATCATGACGCCTTAGCATCTGAACAAGAGAACGAACGTCTCAGGGAAATCGACGAACTCTTTGCGCTGGGGTTGTCAGCCAATGTTGATTTTGCTGGTGTTGTGACGAGTCAGCGCAATGATACATGGCGAATTGCGCAAATAACTGTAGTTGTTGCTCCGCAAACAAAATTGCCCGACGGACCCATCCATGTCGGTATGGGGGTGCGGGTATATGGGATGACGCGTAGCGATAATGTTGTGGTTGCAGATCGGATTGAGTATTTGCCCGCCAACTCGGCTTTGCCAGGGATTGTGCCGATATTTGAAGAGTTAACCACGACGCCTATACCCACGAATACCAAGACAGATTCAGAGTCCGCGACTGAAACGCCCGAGATTGAAATCACAACGACACCGTCGCCTGTGTCCACTCCGAAGATCGAGTCGTTTGAGGGCATCCTGAATTCCATCAGCAAAGATGTTTGGACGATTAACGCCATTCTTGTGAACATCACCAATGCCGAGATCAAGGGTATCCCTGTGATCGGTGCACGCGCGAAAGCGGAGGGATATTACCGCTCCGATGGAATCTTTGTTGCGATAAAGATCGAGATCATTAATAGTGGCGCGAGTAATGACAATTTGAATTCAAACAACAATAACGATGGAAATGCTAATACGAACGATAATAGCAATGATAATGACAACACGAATAGCAACGATAACGATGATGACAATAGCAATAATAACAATGACGATAATAACAATAATGACGACAATAATAATAATGGCGGTTAAAAGATAAGCCTCATCAATTTCTGCGGAGCTTTTGCTCCGCAGAAATTTTTAAGCGGATTGTTTTCAATTCGCAGTACAATAAACCATCCCATATTTCGCGCTGGAGACTTTTATGACTGACTCAAACTTTTACCTAGGACGCGCGTACGACCCCATCAAACAAACTGTTACAGCTCAACAAGCTACTTACGATCCTGCTGACTTGACGACGCATGCTGTCGTCACCGGTATGACCGGTTCTGGGAAGACCGGTTTGTGTATTGGGCTGCTTGAAGAAGCGGCATTGAAAGGCATCCCTGCGATCATCATTGACCCCAAAGGTGATCTCACAAATTTATTGTTGCACTTCCCCGATCTTGCCCCGCAAGATTTTCAGCCTTGGATCGATTCGGATCTGGCACGTCGTGCTGGCAAAACCTCGGAACAAGTTGCCACAGAAACCGCCTTAACCTGGCGCAAAGGATTAAGTGATTGGGGCATCACATCAGAACGTGTAATGGCACTTAAGAATGCGGCGCAGTTCGCCATTTATACACCTGGCTCTGATGCCGGTATTCCAGTTAGTGTTTTGTCTACGCTCGCTGCGCCCAATTTGCCGTGGAAGGAAAATCGAGAGATTCTGCGCGAAAGAATTACAAGCACAGTCACTGCCTTGCTTGGATTGGTTGGTTATGATGATATTGACCCGATCCGTTCGCGCGAACATATTCTGCTGGCAAATATTTTTGAGACCGCCTGGAGTCAGGGCAAGGATGTTGGACTGAATGAACTGATCCTGCAAACGCAAACGCCGCCTTTCGATAAACTCGGCGCATTCCCAGTTGATTCGTTCTTCCCCGCTAAAGACCGCATGGAACTTGCGATGGTGTTGAACAACATTCTCGCCTCGCCCACATTTGAAACCTGGCGCGAAGGTCAGCCGCTCGATATCGCCTCCATGCTTTACACCGCAGATGGACGTCCGCGCCATAGCATTTTTTATCTCGCGCATTTATCGGATGCTGAGCGCATGTTCTTTGTCACACTGCTGCTCTCCGCCGTTGAAACCTGGATGCGTATGCAAAAAGGTGCAACCTCTTTGCGCGCGCTGCTTTACATGGACGAGATCTTTGGCTACCTGCCTCCGCAGCGCAACCCATCTTCCAAGCAACCGCTGCTGCGCATGTTAAAACAGGCGCGCGCGTTTGGTTTGGGTTTATTGCTTGCCACGCAAAATCCTGTCGATGTGGATTACAAAGCCCTCTCGAACGCGGGCACATGGTTCATCGGCAAACTACAAACCGAGCAGGATAAAAACAGATTGCTTGATGGGCTTGAAAGTGCCGTGGGTGGTGTTTCGCGCGGTATCTTCGATAAACTAATTTCAACCCTTGGCAAACGTGTCTTCGTCTTGCACAACATCCATGCCAAGCAACCAGAATTATTTATGACGCGCTGGACAATGAACTTCCTCGCCGGTCCTCTTACCCGGACTCAGATACCTGAGCTCAACAAACTTGCCAATGCAGACACTGCGCCTCAGACTCAGCCGAAGCCTGTTCCGTCAACCCAAACCTTTTCCTCCTCTGCATCTGATTCGGCGCCATCCTCATTCAACGCGTTGTTTGCCGATAGCGGACAACAACAAGCGGTCAGTGGTCAACCGTCAGTTGTTAATCGTCAATCGCAAATCGCAAATCGTAAATCTGAAATCGGCGCCAGCCAAACCAAGCCACCACTCCCCGCTGGTGTTCGCGAATATTTCCTCCCGCAGAATTACAGCCTGCCTGAAGCGTATAAAGCGGCACAGAAAACCATGTCGGGTGAAGCCATGATCGAAGGTGTGGTATATCGTCCCACGCTGGTTGCTTCTGCCCAAGTGCGCGTCATTGACCGTAAACTCGGTGTGGAAAGTGAGATCACACGTGCCGCATTGGTCGCGACTCTTGAAAAGCGTGGCTCGGTCCGTTGGGATGATTATGTGTTTGGCAGTCAGGGGCTGGAAAATATCGATACTACACCTGTTCCTTCTGCGCGCTTCGGTACTCTTGACTCTCCATTGAACGATTCGAAGTTAATGACCGCGCTTCAAAAGGATTTTGCGGATTGGGTTCTGCGTAACTCTTCTGTGAAAGCGCGTGCCAACACAACACTCAAAGTTTTTGCGGGTCCCGATGTCAGCCAGGCAGAGTTCATGCGTGCCTGCGCCGATGCCGCCCGCAATGCGCGTGATACCGAATTCAATAAGCTGGCTGCCAAACTGGATCGCCAGATCGCGATACTGGAAGATAAACTCAGCCGCGAGGAACGGGAACTTCGTCAGGATGAGGCTGAACTGGCTCAAAGGAAGGTGGAGGCAATGGGCACGCATGCTGAAAATGTCCTTGGCTTATTTGTAGGAAGCCGTAGTACGCGCAAATTATCGTCTTCCCTAACGAAGCATCGTCAGACGGAGCAAGCCAAAGCGGATGTTGAAGAATCAATTGAAGCGATCGCCCAATTCAAGCAGCAACTGGCTGATCTGGATAAGGAGCGTCTGCGTCTGGCGGAAGAAATTAATGCCAAGTGGGGAAGTGTTGTCAATGAAAGTACCGAGATCACCGTCAATCCGAAGAAAACGGATGTCTTCGTAAATCTGTTTGGTGTGGCGTGGATGCCCTATTACAACGTGCAAGCTGGCGGCGCGGTGATCGAATTACCCGCCTTTGGCGTTCAGTAATCCTGTAACGCGACACATCGTTCCCGAACGGGAACGATGTGTCGCGTTACGTTAAATTAAGAGAGTATCATGTTCTGGTTGATTTTTTCTGTAGCTGTTTGGGGCGTCATCCATTCGTGGATGGCTTCGCTGAAATTCAAAGAAATCCTACGCCGTATCCTGGGCAGTAGCGGTGTTAAGTTTTATCGCCTGTTCTACAATGTGTTTTCGGTTGTTAGCATTGCGCCTATTTTTTATTTAATGATCACATTGCCCAACCAAGACTTCTATCAAATCCCAACTCCGTGGGGTACTGTGATGCTCGCAGGGCAAGGGCTTGCAGTGTTTCTGCTGATCGTAGCCGTCCTGCAAACGGATGTACTCTCATTTGTTGGTTTGCGCCAACTGTTTCAAGAGGAGCAGCCCGGGAAGTTGGTGACGCGCGGTTTTTATCGCATGGTTCGCCATCCTTTGTATACATTTGGGTTGCTGGCACTTTGGCTTTCCTCGTCTGTAAGTCTTAATGCTTTCATTGTATATCTCGGACTCACGATCTACATTTTGGTGGGAATCTATTTTGAAGAGCGCAAACTCCTGCGTGAATTCGGGCAAGCCTACGCGGACTATCAGTTTGTTACGCCCATGTTAATTCCACGGTTGAGGTTTGGCGGGAACAAATAATCAGTACTGTCCGTTCTATGAAAGTCCCTGAACAAGGGAATACTTATTCGTAATTAATTATCACGCACCTTCGCAAGGTATAATTTTCAACAATGACCACTGTTTCCTACCCTTATCAAAAAGCACCTGTCTTTCCGCAGATTATCGCTGCACTGCTCAGCGGCGTAGTGTTGTTTTTTATCTTAATCATTACATGGACGCTGGGTTATCAACTCCTGTACGCCGGGCGCATCTTTCCGGGCGTTTCTGTTGCGGGGGTCGATCTATCAGGGTTAAAGCCCTCCGACGCAGCAGTGAAATTGAGCCAAACATTGTCTTATCCCATCAGCGGCAAGATTCTGTTTCGGGATGGCGAAAAAGCCTGGGTGGCGAGTCCGGCAGGATTAGGCATGGTGTTCGATCCATCGTCCAGCGCCTCAACAGCTTACAGCTTGGGAAGAAGCGGGGGCTTGTTCGGTGCATTATCCGGTCAGATACGCGCAGGCGGATTCGGAGTTCAAGTCGCGCCTGTGGTTATCTTCGATCAACGCGTTGCATATCAATATTTGACCCAAATATCATCACAGATCAATCAGCCGGTCGTTGAAGCGGGTTTGAGTTTGGAAGGCACGAACGTTGTCGCGCAGCCCGGTCAGGTGGGGCGCGAGCTGAAAGTGGATGCCACGCTCGTTTATCTGGGTGCGCAATTGCAAACCTTCAGTGATGGTGAAGTGCCTTTGGTAGTGCAGGAACTTCAACCTCAAATTTTGGATGTGAGCGCGCAGGCAGATGCGGCGCGTCAGATCTTGAGTCAGCCACTAACGCTTATCATTCCGAATGCGGCAGAAGGTGACGCAGGTCCGTATGTCTACAATGTTCAGATTCTTGCGAACCTTTTAGGTGTGCAACGTGTCCAGAATGGCGGACAGACTGGCGTGCAGGTTGTGCTTAATGCAACCGGTTTGCGTGACTTGCTTGCGCCCGTTAAAGTGCAGGTGGATCGCGCCGCCTCTGACGCTAAATTTATTTTCAACGACGACACGCGGCAGTTGGATTTGAAGGAAGATTCAAAAGTGGGGCGCGCCATGGATATGGATGCCAGCATCAAGGCCATCAATGATGCCTTGTTGCGCGGCGAACATACTGTCCCTCTGGCGATCGCTGAAACACAACCGCAAATCCCTGGAAACACAACCGGTCAACAATTGGGTATTACAGAATTGCTCTGGGCTGAGACCTCGTATTTTTATGGCTCAAGCAATGAGCGCATTCAAAATATCAAAGCGGCTGCCGAGCGTTTTCATGGTGTGTTGGTTGCGCCCGGAGAAGTATTCTCCATGGGTGCGACCATGGGCGATGTGAGTCTTGAAAGTGGCTTTGCTGAGGCGTTGATCATCTATGGCGGGCGCACGATCAAGGGTGTGGGCGGTGGCGTATGTCAGGTCAGTACCACGTTATTCCGCGGCGTCTTCCATGCGGGCTTCCCGATCGTGGAGCGTTATCAGCACGCGTATCGAGTCTCGTATTATGAAATGATCGCCAGTGGCGCAGTAGACCCGAACCTGGCTGGTTTGGATGCCACGGTGTATTTCCCGCTGGTTGATTTCAAATTCAAAAACGATTCACCGTATTGGATCTTGATGGAAACATATGTCAATGAAATTGGGCGGTCATTAACCTGGAAATTCTATTCCACCAAGGATGGGCGAACCGTTGATATAGCCAATACAGGCCCGACGAATATTGTTCCTGCACCCTCGCCGCTCTATGAAGAAAACGTTGAATTGAAAAAAAATCAAATGAAGCAAATTGATTATGCCGCCAACGGCGCGGATGTCACCGTCACACGCACGGTCTGGAAAGATGGTGCGATCTACTTCCAGGATCAGGTCACCACACATTACCAACCCTGGCAGGCGATCTGTCAATATGGACCTGATTCAAAAGACCCTGAAAAGCTGGCGAAGGAAAATAGTTTGTGCCGAAGACCTTCCGGATAGGTTGCTTTAACGACATGGTAAAATTCCCCGCTATTAAGAAATGGAGAATCAATGGTTAGTGAAACTTTAGTTGAAATTTTGCGTTGCCCCAACTGCGTCCGCACAACGGGCGGTGAACTGAAACTCTACAAAGACGCCTGGTTCATTTGCAACGATTGCGCGCGCAAATATCCGATCGTGGATGATATCCCGGTCATGTTGATCGAAGAAGGCGATAAGTGGGTCAACACGGCTGACGACAAATTGCCCGTCCCGCCGCCTTCGAAATAACGTGAGCAATTTGCAAGAACTGCTGGGCGAACTTTTGAGCGGTGATGAAAGCCGCGCAGAAAATGCTGTCCCCGCGTTGATCGAATTGGGTGAAGATGCGATTCCTGCATTAATGGATCTGACCCGATCTTCAGATACGGATTCGCGCTGGTGGGCATTACGGACTCTCGCACAATCGTCTCTTTTGCAGACCGAATGGCTGGTCCCGTTTCTATTAAATGACTCTGCGCCGGAAGTGCGTCAGTGTGCGGCGCTGGGGCTGGGTACCAAGGCTGATGAAAGCGTGATCCAGCCTCTGGTCCAGGCATTGAGCGATGCGGATGCAATGGTCGGTAATTTGGCGATGCATGCGCTGGTCAGGATCGGGAAGGAATCCGTTCCGTCCCTGATCGAATGTGTAAAAAATAGATCGCAGTCCGCTCGCATATTGGCATTGCGGGCATTGGCAGAAATTAAAGATCATCGCGCAATTCCTGTGATGATGCAAGTAATGGATGAAGAGTCGGTTTTGTTGCAGCATTGGGCGAAAGCAGGCTTGGAACGACTCGGCTTGGATATGGTATATATAAAACCTGTATGAATACACTTAACTCTCTCAGAAACAAAAAATTTGGCCCGCTCTCGTTGGGACAGATCATCTTTTGGTCGATCGTGCTTGTGCTCGCGATGTTTGGATTTTTCTTCGTGCGTAACATCGTTACCTGTTGGACGATCACACCCTTGCCCGGCATGACGCCTGCAAACTGTGGCACCATCACAGCCGGGATCGATGGACCTGTACTTAATGAACAAGGTACACCGGTTGCCACTTCGATCGCACCACCGCCGCCGGTCGCAAGTATCCCTGAATCCAACCTGCCGCCGGCGTGGGATGGAGCGAGCCGTATCACGGTTCTGTTGATTGGTCTCGATTATCGTGATTACCTGGCAAATGATGGTCCCCCGCGTTCCGATTCCATGATCCTGCTTACGATCGACCCGCTTTCCAAAACGGCGGGCATGCTGTCCATTCCGCGTGATCTGTGGGTGAATATTCCAGGCTTTGGGTATAGCAGGATTAATACTGCATACTCTACGGGTGAAGGCAATAAATTACCGGGTGGCGGTCCTGAGCTTGCCAGGAAGACGGTAGAGCAATTTTTGGGCGTGCCCATTCAATATTATGCTCAAATCGATTTTGGCACTTTTGTGGAATTCATTGATCTGATCGGTGGGATCGATATTGATAATCAGGAAGATCTTCGTTTGGACCCGGTGGGTTCGGGCAGGGACAAGGTCATATTGACCTGTTGTGGCATTCGCCATTTGAATGGCGAGAAGACACTTGCCTATGCTCGTTATCGCAAGGGCGATGGCGGTGATGTCGAACGCGCTCACCGTCAGCAAAAAGTGATCTTGGGAATCCGCAATGTTGTATTGGCTCCTGAAAACTTTCCGGTGTTGCTGGGAAAGGCGCAGCAATTCTTCGATGAATTTTCAGCAGGCATCAAAACGACTATGCCTTTTGATACTGCGTTGCAGTTAGGTGTATTGGCTCGTGATATTCCTGTGGAGAGCATTACACATGGTGTGATCGATTACACCATGGTTGCTTTAGATAATGTTGTGCTGGGCGGTCAGGACGCAAGTGTCCTAAAGCCATTGCCGGATAAGATCCGTGAATTACGCGATCAAATTTTTACCACCAGCGGACCGTTGAGTCCGTTAGCCGGGCAGGGTGACCCTACCGCCTTGATGAAAGCGGATGGCGCACGTATCCGCTTGTTAAATGGTTCTGTTACACCAGGTTTGGACGTGAACACTGGAAATTATCTCCTGGGACTGGGCATGGCTATAACTGAGGTTGGCGCCGCTGACAATAGCAATTACAACAGCACCCTTATTGTTTTGCATTCTCCGAAGTTGTATACGCTCAAGTATTTACAGGCTGTGTTTGGCATCACATCCAGTGCACAGATCTTGATCAAGCCTGACCCTGCGTCGACCGTTGATATCGAGGTGTTCCTCGGGAACGATTGGGCGGTCAATAACACGATCCCGTAATTGCGAAGCCTTTTGAAAATAAAACCGTGAATGTGCAATTGAATTGTACATTCACGGTTTTGATTTAAGTACTGATGCTCTGTAACGCGACATTTATGTTGCTGGTCGGCCAAAAGCGACATAAATTCCCATTTGGGAACGATGTGTCGCATTACGCAAAGCTACTCTCAAGGTTGTTGGAAAGTGAGTTTGATGCCACCGAGGAAGGTTTCGCCGCTTGGCGTTTGGCAGGTGGGAGCAGTAAGTTCAGAGGCAATGTCACTACCGGAGGCGAGGCGGACGGTATAGGTGGTGTTGGGGGACATACTGTAATCTGCGTAGCCGTTGCCGATCTCGGGTTTTAGACCCGTGAAGAATTGTTCCTCGCCATTTGCCCAGGTGATGATGATCTTGGCGCCGGCAATTTGTCTGCGGCTGGAATTGAAGATGAGCACCTGCAATAATCCGTCGGGCAGGGTGGCGTCGCAGACGGTGTCTTGCCCAACGAGTGCAAAGGGGGCGCCAACCGTGGGGATGAGTGTACGCGTAGGTCGGGGCGTTGCCGTGTTGATCACCGCCTGTGTTTCAATGATCTGGGTGTCAATGGGTTGAGGTGTTTCTGTGAATTGAAAGGGCAGATCGGGCGGCGGCGGAGGCAGAGTTGCAGTGGATTCTTTAACGATGATAGTTGCGTTGTCTGTTGTAGATGTTGGCGCGGCGACGAGGTTTGTTCCATCTTCGAGCGCAATGGCAAGCGCCACGACCAGGTCGGCTTGCGCAAACTCGCCGCTGGCGATCAAACGTTGTGCTTGTGAGTTTAGTGTATCGATCGAATTTGTGTCACCGAGCAGGGCAAGCCGTGCCTCTGCGCGTGGTAGATTACCTGTGGCGGCATAGGATGCGGCAATGGCGGAGCGATATGCATCTTTGAAATCTGTGCGAAGGGCGATGGGGTCAGAGTCCACAACGCGGAGGGGAGAGATCGCCCACGAGTACGCCAGACCAAGCCCAAGTCCGAGAAGAAGCGTGAGGAGGATGTCGAAGGGAAAGCGTTTCATTGAATCCCGCTCCAGGCTTGCAGGGCTGTGACGAGTTCCTGGATCAATGCGATGTCCGAATCTGCAAAGCCGTTCGTGCGGGCGTATGCAAGTCCTTGTGAGGCAATGGCAGAGGGGGATTGAGAGCCGAAGATGGCGAGGCGGCGCGCAGCAAGCCCAGGGTCTTGTTCAGCGCGATAGGCTTCGGCGGTCATGAGAACGTAATCGGCTTTATAGTTTGCATGTAATGTGTCGGGAGTCAGATCGAAGAAGTCCACGGGGTCGATGAGCCACCCATATGCCAGACCCATGCCGATGCCGGCGACAAGTGCGATGATGATGAATAGGATGCGGGACGTTTTCATGATTTGAGTGGATAGTTGATTGCTCTTCGACTACACCGCAGAAAGTCATTGCGGTTCCGCTCAGAGCGGATAATAAATATCCGGGCAGGTGATCGGCGGCACCCAGAGACACTCCCTTACCGTTGCTGTCTTTCGACCCTGGCGGGGTTTGGCAGGCTCTGCCGCGCCGGGCCTGCCCGGACGTGGGCAAGGATACTCGAAGTGATGAGGCATGTCAATCAAAGGATATTAAAATGATAGGCCTCGTAAAGTTTGAAAATCTTTAATGTGCATGAATAAGGCGAAATGTGCCGAGGTTGGATGCGAAATTTAGGCACTTGCTGATTCGATGTTGTTTAGTCATATTCCTCGGACAACTAACAAGATTGCATAGCAATACCATTGCAGTTTATTTTTGTAAGTCGTAAAATCAGACTAGTACTTAAGTAATGCTCATATTTAAAGCGGATGCGTAGACCCCGAATCTTGAATTGGTCGCTTTTCCTGAGTTTTTATTTTATTTATTTTTCAGGCAAAGATTCTGGCGAGCAAGCAGCGAAACCGGCCGCCCATCTTCGGTTGTTCCGATTCGTGGAGCAGCCGATTCATATATTTTTTTGGGAGTGGCTGCTGTGAAAAATCGTTTTGCTTCATTTCTCCGTTTTTGTTTCTTATTCATTCTGATCGTGGGGGCGACGTTTCAACCGCAATATGCGGTGTATGCAGCCGCTAATCTAACAGTTACACCATTAACCTGGAATGTGATCGGTTTGGACAGTAATGATCCTGCGAGTGGTCCATATCGCTTCCCAGTAGGGGCACGGGTTTGTAACACGGTCCCAGGAACCACCACCGCTACGAATGTCGTGGTCGATTTTGTTTGGGATTCTACGAATGGAAATATCAATTTGCGATCAGGTTCGTTGGACCCCATCGTCATCGCCTCTTTGCCTGTAGGCAGCTGTTCTGATGCTTATTTCGAAGTGGAGGTGAATCGTGTCGCGGCGGCGTATGATACGTTTCGCCAATATCACATCACTGCAACCGACTCGCTTGGCGCAACCGGCAGCACACCCACACCACGCGCCTTGTATGTGGAGCATTTGATCTCTCAGAACCGCAACGCCATCACTGATGTGAGATTGAACGGTACTTCGATCCCGGCGGGTGGTTCCATGAATTTGCTGGTCGGCAACACGTATACCATCGAATTGTATGGCGGGACGGCAACCCAGGGTTATAACCAGTTCGAAGCTTTCATAAACTTCCCGAATACTATTTTTCAAATCCTTTCGGTCAGCACCACCTACTCGGCAAATAATTCGCCGTATGTCTCCAGCCCAAATGACAAACTGTATGCCGATGCCTGTCTATGGGAAAATGATCCCAATAGCCCCAATTACCGTAGTTGCGTTGGCGGCGATTTTAAAACGGGCGGCAGCAATGTTGTTACCACATATACGATCAGGATCATCAGTGGCGGTGGTACAACCCAGACGCTGAACACCCTGCTTTACGATTTCTCGGGCAGTAGTTATCACTACAATGCGGATTACAGCACTGGTGTCCGTTTTGCGAATATTATTGACCCAACCAATGTCACCATCGCAAAAAGCTTCAGCCCGAACCCCGGCAGTGTAAATGGCGTTTCGGCATTGACCATCACCATCACAAATCCAAATCCGGGTGCGATCAGCGGCTATAACTTCACCGACCCACTACCGGCTAATATGACCGTAGCCTCCACGCCTGGTGCCACAACCACCAGTTGCGGTTCGCCCACTTTTGCTCCCGTTGCTGGTGCAAACTCCATCACTTTCTCAAATGGCACGATCGCTGCAAATGGCACCTGTACGATCAAGGCCAATGTAACGACGACTGCCACGGGAACCTATAACAACACCACCAATAATCTTTTTGTGGATACGCTGGATACAGGTCAATCAGCCACCGCTTCGTTGACTGTGAATAATGCGCCCGCGACGCCAGCCCCTATATGCGGATTGGCGATGGCGCAGTGGATTTTCCCCGCAGGGTTTAGCACAGCCTCACCCGTTCCCAGCTCATCTACTGTAACTGCCTCGGCTTCCCCAGGCATTGGTATTACTTCCACAGACTTTACTGAAGGGGCAGATTCCTGGGGTTCAAACGGTAATGTCACAGTGGGTCCCACCTTTGTAACCACCAATAATGAGTATGTACAGTTTGCCCTTAATACGACAGGCTTTTCCTCAGTTTCCTTAACCTTTGATGCGGGTCGCAAAAATACACCCAATAGTCCGCAGGGTCTCGCCGTGTATTATGGTCCTGCCGTCGGCAATCCCGAAACCGGAACATCCCTGTATAACAACGCAACCGCCTTGCCAACAGGCACGACCGCTTTTTCGTCCTTTGGTAGCTTTTCATTTACCCCATCTGCCACCACAATGTATGTTCGGATCTATTTTTTCAATTCGGGCAATGACAACTCTGGCTCTGATGTATTCGTGGATAATGTCACTTTTACGGGTTGTGCCACGCCCACTCCGCCAACCATTGCCAAAGCCTTCTTATCCAATCCCCTTGCTGTGAACGGCACCTCGACTCTAACCTTTACATTATCCAACGCAAATTCGATTGCGCTCAACGGTGTTACCTTCACTGATGTGTTGCCCACCGGTTTGCAGGTTGCTGTAACGCCCGCCGTGGCAACTACGTGTGGCGGCACGCCGACATGGGCTCCCGGTGCGGGTGCCACCACACTTACCTTTGGATCACCTACGGGCGCTTCGATCCCGGCGAGTAGTTCCTGTACGGTCAGCGTCAATATTACGGGTACGGCATCAGGCGCGTATCAAAACGTCAGCGGATTTATTTCTTCGACCAATGGTGGCACGAATACCAGTTCAACCGGCAGCGCGACTGCCTCGCTTAGTGTAATAAAACCGCCAAGCATTGCCAAACTCTTCTCACCAAATCCGATTCTCGCCAACGGCACATCCAAGTTGACTTTCACGATCACCAACCCAAACCAGAACGATGCTCTGACCGGTCTTTCATTTACTGATACATTACCGCTTGTGCCGGGTGCCATGACTGTTGCTGCGCCGCTCACAACCACGAATAGTTGTGGCGGAACACTACAGGATAGCCTGGGCGGCGCGCTTGCCAGCGGTGATCCTGGCCTTCGTTTGGTCACAGGCGGACCGCTAGCTGGTGGAAGCACCTGTACGGTTACTGTCAATGTGACTGCTGCTACCGTTGGGAGTTACGCTAATACAAGTGGTGCAGTCGCCTCCACAAACGGCGGCATAGGCAATACGGCTTTAGATACGCTCACTGTTAATTCTCCGAGCCCTGCCATCGCATTATTAAAACAGATCTCGACGAGCCCAACAGGTCCATGGACAAGTTATCTCATAGTGAGCCCCGGCACGAATGTCTATTATCAATTCACGCTCGAGAATAGCGGTGATGTCACATTGAGCCCGGTCAGCGTTAGTGACCCGAGCATAAGCGGCGAAGAAAGTTGTGCGTGGCCTAACACTCTGCCGGTGGCAGATATCAATGATGACGATCATATCGCCACATGCGTGGTTGGACCGGTTGTTTCCGTGAGTGGTACGAATACAAATACAGCAACGGGCTCAGGCACATTTGGAGGCATGCCATATACTTCCACCTCCTCTTCAGCGACATATTCAACACCCGCTATAACACTCGTCAAAAGTGTGACGGAAACATCTTTTGACAATATGGGCGATACCCTGAGTTATAGTTATCTTGTCACTAACAGCGGATTTGCGCCTCTGCTCGGACCGGTCACTGTTACAGATGACAAGATTATCTTGCCCAATACTGTTACCTGTCCGGAAGTGAATACGGTGGGCGACCTGGATGCTTGGTTTGACCCCGGTGAAAGCCTCACCTGTACTGCCACCTACACAGTTACTGTTGCGGATATGACAGCGGCTTTGGTGACCAATACTGCTTCAGCCAGTGCCAGCAGTGTCACATCGAATGACAGCAGCGTCACCGTTTACCGTTCACTTGCGGACTTGACGGTGACCAAAGTTAATAATGTTAGTGGTAGTGTGGCTCAAAATGGTTCGTTCGATTGGACGATCACGGTTACCAACAGCGGTATTGCCGATGCTGTATTTGCAAACGGACAAACGATTGTCTCAGACCTGCTGCCAGCCGGAGCGAATTACAGCCCTATCATCATCATGGGAGGGGCGGTTTTTCTACAGCTTGATTGTGCAATCAATAGTGGTACGTTTGCCTGTGTAGCCAACGGCGGACCGGTAACATTACCACCGGGTGCAACATTCAGCGCCACGTTTGGTGTCAGTCCGACAGCGGCTGGCAGTCTTGCAAATACGGCAACTGTTGACCCAAATGGAAATGTACTGGAAATTAGTGAGACGAATAACACAGGTTTAGATACGGTGAACGTGATTGCACCACCTATGATCAGCAAATCATTTGGTACGGCGATTATTCCAGTGGGTGGAAATACAACGTTGACCCTGACTTTAACGAACCCAAACACAAATCCTGGAGCATTGACAAACGTGCAGGTGGATGACACCTTCCCGGCCGGGTTGACATTGCAGAACACAACGTTTACGTTCACCCCGGCGGCGTGCGGTACCGTGATAAATACCAGTGGTGGTGCCTCGGCAGTGGGTGACAATAATGTGCGCTTTAGTGCGGCGTCATTGTCAGTAGGAGCGAATTGTCAAGTGGTGTTAAATGTAACCGCGACCACAGCAGGCACAAAGAATAATACTACGGGCAATGTGACTTCTACGAACGGCGGGACCGGGAATACGGCTTCTGCCACACTGAATGTTTATATCCCGCCAACAGTGACGAAGAGCTTCAATCCAACAACCATTGCGGCAGGCGGGACAAGCGTGATGACCTTAACCGTCACGAACCCAGCAGGTAACCCGGGTACGTTGACGGGCATCCAGCTACCAGATACCTTCCCAACAGGCATGACGCTGTCGAATACAACGTTCACTTTTACGCCAGTGGCTTGTGGAACGGTAACCAAAACTAACAGCTTTGCATCAGTGGCGGGCGATAACAATGTACGCCTAAACGTGGCAAGTTTGGCCGTGGGGGCAAGTTGTCAGGTGACTTTAAACGTAACGAGCAGTACACCAGGAACATCAACCAACACGACAACTGCTGTGACGACAATGGGTCCCATAGATTTGATAGGCGGAACTGCGAGCGCGAGTCTAGGTGTGGTCTCAGCCATTAAGTCCGTGGTTGGCTCCTCCGAGGATTTTACGAGCGGCACAAATGTTGCCATCGGTGAGATTGTCCGCTATCGACTCGTATTTGAACTACCCGAAGGCACAACGACCAATCTGCAAGTTCTCGATAATATTGTCACCAATCTACGCTATCTCAATGATGGCTCGACCAGAGTCGCCTTTGTCTGCAATAGTAGCGCGGCCTGTGCGACATCGTCTACTGCAAGTATCGGCTCAAATCCGGTTATTTCTGGCAACGGCAGTAATGTAGCGGCTACATTTGCTTTACCCGCTGCCACCATTACAAATAATAGCGGCGGTGCGACGGCCAGTCCTTTTCCAAGTGGTGATGATCCGCTCTTCAGTCTGGGAAATATCACAAACTCTGACAGTGATTCAGATAGCGAATATGTTGTTGTCGAGTTCAATGTTCTGATTGCCAATTTGCTTGCCAATCAAGGTGGCAATACACGTGGCAACACTTTCAGTGTGTTGGTAGGTGGTTCAACTCTGTTGACATCGAACAATGTTAACGTGACAATCGTCGAACCAGTGATCGCGCCTATTATCAAATCGGTGATCGTCACACCCACCGACGGGGGCGATACCATTACCTACCAACTGCAAATTACTCATAGTGCGGCGTCAACGTCACCAGCTTTCGATATATCCATTACCGATTCGCTTGACTCGGCTCTGACTACGCCGATCACTGTTTCTGGTTCGACGACTGGCGGTGCCTGTGGTTTCATCCCCTCAAGTGTCAGTGGTAGTTACTCGGCTCCAAATGCAACCGCCATTGTAACCTGCCTCAACCCTGGCGGCACGGCTACGATTACGATCACTGCCACTGTTTCCAGTACGGCGGTCTCAGGCAAATTCTTAAATAATAGCGCGAGTCTTACTTATACAAGTCTTCCCGGTGCGGGTACAGTAAGCAACAACACAGGCTCTACTACACCCGGTGCAAGTGGCACCTCAACTGGCGAGCGCAGTGGCTCTGGCGGCACAAACGATTACACGGCCACAAGCAATACGGTAACCACTACCTTGGCAAGTCCTTCGCTTGCCAAAACAATCAATCCTGCTGGGACTCAATATGCTATTGGCGCACCGATTCCGTATCAGATTACGATCACAGTTCCTGAAGGCGTGACGGGCAACCCGGTAGCGGTTTTGCTCGATACTATTCCAACTGGGCTCTCTTATGTCGCGGGCAGTCTTACCGTGACACCGCAGTCTGGAGTCACAATTGGTACAGCAGGTCCTTATTCCGATATCAATCTAAGCTTCTTCAATCTGTCCGGGCAGACACTGGGGCTTAATTTTGGGTCGTTTACCTCAACGGCCTCCAGCGTTGCAACCAATCGTACGATTGTCATCACGTTCAATGTGATGGTGAATAATATCGTAGGCAATCAATCAGGTATATCCTTTATCAATTCGGTTGGCTTGGATATTACAAATCCAAATGGCTCTGGATTTGTAACATTGAGCGCCTCATCTTCAGCGGTTTCTGTAATCGAACCTGTTCTCACGATAGCGAAAGCAGTCAATTCAACAACGCCTGCTTATAATTCGACTCTTACATATACATTGACAGTCAATCATTCTGGTGCAAGTAATGCCCCAGCTTATGATGTGGTTGTTGGTGATACTTTGCCATCAGGTCTTAGTAATTTAACCAATGTAAATATATCTTTTTCACCCGGTGCTTGTACTGTTGTAAACATTATTTCCTTCTCATCTACATCTATCAATGCCACTATTGACACACTTCCACTTGGCTGTACGGTGACAATCACCTACGATGTCACTGTCAGCGGCGCGCTTGGTTCCACTCAAACCAATAGCGTGAACGCGACTTGGACGTCGCAATCAGGTTCGGTGTCCGGAGAAAGAACCGGAGCCGATGGGGTAGGTGGCACGCTCAACGATTATGCAGCTACAGCTTCCCAATCTATCACTGTTACCGGTCCTAATTTAGGACTTGCCAAAACGAATGGAACCACAACCGTCACTGCGGGCGGCACAACGACCTATACCCTCACGGCAACAAACTCAGGCAACATTGCGACGAATGGAATCATTACCATCAAGGATGTTCTGCCGACGGGGTTGAGCATCGCGAATGGGCCAGTAGCTCTCGGTGGCGCGCAAGCAGCAAACTGGTCTTGTACTGCCGCGAGCAATGTGATTACTTGTATGAGCGGCACGACGATTGAAGCGAGTGGTGGCACAGACACGAGTGTATTCAGTTTCATTGTCAATGTGGATACGAACGCGAGTGGTACGGTAATTAACAAGGCACAAGTGGGTGGCGGTGGCGATTCGACGAATCCTAATTCTCCGACCGACACAACGGCTGGGCAATGTACAGGCACAAATACCCCGAACGAAGGTTGTGCCACGGATAGCGATACCGTAAATACTCCATCTTTCACGATCACAAAGAATGCAGATGTATTCGATGTGGATGCGGCTGGAGATATTATTACTTATACGGTGACTTTGAACAACACCGGTAATGTACTGCTTACGGGTGTGAGTGTAGACGATCCCTTGCTTACTAATCTTGATTGCGATGGTGTTGTGGGTGCTCCCTTCACTACAACCGGCTTAATGATCGCAGTCAGCGAAAATCTGCCTTGTACTGGTACCTACACCGTGACTCAGAATGATATAGATACGAACGGTGGCGGGGATAACCTTATCAATAACACTGTCACAGGCGATACGAATGAAACGGGTCCACAGACTGCGAGTGAGATCGTAGAGATTATTCTGACTCCTGCGCATGCAACAGTGAAGACCGAGACGAGCACGGGGCCCTATGCAGTTGGCGATACGATTACCTACGATATTGTCGTCACGAACACAGGTAACATCACCTTGACCGGTGTGACGTTAACAGACAACATTGCCACGGTTGGAACCTGCGCTCCCGTGCAACCTGCGAGTCTCGCACCGAATGGGACGATGACGTGTTCTGCGACGCATGTGGTGACACAAGCTGATGTGGACAGCGGCAGTTATGTGAACACGGCGACGGGCGACAGCAATCAGACTCCGCCGAATACCAGTACGGTCACGGTGAACTTCCCGCAAAACCCGACACACACGACAGTGAAGACCGAGACGAGCACTGGACCCTATATCGCTGGTGATACGATCACCTATAACATCGTTGTCACAAACACGGGCAACATCACCCTGACCGGTGTAACGGTGACCGACAACAGTGCCACGGTTGGAAGCTGTACCCCTGCGCAACCTGCGAGTCTTGCACCGAATGGGACAATGACTTGTCCTGCAACACATATAGTAACTTTGACAGATATTAACAACGGTTCGTATGTTAACGCGGCGACAGGTGATACCAACCAGACGCCACCCAACACTAATACTGTAACAATTACTTTCGCGGCTGCTCCTGCCCTCACTACGGTGAAGTCAGAAACGAGCACAGGACCCTATATCGTGGGCGACACGATTACCTATGATATCGTGGTGACAAACACAGGTAATGTGACCTTAACGAATGTGACGGTGACCGATGGTAGCGCAACCGTGGGAACCTGTACTCCGGTGCAGCCAACCTCATTAGTACCAAATGCAACGATGACTTGTCCTGCAAGCCATGTGGTTACACAAACTGATGTGGATAGTGGCAGCTACGTCAACACCGCAACAGGTGATAGCAATGAAACTCTACCCAGTACTAGCACGGTAACCATTACCTTCCTGCAGAACCCGGTACACACGACAGTCAAGACCGAGACCAGCACCGGACCTTATATCGTGGGCGACACGATTACCTATAACATCGTAGTGACGAACACAGGCAATATTACCCTGACAGGTGTAACCGTTACCGATAATACTGCCACAATTGGCACCTGTACTCCGGCACAGCCAGCGAGTCTTGCTCCAGGCAGTACTATGACCTGTCCTGCAAGTCATGTTGTGACTATTGCAGATGCGAACAATGGCAGTTATTCCAATACGGCTACGGGTGATACCAATCAAACTCCGCCTAGCACGAGTACTGTCACTATATCTGTGTTGCCTCAAGCTCCAATCGCACAAGACGATAGCACGACAACACCCTTCAATACGCCAGCAACATTAACGAATATTACTGCCAACGATACAGCCTTCGGCACAGGCAATAGTATTGTCATCAATACGATCGATCTCGATCCGTCGACGCTCGGTCAACAAACCAGCTTTACCGATGTGGATGGCAATCAATGGAGTGTGAACATAACCACCGGTGATGTTACTTTTACACCGGCCACAAATTACACTGGCACAGCTACGATCCCATATTCAGTGCAGGATGCTTCCGGACAAATCGCGACTGCGAATTTATCTGTCACGGTCGCGCCGCCTGCCAGTATTAGTGGCGTTGTCTTCCATGATGTAAATCTCGATGGTTCCAAGTTAGCCAGTGAGTCAGGTATTGTTGGTGTGATCGTAAATCTATATGACAGCACCGGCACCACTTTGATCGCCTCAACAACTACCGGCGCGGGCGGCATATATAACTTCCCGAATCTGACTGCCGGAAATTATCTGGTTGTTGAAATTGACCCTGCTGGATATGTCAGTTCCACTGCCAATAGTGTTCCCGTGACACTTGTTGCGGGCAGTTCAGGCACTGCGGATTTTGGCGATTATCAACTTCCCAACACGGCGCTATCGAACATCTCGGGTGTGGTCTTCAACGATGCCAATGGTAATGGTGTTCAAGATGCCGGTGAAACCCCGCTCTCTGGTGTTACCGTGGAGTTGGAGAACAGCCTGGGTATCGTGATCGCAACCACAACAACAAACGCCTCGGGTGCCTATACCTTCACTAATCTTCCAGCCGGAACTTATACGGTTGTTGAAACAGACTTGCCGGGCTATGTGAGCACCACGCTTAATAACATTGCTGTCACCCTCAGCGCGGGCACCAACGCCACGATCAACTTTGGAGATCAGACTGTCGTTGGCAATCCGCTCATTGCGGACCCGGCTGTAACCAAACTTGGGACCCCCTCAAGCGCTGTAGTTGGTGATGTGGTCGTGTACACGATCACGGTCGGGAACAATGGCAATATAAATGCCACTAATGTTATTTTGACTGACACCAAACCGGCGTTCCTCGATATCATTTCCATCTCGATCTCTCCGAACCCGGGGCTGACCCCTGTTATCAGCGGCAATACCTTCACGATCAATTTCGGGATGGTTGCGCCAACAGACTTTTATACAATTACAGTGATAACGCGTGTCAATGCGCAAGGTGTGCCGCCCGGAGGCGTGAACAATGCTGCCATCACCACCAGCTCTGGCACTGACCGCACATTCAATAATGCTGGCGCCGCACAGTTGATCATTGCCTCAAGAGGTGGAAATCCCTCGACTGTAGCCGCTGTAACAACGTTGCCATTTACCGGTTTTGCACCGAATGTGGTGACCAGTCTGCCCCTACAGCCGAGCAATATGCGTTATGCAGCAACAGATCTGCTTTTGGAGATCCCGAGCCTGGGCGTGAAGATGCCGATCGTGGGTATATCGAAAAAGAATGGAGCCTGGGATGTGACCTGGTTGGGCAAACAGGCCGGATGGTTGGAAGGAACCGCATTCCCATCCTGGAGCGGTAATAGTGTGCTGACCAGCCATGTCTATGATGCCAATGGTTGGCCGGGTCCGTTCGTCAATTTAGGCAAATTGAAATATGGCGACAAGATCATCGTCCATGCGTATGGGCAGAAGTACACATTTGAAGTGCGTACCAATCAGACTGTTGCGCCAGATGATACATCTGTATTGAAGCATGAAGAGAAACCCTGGCTGACCCTCGTGACTTGTAAGGAATATGACGAGAAGACCAACACTTATAAGAAACGCGTGATCGTGCGCGCTGTGTTGGTAGGTGTGGATTGGGATAAATAACAAAGTAAGTGCTTAACTAAAAAAGACGGCAATCAGATTAGGTGATTGCCGTCTTTTTATATTTAGTTACTTTTGAGTTTTTGTGATCAGGGGGATGAATATTTCCACGATCTCCGGGTCGAAGAGGCGCCCGGCTTCTTTTTGCAGATATTCCACGATCTCTTTGGATGGCAAACCTTTTCGATAGGGTCTGTCACTCTGAAGCGCGTCCCATACATCTACGACTGAGAAGAGACGGGCGTGCAGCGGAATATCCTTGCCTTTTAATTTATGTGGGTAACCGCTGCCATCCCATCTTTCATGATGATAATAAGGAATGATGAGCGCCTGACTTAGGTATTTGATGGGGGAAAGCATTTGATAGGCATATTGCGGATGACGGCGCATGACAACCCATTCATCGTCGGTAAGCGGTCCGGGTTTCTGCAGGATCTCATCCGGAATGCCCATCTTGCCCATATCATGGAGTAGTGCGCCGCGGCGAATATGTATCAGCTCTTCTTCTGTGCAATTAAGTTTGCGTGCCAGTTTGACGGTTATCTCAGTGACGCGTTGCGTGTGCCCTTCGGTTTCACGGTCACGCAAATCCAGTGCCTTCACCCAGCCCTCGATGGTTCTATCGTAGGCTTCCTGCAGGTCGGCGTGGGCTATTTGCAATGCCTCTTGGGATTGTTTTCGTTCGGTGATATCACGTGAAGAGGCTTGAAATTCCTGCTTTTGGCTGTTCTTATCGAAGAAGAGCCGGGCCGTCGTTTCCAACCAAATATATTCACTATTTTTTCTACGGGCTCGATAGTGGAATGTTGTTGTAATATCATCCCAGGATGGTGTGGCGAGCAATTCGATCAGCTGATTGGCATCTTCGGGGTGGATAAGGGGGGTAACTGAAGTTCCGATCAATTCTTCGGGTTCGTAACCAAGCAGTGTTCGGCAGGCAGGCGAGACGTAGAGGAATGTTCCGCTGGTATCGTGTTTGGAGATCATGTCTGATGAGTTTTCAGCCATCAGACGGAATTGCGCTTCGCTTTCCGCAAGCGCGATCTGCATGCTTTCCTGCTGCTGTAAAATTTGCCATTGCTTGATCGCGTTTTCCGCAATGTGCGGCATGTCGGTCATGGATTCGGATGATTTGACGATGTAATCGAGCGCGCCTGATTTCATCACGTCCACCGCGTTACGTTCGTTTCCGTAACTGGTCATAATAATGACGGGAGGATCCGATTTGCTGTGTTCCTCAGAGAGGAGTTCGCTGCTGTCGCCATCGGGCAGCCGCCAGTCTGCAATGATGAGAGTTGGCTTGAAATCTTTTAAGTGCGTGCGCGCTTCTTCAAGCGTGTTTGCAACTGTCAGTTTGGACTCGCCCCCGCGGTCTTCAAAGGCACGCTGAATCAATTCAGCATGAGCCGCATCGTCTTCGATTAACAAGATGTGGACGGTATTGTCCATCATAATAGAAATTTTATGTCCGTATGGTTGTGGATATTTATTCTTTGATGTCTGGGTGTGTATTCCAGCTTAACCAGTAGAACCCAAGATCGTCCATCAATTTTTTGAATTCTTCAAACCCCACCGGTTTCACCAGATAACTATTCGCGTGATTGTAATAGGCTCTGGCAACATCTTTTTCGGCTTCGGAGGTAGTCAACACAACGACAGGGATCGTTTTTAGGTCGTCATCTTCCTTGATGGCTTTAAGTACATCGATCCCATCCACACGTGGCAGGCGCAGATCAAGCAGAATAACATGCGGGCGTGTATTGTTCGTTTGACCGGCAAATTCTCCCCGATGGAAGAGATAGTCCAGCGCTGATTGTCCGTCCAAAAAATGACGCACCCGATTTGCAATGCGATGTTCTTCCAGGGTGCGAATGACAAGCTCAGCGTGATCTACATTGTCTTCTACAAGCATGACCAAAATTGGTTCACCAACCATCAGATTCTCCTTAATACGTTCAAACGAATTGCCATGATTTTAATCCCATTTTTAGGATTTGGGGAACATGTTAACGTCTTAATATGTAACGACAAACCTTATTACAGCGTGAAATAAAAGGTTGTGCCCTCTCCTAATTTTGAATCCAACCAGATCCTGCCATTATGGATCTCAATGATGCGTTTGACGAGGGCTAATCCAATGCCTGTACCTTCCACGCTGGGGTCTAGTCTGTTGAATAGACCAAAGATGCGATCATGATATTGTGGGTCGATGCCTATCCCATTATCGCGGACGAAGAAGATCGTTTTTCCATCTGCATCAACGCCATTGGTGCCGATCTCGATCGTAGGTCGGAGTTGGGGACCCATGAATTTGGCGGCGTTGCTGATCAAGTTCTGCATGACTTCGACCAGCCTGGCATGGTCACCAAGAATGTCAGGAAAGTTTTTTTGTACAACTACTTTCACATTGTTTTTTTCAAGCGGACCGTTCAGTAATTCAACCGCCTCCGTGATGATCTGACCAAATGGAATATTCTCCGGCGTATTGATGATGCGCCCGATCCGCGAAAGTTCGAGCAGGTCCTTGAGCAGTGCCTGCATTTTGTCCACGGCGTTTGCAATGCGGTTCATGTCCTTGTCAAAACGGGTCATGTCGCCGGATTCTGCCTCCTGCCGTAAATAGCCTAAAAAGCCGCGGATGGTGACCAGCGGCGACTTTAGATCGTGAGAAACCGTGTAGGTGAATCTTTCAAGCTCTGCATTTTGTGCTCCAAGCTCCTTGTTCAGGTTGACGCGATCTGTAAAAAGACGGGCGTTCTTGATGGCATTGGCGACCTGATCCGCCATAGTTTGTAGGGCGGTGATATCCACTCTTGAAAATGCTGCAGGCAGTTGAGATTGAATGGTCATGGCGCCGATCACTTCACCGCGTGTGATCAGAGGCAGCGCCATTTCAGAACGAGTCAGCGGTAGGTATGGATTTTTAAATCGGACGGCATCCTCTCCAACGTCGAGAGCGATGCGCGCTTGTCCGTGCTTGATACACCACCCGATCATGGACGAGTCTTCAACCTTGAGGCGGTGACCAGTCTCCAGCATTTGCTCACCCATTTTGCCTGTTGCTGCTCTTAAGACTGCCCATTCAGTCGCTTCTTCGACCAGAAAGACGCCAACGTAGTAATAATCAAAGTGATTGCAGATCAGGTCTGCCACAGTTGGGAGTAATTTGTTTAGATCCAAAATAGACGATACGGCGCGGGAAACATCCGCAGCCGTTTGGAGTTGGATGGTACGCTTGGTCATCACACTGATCAGGTCAGCTTGTTCTTCCTCAACGCGTTTCCGGTCAGTGATGTCAGTCCATACGCCCAGCCAATATTGCGGCACACCATGCTCGTCCCGGACAAGGTTCGCTTCATCTTTTACCCAGATCACGCGTTGGTCTTTGGTGATCAGGCGATATTCCATGTTGAAGGGATCTCTGGTGCGTGTGCTTTCCAGGTTTGAGTTCATTACGCGCTCGTAATCAGCGGAGTGTAATATTTTTTTCCAGAATAAAGTGTCTTTCACAAATATGTCGCGTGGATACCCAAGCAGTTTTTCCACCTGCGGACTTACATATTCAGTATGGGCATTTTCGTCAGTGCTGTTGATATATGTGATGGAGGGAATATTTTCAAGCAGGGATTTGTATTGTGTTTGACTCCTGATAGCCTGCCCAAGCAAGCTTTGCATATTTTGGGTGTTAACATTTTGCAGCAGGAATGTGACGGCGAAAAAGAATGCATAAATTCCGAGGCGCGCCGCTGAAGTATATTGAAGCGGTTGGGGTAACAGACCATTGATTTCTGCAACCAGGATCAGGCTGCCAGTAGCAATACATGCCAGCGGGATGAATATACCGACCTTGCGGTTCGAGATCAATCCGCTTGCCAGGATGACGACCAGGTATCCAATGAAGATCGGCGCTGAAACCCCGCCGGCAGTAATGGAGCCGATGGTAATCGCCAGCCACATGACACTGATGAGCAGGGTGCTGGCAAGCTGTAATTTATGGTTACGGATCAGGGCAATGATGCCGAACGAGGCAACCCCAAAAGTAACAGCCAGGATGGTGGCACGCTTGACAAACTCAGGAGCAATGAATGCCGCAGCGAGGACAAAAATTACCCCGAGCAGCAGCATGCCAAGCGCCGCGCTATTTGTCAGTTTAGCGACAACGTTTGATTCAGCATCACCATATTCAGGAATTTCAAATAAGCGTCTGGTGAATTTGGACATTGTTTCGGCAAGTATAGCATCCTACTATTATTGTTGTAATTGCACTTTACTTTCAAGTCATGGCTATTGCAAAGTCAGGAAAAGGGGGTAACCAAGAGAGCAAAAGCCTGGGGGATGTGAGCCGAAAACCATCTACGTGCCTGAGCGGCGTTATGAAACTTTGCCTGTTTGATGAGCGCTAAAAT
>Ga0210377_10000471_pt1 | contig 38827 bp, 39 predicted proteins | sample PLM4_65_b1redo_FD_155480 | JGI IMG/M metagenome (GOLD analysis project Ga0210377, IMG submission 155480) | Groundwater sediment microbial communities from an aquifer in East River, Colorado, USA - PLM4_65_b1 redo | ecosystem: Environmental > Terrestrial > Soil > Riparian zone | place: USA: East... | reverse complement strand
CATACTTTTGCATATCCCAAATTGATGAAGGGAATAAAATGGTCAATGCTATATAGAAAAGGGCGATAAGGTCGAATTGTTTCATCAATGGCTACCATTTTCTCCTTTTTACGGAAAACAAGCCAACCTAACACGATGAAAAACAGCAACCATAAGAATGCACGTAATGGGTCTCGGCCATATACCACAAAAATATCCAAAAATAAATTCCAAAGCGAACGGTTGTAATACCAAGTCATCCCCTCTCTTCGTTCCCTCTGTTTACCCTTTACATAAACATAATCAGCAACTCCCGGATAACCCTCAGTTAGGTAGTAATTTTCAAGACGCTGATATGATTGAATTTCAAAAGGGGAATGATCCAATAGTGAAATGGGGCTTACTTCATTATTCTTAGAATCACGAACATCGATTTCTTGGTAAATCAAGCCAGTCACATTAACCGCACCTTGTTCTTCAGACCAAGTCACATCACTGGCAAACAACCCCTTTGTCACCGTACGAGCAAAGCTTACCGGACCGGTAAAAGTAGTTTGATTGAGCAATATAAAGCCGTCTATCTGCATGTTTTCAAATGAAACCATTTGATCCTTCGAAATATTGAATTGAGAAGCCAATATATGCATGGAACTGCCAATATTAAGATTATTAAAACCTGCAGTCCCTTCAAAAAGAGCACTTGAAATAAAGAGGTTTTTGCCAACCGTCATCTCGCTAAAATCCACGTTTTCCTGCGAACTTACAAACTTTGTTTCAGTGGCATAAAAGTCCGTTCCGACTTCACTAGTACGAAAGTCAACCGAACCAAAAAATGTTGCCCGGTCAAACCCTGCGTAGTTTTTGACCTTCATTCCAAAGAAGCTAACGAGGGCTTTCTCGTTGAGAAATTGGGCATCATAGGCTTCTATCGCATCTCCTATCTGGATATTGCCGAAGTCGACCGGGCCTGCAAAGGTTGTACCTGAGAGCAAAACACTAAAATCAACCTTCATATCGCCGAAATAAGCACGTCCCTCCGGGTTTGAAAATTTAGCATCGGTGATCTCCAGGTTCTTTCCTATATGAGCATAGGTGAACCGTACTGGACCAGCAAATTGTGCCTTGTTGAGAAACACATGATCACCAACCCGACTATCCCCAAAGTCCACTGTACCATCCTGATTATTAAAACGGGCCCCAGTTCCCTGGATGGATGACCCGATGTTCATATAAGTAAAATTGACAGGACCTGCAAAAACCGCCTCTGTCAAATGCAGGGTCTTGCCCACTTTCAAACTAGAAAAAGTTACTTCCTTTGTGCTGTTAAGTTGTGCATTATTGGCTATGAAGTAACCCTCAACATTAATGTTTGAAAAATTGGCTGCTCCATTGAAGATGGCCCGGTTGAGATAGAGAGACTTGCCTACAAACATGTTCTCAAAATTGGCGTTCCCCTCAGGACTTGTGAACTTAAGATCATCCGCGGCGAAATGCGAGCCAATGTAGGCATCCATGAATCTTGCAGATCCAATAAAACTGGTCCGATTCGCAAAAACAGAACCGTCTACGCGCATGTTATCAAAGACGATTGTTTGACCGGGGTCCGTAAAGAAGGCATCATCAAGAAAGAGTGAGCTCTGGAACTTTGTGCCACCGAATTGCGCAGGGCCATGAAAACGTGTCCTCTGCAGTGCAAGATCTCCCTTAATGTTCATACCGCTGAAGTCTGCCAATGTTTCGAATGTGGAATCGTTCAGGAAGATCAGATCTTCACTCTTCGCCGCGCAGAAATCTGCTCTGGACTTAAATGTACCGTGGGTAATTGATACCGAGCTGTAGAAATGAACCCGGCAAAATGATACTTGCCCTTCAAAGGTCAATCCTTCAAGAGTGATGGGAAAATTGACATCAGCATGCTGTAAAAATAAATCCCCAATCACTGTTGCATTCTTAATCGAGACGCCATACTGATCAATAACGCTTGACTTGTTTTGTAACAGGGCTACAACAAAGGATCCTCGTATAACGCGGTCGGCAGGATTTGGATAATGCTGTGCAAGGTCAGCCACTTTTCCCGTTGCAATTTGTTGAAATACCCACTTTTCTGCAAAGGGATTATATTTCGTCTCACTTGGAGACTGAGCAAAAACTTCAGACGGTAATACAAGGGCTGTTATTAAAATCAAAAACAAAGTACTGAGTTTTTGGATAAACCATTTCAATGAATGCCTCCCAGTAAACGCATAGTTTAATCTTTTTCTTTTACTTCTCATCCCCCAGTGATGCGATCGCGCGCAAGAGGCCAAAGACGAGCACGCCGAGTTTCATCCCTTCGCCTGCGGTGAGGGCGGTTCCAGCTTCATCCTTCTCTGCACGGCGGTTGAGCAACGTCGCTGCGATCAATCCAGTGAACGCGCCGATCAGCGCGCCGAATAATAGTGTTCTGCTTTTGTTCATGGTTTGTTTCCTCTCTTATTTCTCCAGACCCTAAAGGTACGCTCCGCGAAAACCTTTAGGGTCTCTCTGTTATTTTCTTCCCAGGAATGCCTTGATACTTGCGCCAATTCCATCAAGGATGAAGATCGGCCTGACCACCGCATCTGCGGCGCGTTTGATGTAGCCCGCGGCGATATGGACGTAGTCCTGTGCCATGCCGGTATAGGTCGGTGTGATGTTTAGTAATTTCTTCATCAAATAAACGAGCCCAGTGAGCAAAGCCAGAAAGATCATCATCCCGATCATGATGGGGATGACGATCCATATCGTTGAGACCGCCGCCCAGCGAGCGACGTCTCCACCCTGGTTGAAAGTCGCAATATTGATGAGCACGATCAACGCGACGATCAAGAGCGATGCCAACACAACGGGCAGGATGACCTGCCACACAATTTGCTTGCGATGCTTGAGATAGGATTCGTGAACGGGTTGAGGGATCGTGGCTTTCATGATGGTTATTTTAGCATAAGACCCGGCCCCCTCCCAGCCCCCCCAAAAACTCCACCATCCGTCATTGCGAGAGGCTTTGCCCGACGAAGCAATCCCCAATATCGTGTCGGAGATTGCTTCGCCACTCGCTATCGCTCGGGCTCGCAATGACGAGTTGCCCAAGAAATGCACAGAGCGATTCAGCGCGCCTCGCCCAGGCACGCCAGAATCGCCCTGGCAAAGGGGAACTGGACTTGACCGATTTGTATTACCAAACCCTAAAGGTCTTTGAGACCTTTAGGGTTTTTGAAATTACCGACGATTCCTCAGAAAGGTCGGGATGTCGAGATCGTCCTTGTTGACGGGGGGCTGAGACGCTTGTTTCGCCTCACCAGATTGAACGTCCGCGTGCACGCTGACCGATTCAGTAGGGCGCATGTAAAGGGGAGTCTCCGTCCGCTTGTTTTCGCGCGGGTTGCGCTCAAGCGCACGACGCGGCATGCTGCTGCGGTCGAATCCCGTTGCGATGACCGTGACGCGGATGTCGTCGCCCATGTTCGGGTCGATGACTGCGCCGAAGATCAGGTTCACATCGGGATGAGCCGTCTCGCGGATGATCGCCGCGGCCTGGTTCACTTCGAAGAGGGTCATGTTCGGTCCGCCGGTGACGTTGAAGAGGACGCCGCGCGCACCGTCGATGGTGATGTCGAGCAGTTTGCTGGAGATGGCATCCTCGGCGGCTTTCTTCGCTCTTTCGTCGCCGGAGCCTTTTCCAACCGCCATGAGCGCCGCGCCACCCTCAGACATGATCGCGCGCACATCTGCAAAATCAAGGTTGATCAAACCCGGGATGGTGATCAACTCTGAGATACCCTGAATGCCCTGATGCAAAACATCGTCCGCAAGGCGGAAGGCATCCTGCAATGAGGCGCGCTTATCTGCTATTTGTAATAAACGATCATTGGGAATGGCGATCAGGGTATCTGCATGTTCCTTGAGTTTGCCAATACCCACATCTGCCGCCTGCAGACGGCGCATGCCTTCGAAGGTGAAGGGACGCGTCACAACACCGATCGTGAGCGCGCCGCTTTCCTTGGCGATCTGCGAAACGACGGGTGCCGCGCCTGTGCCGGTCCCGCCGCCCATACCCGCCGTGACGAAGACCATATCCGAGCCTTTCAGCACGTTATACAGTTCGTCTGCGGATTCTTCGGCGGCTTTGCGGCCGATCTCCGGGTCACCACCCGCGCCCAGACCGCGTGTGAGCTTGTCACCGAGTCTGACACGGGTTGTGGTTTTCGTCAGCATTAAAGCTTGCGCGTCGGTATTCACTGTGATGAATTCAACACCTTGAATACCTTCATCGATCATGCGATTGACAGCGTTCGATCCGCCGCCTCCCACACCGATCACTTTGATGCGGGCGAATGCTTCTGCTCGTTGCTCCGGGTGTTCTGCGTTGTTCATACTGGTCGAGTCCATGACTACCTCCATCAAACATTAGTCTTATGATACTTGGTTTTGATTCCGTAACATAAAATTTTAAGAGTTAGAAACGATTCTTTGCCACAGGGTTCAAAGAGACTCAGACAAAAGAATTTAAAAACTCAATGCTCTCAGTGCGCTCTGTGGCTGAGTTATTCTCTCAGGACGAATAACCCTTACGGCAATATACGACCGATCAACTTTTTGACGACACCAAAATCCATACGCTTTTCTCCTTTCGAACGACGTCCGCGTCCAACACTTAGATCATTATCGTGCATTGAAAACACCCATCGTAATAAGCCTACGCCTGTTGAATACGCAGGCGAATTCAAACGATCGACCAAACCGGATAAATTCTCAGGCTGTGCAGTACGGACCGGCATGTTCAATACCTCACCTGCAACGCGTTGGATGCCGGGCAATGCAGATGTGCCACCGGTCAACACCATGCCGGCAGGCAGAAGACCGTCATAGCCGGAGCGTTTGATCTCCTGCAGGGTTAGCGAGAATATTTCCGCCACGCGCGCTTCGATGATATGAGCCAGGTCCTGACGATTGATCTGCACAGGGCGGTCCTCACCGAATGGTCGCACTGAAAAATATTCCTCGGAACCAACTTCAGAACGGACCGCGTAGCCTTGCTGCTTCTTCACATCCTCGGCTTGCGCGAACGGTAACCGTAATCCGTGCGCGATATCCTGCGTGATGTGGTTGCCGCCAACTGCCAGCACCATCGTATGCCACACATCGCCGTTGACGTAGATCGCCAGGTCCGTTGTGCCGCCGCCAATATCACAAACTGCAACACCCATCTGACGTTCCTGTTCGGTCAATACGACTTCACCGGATGCCAGCGGGTTCAACACAAACTGCTGGATATTCACGCCTGCCGCGCCCACACATTGACGCAGGTTATCAACCGTCGCGGCAGAGGCTGTGATGATATGCGCCTCCACTTCCAAACGATAGCCATGCATCCCTTTCGGGTTGCGGATGCCATCCTGACCATCCACAGTGAAACCGCGCTGGATGACGTGAATGATCTCGCGGTCATGCGGGATCGCAACGGCGCGCGCCTGCTCCAAGGCATGTTCAACATCGAACTGTTCGATCACATTTCCATTTACAGCCGCCGCGCCTCTGCTGTTCACGGACGAAACATGCGCACCTGCAATACTCACCAGAGCGGAGGTGACCTCAAGCCCTGAAGTGGATTCAGCCTTCTTCACCGAGTGCATGATCGCCTGCGATGCCGCGGCAAGATCAACAATGATCCCTTTGCGGATACCCTCCGAAGGTTCGATGCCAACACCAAGGATGCGAATGGATTTGTTATCCTCCACTCGTCCAACCAGCGTGCACACCTTGGTCGTGCCAACGTCAATGCCTACAACAATCTCTTCCATAATTCCTTTTTTTATCATTCAATCGGTGGTCGAGTAGCTCCGAGTGTTTTTCGAGGAGCATATCGAGACCACCTGTTACAAGCAGTATCTCTGTTATTGTTGGTCTCGATACGGCTTTGCCTACTCGACCAATGGAACATCATTGACTCATCCTGTAATATGGTGCGGTCGGGTACATCACATTGATCAACGCGGGCCGGATGCCTCTTTGCGTCAGTGAATTCACCATCGATTCATACACACGCATCTTCAATTCAACATCGTTCGCGCTCGTCCCAAAATAGACCCGCCAGCCGCGCGGATCATTCCAGCCAAAGCCTAAACTTGATTCATATAGAATGGGCACACCCGGCGGGACGTGACCCACAAGTCCCTTCAACGCCTGGACCATCTCCGTTGAAATGAAAGGAGCCGGAGTCAACGCGTCGGAAGAAACGCTTCCCTCCTCGACGGGTGGGGCTGATAGTGCCAGAACAGGGATCAGCCCTTGAGCCTCACCGCGCGGTTTGAAAGCGACGCCATCTTCCGCGACCCATGTGTATCCGCCGCCCTGCTCCCAGCGGATGATCGGCTGTCGCTCCACAATGTTGACGGAAACAACATTGGGCAACGCCACATCCACTTTGACGGAGACAAGCTCTGGATAGTTGAGGCGGAGGCGTGTTTCCAAATCCGAAGTGGTAAGCAGGAAGGCAGGTTTTCCCGCGATATTCATCACTGAATTAACTTCCGCAGATGTCAACATCTGGTTGCCGGTGATCTGCGCTTCGGTCACGCGCAAAGCGGGATGGTTAAATGCCAGGTAAAGCGCGGTCCCAAGCAGGGCAACCACAAGGAATGAAAGCAATCGCCATCCGAAACGCGGACGAGGGATGCTGATCTGCCGCATATCCGCGCGCGGCAGGTGTAGCGCGATCTGGAAGCGGCGACGTGTGTTCCGCGCAGGTCTGCGCTTCGACTGCACAACATTCTGTTTGGTGCGGGTCGTGATCGGCGGGATCGGACGCGTGGCTTCCTTCACCGCGCGTTGCATGCGCTTCGCATGATCCTGTTCGCGGCGCAGGCGCACCAACTCAGAGCGGGTAAGTTCATTCTTGTCGCTCATGACTGACTCCGATAGACATGCGACGTGTGGTCGCGGTCTGCTTTGCGTTCCATTGCCAGTTCGATCAAACGGTCAACCAGTTTTGAATAGGGCAACCCACTGGCTTCCCAAAGTTTGGGATACATGCTGATCTTGGTGAAGCCGGGGATGGTATTCAATTCATTGAGGTAAATCCTGTTCGTTTCCTTTTCAACAAAGAAATCGACACGTGCCATACCAGCACAATCAATTGCCTTGTAGGCACGCACTGCATAATTACGGATCAATTCAATCGTCTCATCTGGCAGGGGCGCAGGGATGGCATATCCCGAAGTCCCATCAATATATTTTGATTCATATGAATAAAATTCGCGGCTCGGCAACACTTCACCGGGAACGGAAGCAACAGGCTCATCGTTGCCCAACACACTCACTTCGATCTCGCGCACATTCTTCACACCCTTTTGGATCAACACGCGGCGGTCAAACGACGCAGCTTCCATCAAGCCTTCCTGCAAATCAGAGCGGCTGTTGCACTTGGTCACACCGACCGATGAACCGAGATTGGCAGGCTTGGTAAAGAACGGATATTCGCTGATCTTCTCAGCCTGCTCGATCAACGCAAGGACATCCTTTTCGATCTCAGTGCGCAACACGACCATCGTATCAACGACAGGGATATTGTTGGCGATCATCACGTCCTTGAAAACACCTTTATCCATGCCAACCGATGAACCGGCAACACCTGCGCCTACATAAGCCACATCGGCTAATTCAAATAAACCTTGTATCGTCCCATCTTCGCCGAACGTTCCATGAAGGACAGGGAAATAGACATCGATATCAGCCAACTTCTTCAGCATTTCGCCTTCAAGGATATAAATGCCTTTTTCAGAGGGATCAGGTGAAACAATGACAGGCAGCAGATCCTCTGTTTTGTTATTTTCAAACTTACCAAGCACATCCTTACCAGTTAACCACGTACCATCGTGCGTGATGCCAACCTGGGTCACTTCATATTTGGCAGGGTCGAGCACAGACAGCACTGAACGCGCAGACATCAGTGAGACCTCGTGCTCACCTGAACGTCCACCAAATATCACTGCCAAATGAAGTTTCTTTTCCATAACCTTATATGCTCAAGCCGCTGTCCTCGGCGGCGGGGACGCCACCGAGAGCAATGGCAATCACCATTCTCCAATCAATTCAATTTCCAATTCAAGTTCAACACCTTGTTTCTCCTTCACGGTCTTCTGCACCAATTGAATCAAAGCGCGAATGTCTTCGGCTTTCGTATTGGCATGGTTGATAAAGAAATTTCCGTGCAACGGGCTGATCTCAGCGTTACCGATGCGAGTGCCTTTCAATCCCGCGGCTTCGATCAACCGTCCTGCATAATCACCATTCGGATTCTTGAACATCGAACCCATGCTGGCACCCGGAGGTTGAGTCGCTTTGCGGTGCGCGCTGAATTGTTCGATTTTAACAGTGACTTCCTCTTTCGTAGAATTTTTTAAAGTGAATTCAGCCGAAAGTACTATTGCATCGGACTCACCGTGTTTCAACACACTCGTGCGATATCCGTAACCCATTTGTTCAACGGTAAATTTTTCGCGTCCATTTTCAGTGAGTAATTCAGCCCATAACAAATTGCCAGCCACGTCGCCGCCGAACGCACCAGCATTCCCATACACCGCGCCACCGATCGTGCCCGGGACTGTCGCCGCCCATTCGAGTCCTGATAACCCTTTCGACGCGCAGCGATTGGCAAGATTGCTGAAGATGACCCCCGATTCAGCCGTGACCGAGGGCTGGTCACCGTTATGGAAGCGGACTGCCTTCGCCCGATTCAATACCACAACCCCGCGCACGCCTTTGTCGCTGACCAGCACATTCGAGCCGCCACCCAGCATGATGTAATCCATGTCCTGTTTTTGCAATAACTTAATGATGCGTGCCAGGTCGTCAGCGGAGTCCGCAGTGATGAGAATATCCGCAGGCCCGCCGATGCGCGCGGAGGTATAAGGCGCAAGAGAGACATTCTCCTTCACTCTGTCGCCAAGTTTGGCATATAACACGTCGATGGGTCGCGCCAGCACAGCCATTTTTTGTTTACTCGTCCTTTTCACTTAACTTCTCGATCAATTTTGCAACCGTCTTTTCGTCGGATTCCTTTTGCTTCTCTGCCTCCTGTTTTTTCAGCTCACGCTGACGGGACTCTTTGTCAAAGAAGGACAGGATCATTTTTAACGGTGGCAGAAAAGTTATTTCAGGGTGAAGCGGTTTTTTCCTCTTGTCAGGCATCGATGCCAGCCAAATTCCGGAGGCTTTTGCGAAGGTCATGCGAACCGGGAATATCCTGCAAGTTCAAAAAGGGAAACACCTTTTTGTATTCAGCCTGCACCCTCGCAATCAACTGAAGGGCAAGCTGTTCGTTCGCATCCAACCGCGGCGGGTATGCCGGGGATTCCCTTTCAGCGGCGATTAAAGCCATTCGCAACGGAAACAAGGATGGATGGCGCGAAGCGTGAAGCGTATTTTTCCTTTCATCCAGCATATCTGCCTACCTTTCCTGTAATCCTTTTAATACATCTGTGCTGACTTGATCCGCATCGCCAGCCGAAAGAACAAGCACGACATCGCCTTGTTCAAGATTCTTCAAAAGATGCTCGGTTACTTCAGGCAATGTGGCAATAAAACGCGCAGAACGATGCGGCATCCCGCTGACGATCTCAGCGGAGGTGAAATCCTGTTTTGGCTCGCGCGCTGCATAGACCTCGGTAACGATGACTTCATCCGCATCCTTGAACGCACGCGAAAAATCAAGGAAGAGCGTCTGCGTGCGCGAATAAGTATGTGGTTGCCATACAGCCCAGATGTGTCTATCCGGGAAGCGTGCACGCGCCCCGGCAAGTGTGGCTTTGATCTCGGTGGGATGATGTGCATAATCATCGAAGATACTGATGCCATCCACTTCACCGCGCAATTGGAAACGCCGACCCGTTCCGGTGAATTCACCGAGTGCCTGCGCGGCCTTCCCGTGTGAGAGGCCAAGCAACTCAACGATCGCAAGGACAGCCAGTGCATTGCGGACGTTATGTTTTCCCGGCACCTGCAAGGAGACTTCGACCGATTCGAGACCCGTACTGCTCAAATTTGACGCCGAGACAAAATCAAATCCGCCGCGTGCATTGGGCTTCACTTTGCGCGCCATCACCCACAATGGACTGTTGATCGTACTTTCTCCCTGCACGCTATAAGCAATAACGTTTCTGCCCGCCTTGCGCGTATACGGGATCAACGCCGCCGCGCCTGCATCATCGACGCACACGATCAATGTGCCATCCTCGGGGAGGAGATCCACAAATTTGTGGAACGCGTCCACCATCGACTCATAGGTCGGGAAGCAATCGGGGTGATCATGTTCAAGGCTTGTAACCACTTCGATTTGAGGCTTAAGCCCGAGGAACATGTTGTCATACTCATCGGCTTCGATCACGAATGGTTTACCCTTGCCCGCGTGCGCGTTGACTCCGAGGTTGTTCAGCACGCCGCCGACGATAAAGGACGGGTCGCGCCCAAGCTCGCTCAAGACCCAGGCGGTCATCGCGGTCGTGGTCGTCTTTCCATGCGTACCGGCGATGGCGATGCCCGTTTTCTGTTCCATCAAGCGGCCGAGGAAATCTGCGCGTTTGTAAACAGGGATCCCCGCCCGCTTCGCGGCCTCGACCTCGGGATTGTCATCCGTTATCGCGGAGGAACGCACCACCCAATCCGCTTCGGCGAGATTGCGCGGGTGATGCCCAATGTAGATCTGTGCGCCAGCCTTGCGAACTTCATCAGCAAACGGGGTAAGCGCGCGGTCAGAACCGCTCACCGTGTATCCGCTCTCCAAAAGGAGGCGGGCGATGGCGGATAGTCCGCTGCCCCCGATGCCAATGAAATGGACGTGTGTCATATTAGCTCTTAGCCATTAGCCTTTAGATATAAACCACAAGTATGAATATAAACGCAAGGATGATCGCAAAGTAGATGCCCGGCTCGCCGAGTAATTGCGGAGGCATATACAACATCATTTGATTGACAGCCTGTATTAGCTCCGGGTCGGTCGGCTTGGAAATGATATTCTGAACGACTCCATAGTCAGTAACGTTGATGTAGTACAGAATACTCCCTGCGACCAAATAACCATTGAGCGCGCCCAGGAACGCGCCGAAGAGCGTATCCTGCAAACGCTCGCGGACTGCGCGCGAGGCCAGGTGCGGAATGCTGATCACGGTTTGATAACCGAAATACACCAGCACCAGTAGAATGATTGTCCGCACCCAGAACAGGGATGCATCTGCTTCAGGTAAATCTGACGCGAGCGGAATGTACCTGCGGATCACATGATTGAGCGCCAGTGAAAGGATCACGCTGAAGGAGACGAGGAGTTCCTTCGCCCAGCCGCGCATCCATCCAATAATGGCAAACAGGACGACATACATCCAGAAGACATAGATGATGCTCATCATAGGTGTTACTCTCCTGCCAGTTCGATCAAGGCACTGGCAATCTTCTCCGCTGCGCGCGGGTGTGATAATTCGAACATTGCGGCGCGCATGGCTTTGAGTTTATTGGGGTTTCCCAAAAGCACATTCAGCGTAGCCAATAAATCCTTTTCAAGAAGTTGGTCTTCAAGGATCACGGCCGCGCCGCGCCTGGCAAGATAATCGGCGTTCACTTTCTGATAACGCCACGCATGCGGATATGGCACCAGGACAGCCGGCAGACCAAACAACGGGAACTCACCCAAACTGGATGCGCCTGCGCGTGAGACGACCAGGTCCGCTGCGGCCAGTGCAGAACCCATATCGTGCAGGTACGGCAAAGCATGATAACGTGCGGCAAGGTCCATGGGCAATTGCTCACGACTGTGTCTAACCAATTGCCAGTCCAATTCACCGGAGAGGTGAATGATCTCGAACTTCTCAAGCAGTTCGCGCAGGTTATCCAACACAGCCATGTTGATCGAGTGCGCCCCTTTGCTTCCACCGAACACCAAAAGGACGGGTAGTTCGCCGGAAACACCAAGGTGGCGATGAGCTGTTGAACGGTCCCAAAGCGCGAGGTCCGCACGAAGCGGGTAACCCGTCTCAAATATTTTTTTGTTAAAGTACGTCTGCGATTGATCCGTGGTCACCGCGATGACATCGGCAAATCCGACAAGTGATTTCAACGCCATGCCCGGCTCGATATCAGGCACATAAAGCACGGTCGGAATGGAACGTCCCGCAAGTGCCACGGGCACAGCCACATAACCACCGGTAAAGAACATCACATCAGGCTTGAACTCATTCAGGATGCGGCGGGCGGCGAAGACACCGCGCCCGATCGTGCTGAGGTTGCGCGGTAGTGTGAGCAGACCCACACCATGCATACCTGCGGCGGGAATACTCTGGAAGCTAATGCCCTGTCGTTTTACCAGGGATTCTTCCATGCCTCCTTCGCCACCGACCCACAAGGTGTCGAGGTCTGCGACCTTAGCCGAGAGTGCGCTGTGAACGGCGAGAGCGGGGTACACTCCGCCTCCCGTTCCCCCGGCGCAAATTAATAACCGCACCGAATGACCTCCATTCATTTTCTTCCATCTTTACACTCTCGCCACTCTGACGGGAGATGTTCAACATGATCCCAATTGCACACAATATCGAAACCAGATTCGAACCGCCCGCGCTGATGAACGGTAACGCGTTCCCGGCAAAGGGCATCAGACCGACCATCACCGCCATGTTGATCAGCGCTTCCATCCCAATCCAGAACGTCATGCCTGCGGCAAGAAGCGTTCCCAGCATATCGGGCGCGCGGCGGGCGATCACAAGCCCGCGCCAGACCAGCGTTGCATACAAAGCCATCAACAAAACAGTACCAAACAATCCAAGTTCCTCGGCGACCACGGCAAAGATACTATCAGTGGGAGCGAACGGCAGACCTGTTAACTTTGTATCAGCCTGCCCCAACCCCACGCCAAAAATCCTGCCTTTGATAATGGCCTCAAGAGAACGCTGGACATGATAGGATGCATGAGTGGGGTCCTGCAAACCGGCAACAAATGAATTCACGCGATCCTGGCCTGTTTCACTGAATTGAACAACGACCCACCCCATTACAACTGCAAGGATCAACAGGAACACGATCTGCTTGATATCCGCGCCTGCGAGGAAGAACAACAGACCGCCAAGGATCAACACCGTGCCGGCTGCGCTCAGATCAGGCTGGAGATAGATCAATCCGCCAATGATACCAAGAATAACGCCGAGTGGAATCAGTCCCAGGCTGACGTCATGCAGGAATTGCCGCTTGGCATACAACCACACGGAAAGATAGATCACCGCGACCAGTTTGGCGACCTCGGAGGGTTGGTAGGATCCCTGAAACAAAGTGCGCGAAGCGCCCAGGCGGATCTCGTTGATGAACAACACCGTGATCAACAACCCGATCGTCCCCAGCATCGCAAAGACAACCAGCCTGCGCCAATAATGATAATCAAAGAGTGAAAAGGCAAACGCAACAACGATTCCCAGGCCAAGCCACTTCACCTGTCGGATGAACATATACGATGATGAACCAAATTCGTTGAATGAGAAATCGAAGGAGGCAGAATACAACATGATCAAGCCAAATACCAACAGTGCGACCACGGTCAACACCAATGGCACATCGATCCCACGTATCGGGTTTTTTGATGGAGAAAAAGAGGCGCGCTCATTTACGAAAGTTCTTGTACCCATGTTCTAAACCTTTCTCCGCGTTCTGCGAAATCCTTGAACTCATCGAAACTTGTGCCGCCCGGAGATAACAGGACGACATCACCAGACTCGGCCACCTCTGCAGCTTTGACGACTGCATCGTGCAGCCCATCTGTGCGCGCGACTGTGAAACGCATCCCTCCGAGCCTGAGGTTGTTCGCCGTTTTCAGAATTTTATCGGCGGCCTCACCGAAGAGCACCACATGATCCACGCGTTCGCCCGCCAGTTGCATCAGGTCCTCCCACGGAAGATCCTTGTCACGCCCGCCGAGCAGCAACACGATCGGCTCATCGAATGCCCGGATGGCCGCCATGCTTCGCTCGGGCGCGGTCGCCATCGAGTCGTTGTACCAGCGCACACCATTTAACTCGCGGACTAACTCCAAACGATGTGGCACGCCGCGAAATTCCTCCACAGCTTCGAGCATGGCATCGAGTGGAAAGCCAGCCGCGTATCCGATCGTAAATGCGGCGAGAACATTCGAAACATTATGGTCGCCGCGCAACAATATTTTCTCGCGCAAGATCAGAGGCAGGTACGCATTTCCATCGCGCAAGTGGAGCAGGCCATCATGCAAATACGCGCCGCTCAGATCTTCATCGAGTTCATGCAGGCTGAATGTGAAAAGCCTTCCTTTCACCTTATTCCGCAAATTCCAGGCACCGTTATCATCGCGGCCAAGAACAGCCACATCGTCCTTTGATTGAAATTCAAGGATGCGCTCCTTGGCAACTGTATAGGCTTCCATTGTGCCGTGACGGTCAAGATGATTTGGTGTGATGTTCAAGATCGCGGCGATGTTCGGAGAGATCGTCATCTGGTCCAGTTGAAAGGAGGAGAGCTCAAGGATGGCGACATCATCTGGTTTCATGCTGTCCACATGGTTGATCAGTGGGTCACCGATATTACCACCAATATAAGCTTTATCACCATACGCGTTTTTCGCCATGCATCCGACCAATGTTGTTGTAGTTGTTTTTCCTGCTGAACCGGTGATACCGATGGTCTTGCAAGGGGCCACTTCCATGAAGATCTGCGAATCGTTCGAGAGAGGAATGCCTCGTTTAACGGATTCAGCCACGATCGGGAGCGTGACCGGGACTCCACCGGAGAGACAAAGCACATCGGTCGAATCCAGCAGCTCAAGCGGATGTCCACCGAGCGCCCAGTCGATCTGGAATTCGGCAAGCGATTCGCGGGCGAGGCGTAATTCATCGGCACTGCGCATATCGCTCAACATCACATGCGCACCATGGAGCGACAGCCAGCGCGCCAGGGCAAGCCCCTGACGGGCCGCGCCGAGAATAAGGACGCGCTTGCCATTCCAGTCTTTCATCGCACCGAAGCCAATCCCACGCCGACCATCGCGGCAAGAAGACCGATCAGCCAAAAGCGCTGCACAACCTGTGTTTCGCTCCATCCCAGCAATTCAAAATGCAAATGGATGGGAGCCATCTTGAAAAAACGTTTGCCGCCGGTCGCTTTAAAATACACAATCTGAATAACATCACTCAACGCCTCGCACAACGGGACAATCCCGATAACCAGGAGCAGGGGCCAGTGACCAGTCATCAACGCCACTACAGCCAGGGTGGAACCCAATGAGAGCGATCCGGTATCACCCATAAAGAGTTCGGCAGGGTGCACGTTGAACCACAGGAAACCAAAGATCGCGCCGACAACCGTGAAACAGAAGCGGGCAAGATAGGGTTGATTCTGCATAAGGGCAATCCCGCCAAACGCCGCGAAAGCCGTGGCAGAGATCAATCCTGCGAGACCATCAAGCCCATCCGTAAAATTGACCGCGTTCGATTCGCTCACAATAATGAATGCAGCAATAGGGATGTACCATATGCCAAGCGGGATATCGCCTTTAATGCCGGGCAGACGCATTTCAGGAACTTCCAACAAATATTTCAATACAAATGCCGTGCCAATCGCCAGAATGACCTGGGCCAGGAACTTCGTTCTTGCACGCATCCCTTCGCCGCGACGTTTACCACGAATGCCTTCCCAATCATCCAGCGCCCCAAGCGCCGCATAACTGACCATGACAATCGACGGCACAAGGACTGACCGCCCGGATACATCCAGGCCAATAAGCACAGCCGCGTTGAGCAGTCCGGTAAGCAAAAGTACCGGCAGGATGAACAACACGCCACCCATCGTTGGCGTACCCATCTTTACGTTGTGATGCCCGGGTTCATCCACACGAATAAGCTTGCCGATCTTGAAATGACGAAGGACGCGCAGTAATGGCGTGCCCCAGATCACGGTCACCACAAAGGAAAGCATTGCCAGGCTCAACACGAGGGCCGACTGTTTCACGAACGCACCTCCAATAACGCAGTAATGCGATCCATTCGCAAACCATGAGAGCCTTTGATCAGCACGGCATCATTTTTCGCAAGATTGGCTTTCAACCATTCCACAAGAGGATCGAGTTCATCGAACTCAAGAATGGCAGCCTTTTTCATGCCTGCGCGGCGCGCGGCGTCTGCGATCATATGCGCGCGTTCACCCAGCGTGATGAGAATACCTGCTACCTGTGCGGCGCGCAGACCGACCATTTCATGTCCGCCGCGTTCATAGGGGCCCAACTCAAGCATATCGCCAAGCACAGCCACCTTGCGCCCATCAAGTTCATCGAGCAGATTGAGCGCGGCAAGCATGGATTCAGGAGATGCATTATACGTGTCATCCAGCAACAACGCGCCGGTCTGGCTCCGCACTGCGGCAAGACGCAGTTGCGTGTGTCCCTGATTCAAGCCTTCAAGGATCTCCTGCCAGTTCATCCCTTCCGCAAGTCCAACTGCGGCAGCGCGCAAGGCAGTATGCACAGAGTGTCGCCCGATCAACGGGATCTTTACATGCAGGGTCTCGCCTGAATAATGAAGGCGGAAACGAATGCCTTCCAGACCAAGCCCCACAACCTGATCTGCCCAAAGGTGTGCTTCGGGAGATAAGCCGTAAAAGAAGAGGCGAGCCTTGGTCTTCTCCTCCATTTTGCGGACCCACGGATCATCGAAGTTCAGAATTGCAACTCCTTCAGGAGCGGGAGGCAACGCCTGAACCAGTTCTGATTTACCGCGTGCGATGGCTTCCTGTGACCCGGCGCGTTCCGCATGGACCGTGCCGACATTCGTCACAACCCCAACCTGGGGAAGAGCAATGTCACACAGGAACGCGATCTCACCGGGGACATAGAATCCCATTTCCATCACGGCACGTTGATGACCAGGGCTCAAGCGCATCATCGTGAGGGGCAATCCGATCTCGTTGTTCAAGTTGCCCGGACTTTTAAGCGTTCGATAGCGCGTGCTCAACACTTCGGCAACCATTTCCTTGGTGGTTGATTTACCAACACTGCCGGTGATGCCGATCACACGCAGATCCAATTTACGACGCCAGAAACGGGCGATCTGTTGCAAGGCTGTCGTGGTATTCTCAACACGCAGGCAGAGCGGGGTTGTGAGGTCCTGCCCGGTAAAAGAATCCGCTGAGGTAACGGTTCGCAGGTCGAAGGTCCGGAAAGAAGCGTCCACATCCCGCTGGATTAAAGCAAAAGATGCCCCCCGTTTAAACGCATCCCCGATAAAGTCATGGCCATCCGCACGTTCCCCGGGGATGGCGACAAACAGCGAACCAGGGATGACTTGACGCGAGTCGATGACCGCTTCGGTAATAACCGTTACGGCAAGCGGGCGAAAGTTCGTCAGGGCTTCGAAGGCATCAGCGATCGTGAGCATATTATTTCAGAGCAAGTTGATTGCGAACGATATCAGGAGGGATATTGAGCAGAATGACAGTTTGTTCAGCAACTTCAGAAAAGACAGGCGCGGCGGTTTCGGAACTCCAGATGGATGCGCTGGGCTTTTGCAGCCACACATATACCATGAACTGCGGGTCATCCGCGGGTCCCCACCCTATGAAGGATGCATTGGTATGGAAAGCGTCGTAACCGAAGTCAGTTGGGATCTGCGCAGTGCCTGTTTTGCCAGCCAGCCGATAACCGGGCAAAAGCGCCTGGGACGATTCCTTTTCCAACGAGATCGACAGCATTTCATTGAGTGTGTGGGCTGTTTCAGCGGAGATCGGCGAACCTGCATATTGCGATGGGACATTGTATTGATGACCATCGCGCAACATTGAATATAAAACATGCGGCGTGACCATGCGCCCGTCATTCGCAACCGATGAGACGGCCATCATCATTTGCAATGGTGTGACCGTGACGCCCTGACCAAACGCGTTTGTACCGAGGTCAACGTTGTACCAGTCTGAATCACCCGGGACTTTGAGCCTGCCCATTGCTTCCCCGGAGAGATCGATGCCTGTCGGATGACCAAGGCCAAAGCGTTCCATGTAACCGTAAAAATTCTGGGGTCCCATCTGTGTGGCGATCCACGCCAGGCAAACATTCAACGAATGTTGGAGGCATCCGATCATATCCTGCTGCCCCCACGGCTGGCGGTCCCAGTTCTGGATGGTGATACCGCCCACTTGAATGGAGCCGGTATCGATGTACGTGGTATCCGGGCGGACAGTGTGTGTATCGAGGGCTGCGGCCATCGTCAGCACCTTGACAACTGACCCGGCCTCATACGCCATACCAATGGCTCGGTTGTATTGACTGCCATTATCGTAGACTGAGAAATAATCGGTGTAATTGTTTAGATCCAGGCGCGGGGTGGTTGCCATGGCAAGGATCTCACCGTTACGCGGATCCATGACGATGATCGTGCCATTTTCCGCGCCGTAATTGACAAGCGCATCGTCGAGAATGTTCTCAACCTTGGCTTGCAGGTCGCGGTTGACTGTCAGGACCAGGGTTGTACCATTGGGGACCTTGGGGATCTCCATCGCTTTGTTGGGATCGCGCGGCACCCACACCTGCACAGGATTCCCTGCAAGCAGGTCGTTGTATTTTTCCTCGATACCGAAATAGCCGCGTCCATCGCGCGTGACAAAGCCGAGCAAATTCGAAGCCAGGGCATTCTCAGGATAACTGCGCTGGAAATGAGGCTTGAATCCCAACCCGCTTAGACCATTATCGTTGGCATCTTCCATCTGTTGCATAAGTTGCTGGAGGGAAGACACTGTTTCGGCGCCAACGTAATCCTGAATGACAACATATTCCCAGCTTTCGGGTGAATCAATGAGTTTGTTATGGACTTCGTCATAGGTGAGGCCAAGATACGTGCTCAGAATATGACCAAGCTTTTCCGGATCCTTCATCTCATTCAGGCTCACACCCAATTCATAGACAGTGCGATTGCCGGCGAGCAGATGTCCACTGCGATCATAGATCTCGCCGCGCTCAGGGTAGACCATGCTGAATTCCCCTGAATAGCGGTCACCCTGCGAGATGAAAACCTTAGCCTGTTCACTGTTTTGAATGCGGATCATCTGCACGATGACAGCCAGCCCAACAAAGACAAGACCGACAACGAGAATCAATGAACGGACAGCGTATGTCTGCCTCATTATTGCGGACCCCCGAATTTGACACGCTCATCCACCCATTCGAGCAGGGATTGTGTGTATTCAACTGGAAGAGTCTTTGCGGGAGAAACGACATCTTCTGCCGCAAGTAAAATCGCAGGCTCAGGAGGGGCAAAACCCGGGACAGCAACATAATCGAGTTCGCCGGGTTTTACCGGACGATAACCCAATTCAAATGCACGGCGTTCCATCTCAGTAGTGGATGTGAGGTCGGCGAGCCGGGTTTCGAGATCGGCGTTGGCACGTTGGATCGTTGTGATCTCAAAGCGCAATTCCTGGATCTCGCGTCCCGCCAGGGCAGCGCGCGCGGTCACATCGAGATAGAGCGCCGCGATCATCGCCATTCCGATGACGGCGAGAAGGAACGCGCCAACCCACTGACGTTGAACACGCCAGGGAGCTTGTTTATAAGCATGAATGATCTGAGTAGCCTGCATAACGACCTTTTTATTTGGGCGATGGTCGGTGTGCGGGACGTGTCCCGCATTACATTTTCTCTACAATGCGAAGTTTCGCACTGCGTGCCCTCGGATTCATTTTTATTTCTTCATCCGATGGCGTGATTGGCTTTCGGTTTACCTCTTTCAGCGTTGCCTTGCGTTCCTCTTCATAGATCCGTTCATACGGCGGATTGATCAGGTCCTTGCTTTGCTCGCGGAAGAAATCTTTGACAATCCGATCCTCCAGCGAGTGGAAGGAGATCACTGCGAGTCTTCCTCCAACGCCGAGGGCTATTACCGCCTGGGGAAGGACTTCCTCAATGGAAGCCAGCTCCTCATTCACTGCGATCCGAAGCGCCTGGAACGTTCTCGTGGCGGGGTGGACGCGGTCACCGCGGCGGGGAGAAACACTCTCGATAACGGCGACCAGTTCACGGGTCGTGTGAAGCGGTCTCCTGTTCACGATGGCTCGCGCGATCTTGCGTGAGTCCCGTTCTTCGCCGTATTGGTAGATCAGGTCAGCCAGTTCCCGTTCTGATAACTTGTTCACCAAATCGGCGGCGGTCTGCGGAGCGTGTGGACCGAAGCGCATGTCGAGCGGAGCATCCTGCATGAACGAAAAGCCGCGTTCAGGCGTATCGAATTGCATGGACGATGCGCCAAGGTCGAGCACGATGCCATCCACCTCATTCCAACCAAATTGTTTCAGTTGGGCAGATAGAGTCGTATAGGAGGCTTGCGCCAGATGGATGCGTTGTTCGTAAGGAGCCAAGGTCTTACGAGCAATCGCCAACGCCTGCGGGTCTACATCAAGACCCAGCAGTTGCCCATCTGGCGCACACGCCTCCAAGATTCCGCGGGCGTGTCCGCCCGCGCCGAGAGTCCCGTCCACATAACGCCCTCCGCGCCTGGGTTGCAACGCGTGTATAATCTCTTTGTAAAGTACAGGTTGGTGCGGCGAGTCCTTCATTATGTAGTAACGACTTTAGTCGTTGACGACTGAAGTCGTCACTACGAGCCGTTGTTCTTTGAAAGATCGAGTGTGGAGAAGCGTTGTTCGTTGGCTTCCACATCCTGCAGTTTGTCCATTTGCGCTTTCCATTCGGCAGGAGACCACACTTCAAAGTAATCGCCCTGGCCCGCGACTGTGAGTTCTCCGCTTTCAATGCCGAGGAACTGACGCAGGTTTTGCGGAACAAGAACGCGCCCCACCTTGTCCGCTTCAACAGGATAAGCATTCGAAAGAATCAGTCGGCGCAGGAGACGTGCTGTTGAGTCTGTCGGATTCATCCCATTGATGCGGTCATAAACCTGTTTGAAGTAAACATCGGTCATCACCATCAGACATTTGTCAAAGCCCTGTGTGATGACAGCGCCAGCTGCAAGCAACTCGCGATAACGCGCCGGTATCATCAGGCGACCTTTATCATCGAGGTTGTGTTGGAACTGACCCAAGAACATTTGTGCTATAATTCCTATTAATTGGTGAACGCCGGGGATACCGGCGCTCTTACCACTTTCTACCACTTTTTCCCATATTATACGACTTTTGAGGGAAAAATCAAGTAGGTGTAACCTCTTTCCCCACTCCCTCTAATGTCCTATACTTTTATGACCAATCCACTCCCATTCACTTTGCTCGAATCGACACGCTGGAAAGACTATGCCCTGCTCGATAGCGGCGATGGATTGAAACTCGAACGCTTTGGCAAGTATGTTTTCGTCCGCCTTGAATCACAGGCGATGTGGAAACGCTCACTGGATAACGAATGGAAGAATGCGCACGCTGTCTTCCAACCCACTGGTGAGGAAAGCGGCGGGCATTGGGACTTCAAAAAGAAAATGGATGAACAATGGGACATGCACTATCCACTCCCCTCTGCTCAACGCGAGTTAACATTTAAAGTCATGACCACGCCCGGGCGACATCTCGGCATGTTCCCCGAAGTTGCCGCGCATTGGGATTGGTTCAGTGGATTGATCACACAATCGAAAAGAGAGATCAACGTTCTGAATTTATTTGGATACACCGGTCTCGCCACTTTAGCCGCCGCGTCTGCTGGCGCCAAAGTGACTCACGTGGACGCTTCAAAAAAATCCGTAAGCTGGGCGCGTGATAACCAGGCTTTATCTCAGCTGGAAGATAAACCCATCCGCTGGATCGTGGACGACGCGTTAAAGTTCGTCCAACGTGAAGCGCGGCGCGGCGCGAAGTACGATGGTATCATCCTTGACCCGCCCAAATTCGGGCGCGGTCCCAAAGGCGAGGTATGGGAAGTGTACAAGTCCCTGCCCACATTACTCGAAGCCTGCCGCGAGTGTTTGAGCGATAAGCCCTTGTTCGTTGTCACAACGATCTATGCCGTACGAGCATCGGCGGTCCATGTAGCACAAGCCATGGAAGATATGATGAGTGGACTAGGTGGAAAGATCGATATGGGAGAACTGGTCACACGCGAGCAAAGCGCGGGCAGGTTATTATCGCAGGCGGTGTATGCAAGATGGGAAAGATAAGTTAGACCCTAAAGGTTTTGAAAACCTTTAGGGTCTTTTTGATTCCAACTCCCTCAACCACTCCAACGGCCTCTCCCATCGCTTGCGCGGATGAATCGTAAAGAATTGATCGGGTCTATCCCATTTCGGTCCGGGCGGACCGGATTCATCCTTCAATATACTCTTCACCCCCCATAATCCCTTATATTCCACCCATGTTTGTTCAGGAGACAAGACTACTTGTTTCCATGCACGCGATTTTGGTCGCGTCACCTTCCGGTCCGACATGACGCGCTTGAGGTAGCTCGTTGATTTGCCCACTGCTTCGTGTTTGTGGTCGCCATCAACCCCAATGCGGAATCCATCCCCCGTCGCGATCTCCATGGGCAGGCTCACAACGTAATGATCCTTCTCGTCGCGCAGGTTTGCAAAGGATTCCTCTGTCAGCGCGGTGGCAGGGTGAGTCGCCAACTCTCGTAACGCGATCTGGCGTTCCTTCTCGCTCGGGTTGAAGAGCATGAATAGAAAATGGAGCAGACCATCGGTCCAATAAAGGAAGCGCTGGAGAAGTCCCTCGTGATAAAGGCGCGGCGAACGGATTATTTCCGGTTTGCTGTAATTGGCATGTGACCCAAGCGCAGCATAGACGATTGGATGCGTCGCCTCATTTCCATCTTTATCCTTCACGCGGCGCACATCCTTCCATAATTCCATTGCGCCGGAACCATGCTGTGAGAATAACATCGCATACGGCTTATCTTTTTTCAGGTAGATTGCGACCATCTCCCAATCGCCTTCATGATGGTTGATCCCGTTCGCGCCCAGCCGCCAATCGTTGAAGGCATAAAAGAAATGATATTGCAGGATTTTCCAGTCATTGCCTTCGTCGTCCTGCTCGCGCAACACGCGCCCATAATAGACAGGCTGGCGTTCCTCTTCAGACATCTCTACATATTGAAAATAGGATTTGCGTGCAACCGTTTCCGTTGCGCTGGAAAGCATGTCCATCACCAAACCTGGAGCTTCCGAGACAACATGGTCAAAGATGAATTTCATCGTCCGCACCGATAGAAAGAACAACGCGAACAAATAGATCGGGAACAAGACAAAATATTCAACTTGAATACTCATATAGGGGTGAGGCTTTAAAAAGAACCAAAGTGGAGCGACTTCGAGTGCCAGGAAAAACAAAGTGACGATGGCAGCAGGGAAGAAACGCAAACGGATCGGCGAAGCATGAATGAAGATGATCAGCGCAGCGAGCAAAGCCAGAATAAATGCAGTTCCGACTCCCGTGAGGCCTGACACAAACCACCCTGCACCTATTGCCACGGCTGATAGAACTGCCCACCACACCCAAATATCGGAATCGATCAACGGGTCGTTGATGAAACGAAGATAATATTCCCCGCTTTGCAATTCACCAATTTTTCTGACGAGAGACTCATTCAAATGGAGGAACAATCCCGCGATGCCCTGCGGTCCACTTGGAAAGATCGAACATTTTTCGAGATATGGCTCAACCGCCATTGGGAAGAAACGTTCGCTTTTCGCAAAGCGCAGAACAGGTTCGTACTTCTCCAACAATTCACAATCATTCATCTTATAAATTATAAAACGAATGAGCGGACTTTCGTCCGCCCATCACTCATTGAAAATATTGTAGTGCAAGTCTCAACCGTTCTTCGGTGTCATCCGGTGCATCCTTTGCAATCGCCTGGATCGCGGCCTGCGCCTCCACAACGGAATAGCCCAGCGCGGTCAACGCGGCAAGGACTTCACTATCTGCATCGGACAGCGAGGCAACCTTTGAAAGTGCATCGGTTGGCCTGAGTTTATCCTTCAAGTGAAGCGCCATTTTTTGTGCGGTCTTCTTCCCCACGCCCGGGACACGGCTCAACAACTCTGCTTCATCGGCAAAGACCGCGCGTTGCACGGCATCCAATGTCATGGTTGATAACACCGAGAGCGCAACCTTCGGTCCCACGCCATCCACACCAAGGAGGATATTGAAGAGTTCGCGGTCTGACTGGGATTCAAAACCATAGAGCGTCAACGCATCCTCGCGGACAACCAGATGAGTGTAAAGCAAAATGATTTCGCCAGCTTTGAGCCGTCCACGCAACGGTGCAGGGACAAAGACGCGCAGTCCCACGCCGCCCACTTCCAAAATGAGGGCATTATCTTCGATTTGGGAGATTTCTCCACGGAGAGTAGCTATCATAAAACCATTTTTACCACAAAGGCTTGCATTGAGTGAAGTCGAAATGACACGAAGAGCACGAAGAATTTAAGGATGAGGAAAGTCATACGAGCGGGTTAATTCTGAGATATCAATATTGTCTCCTTCGATAATGATCACTGTCATTCCCGTTTCAGTCCCCGATTCGTGCCATTCACCCTTATCCCAATATACGGCTTGACCTGCTTTGATGGGCGTCCTCTCAGGCGACTCCCCTCTTACCCAACCATCTCCCTGCACAACCAGGAACAATTGCGGGATGGTTACCTGATGATAGCCGATCACTCCATTCGCATTGAGATATGCACAATTGAGGAAAGCCTCATCAAACAAATGAACGACTTTGGAAATGATAAAACCTGTGCTATTGTATTGATCAATACTTCTTCCAACTTCGGGATCAAATCGGAATATCTTCATTCTGCATCATAACGTTTTGTGTTTAAGTGAGTGATCGCGATTGCAAGTGCGTCGGCGGCATCATCAGGCTTGGGAATGGAATCAAGTTGCAACAAAGCGCGCACCATATCCTGTACCTGTTTTTTGTCGGCACTTCCATATCCAGCGACGGCTTGTTTCACTTCATTGGGAGTGTATTCGAATGGTTCGATCCCCACCTGTTGCATGCATAACATCACCACACCGCGCGCCTGTCCCACAGCGATGGCGGTGGTCACATTTCGGGAGAAGAATAATTTTTCAACGGCGGCGGTATCTGGTTTGTATTCGTTGAGCAAATCACTCAACTGGTTATAAAGTATCTCCAGCCGCGCGGGAGCGGACATATCCTTTGGGGTTGAGATGACGCCATATTTAACGGCGACCAGGCTTCCGTCCTGCGTGAGGCGCACGAGTCCGTAGCCTGTCGTTGCTGTGCCCGGGTCAATCCCTAATGCGAGAGTCATTAAATAAAAGTAGTAACGACTTAAGTCGTTACTACATAAACTAAGCGGCTTCGAGCGCAGCTAATACTTCGTCTGAAACTTTCAGATTCGAGTAGACGTTTTGCACATCATCAAGATCTTCAATGGAATCAAGAGCCCTGAGCACCTGCATCGTATGATCGGTGTCCAATTCGACTTCCTGCTTAGGGAGCATGCGCAGACCCGCCTCCTCAGGCTGAACCTTGGCTTTGTGCAAAGCATCTGCGATGATCTTGAATGATTCCACGGGAGCCGTGATCTCGATGGTGCCGTTATCTTCCACAACATCATTTGCGCTGGCTTCAATACCAAGCTCAAAAGCCTTATCGAAATTCATCGCGCTGGATGGGAAGGAAAAATAGGCAACGCGCTCAAACTGCCAGCCCACCGCACCGGGTTCAGCCATGTTTCCACCCGCTTTGCTGAACGCGTGACGAAGGTCAGACACGGTGCGATTGCGATTATCAGTGACAGTCTCAACCATCACTGCCACGCCATGCGGGGCATATCCTTCATAATTGATCTGCTCGAACACAACCCCATCTTTATCCTCGCCAGCGCCGCGGCGAATGGCACGTTCGATATTGTCCTTGGGCATGTTCTCGGCACGCGCCTTATCCACCGCGAGCCGCAGCCGGAAATTGGAATCGATATCACTACCGCCTTCACGGGCTGCCAACACAAGCTCACGGGCGAGGCGTGTAAATACCGCGCCGCGCTTGGCATCTGCCACACCCTTCTTGCGTTTAATGGTTGACCATTTTGAATGACCTGACATGTCGTTCTCCTTCAATAAAAGCACATTTGTGCGAAATTGCGTAGTGCCGCATCATTTACTTAACTTGAGGTTTGAATTTCAACTCATAAACCATGTAAAAAGTTAACTAAGTTATGAGGTAAGCGGCAAGAAATTAGCGAGCAAATTATACCATTTGTAATTATGTGCTCCATTTGGGGCTCGTGCTATACAAAAAAGCCCACGCCCATCGCCCTGGGTCCCGCGTGGACGACGATGGCAGGAGGCAATTGGTAGATTGGGATATCGGAAACAAATACTTTCGCTTTCAATTCCTGGGCGAGGGATTCCGCTTCCGTCTCAGCCGCAACCTGTAACACGCATAAATGAGCATCATCTCCGCCTTTGCATTGTTCCGTTACCACTTCCACGAGACGCGCCAGCGCGCGTTTCTTCGTTCTCTGCTGTTCAAAGGATTCCACCTGCCCATCCTTGACTTGCAAAATTGGTTTGATCTCAAGCAGCTCAGCCAGCAATTTCTTCGCCCCACCAATACGACCACCCCTCGCAAGATACTCCAACGTATCCACAAGGAAATAAATCCGTCCGCGCGGGATCATGTCATTCAGTTTCGCGACAATCTCATCGACAGATTCTCCAGCCTTTGCCATATCATCTGCGACCAGAACCATCGAACCGAGATTACAGGATACTGTCAGCGTATCCACCACGCGGACATCCAGCCCTGGGAATTCCTGCGCAGCGGTTTGCGCCGAACGGACTGTTCCGCTGGCTTTACTCGTTGGCGCGACAACAACCACGTTTTCACCTTTTTTCTTCGCTTCTTCAAAGAAGGGGAAATATAGCGACGGCTCAGGCGCGGCAGTTTTGGGCAAAGTTGCTGAGGCCTTCAGTTTTTGCAGAAATACAGTGGTATCAAAATCCTTGTCGTCGTGGTAGGACTCTTCGCCAAACATAACAACTTGCGGAATAACGGGAATCCCGCGTCTTTCGAGTAGTTCATGCGGCAATCCGCATGTGGTATCCGCGACAATGATCGTCATAATGCACTCCTAAAAATCGGTTTTATTAATTTTATGACAGTTCAAGTCACATTTACCATGTGTTTTTTATCCCCTCTTCATCTCCAGTTACAAATCCCGCTTATATGTTCTGTGCATTTTATAAAAATTGATCCCGAAATTTTCCATCTCACGTTGCATGTTCTCGTTCTCCACACCGATCTGCACCACCTCGGCATGTTTGTAGCGCGGATTTTCGCTTACGGACTTGAACATCTCACTGTAGAGGATCGCCGTGCCGCCTGAGCCGCGATATTCCGGGAGCAAGCCTGCGCCATTGATGTTGATCCAGTCCGTGTGGCGGAGCTCGAGGAGCAGGGTCAGCCAGCCAAATGGGAATAGTCGTCCATGTGTTTTTTGGAGCGCAGCAGAGACATCGGGGTATGCCAACAGGAATCCGACCGCCCTTTCATCTTTCATGACCAGCTTAACAAGCTTCGGGTCCGCCAGCCAGATGAGCTGGTTTGCCATCGTGTCCACTTCTTCATCTGTAAGCGGAGTTGTGCCTGTCGTACCTTCAAGTGACGAATTGTAGAGTTCCTTGAGATGGGACACGAGCGCGCGCAATTCTTTGCGCGTATTGCATCGCAGGATATGAAGTCCACGGCGCTGGGCGATTCTTTCCGCAAGTTGATGAACACGCGGCGGGAATTGGGTATCCGTCCCAAGATAGCCTGAAACCGATTCGCCGTCTTTGACAAATCCCTGCGCTTCGATCAGGTCAACGTAATAAGCAGGGTTATACGGCAAGCCAAACGCAGGGCGATGTTCAAAGCCTTTCACCAACAAACCAAAACCATCGAGTGGAGTGAATCCCTTTGGACCAACGATTTGATCCAGTCCACGCGAACGTGCCCAATCGAAGGCGGCATTGAATAACACAGTCGCAGCTTCTTTATTATTTTCACACTCAAATAAATAAAAGAAGGCGGTTTTTGTTTTGTTGAATTCGTTGTAACGACGATTATCGAGGACGGCGAGGCGGCCGATCGGACGCGTCCCGTCGTATGCGAGGAGGAATGAGGCCCGGGAATGTTGATGGAACGGAAACCGCTTCGGGCTGAGTCGGAGGCGTTCGTCCATTTGCAAAGGCGGCACCCATTGAGGAATATCCCTGTAAATGGAATGCGGCAGGTGGAGGAAATCATCCACTTGTTTTTTATTGTTCGGGTCGAGTTGGGTGATGTTCATGGAAAATCGTAAGGCGGGATGACATCCCACCACACGAGTATTTACATTGATTTTGCGCGTTCCGCCATTTGCGCCCGCAGATTATTTGTATCTTTATCGATTGTAAATAGCGCGCCGAGATAGAAAAAGAAACAGATTATCCACGCGACGATGCAGATGGTGAGAATCGAAAAGGTCTTATCGCCAGACGCAACAATGATCGCCCCAGTCAATGCCGGGGCTGTTACTGCGCCGCTGTTTTCAACGAAGTATTCAATTGCCTGCGCGGTGGAACGGACTTCGGGAACGGTCACGTCATACACTGTTGCAATGACATTGGCTGAGGAAAGTGGCATGAAGACCGCCGTGAGACACATGAGAATGAAGAATTGATCCGGTTTTTCGACCGGCGTGGTCATGGCCGCGAAAAGGAAGATCGCGCCAAGCAAAACACCCACACATGAAATAAGAATGCGCCCTTTCCTTGTGCGTTTGAAAAGGAGGTCACCTAAAAACCCTCCAATGAAATAACCCGCCGCCAGAATAAGAATGACAGGCGCCATCGTGCCGACAATCGCGTCCCTGTCATAACCGCGTTCCGTTGCAAGATAGCCGAAGAAGAAGAAGGTGATGACGTTCCACGGAAAAACACCTGCAAAGCCTTGCAGGAAGACGAAGCGCATGGTCTTCTTTTTGAAGATCTCTCTGGCTTCCGCCCATGAGAATTTGAAGGTTTGCATTTCGGGCATGTTCTCAAATTCGGGTTCGGCTTTGCCGCGCGGCATGTCCCTGACGCCAAAATAGATCAGGAACGCAACAACCAACCCAAGCGCACCAGTAATATAAAATACCGAACGCCACCCGCCGATCATCGGTGCGACCTGCTGTCCGAGTATCAAACCTGCCAGAAAACCAAGCGGTTGCGCGAGTTGCAAAATGCCATACACCTTGCCGCGCAGGGTGGGACCGAAATAATCGGCAACCAATGTGAAGATGCCTGGGTAGGATGAATCGTCAATGCCTGTGGAGGCGCGTGTGAACAAAAAACCGGTGTACGTGCGGACAATGGCATTCAGCCAGGTGGTGGCGCCCCAAATGAGCGATGCAAGTGCAAGCAATTTGGCGCGCGCATAATGATCGTACAAATATCCCCAAATCGGATAGAGAACAGTTGCAACAGCCAGCGCACCAGAGTTGACAAGCCCCCATTTGAAATCGTCCAAACCAAATGCTTCGCTGATGGGCACTTGCAGGGAACCAATCATCAATTTATCGGTCTGGTGTAAAAGCATAAAGAAAAAGAACACACCTACAACGAACCAGCGGTAACGCGAATGCTCTTTGGGCATGATGACCTCACTGGAGCGGAATGCCCAGTAGTGTATATCAGATAAATCGGTGTGTCAAACAACAGAAACAGCCTCCCAAATGGGAGGCTATTCAGCGTTGTGGGATGGGTTATCGATTGATCAACAGCAGGAGACCGGCGCCCAGAGCGCAGATCCCCATGATCACGCCCATGGCTGAGAAACCCAGTCCGAACAATGCCTGCAAGCCGACCAATATCAGGTAGATCGCCAGCAGGAGTATGCCAAGATTTCTGTTAAGTCGCATGTCATTTTCTCCTTTCCAACAATAAAACTGATTAATCTTCGGGTTCCGAGATGATTTCCTTTGCCAGTTTTTGCAGATCTTCCTTGTCGTTCACTTTTGCTGCGTCAAAATATTGCGCGAGCAGCTCGAGCGGACTCATACTGCTGACCACCTGCCCCTCGGGGATTCGAACGCGCGCTTCACTCTGCGGGCGCTTGACGAGATGAAACTCGAATGCCTCCCCGGCATATTTTCGCAATGCGGGTTCGTCGATCAGCGTATCCAACTCTCTTGGATATTCCACCGTCAATTTAACAATCGCATCGGACATGTCTTTAGGCAACGCGGACTTCAAAATCTCGGTTACGTTTTCACTGGACTTCAGGACTGCCCGCCGTTCAATGAACGGACGCGTCCCTTCGATTTTCCTCCATTCAACCTTCGTGCCTCCACGTGTCACTTCAGCGATGATAAAGAACTTGTCATCCTTTGCTTCGCCAAAATCCACACGTTCGATGGAACCAGGATAGATGACAGGCGGATATCCTCCCTCATTTACATCCTGCGGCTTGTGGATATGTCCCATCGCAACGTAATCGAGCCGCGCATCTTTTACAAGCGCAGTTGGCAGGACGAGGTCACTTCCCAACATGACCATTCGTTCCGCGCCGAACATCGCGCCTTCGACGGATGCATGAGCTGTGAGAATAAGTGGAAGACTTTTATCAGCTTCCTCGACCCAGTTTTCAATGAGACTTGAGATTCGAGATTCGATGCTCGAAAAGATTTCACCTGTATCCGTTCCACTCATTTCCATGTTGGCCATCAGAGCCGAACGCGAGACCCACGGCATGGCAATGATCTGAACAGGCACATCCCATAAATCGCTGGGGGTCAGAAATTCAGGCTTTTGCAACACACGCACATAAGGCACCTGCAATGTGTCGAACTCTTGAATGGCATGCGCGCGTCCCGCGGCAGGAGATAGATCGTGATTGCCCACCAAAAGTAAGGTTGGGATTTTTGCCAGGGATAAGCGAATGATTCTTTTCCCCCACTCACGCTGGAATGTTGGCGCAGGGGAACGGTCCTTATACGCGTCGCCCGCGAAGATGACCATGTCCACTTTTTCGGAGATCGCCGCATCCACAATCGTATCCAGCGACTTTAGGAAATCAAGGACGCGCAGAGGCAATCCCGTTTCGGGATCATGGCGTCCGTAGTTTGCCATATCAATGTGTGCGTCGGCGAAATGGAGGAGTTTCATAGTTCCTTAGTTTGATAGTTGGATAGTTTCTTAGTTGGGCAGTTAGGATTTTCGCAGGTAGCCGATCATGCCGTTGATGAGCCGTTTGGTTTCGGTTGAGAGGTTATAGGCCGAGGCAAGTTCATCCTGGTTGATGTATTTACGGTCAAGCGCCAGATAGAGTTCAGATTGTACTTCACTCGTGGAACGCCGAGACATTTTGAGGAAGCGGATGAATTCAGGATTTGTCCCTGAGTCAAAACCTTCAGCAATATTGTGCATAACCGAGCCAGCCGCATCCTGAATCTGACCACTTAGACGAAAATCCTTGGCGAATTTGGGATGTTCCGTCAGATCATAAATTAAATTCGCAAGGAGCCGACCCTTCTACCAGCTTTGCAAATCATCAAATCGTCCAATCTTTGCCATGGTAGCATCCTCCTCATTCTAATGGTTGAATAGTCATCAAATCAGGATTTACAACCATCCAACTATGCAACTACTGAACTATTGAGCTACGAAACTATGGTTGTAATCCTAAATCCTGCAAGGCTTGCGTGGCAGGAATCCACTTGGGGTGGACTTTCAACGCGGCGCGGTAATCTTTGACGGCCAGATCAGTCTTGCCAGCCATATAATATGCACGTCCGCGCCAGTAGAGGGATTCTTCCAACACAGGTTCTGCAATCGTATCGTTCAACGTTGTATCCGCAAGGCTGATCACGTCTGCAAAGCGGTTCGTATAATAGTAGGCTTTGAAAGGTCCCGTCTGATACCACATCATTCGGTAAGGACGGACCGAGTCATTGACATCCAGGTCGGCATAAAGGCTGAACGCGTAGTCATAGGCAACGGCAGCATCGGCGTATTCGAACAGGGCGACATGACTCGTCCCTGCATTGAACCACGCAAAGAAACGGTCAATGCCGGTGAGGGATTGAGCCTCGGTCTGGGCAACGCTCAGCGCGTGACGATTTGCCTGCACCTCATCTGCAAGCGGACCCAGGAGGGTCATCACTTCATTTTGTCTTTCAACGGGATGGACAACTACGAACACATAGTCGAACGCGCGCCAGCCCTCGATGAATTTTTCATATTCGATCTTGCGGTTCGGTCCCGGTGGCGCCCCCGCCGGTTGATAGGTATCCTGATAAATGATCTGGTTATTTACGTCATCATAACCTGTAACGAAAGCATAGTGTCCCATCCAGCCGTATTTGCCATTGAGGTCGAGTTCATAGATGCCTTTTTCGACGACAACAGGAAAACCTTCCGAGACGAGACGCTTAAGCATGTCAATATCGCCGCCGGTGCGGACAACAGAAGTCATGCCGGGCACATTGTCGGTGATGTAATCCTGAAGTTCGTAAGGCATCACATTCTTGTCTTTGTCGCTCGGCTTCACAGCTTTACCGATCACGTCACGATTGCCGTCCCAGCCCCAAAAGGTGAGAGCCATCGAGAAGTTGGCGGGACCACAATAGTTGAGCCGTCCATGCTGGTGCTCATATTTGACTCCGTCCAACATAACGGTGGCAGGCAGAGGCGTGGTGGTGACCGTCGGCTTGAGTGTGACGCCAGGCTGGAGAGTCGAAGTCGCAACAGGCGTTGACGGAGTCTGTAGTGCAGACATTGTCCCGCTTACAAGGGTTTCAATGACAGATTGTTGCGTGGGAAGAAAGACCGCTTCATCGGGCGGCTTGATGAAATATCTGATCTGTGTGCGCAGGGAGTCGAACCGCCATGCGAGACGGTCGTGAACGGGAGGGATGTAGTAGATGCCGATGAGCAGGAGAATGGTAACGGGGATTATCCAAATACGTTTAAAGCGATTATGCATGGCGAGGATTATACTGCCATGACGATTTTGGGGAATGGCATTTTCTCATAAAACTCTAATCGATTCACAATAACCTAATGCAGGGAATAACGACTTTTCTAACGAAAGTTATTCCTTCATAAAGGAGTCCCCTCGTGCGCAAAAGTTCAATATTTATTTCCGCAACTTTGACCACCTTTGCTTTGGCCATCCTCTATAGTGTCGTCTCGGCTTATCGCGCCAATATCAATGCACCGGAAGCTGCAACTCAACCCATCGCGACACTAGCACCCGAACCGACCGATACACCCACACAGACCGTTGTCACACCGGAGGAAGCCGCCCAGTTGGCTGTACAGGTGATCGGTCATGACGATCTGCTAAGCGCAGAAAGCGCAAATATCAACGGTGTGGATGCATACAAAATCACCTTTAAGAACAATGATATCGTTTATGTTGGACTGGATGGGCAGGTACTCTCCGTGCAGGTGGCACCGGTCGTTGTCAAGATTTCTTCTCCTGTCAAAAAGAACAAGAACAACCACAATGATGGTGGAGGCGGTGGTGGAGGTGAAAGCACCAATCATGAAGACCACGATGATAATTAAGAGGAAAAGATAATGTCACCTAAACCCAAAGCCCGCAACTGGACCGATGTACAAACGGTCATTGCAACGGTTGCCATTGTCACTACTCTTGGCATGTGGAATCTGTTTGCCACACCTGCCAAAACTGAAACTGTGCAAGTGGAGGAACCAACCGTTCCGCCAACAGAACTCCCTTTCGCTGCGGAACCTACACCGGTGCCGCAAATTAAAATCATGTTCACAGATGCCACGCCACAAACCGTTACCAATCAACAGCCGGAGAACAATAAAAAGAAGAAGAAAAATAATAACAACAATAATGGCGGCGGATCGGTCACCCAAACAAAGACCTCATAACATGTTACATCGTCTTGAATTCCATGCCATGGGTTGTGAGATGCTCGCCGCGGTGGATGGCAAAACCCGGCCTTCCATACTTTCAAGTGTCCCTGAATGGTTCGAAGAATGGGAGCAATCCCTCAGCCGCTTTCGCTATGACAGCGAGCTCACGCGGCTCAATCAAATACATGAACAACCTGTGCATGTAAGTGAAACGCTTTGGGAGATCCTCCAAACTGCACTTAAAGCTGAGCAGATGACGAATGGATTGGTCACACCCACCCTGCTGGATGCACTTATCGACGCAGGATATGACCGTTCATTTGACATATTGCCGTATCAGGCTTCGTCCACACCTGATTCCGTTTGGACAACATCCTCGCCAATGACAGCGCTCACCGTGAACGATTCAACCCGAACAATCACCCTGCCCCCCGGCATGGGACTGGATTTCGGCGGCGTGGCAAAAGGGTGGTCTGCACACCAGGCCATGAAACGATTGGAGGGTGCAGGCTCTGCACTCGTCGATGCGGCTGGCGATATTGCCATCAGCGGCCCGCGTGCAGACGGAACTCCATGGCAGATCGGTGTCGCGGATCCGTTCCAGCCCGATGAAGAAATCGAGACTTTATTTCTTAACGAGTGTGGAGTCGCAACATCCGGAAAAGATCGTCGCCGTTGGAGACGCAATGGTATCCTGCAACATCACATCATTGACCCGCTTACTGGTCAGCCTGCTGAAACAGATCTGCTGACCGTTACTGTGATCGCGCCCAATGTTATGGAGGCTGAAGCCGCTGCGAAAGCCGCATTCATCCTCGGCAGTCGAGCCGGGCTTGATTGGATTGAAGCACGCGCCGGTTATGCAGGTTTATTCATTCTCGACAACGGTCAAATGTTATATAGCCGAAGGATGGAAGAATATCTGCAAGGGAATATGACGCCTTCCATTGTCATGCAAACGGAGAAATAAAACATGCCCCCTACTCCCCCTGTGGAAAACGAATTTAACGAATCATCAGTCAATATCCAGTTTTTTCTTTTGATCCTGCTCGCCATGACCGTGGGTCTGACCATTGCCATTCTCCTGCTTCCAGCCTGGTTACCCAATATGGCGACATCGCTAACAGGTAACAGCCCAAAAGCCTATTGGTATCTTTCACGTGCATCTGCATTTGTATCACTGAGTGTCTTGTGGATCTCAATGGCTTTGGGGCTTGGCATCACGAATAAAGTGGCGCGTCTTTGGCCCGGTGCGCCTGCCGCGTTCGCCATTCATGAATATGTAAGTTTATTGGGGCTGGCTTTTGCATTTTTCCATGCATTGGTCCTGCTCGGCGATCATTACATCAATTTCACTGTCGCGCAGATCTTCATGCCCTTTTCAACTGTGGATTACCGTCCGATCTGGGTTGGCATTGGGCAAATTGGAATCTACGTATGGATCCTTGTAGCCTTGAGTTTTTATATACGCCAGGCTATCGGGCAAAAAACATGGCGTGTTATTCACTATCTCAGTTTCACCATGTATTTGATGGGGCTTGTCCATGGTCTGTTCAGTGGAACCGATAGCGGTGCAGACTGGGCACAATGGTATTACTGGGTCTCAGGCGGAAGTTTGCTGTTCCTTTTCATCCACCGTATTGTCAATACGATCACTGAGAAATTGACGCCGCGTCCCAAGCCCGTTGCACAACTCCCTCATCCTACGCAAGTTCAAGGTTAACGTTGGAATCAAACGGCCAACTTTGCGGGGCACTCAGCGACATTTTAATAACTCTTTTTCCCATACAACCCAGCGTGACAAATCAACTGACCATCGTTAATTACCAGAACTGGGCAACTGTCCAAGGGCAATTGCCCAGTTTTTATATGTTATAAAGTTTGCAACACGATCTTTTATTCTTTCACTTCATCTTCCATGACATCACCGCCACTCGGAGTGGGTGTGGTGGCCCAACTTGCTCTTCGAATTGATGCGGTCCCCGTGCGCAGGTTTTCCTTTCGAGCCGCCATGGGAGCTGGTGGTGGACAGGAGAGATGGAGTTAACACCGATGAAGGGGGGTATGGAAACGGGAATTACCCAAACACGGTTGGAGTGAGTTTGCAGAGGGAGGAATATACTGCCATGACGATTTTAGAAAATGGCTTTTTCTCATAAAATTCTAATCGAATCCCAATAACCTAATACGGGTAAAAACGACCTTTCTTGCGATAGCAAATCCTAAAGGAAGGAGTGTTTTGTGCACATCGGAACAATCACCAAAACGAAGACTTCATAAATATTACATCGCCTGGAATTTCATGCCATGGGTCGTGAGATGCTGGCCGCCATCGAAAGCGAGCATGAACCGCCCAAAGCTCCTAAATTTATTTTTCTTATTAGGAATTAATGGTCCCTAACAACTTCGTAATTGTGCTTTAGTAAAACGACACGAATATTTATCAACCTTTTTATGGATTGAAAAATCAGGGCGGAAAATTCGAAACCGTGCGACCGTTATTTACTTCTCATTTCCTCTGCTGTGACCATACTTGTGTCAATAATGATTTGGACGCAATTCTCATATTTTTTATGATTCATTGAATCATTCGAGTGTCTCTCACATTCGCAAATCGTGATTCATACCTTCAGTAAAGGAGATGAAAAATGCCTGAAAAACAGAAGACACGCAATTTGAAAGACCCCCAAACGATCATGGCTGCTGTTGCAATGTCGCTGTTGTTGATGATGTGGAATATGTTCGCGACTCATGACCGGCGAAGAGTTGGGGATATACCCTCAATTTTATCCACGCCAACGGTCACAACCAGCAAGGTGCCTGAGAATGTTTGTCCCACATCGACCCCAATAAAGAATCTCGGAAAAAAGTGTGTATCTGTGACTGTCACAAGGTCATCCTAACCTAGCATGCAGAATCTCAGGATGCATAATTGTCCGGCCCAAACACGCCGCCTGGTCATGAACAGGTCCTGACTGATCTTTAACTTTAGAAAAACACAACAGGAGAAAATAAAATGTCAGAAAATCATTCTGAAAATACGAAAGTAAGCGAAGCATCCATCGGCTTGCAGCCATATCTGTTACGGTTTGTAGCAGTGTTCGTAGTACTACTGGTCGTTGTGCCCCTGCTGCCGGTGGTGATATCAAATTTATCATACTCATTCAGTGGACAGGCCCCCAAAATCTACTGGTACCTCTCACGCTCAGCAGGGTTTGTAGCGCTCAGTATTCTTTGGGTCTCGATGGCCCTGGGATTGGGTATCACCAATAAAATAGTCCGTCTGTGGCCCGGAGTGCCCACTGCCTTTGCATTGCACGAATATGTAAGCCTGTTGGGTCTGGGATTTGCGATATATCATGCGCTGATCTTAATGGGTGACCACTTTGTTGACTTCTCCCTGCCGCGACTCTTAACCCCTTTTTCCATTGATTATGAGCCGCTTTGGGTTGGTCTGGGGCAGGTCGGGTTTTACGTCTGGTTGATCGCAGCATTGAGCTTTTACGTCCGCCGATTCATTGGTCAAAAAACCTGGCGATTAATTCACTATGTAAATTTTGCCACGTATATGATGGGCCTGTTCCACGGCTTATTTAGCGGAACCGATAGCACTGCCGACTGGGCACAATTGTATTACTGGGCCTCAGGTGGAAGTCTGCTTGTTCTGCTGGCATATCGTGTATACGACTCAGCTTTGAAGAATAAATTTTCGCTTCCAAAGTTCGTGCGGCAGCCCGTCCAAAACTCACCACAGGTTCCGATAACATCGACACACGCACCCATCCTTTCAAAAGTAAAAAATATGCCGGAAGCGCTGCTTCGTGAACAGGCCCGCTCACCCATATCTGCCACAGACAAACCAAACATACCTGCCACGATACCAAATCCTGTTCAAATAATTAATGAAAATTCTGCGCCGCTGTCAATGGAAGAAAAGACCCGCCCCCAAACTTCAGAAAAACCGGCGATTGAGAATCAGCCTACTCTGCCTTCAAATGCCCCCGCGGCAGCCGCTACCGCTCCTGCTCCCGAAGTAAAGGCAACGTCGCCCGCCCCAGTGGTGAAACTTGCAAAAACATCAAATGAAAACAAAGTTAAGGTACGTATCTTTAAAGAACCAACGACAAGGCCGATCCTGGAGCTGCAAAAAGAGTTTGAGGCAAGGCAAATTGAGATAGGTACCTTGTTCATAAGATTGAAAGAAAACTTCCATGCAATACCAGTGGAGCCAACCAGGCCAAATCGACGATCAAGACAAATCGTATTTTCGGAAGACTAAAAAATCAAACTTTGCTGACGGGAATCTCAAATTGAATAAACTGCCGGGAACTAATAAGGCTCCCGGCAGTTTACTGTTTACTCTTTCACTTCACCATCAATGACATCGCCGTCGCCCGGAGGCGGTGTGGATGGTCCACCCGGCGCTTCTGGTTGAGGCTGTCCTTGTGCGTAGAGTTGCTGACTCAAGGCATGGAATGCCTGTTGCACTTCTTCGCTTGATTTCCTGATACGATTGATATCGTCGCTTTGTGCAGCAGATTTGAGGTCACTGATCTTGCTTTCGATGGCGCCGCGTTCTGCAGAGGGGACTTTGTCGCCAAGATCGCGCAACGCTTTTTCAGTCTGATAAACAAGGCTGTCTGCCGTGTTCTTCACATCGATCAACTCGCGACGCTTCTTGTCCTCTGCTTCGTGAGAGCGCGCCTCCTGCACCATACGGTCAATATCGTTCTTGTTCAGGTTCGTGGAAGCAGTGATTGTGACCTTCTGCTCCTTGCCTGTAGCTTTATCCTTTGCAGTGACATGCAGGATGCCGTTCGCATCGATATCGAACGTCACCTCCACTTGCGGGATGCCGCGCGGCGCAGGCGGGATGCCATCGAGTCGGAATCGTCCAAGCGACATATTGTCGCCTGCCATCTGACGTTCACCTTGCAGGATATGAATATCAACAGCGGTCTGGTTGTCCGCGGCAGTT
>Ga0210377_10000470_pt1 | contig 38890 bp, 31 predicted proteins | sample PLM4_65_b1redo_FD_155480 | JGI IMG/M metagenome (GOLD analysis project Ga0210377, IMG submission 155480) | Groundwater sediment microbial communities from an aquifer in East River, Colorado, USA - PLM4_65_b1 redo | ecosystem: Environmental > Terrestrial > Soil > Riparian zone | place: USA: East... | reverse complement strand
ACAACCCTCTCTTGGCTTATGTTAGACTTCATCTCGACCTTCCTCGGTATGGTTTGTGCGCTACACAAAAGCATATCCGATGAAGGTCTTTTTTACCTCCCCAACTTATGACTTTAAGAAAGCCCTGATTTTGACATTCTTCCTCTTGACTCTCGCTCCTCTAAACCGTAGAATCAGAACACAATTCAACGGATAACAGGGAAGAGACCCCGCATACTCGCGAGGCGCCGAAGGTGCAAATCTGGAACAGGCGAACCCAGATGAAACTCTCAGGCAAAAGGACCCTGCCCCGAAACAACTCTGGAAAGTTCCATTCGGAACACCGACGGTGTAAATCCCCTTACAGGGATAATCTCTCAGGTCCACTTACAGAGGCGCACGAACTATTTCGTGCGCCTTTTTGATTCGCCGATTCTGTAACGCGACTTTCAAGTCGCAACCACAATGGCGGCATAAATGTCGCGATACACTTTCCCAAGGAGACTCCAACAATGAACGCTCCCGCTAATTTGAAATATACAAAGTCTGATGAATGGTTCGACCCTGCCACTGGCGCCATGGGCATCACCGATTACGCCCAGTCGCAACTCTCTGATATTGTTTTCGTTGAACTGCTCGTGGACGAAGGCGACACAGTCGAAGCCGGCAAACCGATCGCTTCGGTTGAATCGGTGAAAGCCTCGGCTGAGATCTATGCCTCCGCCAGCGGCAAAGTCAGCGCTGTCAACAAGGGACTTTCCGACAAACCCGAAACTCTCAACTCTGACCCATTCGGCGAAGCCTGGATGATCAAGGTCGAAGGCGGTTCCACCGGTGATGTGATGGACTCCGCTGCCTACGAGAAGTATTGCGAAGAAAGAGCGCATTAATCTTGTAGGGGCGGGGTCTCCCCGCCCTTGCATCTATTATCCAATGCGGGGCGAGAGGACCTCGCCCCTACAAATAGAGGTAAAATGACCTACATCCCCATTAGTCCCAAAGAACGGGATGCGATGCTTTCCACGATCGGCGTCAAATCACTCGATGATCTATTCGATGCCATTCCTGCCAAACATCGTTTTCCCAAACTTGACCTACCCAAAGCGCTGACCGAAATGGAAGCAATGCAAGAGCTCAGCGACATCGCACAAGCCAACGAAAACGTACGTGGTGACTTGATCTCCTTCCTCGGCGCAGGCATGTACAACCACTACATCCCCGCCGCCGTTGACCATATGCTGCGGCGCGGCGAGTTCTATACCGCCTACACCCCCTACCAGCCTGAGATCTCACAAGGCACATTGCAAGCCATCTTCGAATATCAATCGTTGATGTCGGCACTGACTGGCATGGATGTCTCCAATGCATCGCACTACGATGGCGCCACTGCCACCGCCGAAGCCGTTAATCTTGCGTACGCTCAATATCGCGGCAAACGCAAAAAAGTTGTCGTCTCCCCCACTTTGCATCCACAATATCGCGCAGTCATTCGCACATATACACAAGGCATGGAATTGGAAGTCGCGGGTGATGATGCAAACACCAATCTTGAGTCAAACCCGAACGAGTTAATCAATCTCGTCGATGACAACACCTCCATCGTCATCGTGCAATATCCCGATTTCTTCGGGCGTGTCTACGATTACACCAAACTGATCGAAGCCGTGCATGCGAAAGGCGCGCTGGTTTGCGTCGTTGCGAATCCCACTGCGCTCGCCATGTACAAGACTCCCGGTGCCATGGGCGCCGATATCGTCGTGGGCGACGGGCAACCGTTGGGCATCCCGATGTGGTACGGCGGACCAAGCGTCGGCTTTTTCACGACGCGAAAAAACATGGTCCACAAGATGGCGGGGCGTCTCGTCGGCGAAACCGTTGATAATCGCGGGCAGCGTTCCTACGTCCTCACCCTCACGGCGCGCGAACAACACATCAAACGCGAACGCGCCACATCCAACATCTGCACCAACCAAGGGTTGATCGCACTCGGAACGGCCGTCTATCTTTCCCTGCTCGGCAAGACCGGTCTGCGACAGGTCGCCGAACTTTGTTATCAAAAAGCACATTACGCCGCAAAAGAACTCAGCAAGATCGAAGGCATGGGGCTGTGTTTCACCGAGCCGTTCTTCCATGAGTTCGCATTGTGTGTCAATCGCCCCGTTGAAGAAGTGAACGCGCATTTGCTCGAGCACGGAATTCTGGGCGGCTACGATCTGGGTCAGGATTATCCCGCGCTCAAGAATCACATGTTGATCGCCGTGACCGAGATGAACAGCAAGGAAGATATCGATGCACTTGTAGAAGTGTTGTCGGAGGTGAGCCATGATTGAAGCTCCTGAAAAAGTAACGACGGCGAAGATCGTTGAACCAACCATCTTCGACTTATCCTCAACAGGACGCCTCGGCGTGACGATGCCCGCTTCAGATGTCCCCGAAACTGCTCTGCCTCCTCAAGATTTACTCCGCTCAGAGCTGCCTCTGCCCGAACTCGCCGAAGTGGACGTGGTGCGCCACTACATGCATCTCTCCAAATTCAACTACAGCGTGGACAGCGGCTTCTACCCGTTGGGTTCGTGCACGATGAAGTACAACCCGAAGATCAACGAAGATACCTGCCGTTTGCCGGGCTTCTTATTCACGCATCCGTTACAACCGATCGAAACCGTGCAAGGCAATCTCGCGTTGATGTATCGCTTGCAGGAATGGTTGAAAGAGATCGCTGGCTTCGCCGGTGTGACGTTACAACCCGCTGCTGGTGCACACGGTGAATTCACTGGCGTCTTGATGATGCGCGCGTATCACAAATCACGCGGCGACTCAAAACGTACGAAGATGCTCATCCCCGATGCCGCACACGGGACCAATCCCGCGTCGGTTGGCATGATGGGATTAAGTGTTGTCACCATCCCATCTGATGACCGTGGCAACGTGGATCTCAAAGCCCTCGAAGCCGCCTGTGACGATACCGTCGTCGGCATGATGCTCACCAACCCGAACACACTGGGTATGTTCGATGAACATATTGAAAAGGTGATCGAATTGGTACACGGTTGTGGCGGCTTGATGTACGGCGACGGCGCGAACTTGAACGCCTTGCTTGGCATTGTCCGCCCGGGTGACCTGGGCTTCGACGTGATGCACTTCAACCTGCACAAAACGTTTGCCGTGCCCCACGGCGGCGGCGGGCCTGGAGTGGGACCTGTTGGTGTTGCCGCACATCTCGTGGACTTTTTACCCGATCCATTGGTTGGCATCCTTGAAGAAGGTGACGACGATATGCCGCCCTTGTTCGGTTATGTCAAACCTGCCAAGACCATCGGACGCATGAAAGCCTTCAATGGACATTTCGGCGGCGGCTTCGTGCGCTCCTTCACCTACATCGCCATGCACGGACCGGATGGGCTCAAAGACATCGCTCAATACGCGGTCTTGAACGCGAACTATTTACAAGCCCGCCTGCGCAGTACCTATACGATTCCCTACGATCGCATCTGCATGCACGAGTTCGTCGCAGAAGGACGCTTCGAAGGCAGTGATGTCCGCGCCCTCGATATCGCCAAACGGCTAATGGACTACAACTTCCACCCACCCACAAACTACTTCCCGCTGATCGTGCATGAAGCATTGATGATCGAGCCGACCGAGACCGAGAACAAAGATACCCTCGATGCCTTCGCCGACGCCCTCATCAAGATCGCGGAAGAAGCCAAGACTCAACCCGAACTGCTCCACAACGCCCCCATTACCACCCAATTCGGCAGAATGGACGAGGTCAAAGCGGCGAGAGAGTTGGTCCTTTGTTGCTGGTTGCCTGAGAACTACGACGAGAACGCGTAAGGTAAATCACATCATTCAAAAAGCCTCGGAGAGAAGAATCTCTCCGAGGCTTTTTGTTCCCATGATTAGCCATGCTATACTTGCAGAGAAAATTTGATTATCTAGAAATCTAATCTATGGATACAAAAACTATCATTGACATACTTACCCGAATAACAAATCAACAGTCAGAGCATTATTTAGCAGCAAAAGCGAAAATGCAAGACAAATCTGTTGAACTTGGTGAATTAATATTCAGAGAAGCACTTTCTGAACCACTCAAGAATTTACTTGATCAACAGGATGGATTCAAAGATGGTTCGGGTTATATGATTTGGCAGGGAGATAATATTGGAACAGGTTTCCACACATCTGAGATAGCGAAGGCATTAGTGCGTCGAGTCGAATCTGGACAAAGCCCTGAGCAAGCAGTTCAATGGCTTGAACATGTGCTTGCGACTCAAGAAGCTGATGGTTTCCTTGTGATGACACTATGGGGAATTGAAGTGCCAAACTCAATTCAATTTTCAAGTGATATATCCTTGGTTTCTTTCACCGATAGCCCACCATCATGGGCAAAGAACTGGATTATACAAGCTACAAACAAGTGGGATGACAATCCGCTTGTGCCAATGCTATCTAGAATAACCCCACCTACTGTCCTTGTAAAGAAAGTCCGTATTTCACCCTTATTAACGCCAGCCAATACTAAAAAAACACATCGCAAGCCGACCAAACCTTCACCGTCTGAACAGCTTGAATCTGTACGACTTGCTCTAACCTGTATGGGTCCCTGTGCTCCAACTCAAGCAGCTATGTGGTTCCACTTTGAAGATACAGATATTCAAGCAGCAGTTTTTCACAGCGCTGTTACGACTCACCCGTTAGAGATAATACCTCAATTTCATGAACCTTCGATTCGAATTATTGACCCTGAGACGGCAAGTATTATCAACTCTCTCTTAGAATTGCCCGATAACGTTAAAAAACGAGTTAATATTGCCTTAGATCGACTCAATAGATCGATTAGGCGTCACAATATTGGCGACAAATCCCTTGACCTCGCAATAGCGATAGAAACACTCTTGGCAGAAAACAGCGGCGAAAACACATATAAAGTTGGGTTGCGGGCTGGTTTATTAGATCAAGGGACTCAAGATTCCCGAATGCACACACGAGCGACCATAAGTGCGCTTTATAGCATTAGAAGCGCAGTAGTTCATAATGGCGAAGCGCCTAAAGATGTTTCGGTTAAGGGTTCTGGTTCAAAGCCATCTAGCGAAGTAGTTACCGAAGCTATAACTATCACAGCTAACATCATAAAAACTATCGCAAGACATGGTTCAATACCAGATTGGTATCGACTCGAATTAGGCTCATCATAAACACTTTTGATTATCCCAACATAAATCCATGAGTATCGTGTCCACAATCACCTCTCACCTATTTACCATCCTCACAGGCACTTGGGCAGGCCAAGGGCACGGGCAATTTCCCACCGTTACTTCATTTGATTACCGCGAAACGCTCACCTTCACGCGCCGCGATGAGAAAACATTGGCATACGAACAGCGCACTCAAAAGCGTTACGACGGTCAGACCGAATGGCTTGAATCTCATTGGGAGAATGGTTTTATCCGCATTCTTGAAAACGAGGAGTTGGAGTTGACCAGCGCCCAGATCGGTCGCACCGAAGTGCTGATAGGTTCCATCGAATCAACGGATGCCCTGTTCCGAATCCATTTTGTGAGCAAAACGATCACCAATGACCCGCGCATGGTGTCGTCCGCGCGGAGGTTTGAACTGGAAGGCGACAGTCTCCGCTACGAAATAGAAATGCACACGACAGCGGTAGAGCAGTCCATGTTACATTTGAAGATTGCCTTACAACGGGTTAAGTAATTGAGGCTTCGAAAGTCCGTGCTTAAAGGGGATTCCCGTATTATCGATATAAGATTATGATGAAAAGCAAAAGAGGTCATGATGAAAAGATATGGTGATAATCTACCTTCCAAATGCGAAGATGAAATCGTGAACGAACACGGCGGAGCGGTTCAAGTCATCCGCGGAGGCTGCGGTGTCAGGTATGAAATGTTGGCATATCTCCAGCCCGCAGATACTCCCAAGAAACACAAACCTTTGAATATTTTCTCCTTTCTCAAATTAGGGCAAAAGAAGACCAGCGAAAACAGCGGCTAGATCCCTGAATAGAATACCAGAAATCTTGGGCGACATTTTGATGTCGCCCAAGATTTTTACCAATTGTCAGTTGAGCCATCCAAGTTCTGCTAAAACTCGGATGGCCTGTAATTTCTCTATGGCTCTATAACCCATAACTCCGCATTCGTAATCTTGCAACGTGTGCCGAAGTCTGTTTCCGCACCTGTTAATACCATGGGTGATATTTCTCCCGTTACCATTAACCAGTTGCTTCTCAACCTGTGTTCCATAAATAGATTCCCATTGACGTATGTGTAGACGGCGGCATCATTTACAACCAAAGTAAATTCCGCATGATACGGATTGGAACCCATTTCTGGTTTCTCCAATTTACTGACTACAGGTGCTTTATAGACATAATTTGCCGTATGATATGCAAGGATAACGCCATTGAGTCCGTCCAGCGCAACGAGGTAATAATCCTCACCGAAATAATTTTTTTCAGCTGGGGCTTCCCGTCTGAATTGGTAGCCACAACCAGAATTATTCTTCTGATTGGCAACCTCCCAGTCAAAATCTGCGCGAATAATAAAATTCTTTGCACTCTTGCCTGTTGGACTCCAACTATACCCATATCTCATTGCCAACTCGTCTGAATAATCATCCAGCTTGCTATAAGTCCCCTCAAGGGTCGAAATTTGACCAGCTTCATATATCTTCTGAACCATGGCAATGAAATCATCGTATTGCTGTGTCGCAACAAGATTCGGCGTTGCGGTTGGCTTGGGAGTCTTTGTAGGGGTTAGGGTGATGGTAGGGGTAAACGTAGGCAATTCCGTATTCGTGGCAGTCGCAGAAGGTAAGGCTGTGGCGGTTGCCGCCGGGGCAATTGCGCCACACGCGGTAATGATCACGGTCAACATCATACAAACAATCAAAACTGATTTGGATATTTTGGCTTTCATTTTTTTCTCCTTTGGAAATTGAAAGAATTATTCTTAGTATTTCATCATCGTACTGCCAATCCAAGATAATTAACTGCCAATAACCGCCAAGTTCCCTGTTACGATTCAGGCATCTCCTGGCACTACCTCCTGTGTACACAACACGCAGGAGCTGTATGGCGACCCTTATGAATATCAAAACCCAATACCCATCCATGGATGATGCGCGCCTTGCGAAGCAAGCCCGCACTGAGCCTGAGGCTTTCGCCGAGCTATATCATCGTCACCTCACGAGCGTCTTTCGCTATCACCTCGCGCACACCGGCAACACCAAAGATGCCGAAGACCTCACCTCCCAAACTTTCATGGCGGCGCTCGAAGGCATCGACTCGTATCGTGCGACGGGTCCCTATATCGCGTGGTTGATGGGCATCGCTTCACGCAAACGACTCCGCTATTTTCGCGGGAACAGGCCTGAGGTCCCATTGGACGCGGCGCTTCAAATCCCGACCCCGAGCCTGCCCACCGACAAGGCAGCTTTTCAGCGCCTGCAACTGGATCAAATCCTGGGTGCGCTCAAGCATCTCAGCCAGGATCGTGCCGAAGCGTTGATCCTATGTTTTTTCAGTGAACTCAGTTTTGCAGAGGCGGGACTCGTGCTCGGCAAAAGCGAAGCGGCAGTTAAGATGCTTATCTCACGCGGCTTGCAAGACCTACGCACGCGCACATCTCTGGCATTGGAAGTGGACTATGAATAAAGACATTCTGAATCAACTTACGGCTGATGAACAGAACGCGGCTTCAAAAATTTTTGAAGCCGCGGAAACAATGAAGGTTGCCCCAACGTTTCGCTGGGACCTGGAGACTCAATTAATGGAAAAATATAAAACAAAACGACAGCCCGCACGCGGCTGGTCTGCAAAATTCGGGATGAATGTGGGCTGGGCTTTTCTGGCTGTAGGCGTGGTGTTCCTGTTGAGTTGGATGATCCGCTCACTGGTACCCAATCTATCTGCGGCTTCGGGAGAAACACCGACCCCGGTACTTTCATTTGAAACCAACGTGAGAGCTGGAAATATTTGTAGCGGTCCATTAGCGGTGGCGCACAATTATTCGGCAGCCCTGACAAATCAGAATAAAACCGGATTCGTAACGTTGGATGAACAGGAAACCATCGGCGAGTTGCGTTCCATAGCCTGGTCGCCAGATGGCAAACAATTGGCAATCGTTGGCAATACGACCGGCACAGGCAATATCTATCTCACAGACTCTACAGGCAATCTACTTCAGCCGGTGGTTTCCAATTCAGAATTAGGTTACCTGATGACTGTAGCGTGGTCACGAGATGGGAAACGACTCCTGACATGGTCGAGTCAAAATAATATCGTATCGTTGATCAATACAGACGGAAAAGGTTTGATCGAAAGGGAATTTAACCTACAGTTGTTTGCCTCGCCACAATTCGCACCCGATAGCAACAGTATGTATTTTTATGGAGCCATCCCAGAATACACAGTAGGTTTATTCGAATTCAAATTCGATGATCGGGAGATGATCCTTGTCAGCCCACTCGTGGAGGACGACACCGCCTTTGCATGGTCGCTGGATGGTTCACTTCTCGCGTATATCGAAATGGATCGAAGTGCGGGAGAGGCTCGTTTGATCAAGATAGGTGACAATCCGTCTGTGTTTGTGCTCGCCACATTGCCCATCCCGAAAGGTTCGGGTTCATCCATTCCCGATGTTGCAAACTTGAGTTGGTCATCGGATGGAAAATTCCTTGTCTTTGAATTTGGGAGAAGCGCCTCAGACCGTGCAGTATATCTCGCATACGCAGATGGTACTGGGCTGGTCAAATTAGCCGACTCAGCCTATGCTCCCGCCATTTCAAGAGATGGAAATTGTTTGGCGTATATAAGCAACAAACAAGTATTTCTGCTAGATCTGACTTCAACTAATGCAACGCCACTGTTCCTGGCAAATTTGCCCGCTGGACGTTCCATCGCCGATTACCGGTTGGACAAACTGCAATGGGGTACAGAGATCATCCCATAATGTAGAACCATCTTGATCGTTCGTCGTATGTTAGGCTTCCGAAACCTGCCAGCCTTTGGCGCTTCGGAAGTTTTTTGCTGTAAAATGAATTTGATGCAGGAAACTTACGGGAATAAAAGAATTAGATCAGTTTTGATATTTACAGTCAAGACAATTTTGATTTTGGCTGTTCTCATTACAACTGTAGGCTTTGTCGAAGTCAACAACGCCTTGCATCCGCCGCGCATCATCCCACCGGGAAATACACTCAGAAAATTCAATATCCCTTATCAAAGCCTTGATCTGATCACTGAAGATGGCGTCCGCCTTTCGGCGTGGTACACACCTCCGCGCAAAGGTGTGGTCATCCTGCTCGCACATGGATATGGCGACAACCGCCCGGAATGGATCCATGCGCTGTTGGCGAAAAAAGGCTATGGCATCATATCCTGGGATGCCCGTGCACATGGCGAAAGTGATGGCGAGATCTCAACCATTGGATATCTCGAAGTGCTGGATGTCAAAGCCGCGTTGGACTATGTGCTGCCTCAGCCTGGCGTGGAACACGTCGGTGCGTGGGGTGGATCGATGGGCGGGGCAACGTTAATTCGCGCAGCAGCAACTTTCCCTGAGATCGAAGCGTTGTTCATCGATAGTTCATTCGCGTCGCTGGATGATGAGTTCGATTTTCTTGTCCCCTATCCCATCGTCAATCCGCTGGCAAAATATATTGCGCAAATTGAAACCGGTGTGAATATCAACGAGATCAATCCGTTGAAAGATATCGCATTGATCAGTCCGCGACCAGTGTACATTGTGCATGGCACTGGGGACACGGTCGCACCGCCTGATGCAGGGCAGAAGTTATACGATGCGGCTGGCGAACCGCGCTTTTTATGGGAGGCGGAAAACGTTCGGCACTTAATGATCTATCTGGATAACCCGGGTCGTTACCAGAGACGGTTGATCGACTTCTTCGATGAATGGTTGCTGGGGAAATAAGCTAAGTATTCTGATTGGCATTGTTATTACTTTTATTATTGTTATCGCGATCATTCTGGGACCGTCGCTCGTGGCGAGTTTGGGCGCGGTTTTTGTCAGCTAAGGCGCGGGAGTGGTTTCCTGAAAATCTATAATGGGCATTGTTTCACCGTCACTGATGATCCATTTACTGTTTTCGCGCAGTGCTTGAGCGATCAACACCTGAATGTATTGTTCACCCAGAATCCCTTTTTCCTCAAGCGCCTGTAGAATGATCCGCAAGGCTTCTGCCTGAGACTCGGCGAGCTTTGTGATCTGGTAGGCTTCTCCATCCGCTTTTTTCTGGGCAGTATAGAATAGACTATCTGCCAGCGTACGTTGCTGTTCTGCCTCGGCGGCGGCTTGTTCCTGAAGTTGCACTGCCACCATGCGATTTTTGATCGCATCCACCACTTCTGCAGGCGGCGCAGCGTTCTGGATCTGTACCAGGATGAACTCAACCCCATATTGCTGTTCTTTTTCCTGTAATATCGCCATTACTTCCGTGTTGATCTCCGCACGGCTGTGCATGACCTCATCCATATGACGGGTGTTGACCACGTCCCTGAGTGTCCCTTTGACGAAGCCCGTGACGATTGCTTCTGGATCCAATACTTCGAGTTGATAACGCACCGGATCAACCACTTTGTATGTATAGAGCAGGGAGACATCCATCGTGACATCATCGGCGGTCATGGCGGCGAGGCTGTCGATCGTTCCCGAACGCTCGATCACGATTACCCCGATCACCGTATCCACGAATGGAATCTGGGTATGCCAGCCAGGTTCATCAATGCCAATGAATTTCCCACCCCTCAGATGTAGACCTCTTTCGTAGGGGCGGATCTTATAAACTGCGGCTCGCGCCAGGGAAAAGACTATGCCCCCAGCCACCAATATAACGAGGAGCAACAGTGCTCTTTTAGAGAGCACATCCAGACAGCCCTGCGCAATATTGGCTTTCTTCGATTCGTGTTGATTATTCGCATCCATTTGGGTATTTTGTGACATGACATGCCTCCATTCAGTATCACAGACAAATTCAGATCATGACCGGGATAAAATTATGTTGCTTGTGAAGAGCTTTCTGCATGTGGCAGTAGCTTGATCGCCAAGGGAATCAACATACTCAATGCGATCCATCCCCACATGATGATCGTACTCATCATTTCGTTTTGCCATGAGAAGGAATCTCGTGGCCAGGGCCAGGATGGACTCGAGAACAAGATTGCTTTCGCCATTGCCGCAAAAAACAGGGAGGCGGTCAATCCGCTGAACAATGCCCAAAACTGACGGCGGGAATCGTCGGCGCGTAAATAGAACCAAACGCCAGCCGCAAGGATCAAGAAGGCGATAAACACATAGGGCTCCTCGTTGACATAGTCGTCAAAAGTGATGAGTAGGGCAAAGGGCGTCGTACCATACAAAAGGAAGGCAAGGAGCGTCCAATCATTTTTGAAACGGCGAAGGAGCGGGGTCAATCCAACCAGCACAACCAGCAGAAGCGCTACTACGGCAAGTCCCACCCACAGGGAACCTTGATACGCAACCTGCCCTAGGAACCATGAGCGATCATACAGGGATTGAAACGGAATGACCATCTGTCGATTCAACCATTCAGAGAATTCATACACACTGAACAGCGAAAACAGAAAGCCCACATAAGGCAGGGACCAGCGCGGCAATCCAGTAACAAACCCGATCAGGAGCAGGATACCCAGGGAAGCAACCAGAACGATGCCGATCCCGTTGACCAACGTGCTCTGAGGGATCAACAAGCTTGACCTCATCAGCACGTTCATCAGCGGATGGATGAATCCTATCAAAATGAAAGGGTATAACACTGTGAGAAATTCACGGCGTGAACCATAGGTAAAGTCAAAATAAGCCCCAAACTTTTTAACCATGTGTGCTTTTCTCCTTTCACGCAGATGCTCATATAGAACCGCCTTGGGCAAACTAAGCAATTCTTGCAATGTGACAAGTGTAACTTCCATCTTTCCTGTCTTCATCGCATCATCAAGTGATAAATTGAAAACAACTTGCAATTCCTCGCCATATTCTGCCCGATACTTCTCCGGGTAGAGATTCAAGAGCAAACCATAAAACCTGCGCAGGAACTGCAAATTTGCTCTCACGCCGTTCATCCCTCTGCCACGGTTGTATGCGACGACCTGTCCGACCGTGGTAAAAACCTGGCTGCAACAGGAAGTACCATGCCTGCCGCGAACCAGCCCCACATGATGATGGTGTGCTTTACCTCCGCTACCACAAGACCCTGATCAATGGTGAAGGGCCAATCCTGAGCTGGGATAAGGATCGCCTTGCCCGCGACAGCAATGGATATTGCCAACGTCAACGCAACAAATAATGACCCAAAGCGCGTCCATTGACCCTGGCTGCGCAGGTAAAACCAGGCTCCTACAGCCAAAACCAAAAACGACGCGAACATGTAAGGCTCATCGCCTACATATTCATCGAACGTCAGCCACAGGGCAAAAGGCACACCACCATACAGGATGAAACACAATTGCGTCCAATCGCTTCTGAACCTTTGGAAAGATGGAATGGTCCTGCTCGCGATCATCAACACGACGATGGCACTCAACAATCCATACCAGAAAATGCCGCCCCACAGGATATCGATAATAAGCAACGATTGATCACGAAGGTTTCCAAAGAGAAAATAGAGCGGTGTGCCAAAAATCATGGAAAAGAAGTACGTGCTGAGTATCGCCAGGAGAAATCCAAGATATGGGAGAGACCAGCGCGGCATTCCCACTTTCACGCCTACTACGAGCAGAATAAGGAACAAGCCAAACAAAGCCAGCATAATGACAGTTCTTATCGCGTTCGTGGTCACCCCTGCCCTGCCCAGGTAATTCAGCACTGGCATGAGTCCACCTGCCAGGAAGAAGGGTATTAATGCTGTCAGATATTCCTTCCAGGAACCGGAGGCAAAATAAAAATAAGAGTCGAAATTCCTGATCATCTTTTCATTTCTCCTCTCCCGCAGGTGTTCGTACACAATTGCAGGCGGCAGGCTGATCAATTCACGCAAGACTACACTTGCAGCTTCCATCCATCCGATTTTCAGAGCATGATCGAGCGCCAACCCAAATACAGCCCGCAATTCTTCGCTATATTCTTCCCGATAGCTTTTCGGGAACAGGTGCAAGAGCAAGGCCATAAAAACTTCTCACGCCCCGCCTCCCTCAAACGCAGAGTCGCTTCTTTCACCATTTTCTGCATCCGGCTGGTTTCGGCGTCAAGCACCCGCCTCCCCAACTCAGTCAGCGCATACGATTTGCGCGGCAAGCCGGGACTCACATCTTCGCCATCATCCGAAAAGCGTTCGATCAAATCCTGATCCAGCAAACGACCGACCGCCGTATACAAAGTGCTGGTACTTAGGTTAACCCGCTCTTTGCTCAAATCTTTCACATCCTTCAAGATGGCATAGCCATGCTTCTTGCCGGGCGCGAGACTCAACAAAATATAAAACGTCGATTCAGTCAGGGGCAGATAAGATAAAGGGTCATTGGGCATCGGATTTGTCCTAATAATCATGTAACGATATATCGTAATATGACATATATTATTCCTAATCCCAGCCCATGTCAATGGCTGGATTAATGGTATCCTCCAAAAATACAATGGAACAACAAGCCCGGCGCTTCCCTCCAAGCTTCAAGTTGTTCCAGCTACGAAAACCGACTCACCGCTGACAACGCAAGCAAATGCAAAGGCAGGCAACCATGAATTCCAACCTTCAAAAGATCGACCATGTCGTTGTGCTAATGCTCGAGAACCGTTCGTTCGATAATATGCTCGGGTGGCTGGGCGCCTCGGACGGAGGCAGGCAAAAGGTCAATGGAGTCGCGGACAAGGATTTGAGCAACCCCATCCCCGCCTTTGCCAAACCACCCCGTGGACTCAAATCCATTCCCGTTGGCAAAGAGACCATAATGATCCATCCCAATCCCGACCCGGGAGAGGAATATCCACACGTCAATACGCAGTTGTTCGGATGCATCACCCCGAAGGCAAACCGCCATGCGCCCTTTAACGCAAAACCATACAACTTGCCCTCTGGCAAATTACCCGACCCCGCCCCCATGAACGGCTTCGTGCGCGATTACATCTACAACTTCATCAACATCCGCAAACGCATGCCTAGATATGACGAATACAAGATCATCATGAACTGCTTCACGGAAGAATCGATCCCGGTGTTGAGCACGCTCGCCAAAGAATACGCCGTCTTCGATGCGTGGCATGCCTCGGTGCCAAGCCAGACCCTCTGCAACCGCTCCTTCATGCACGCGGCGACATCGCATGGCTACGTGTTGAACTCGCCCTTTTACCATTGGCTGTTGCATGACTCGCCAACCATCTTCAATTGTATAGAGGACAAACACGATCCCGAGGTCACATGGAAGGTATATTACGACAAACTGGATATCGTCTCGTTGACCGGTTTGCAAAACCCGAAGTTGTGGAAATATAACGCTTCCAACTTTAAGTATATGGAAGATTTCAAGTCAGATGCCCAAAATGGGACCCTGCCAAGTTATTCCTTTATTGACCCGCGCTTCTTCATCGACCACAATGACCAACATCCCCAGGTCGGGAAAAAGATCCTGGAAACTTCCAGCGTGCTGGCAGGCGAGTTGTTAATTCATGATGTGTATGAAACATTACGCCATGGCGCCAAATGGGATAACACATTACTGATCATCACTTTCGATGAACATGGCGGATGCTACGATCACGTCTCACCGCCTGCTGCCATTCCGCCGGATCCAAATTCCACCAATCACCAAATGGATTTTTACTTTGACCGCCTTGGCATCCGCGTGCCGACCGTGATGATCTCGCCCTACATCAAAAAAGGGACGGTGGTCTCTGATGTGCACGACCACACCTCCATTCTCAAAATGGTGGAAGATCGCTGGGATCTTGACCCACTCACCGAACGGGATGCGAACGCCAACGATTTCTCCAAGGTTTTTAGTTTGAAATCACCACGCAAGGATTTCCCCGAGATCAAGCCACGCCACTATGAGGTTTCCCAAAAAGCCCGTGAAGAACCGCTCAACGATCTGCAAAAAGGGATGCTGATGATCATGGCGGGTTTCGAAGATGCGCGCCAGATCAAACACGATGATAATATTTTCAAAAAAGCGGGAGATCTCTATCAACTCGTCATGGACGAAGAGCGGATCGCCCACCTCAAAACCGTTGGCGATGCAATTGATTTCACAATGGACTTCGACCGCCGCACCTCAAAACGTATGCCATTTTTCCAGTGGCTATGGCGAAAAATAAAACGGATATTTGAATGACAAACCCCATCGCTTCCATCCTTGACCATCAATCTGCGCTCGTGATCGACGGCGCTCTCGCCACTGAATTAGAGCGCCGCGGTTATGACTTAAAGCATGAGCTCTGGTCTGCCAAAATCTTGTTGGAGCAACCTGAAGCCATCCAACAACTCCATTACGATTATTTCAAAGCAGGCGCAGATTGTGTCATTACCGCCAGCTACCAAGCCACGGTCGCAGGGTTCATGAAACGTGGTCTGAATAAAGATGAAGCCATCGCCTTGATCCAAAAATCGGTAAAACTCGCCATCGCAGCACGAGACGAATTCTGGAAAGAGGAAACAAATCGCACAGGAAGGTCAAAGCCATTCGTTGCCGCGTCGGTTGGACCGTATGGCGCATTCCTAGCAGATGGCTCTGAGTATCGCGGCAATTACGGTCTCACCGAACAAGAGCTGATGGATTTTCATCGTCCGCGCATGCAAGCATTGATCGAGGCGGGTGCGGATATGTTGGCGTGCGAGACAATTCCCTGCATCATCGAGGCGCAGGCGATTGCAAAATTGCTCAAGGAATTCCCAAATGCTACAGCATGGATCAGTTTTTCCGCGCGCGATGAAAAACACATTTCTGAAGGTCAGGTTTTCGCAGATTGTGTAAAAGAACTGGAAGAGTATCCGCAGATCGTCGCCATCGGTATCAATTGCACATCACCGAGATATATTCCAACTTTGATCCGTGCAGCGAAGCAGGCAACGCATAAACCTGTGCTTGTATACCCCAACTCGGGTGAGAAGTATGATGCCACAAAACATGATTGGGATGGTCAGCGCATTTATGAATCGTTCGGCGAAGAAGCAAAAGAATGGTACAACGCAGGCGCACGTCTGATCGGTGGTTGCTGCCGCACCACACCGGAGGATATTCAAGTGATCGCGAAGTGGGCAAGAGCGTCTTCGCGCTGAGCGGAGCGACCGACAGGGAGCGCAGTCGAAGCGCATGTAACCTGAAAATATCAATTTTATTTGGAACCTCGCCCTTCGACTTCATTCCTCGCTGACGCTCGTCATTCCGCTCAGGGCGAATACATTTTATTGGAGAATACATGAAAGCAATCCGCATGATCACAGAAGGCAAGCCTTTAGAATTGCAAGAAATCTCCATTCCAAACGTCGGTGAAAAAGATATTCTCGTGCGGGTGCGGGCGGCGGGCATTTGTCACTCAGATGCGCATTATCGCGCGGGGCGATCTGCGATGGGTATGCTGCCGATCACTTTAGGACATGAAGTAGCGGGCATCGTTGAAAAGATTGGTACGCAGGTGACAAATGTTAAAGTAGGTGACAGAGTCTGTTTGCATTACAACATCAGTTGCGGTGATTGTTATTATTGCAGTACCGGCAACGAACAATTTTGCAATACGGTTAAAATGATCGGTCATCATGTGGATGGCGGATACGCGGAATATATCGATGTGCCTGCGCGCAATGCGATTCCGCTTCCTGAAGAAATTCCTTTTGAAGAGGGCGCAACCTTGATGTGTGCGTCGGCGACGGCGCTGCATGCATTACGCAAGAGTAGGGTCAAAGCTGGGGAAACCGTGGCAGTTTTCGGCGTGGGCGGACTCGGCTTGTCCGCCATCCAGTTGGCAAAAGCTTCCGGTGCAGTCGAAGTTTTCGCAGTAGATATCAAACAGGACAAACTTGAATTAGCATCTGAATATCATGCCATCCCGATCGACGCGAGTCGCGTGGATGCCGTCGAAGAGATCCGCAAACTTACGCAAGGCAAAGGCGTGGATGTGGCGCTCGAAATGATCGGCATGCGCAAGACGATGGAACAGGCAATTGATAGCGTGGGAAATTTGGGGCGTGCCGTGATGGTGGGCTTGAACCAACAACCGATTCAAATTAATACCTATATGCAGGTGCTCGGCAAGGAGGCAGAGATCATCGGCTCGAACGATCATCTTTTGCAAGAGTTACCATTGTTGGTTGATCTGGCGCGGCGTAAAATTCTGGATACCTCGCGCGTGGTTTCGCAGACAATATCATTGGATGCGGATAAAATTAACCAACGGCTCGATGATCTGGAAAAATTTACAAATGATGTACGCGTTGTGATCGTTCCATAATAATTTTATACAGGAGCAAAACATGACCACGCCAAAAATTACCCGCCCAACATTTCCCAAAGGCTACGTGGACAAGCCCGCCTCATACCTGACGTGGGACTGGGTCGCTGAACAATTGACTGAATCCAAACACTATTGGCTATGTTCCGTGCGCCCGAATGGACATCCACACGTGGTGCCGCGCTGGGGCGCATTCATCGACAACAAGTTCTATTACGATGGCAGCCCCGAGACTCGTCACGCGCGCAATCTTGAACACAACCCACATATCACACTCAATCTTGAAAGTGGCGAGAAAGCCATCATCATGGAAGGCTCCTCCCAACCTGCTGAAAAACCGGACTCTGAATTTGCAAAGCGACTCGCCAAAGCCATCAGCGATAAATACGCCGCGCTGGGCTACTCGCCTGAACCCAATCAATGGGATGAAGGCGGATTGTTCGTGTTCACGCCGCGTCAGTGTATCGCGTGGTCGAAGTTTACAGACAACCCCACGAAGTTTGTGTTCGAATGAAGTATGGAAATAATAAATCGGGAAGCCTTCGAGGTATTGATCGCCGAAGCCTTAAATCAGGAATTCTCCGGCTGGGATTTTGGCTTTTTAGCGAACCGCTGGCAGGAAGAATCCACATCCTGGGATTATCCCAAGATCGTCCGCAGTCACATCAAGCCTGAATATTCCATGCTCGATATGGATACTGGTGGAGGGGAAGTTTTGTCGTCTTTCAGACCCCTTCCACAAAACACGTATGCAACAGAAGGATACGTTCCAAATGTTCCCGTTGCAAAGAACAGACTCGAACCGCTCGGCGTGAAGATTGTGCAGGTATGGGGTAATGACATCCTGCCGTTTGCTGATGGCTATTTCGATCTGGTAACCAACAGGCATGGCTCCTTCATGGCACACGAACTCCATCGCATCATAAAACCGGGTGGACTCTTCATTACCCAACAAGTTGGTGGAGAAAATAATTTCAAACTCAACCAACTTCTGCAGGAGAAACCTGAATTCATATACTCCCATTGGACTCTGAATTTGGCGGTCCAGCAATTGACCGATGCTGGATTCCAGATCCTTGAGCAGAAAGACGAATATCCGGAAACGACTGTGTTAGATATCGGTGCGCTTGTTTTCCATCTCAAGGTCATTCAATGGCAGATCACCGATTTCAGCGCAGAGAAGTACCACGACAAACTGGTTGAGATCCATAACCTGATCCAGGAACAAGGCTGCCTCAAAATCAGGAGCCATCGTTTTTTGATCGTGGCCAAAAAGAGTTGATGGTTCATATACAAACGGAGTAGACCTATGATCACGAGAATGTGGCATGGCAGGGTACCAACAATCAAGGCAACAGCATATCGCGAGTTCCTGAATATGCGTGCGCTTCCAGATTATCGATCTGTGGTTGGGAATATTAGCGTCCATATCCTCGAAAGAACAGAAGGCGATATCACCCACTTCATCACACTCACCTTTTGGAAAGACATGGATTCCATCAAAGCCTTTGCGGGTGAAGATGCGGAAGTCGCAAAATATTATCCTGAAGACAAAGACTTCCTACTTGAGTTTGAGCCGCACGTCATCCACTACGAGGTGGTGGAGCAGTCTGATCAATAAACTTTTAGACTTCGAGGAACGACGATGAAACTGACAGACTTCAAAGTATTGACTTTCGATTGTTACGGCACGCTCATTGATTGGGAATGCGGCATGCTTGCCGGGCTGGTTCCGCTGACGAGCAGGCTCAAACGCGAACTTACCCATAACGAGATTCTGGAGGCGCATGCCCGCTATGAGTCTATGCAACAGCTTCAAACGCCCACCAAACTATATCGAGACGTATTAGCCATTGTCTATCGGCGACTCGCCGAAGAGTGGGGAATTCCCGTGGACTGGGATGAATGTATTCAATATGGAAACTCGGTCAAGAACTGGCCCGCCTTCCCTGACTCAGCCGAAGCGTTGAAATATATGAAACAACATTACAAGCTGGTGATCCTATCCAATGTGGACCATGTCAGCTTCGCGGAGAGCAATAAAAAACTTGGCGTGGATTTCGATGCGATCTACACTGCCGAGGCGATTGGCAGTTATAAACCAGCGGATGCCAATTTCGAGTACATGCTCAACATGCTCAAAGGGCTTGGCTTCGAAAAATCGGATATCCTTCACACCGCTGAAAGCATGTTCCATGATCATAAGCCTGCCAATCGTCACGGCATCAAATCCTGCTGGATCTATCGGCGATTCGCAAAAGAGGGTTTTGGCGCGACGATGCATCCCGGCGACATGCCCCATTACGATTTTCACTTTAACTGCATGGCTGAACTGGCGGATGCACACCGGGTAGAGATCGGTTCTTAAGCTAATTTCCAATTATGAACTCTGCCTATCATCGCCGTGTCGTTGGGCAGTGATGGAAAAAAACTCCACAATCGGCTTTAGGAAATATTCCAATGAAACTCGAGATCATCACAGAACGCCCCAAACAACGTAAACACACCACGCCTCTGCTATTCATCCATGGTGCATGGCATGGAGCCTGGTGCTGGGAAAATTTTTTGCCATATTTTGCAGAACATGGCTATGAAGCGCACGCGTTAAGCCTGCGCGGTCACGGGGCTAGCGAAGGCCGGGAGGGCATCCGCTGGTATAGCGGAGCGCATGATTATGTTGCAGATGTGGTACAGGTCGTGGATGGGCTGGGAAAACCACCCGTGTTGATCGGACATTCCATGGGTGGCTATGTCGTGCAGAAGTATCTTGAAAAACATAATGCCCCAGCTGGGGTCCTGGTTGCATCCATCCCTGTTACTGGAACCACAGGCATGATAATGCGTTCCATCAAACGTTACCCAAAAGTCGCGCTCAAGACCCTGCTTCTTTTCGATGCAGGATACCTCGTCTCCGCGCCCGCCGTGGTAAGGGATGCCCTCTTTTCGGATGGTTTTCCAGATGCTGATTTTTCAAAGCACTACGCACATGTACAAACCGAATCATTCAGAGTCACGTTCGAGACAACCTTATTGCATCTGCCACAACCGCAAAAGGTCAAAACCCCGTTGCTTGTGCTTGCAGCCGAGAATGACCGTGTCTTTACTGTCACTGAACAAAAAGCAACAGCCCGCGCCTATGGAACTGAAGCGATCATCTTTCCGAGTATGGCGCACGATATGATGCTTGAAAAAAACTGGCAACTTGTCGCAAATAAAATCATAAAATGGCTTGAAACGCGCGGACTATAAAGATGTGGCTGTACATCCTGCAAGGCATCGGCTATGGCTTTGCCGCGGCAGCACAGCCAGGTCCGCTGCAAACTTACATCATCTCACAGGCAATCACCAAAGGCTGGAAGAAGTCTCTCCCGGCCGCGTTCGCGCCACTAGTCAGTGACGGTCCCATCATTACACTTTGTCTGCTGGTGTTAAGGCAGCTCCCGGATGCTTTCCAAAAAGTCCTTTATATCGCTGGGGGTGCTTTTGTTTTGTATCTCGCCTATGGCGCTTATAGGTCATGGCAGACTTTCGACACGAATCTTTTCATCCCTGAATCTGGCGCCGGACAAAGTGTGCTCAAAGCCGCCCTCGTAAACCTGCTAGCCCCAGGTGCTTATATTTTCTGGAGTCTGGTAACCGGTCCAATTTTGATCGCAGGCTGGCACGAGACTCTGGTTTTCGGAATATCATTTCTGCTGGGTTTCTATATCACCTTCGTACTCTGCTTAATGCTCATTATCTTTGTTTTCGGTACCATGCAAACACTCGGACAAAAGGTCCGCCGTATGTTGGTGGGTATGTCTGCGGCGGCGTTGTTCTGTTTTGGGTTGTATCAGTTATGGTTGGGGATTTTCAAGTAACGGTTCGAGAGGCGATAAGGCTCATGAAACCGAAGCAGGTTTCGGCTGGGAAAGAATCGCAGGCTATATCCTTTTCTTTTCTCCATAACTACGTATAATCCATGCAATCCAGATCATATCCATCGAATTCAAGGAGCAGGGACTTTCATGTGTGATTCACTCATAGCATTGAACAGCGCCACAGCCGATGGTGTCGCCGTTTTTGCCAAGAACTCCGACCGCCCATCGAACGAAGGGCAATTTATAAAATTTATTCCTGCGGCAGATCATCCCAAGAATAGCACTGTGAAATGCACCTATATTGAAATTCCCCAAGTGCCGCATACGAACGCTGTGTTACTCTCCAAACCATATTGGATCTGGGGCGCGGAAATGGGTGTGAATGATAAGTATGTAGTCATTGGGAATGAAGCAGTCTTTCCCAAAGTTCCAAATGCCAAGAACACAAAATTGATCGGCATGGATTTTGTACGGCTTGGGCTTGAGCGCGGCAACACAGCGCGGGAGGCATTGGATGTGATCATCGCCTTGTTGGAACAATTTGGTCAGGGCGGCAGTTGCACCACCGATTGTCAATCTTATTACAGCAGTTTTCTCATTGCTGATCCCGATGATGCCTGGGTGTTGGAGACTGCCGGTTCATGGTACGCTACAAAGCATGTAACCCAATCTGATTCCATTTCCAATTATCTAACCATCGGAACTGATTACGATCCAAATCTATCATCACCCAACCTCGCACAATATGCAGTACAACAAGGCTGGGCAAAATCCGTTGACAATTTTAATTTCGGCGCTGCCTATAATGATTTCTTCCGCACTACCCTTATCAAGGGTCGCCAACGCCGCGCAGTCACCATGGCAGCGTTGAGCGCAGGCAAAGGCAAGATCGATGTGCCTTACATGATCAACGTTTTGCGAACCCATGCCCCCGATGGCGGCAGCGGAAAAAACTGGCAGCCGCAAAATAATCCACTTCTCGGAACGGATGTCTGCATGCACGGCAGTTACGGCATCATCCGCGATAGCAATTCAGCTGGTTCACTCGTGGTGCATTTGGATAAAAAGAATCCGACCATTTTCGTCACGGGGACGGCTTCTCCCTGCACAAGCCTTTTCAAACCCGTTTGGATGGACGCCTCATTACCAGATATTGGACCGGCTCCGTCCGATGAGTATGATCCCAACTCCCAATTTTGGCAGCACGAACTCCTGCATCGCGCTACGATACAGGATTACCAGGCACGCATCGCAACGTATCTCGCTGACCGCGATGTCATTGAAAAAGGCTTTGTAACAGGGGGGTTGGACCTCGCCAGCGCCTCCGCAAAAAAGCGTTCAAAATTTTCTGCGGATTGTTTTTCACAAGGCTCTGCAATCGAAGCCAATTGGTATGCACGTGTCAAACAGATTCCCGCCAACCCTCAAAACGCCTGGATCTATAACTACGCCTGGAATAAATTCAACCAACAGGCAAACATGCCTGCCGATTTCTAATTCATACGTGAGTGCAATCTCTAAAGGATGGCATAGCTGTACGAACCATATCACCCATTCTGGGTCACTGACTGAGTCATTTCACGTTACACAAAGTGGTGATGTCAGATTCTGTAATGCGACATTTATGTCGCTTTTGATTGAGAATAGGCTGAAAGGCGAGTAAATCTCGCGTTACGGCCATCAATGCATAAAGTGAAATTAATATAAAAAGTTTCCAGAAGATTATTCAGGAAACTTTTTTGTTTTAGTCTTTATAACTCAGCCGCTCACGTTGATAAATCGCGTATAGTTGCCGGTCAGGTCTGTGGGCAACACTGGCACACCCGGACGACCCAATTTCACATGTGTCCCGTTTTTGGGGAAGGCACGGCGCAAACCGACCAGATCTAATTTTGCGCCGGGCAATAACGAGACTGAGTAGCGTTGCAGCATGGTCGCGATCACAGTCATACAAAGATGCAGGCTATAGACCGAACCCAAACAATGACGCACGCCCGCCGCAAAGGGAATGAACGTAAACGGCTGGTGTTGCACACCGATCCAGCGATGCGGGTTGAAACGATCAGGTTCAGGATAAAACTCCGGCATGCGCTGAGTTACATACGGACTCAATAAAACATTCGTGCCCGTGGGATATTCATAGCCATTCAGCACATAAGGTGAACGCGAGATGCGGATCAACCAATACTGTGGCGGCAGGAGACGTAATGTCTCCATGACCACTCCTTCTAATAACGGAAGGTGATCCAGATCCTCCGCAGTAATCGTGCGCCCCTGCAAGCGGTCATTGATCTCCTGCAGCACTTCTTCCGTCACTTTGGGATGTAGCGCCAGCAAAAGGGTGATGCATACCAACGCTGAAGCGATGTTCGGATACATGCCTCTAAATAATCCGGTAACTGTGCCGATCAAATCTGATCCAGTGAATTCGGGGTTCTCCGCCTGCAAACGGATCAGCTGTGAAAGAATATCATCTTCATCCAAGCCAGTCTGACGCTTGTGTTCGATCAATTCGGCAATCGCCACAGAAAGTTTCCGGGTCGCCACACCAGCCTTATGGTAGGTTGTACCGCGGATGTTCACAGGAAAGAGCGCATAGGGTAGAGAAAAGACCAATCCAAACATTTCTTCGAACAAAGCCTTGACCTTGTCAGCTGTAGGGCTGGGATCCAGTCCCATGAGCGTTTTCAAGCCCATGCTCACAGCCAGGTTCATGAATTCCGGCACGATCTCAAAGGTCTCGCGTCCCTGCCAGGAGGTCAACATGCGTTCCGTAAGAGCTACGAACGTTGGCGTATATTGGCTAACCGATTCCTTCAAAAACGATGGACGTAGCAAACGACGACGTTCACGATGCGCAGGTCCGTTCAGAAAGCCCAACCCTAACGCCAATTCGCGCGCATAATCTTTTGGATTGAAATAATTGATATCTTCAAAGCTGTGATTCTCGAATACTTCCGGGTTGCTCAGGATCTCGCGGTTGCGGGCGGGACCAAACACAAAGACATTTCTTGGTTTATATCCAAGCGGTACGACATCGCCAAAGTGGTCATAGAGGCTTTGCATATATTCGGTTGGTGATGACCAGAACAGAAGAATATTCCCTGATACTCCTCCCACCCGTGACAATGACGGCGTTACACGATACGAAATAGTCGCTCCCATACTCTCCTCTGATATATTTGACTCTGGTATTTTTTGATACACTGTCCCGCAGGTTTCGTTGACAAAACGAGTCGCTCACCACACCGCCTGCGGGACGTTTTATATAAACTTTACTTTTCAGATCGAACAACTGCAACCCAATTTTCCAATCCACATTCAGCAAATAAGGCACTGGCTTTTTCCAAGGCAGCGGCACGTTCGGCATTGCTTTTTTCCAGATGCCTGCCAAACTCAAGATGGGAACGAGCTTCTTCATACTTCATGGGATAGACATGTGCCTTTTCTATAGCAGTCCGCCAATGTTGATAAGCCTTTTCGGGTTTGTTGTGATACCACTTCAAATTGCCTTGATAGCGGTTCAACGCGGGTCCGCCGATCGAAAAGATGCCGATATATTTCTTCAAGTTCTTGATCGCGATCTGCACATACTTTTCGATTTCAACCATTTGGGTTTTGGGGAGCGTGTCTTGCTTGCCTTGTTCCAATGCCAGGAATGCCACTTCGGCGAGATGACAGTCGATCAGGTATACAGTGAAATCCACCACAGAGGCTTTGGCAAATTTATCCAGCGCTTTTTTGACAGAGTCCCAAACACCATCGCGCTCGCCTTTCAACCATTTTGCCAGCCACATGGCGCTTAGCACCATATGTTCGGTGATATCACCCACCCAGGTCTTTTCTGAAAGTGCAAGACATTTCTCGGCGGCAACGATACATTCCTCATATCTACCCTGCCAGACCAGTGATGTGCAATCCACCTGATAAGCAAAACCCATGTGGATCGGATTCTCGCGGCGCATGGCGATATCCCATTCGCGTTTGTTGTATGCCTCGGCAATTCTGGGTCCGCCTTCATTCAAACCGTTGACACCGAGATACGCTGTAGCTTCGGCATTGCGACGATGGTCACCCAGTTCTTCACAAATAGCGGAAGCTTTTTCGACCATGTCTTTCACTTCCTGCCATTCACCGTTGCCACTGGCAACCGCGCTCAAGGCAATGACGCCGTCCACGTAGGAGTTGGGATTATCAAACTGTTTACCCATCTCGAACCAACGTTCCTTGTAGTGTTTATATTCTGAAGCAAGCGGAATAAAACCGGAGACCGCGCTGGTGGTAGCATATAAAGCCCAGGCATCTGGCGTGCTCTTCATGGTCTCACCGGTGTTCAAACCGGCGACAACACCGAACAACATCGGCAGCGGATTCGGGTCGCCGTTGAGGAATTGCACAACCACCAATTTCTCCGCCAGAATGACAAGCTCCATCCGGCGTTGCTCCTCTTTCGGATCAAGAGTCAGTTCACGATAACGATCGCGGCGCAGGCGATGAGCGGTCTGGATGGCGACATGCTTCAACACTCCGCCGACCAGCCCCAAGTCTGAGGTGGGAAGCGGGAGTCCCAGACTCGCCATGGCTTTGACGATGTAAGTCTTTGCTTCGGCAAGTTTCCCTAATCCAAGATAGGCATCGCCCATTTTGCGATACAAATGCCCGAGATAGGATTTGTCAGCCTGGTTTGTATCAGTCAACGCAAGCAGATCATCAAAGAAGCCCAACGCTTCGGTATTGGCAAAGTTATTTAGGGATTGATCACCAGCTTTTTCCAAATATTCTCTGGCTTTGTTGATGACGATTTGATCTGATCTTGCGTCCAATGAACCAGCAGCTTGCTGCCAGTGATATGCCAGCAACGTGTAGAACGATTCAATATCATCGCGATGGTTTTTCTCGATCCACTCGCCCACCGCGCGATGGAGTTGACGACGTTGGGCAAATAACATCAGGTTATAAGAAGCTTCCTGCGTAATGGCATGCTTGAAGAGATACGCCAGATCGGGCGTTTCAGATTCAACCAGCGTGAGACTCAAACGGGTCAAAGCATCCATGTAATCGCGCATTTCGGGTTTATCAGTTTCAATGGGATGGATCGCCTCGAGCACTCGATAGGTGAAGATACGCCCAATGACACTCGCCACCTTCAAGGTCAATTGTTGTGAGGGGCTCAAACCATCAATACGACTCGTGATCGCAGCCTGGAGGTTTTCTGGCAGAGAAACTTCAGCGAGGTCATTCAAGCCGGAAGCCAAACGAGATTGTTGTCCTTCAATCAACAACACGCCTGAGTCGCGTAAGGCATACGCCAATTCTTCCGCGAAAAACGGATGCCCTTCGGATTTCTCGCGGATCAACTTGCTCACCAACGGCGGGATGGACACCACGCCCAAACGCTGACAAACCAACGCATCCACATCGTCCAACTTCATGGTTTCGAGTTTGATGAAATGTGTATCTGATTTATCGGCGATGTTTTTGTATTCCATGGGAATGGGCGGTTGCAACGGACGGGTGGTCAACACCAACATCATCGGGCGCACTTTTTGATACACATCCGCCAGGAAAATCCACGAAGCTGCATCCACCCAGTGTAGGTCTTCGAGCACGATCAACAATGGCGCGAGAACGGCTTCATATTGCAGGATCCGCACGAGCAATTCACGGATGTTGCCGCCGCGGGTTTCACCAGTCAACGAAGATGTAAAATCATTTTCAGGTATCGGCACAGGGAACAACACCGTCAACAACGGCGCATAGCGCAGCAGGTCAGGGTCAGTTTGATCTAGCTTTGCCAGGATCGTATCGCGAATGGCATCGCGGTCTTCGTCCGATAAGTGCGGTCGGCGCAGAATTTCTTCAATACCAAACACGCGCGTGAAGGTCGGGCGCCAGGCATGATATGGATTGTTCTTTTCAATGGCGTCCCCTTCGCCCATAAATATCTTGATCTCGGACGTTTCAGCCTGACGAACCAGTTCCTCGGTCAATTGCGATTTACCGATACCAGCTTCACCCTGCAAAATCACAGTCTCCAAAGATGAGCCGCGCTGTAATTCCAACAACGAATTGACCAGCACCGCTTTTTCTTCCTGCCGCCCGATCAACTGCATATGTTGACGCAACACTGCCTGCTTGCCATGCAACGGATGGAAGATATCGACCGGTTTACTTTGACCTTTGACAAGTTGCGGCGCGAGCGTTTCAAATTCAACCTGTTCCTTCGACGCCTCATACGTGGGGCGGTCGCATAACACCGCGATGCCTTCGCGTTCGATCACTTCTTTTTGAGAAATACCCAGCGCCATCAAACGCGCCGCCAGGTTCACAGAATTGCCCAGGAAGGTATACACACGACGCACATCATTCCCGACCAATCCGCAAAACACACGCCCCGTCGTGATACCAATCGAGCTGTGAATGCCGAGCTTTTTCAATTCATCGCGGATCGCCATACCCGCTTGAATACCACGCAGCGGATCATCTTCATGCGCCAGCGGCGGCAACCCAAACGCGGCATCGACCATGATACCTTTATCATCCTGGCTGATCTTGTTGAGGCTGCCCTCAAAACGATACACCGTGCGTTGAATCACGCGCATGAGGTTTTGGGCCATTTCCAATGTCAGCGATTGCTCTGACTCGAGAATATTAATAAAAATGATCGTGACCTTGCGCAGTTCCGCCAGCCAGTCAGATTGACCTGCCACCACACGATTAATGACCGAACCCGGGATATAGGGAGTCAGCGCAGGCTGTAAATTCTCGGTGATGACCAGCGGCTCATTCCCAGCCGGAAGCTGCGAGCTATTCTTGAGCTTGGTCAAACGGGCGGCTTTTTGCTTCGCCCCATTCATGTCAAATTCCAATGGCGTGGATTCGATGTCAGCTTTGATCAAAGCCAACGAAGATGGGCTGATGAGAATATCGCCGGCCTTGGCTTCATGATTCGCGAAACCCAATTCGACCAACGGCTCGCCGATCAGCACAAATTCCCAACGGTTGAACACGCCACCAATATGCACCTGCGTGATCTGCCCGGTGGCAAGCGCCATTTTCAAATACAGCGGACTTCCTTCCGCGTTATAGTTCAACATCTTTTCGCGGATCTTCAATGAACATTCAACCGCGCGCAATGTCGCCTGATGTCGCGCTTCCTCGGAAGCCGAATCAGCTGTCCCTGAATCCGAAGCGATGGACCAGACCACGATCAACGCATCACCGGCAAACTTCACCACGTCCCCGCCATGTTCGTGAATCACATTGATCATTTTTCCGAAATAATCGTTGAGGATACGTGCCAGCGTTTCTACGCCCACAGGTCCTTTTTCAGCAAGTCGTTCCGTCAACGCAGTGAAACCTGAGATATCGGTGAACAAAACCACAGATTGAAAACTTTCGCGCAGCGGCGCATCGATGGGTGTTGGGTTTTCGATCGCGCGTTTTTGTATCAAATGCGGGACATAGCTGGCCAGCAAGTCCGTCAACTGTTGATTTGGCATTTCAGCAACTCCAGGTGATCAAAGAATGGAAACAAGCTTACGTACATTGCCTGCAAATGGTGTTGCCGGATGCTTCTCACCAAAACGTTTGATGTACATCGGCAAACCATGCTTGGGACGAATAGAGTTCAACCCCACATAATCCATCTTGGTGCCGGGCTTCAAGACATAACTATGGCTTTGCAGCAGAATGGACATGGCGGTCTTCAACTGCATCATGCCCAGCGAGGTGCCAATACAATAGCGCGGACCGGCAGAAAACGGCATGAATTCATAGGCAGAATGATGGGCTGATAACCAGCGATCAGGTTTAAAAGCATAAGGTTCTGGGAAGATCTCAGGGATACGATGTGTAATATAGGGACTCATCACAACCCAGGTACCTTTGGGCAGGGGATGTGAATCCAACACAAAATCTTTCATGGCGAGACGCCCCGTCCACGTGCCCGCAGGGAAGATGCGCATGGTTTCTTTGATGACGCCCTCAAGATAAGAAAGCTCATCCAACTGTTCAGGCGTTGGATTCTTGCCATGCAAAACTTCTTCGAGTTCAGCCAGCACTCTGTTCAGCACCTCTGAATGTTGACCGAGCAAAAAGAGCGCCCAATATAGAACCATGCCATTAGGGTTGTAGCCGCCGCGATACATGGTGGTGGTATGCCCGATCAATTCACTCTCGCTCAAGCGGTCAGGGTCCTGTTCACGCATCTGGATCATAATGGAGAGAATATCGTCACCGGTCAGCCCTTCTTCTTTTTTGCGGGCGATCACTTTTCTGACGATGGCCTCCATATCGTCCGCATTTTTCAACAGACGATGAAATGGCAGACCGGGAATATTATAAGGAAACAAAAGTGTAAAAGGATTCAAGAACGCATTCATCGTGCGTTCAAGCTGACGCCCGATGGCTTCGCCCTCCTTTTCAGGGTCCAGTCCCAACACAGGCGCAGTGGCAAGCCACATGGCAAGCTGTTCCATTTCAGCACGCATGTTCACTTCCCCATTCAACTTCCAGGATCTGATCTTGCGTTCGGTGATCTCGATACAACCTTCGTGATACCGTGTGATGAATTTTTTATGGAAGTAGGGCAAAAGCGCAGTGCGCTGATCGTTATGGCGTGGGCCGTTCATCAGAGGCATGCCATTGGTGACCCGTCGTACCGCGCTATCAGGTGGGAAGTCTACGGGCACGAGATCCATATCATAGCTATAAAAAGCAGCCGGGTCACGCAATACCTGACGGTTATATTCGGGGTCAAATACAATGATCGCTGGATACTGGCTGGTATTCAAGCGCACCAGATTCCCATATTTTTTTCGAAGCTCTTCAAGCGTATCCAAGGGATGGATCCCAAAGCGCAGCAAAAAAGGCATCCAGCCCAGTACAGGCATGGGCGTTGGACCCGGAATTTCCCTACCCAATGTTGAAGCCGCAGTCGTCATACTTTCCCTCCGCAAGAAGTTGTTATGAATCTTGATATTGTATTACCACAAAAAATTGGAAACCAACTCGTCACTGAATTGTCATACTTCATGAACCTGGCGCAAAAAATTATTGTGCCAATTCCTTGAAACCGGCTTTATGGGCTTCGGCTCTGGTCAACTTCAGTTCGTGCGCTGCGCCCATGTTCTCAAAGATCTGGATGGCACGCTCAAAGTGATTCTTTTGCTCATCATCTTTTTGATGCGCTCCCAACTTACCTCGGAGCAAGCCTTCTTCATAAGGCATGTTGAATTTCAACGCAGCGTCCAAACCTCTCTGCCATGCTTTGAGCGCAGCCTCTGGCTTGCCAGTCAGCCATTCATACCAACCCTGATAATATGGCGTCACTGGTTGACCGATCGGGAATACGCCCTGGAATGCGCGCACGGGCTTAATCGCCTTTTCGGCAAGTAATTCATATTGATCTGCATCAATGACCGGCTGGGCGTGAAGCGCCTTTTCCCATAATTCAAAACACGCATCCGCTACGGCGGCAAATCCGATATTCATCGAATAGACCGTCGGTGAAATATTCGCAGACAGATCAAGCACCTTCTTTACATAATCCAGCGCTGCTTCATCTTGATTCAAGCGACAGTGTGCCAACGCAAGCTGTCCGGTTGTTTCGATGGAGGATGAAAGATTAGGCGTCTCTTTCAAGATTTCGAGCGCCTCTTCCAGCATGGGAATGGCTTCCGCCTCATGCCCCAGCCGGATACTGTTTCTGGCAACCCCAAGCAGTCCCCAACACTGATGCAACGGACTCCGCCTGCGACGCGCATCATCGAGCAAGACCTTCTGGATTTTTCCGGCATAGTGCAGATCACCCGAGATGAGTGCGCACTCGCCCAACATGGCGGTGCAATCACCCCACTGACGATAATCACCTAATTGTTCGCAAATAGCTTTGGCTTCCTCCACCCGCTCGCGGACTTCAGCCCATTTACCAACTGTGATCTTATAGGCGCTGGTCACAACACTTACGGTGATTAAGTTGGAGGGTTGATTCACTTCCTCGGCAACTGCCAATCCGCGACTAACGTAAGTCTCTGCCAGATTATGCAATTGTGCGAACCCAGCCAGTACACTCATATTTGAATATGCTGATGCCAGTTCGGGCGAAGTCCCAGCTTTTTCAGCCGAGTTCAAGAAGCGCAGAACCGTATACATGATTGGGAGCGTTTCGTTCGAGTAAAAGTAAATGCGCGACATCAACTCGTAGAGGCGGGAGACTTCGAGTGCAATTTCTCTTTCATCGCCCTTAACCGATCCGATATAACGAGTTGGGAAATAACGATGCAACACCTGACGAATGATCTGCGGGAATAAGCCCAGCCCAAATTGAATGCTCTTTGTGGGAATCGGGTTCCCCAACAAGATCAACGCCTCACGGACGTGCTGATTGCAATCTGGCAGCAGACCCAAACCGTAGTAAGCCAGTCCCAACCTGCCATGCCAACGCGCCCGGCGCAATTGATGACGGCGTAATGCATCCCGCTCCTCGGGCTGCGGAAGTTTGGCATCCCACTCTAGTGCAGTACTAAGGAATTGGATCGCCTCTTTATTGGCATAATTCTGCATCGCCTGGTCGCCGGCTTTTTCAAGATATTCCACGGCTTTGCGAATGGCAAGCTCATTTCGCGCGGCGTCATGCGCTTCAGCGGCTTGTGTCCAATGGTGAGCCAGCAAGGGATAATACGATTCAAGATTCCGCTCGTTGCTATGCTCGATCCATTCCGCCACGGCTTGATGTAACTGCCTTCTTTGAGAATACAACATCAGGTTGTACGCCACTTCCTGGGTAACAGCATGCTTGAAGATATACGCCAGATCCGGGGCATCTGATTCGACCAATGTCAAACTCAACCGTGTCAGCGTCTCCATGTAATCAGGCAGCGCCTGCCGGTCAGCTTCGATGGGATGTACCGCTTCCAACACGCGGAACGAGAAGATACGTCCGATCACACTTGCCACTTTTAATGTCAATTGCTGTGAAGGGTTGAGTCCGTCAATACGATTGGTGATGGCAGCTTGCAGTGTATCGGGAAGCGTCAGGTCTTCAAAGTTCATAAAGCGCGGGTGGACTTTGCAGATCTGATCTTCGATGATCAGAATCCCTGATTCGCGTAAAGCATACGCCAATTCTTCTGCAAAGAAGGGATGCCCTTCCGATTTTTCGCGGATCAATCTGCCGATCATCGGCGGCACCGATTTAACGCCCAGGCGTTGACACACCAACGACTCAACGTCATCGAGCATCATGGCTTCCAGTTTGTGGAACCGCGTTTCAGGTGTATCCAACAATTGCTTGAACTGTACCGGCACGGGGTCCGAAAGTGGACGCGTGTTCAGCGCCAACAAGATCGGTCGCACCTTCAGTTGCACGTCCACTAACAACGCCCATGAAGCCGAGTCGAACCAGTGCAGATCTTCCATCACGATCAACAACGGCGACTGGCTGGCTTCATAAGACAACACGCGTGTCAACAACTCACGGACATTCCCACCGCGAATCTCGCCCGCCATGGCAGAAGTCAATTCGTTATCAGGGATCTGAATCGGCAGGATCACATCCACGAGCGGTGCATACCGTGCCAGATCAGGATCGATCAAGCTCAGCTTTTCCACGATCTTCTTTTCGATCGCCGTCCGCGCTTCATCCACCGAATCAGTTTTAGAAAGCAGGTCTTCGAGCTGGAAGATCGTATTGAAGACCGGTCGCCACGCATGATACGAACTCGATTTTTCAATCGGGTCACCGCCACCGGTATACATCTTCACACGCAATGTTTCTGCCTGGCGCACCAGGTCTTCAAACAAACGCGATTTCCCGATCCCGGCTTCACCTTGCAAAATGATCGTATGATGTGGAACGCCGCGCGATAACTCCTGCAAGGCATTCGCGATGATCGTCTTTTCCTCCTGACGCCCGATCAATTCGGTCGTGGGGCGGATAACACTTTTCTTTAGATCGATCGGATGAAAAACCTCCACCGGATCAGTCCGACCTTTGACCTGTTGCGGCGGCAAGGACTCAAACTCCACTGAATCTTTGGCGCTGTCATACGTAGCGCGATCGCACAGGATCGCGACCCCAAACTTTTCAATGATGGCATCCTGTTTGCCCGCCACTCCCATCAACCGGGCGGAAAGATTCACGGCGTTACCAATGGTCGTATATTCGCGGCGGTCATCGTTGCCAATGGATCCGCAAAAGATGCGTCCGGTGGTCACACCAATATGACTATGAACCTTTAGCGCCTCCAACTCCTTGCGGATCATGAGCGCAGCTTGCACGCCACGCGCTGGATCATCTTCGTGTGAGAACGGCGGCAATCCCAGGGCAGCGATAATTGTGATGCCCTTATCGTCCACATTGATCTTATTGATACTGCCCTCATACCGATAGACCGAGCGTTGAACAAGGCGCGCAAGGTTTTGAGCTTCTGAAAGTTCGGTATGTTGATCGATACCCGGCAAATTAATGAAGAGAATGGTTACGCGGCGCAGTTCAGCGATCCAACTGCTTTGCCCCGCAGAAAGCCGGTTGATAATCGCGCCCGGTATATAGGCGCGTAAAGAATTTTCAGCAGAATCCGGAATATCAATTTTTTGGTTGGATGAAAGAATCGAGGATGGCTTATTTAATTCTTTTAATCGTCCGCCCTGGGCAATGGCATCCTTCAGCTCGAATTCAACGGGGTCGGCAATGCTATCGTTGCGGATCAGCCGCCAGGCAGAGGGTGTGATGATGATCTCACCCGCCTGTGCGAGACCATTGGCAATGCCCAGTTCCACCAGCGGATTACCCGTCAACAGGAATTCCCAGCGATTGAAAACACCACCCACATGGGCAGCGACAATACTGCCGGAACTGACAGCCAGTTTGAGGTAAAGGCTGGCGTCCTCAGCTTTATAGTTGGTAAGGCGTTCGCGGATCTTGAGCGCACATTCGGCGGCGCGCATCGTCCATTGCCACTGATCGGCTCTCGAGACCGGACCAGCCGTCCCTGAATCAGGAACGATGTTCCAGACTGCGATCACAGCGTCGCCGGCGAATTTCACCACGTCCCCGCCGTATTCGTGAATGATGTCGATCAATTGTCCGAAGTATTCGTTGAGAATGCGCGCAAGGGATTCAACCCCCGTGGGTCCCTTTTCAGCCAGACGCTCGGTAAGACGTGTAAAACCCGAAATATCCGCAAACAGAATCGCAGCCTGCATCTCTTCTGAAACAGGCGCTTCAATTGGCGAGGGGTCGGCGACCACTCGATTCTGAATCAGTTTAGGGACATAGCTGGCGAGAATTTCCGTCAGCGCGGGGTTCGACATTCAATACTCCTTATAAATTGGGTGTGATGGAACTGCAATAAGTGAAACAATATGATACACCTACCCACTTGCTTTGCAAAGGGATGTGTGTTTTTATAACCCCAGTGTGCTGTTTTGGGTCTTATGATTGCAGCATGTCTCCACTGGTTCGGCGGAGACATGCTCAAAGCGCTGTATCCTATTCGTTGGGTAGCCAGACATGGATGTTTGTCATCTCGCAACGCGTGCCAAAATCCTTGTTGGTACCTGAAAGCACCGAGAGCCCAATTTCTCCATCCAAGTCCCTAAACGTGGAAAGGAGATAGGTGCCAAGGAGTTTTCCATCTACAAACACAAAAGCTTGCGTATCTTTGACGATCAGGGTGAAATCTGCCTCTACTGGGTGATCGGCTGGGTTGTTAAAGTTTACGCGCCCGATGCCGTTTGCCAAGTCGACAGCTCTGGAATATTCGGCACGATGGTCTGCATCGAGAAAGATGATCTGGGTACGATCAAGGAAAACCGCGTAATGATCGCCATTATCCTGAATGGCAAAGATGAATCCGCAGCCTGAAGGATTGGCCTGCCGGTATGCGTTCGACCATTTGAAGTGGGCACTGATGTAAAAATCGGCGGAAGTTTCACCCAACGATAACCAGTTATACCAATTCAACTGCGCCCAATCGTAGCTGAAATCATCCATCTCTTTTACCTTGCCAGCGGTTGTCTTAAGGTAGCCTTGATCAAAAAAAGATTGGGACTCAATATTGAAAGCATCCATGCGTTGGGTTGCCGCCAGATTGGGCGTTCTTGTAGGTCTGGGGGTCGGCGAGGGTCTGGGTGTATTGGTTGCGGTAAGCGTTATGGTCGCCGTTGGGCTGGGCGTAGCGGTGGAGGCGGGCGTGGGTGTCGGCACGAGCGCAGACATGGTACAGGCAAGCTGCACCAATACAAGGATCAAAAGTGCGGATTTCAAGAAAAGTTGTTTTTGGGTTTTCATTTTTCTCCTTTGGGCAAATTGAATTGACGCTCTTAGCATGCTTTATCCCAACTGCCACTTCAAGTCAATTAACTACCAAAAACCGCCAAAGTTCAGGATTCTATCGAAAAGGTCTGAGTGTTTTATCATCATGGCTTATTTGTATGAATTTCCCAACGCTATACATCTGATTATATACCTCATTACAAACTAGGCAAAATAGGCTGTTTTATCATAAGAACTAGGCTCAGGGTGGGAAAATTCCATATAACGGAGACAGGTAAAAAGGAGGCATGAGGCGTACCCACGTCAAAGAGCAATACAGGGATGCAAACGTGCTAACTTTATTAAACCAAGTGGGTTATAGTATCTACAAATCCCACCCAGATCTATAGAGGAGACAATGCTTAACAAGTTGTTATTTCACCATTTTCCAGGTATCAAAAGTGTGCTAACGCGCGCACTATACGAATATCTTTCGGTCAGAGTTAAAGATAAAGGTGCGGTGTTCATGAACTTTGGGTATGCTCCCCACCATGCAGAGCACGAGGCGCTCCCGCTTACGCCGGAAGAGGAGCACCATCGCTACCCACTCCAGTTGTATCACCACATTGCCAAGTCCATTCAATGGGAGAATGCAGATGCGCTCGAGGTCAGCTCGGGGCGCGGCGGTGGTGCACATTTTATTATGCGGCACTTTCGCCCCCGATCTTACAAAGGCGTGGATTTTTCCACACGCGCCATTGATTTTTGCCGCAGTCACTACAACGTAAAAGGCTTATCCTTCGAACATGGCAACGCGGAGTCCCTCACCTTCCCTGATAATTCCTTTGATGTGGTCGTGAATGTAGAGGCTTCTCTGTATTATCCAAATATCACAAAATTCTTCGAGCATGTACGGCGTGTGCTCAAGCCGAACGGATATTTTCTTTATACCGATCTACGCTATGAGGAAAAGGTTGAAATCTGGCGGGCACAATTACGCAACATGGGATTAAAGGTGATCAAAGAGGAAGAGATCACGAACAATGTATTGAAGGCAATGGAACTGGATCGTGAACGACGCATTGACATGGTACGAAGATACGCGCCGCGCATCATGCGCAAAATGTCCTATCACCTGGCGGGGTTGGTGCCGCACTCACCAGAAGATGACAAGCCTCATCTGGATCATCGCAAGTATTGGCACTTTATTCTGCAAAAAGCATAAACGACCATAAAAAGATGCGCTTCAGGCGCATCTTTTTGTTCATGCAAAATCGCTTACAATAGTCTTGAATATTTTCCACAAGGAGACAAACCCATGCAGCTTAGCGAAGACATTCGCAAAAAAGTGATCCTTTTTCAGCAGACCGAGATCACGGAATATCATATTTACAAACGCCTCGCACAACGGATCAAATCACAAGAGAACGCCAAAATTCTGGATCAGATCGCGGAAGATGAGCTGCGTCACTACAACGGCTGGAAGGAACATACAAAAGAAGAAGTCCAGCCGCGCTGGTTCTTTGTGTGGTTCTATACCACGGTCAGTTTGCTCTTTGGCTTCACATTTGGTGTGAAGTTAATGGAACAAGGGGAAAAAACAGCTCAGGGAAATTACGAATCGGTTGCCAAGGAAATTCCGGAAGCGGCGAAATATCAACATGAAGAAAACACCCATGAAGAACAACTCATCAACATGTTAGATGAGGAGCGACTGCAATATGCCGGATCGGTGGTTCTTGGACTCAACGATGCTCTTGTTGAATTAACCGGTGCGCTCGCCGGTCTGACGTTGGCGCTGCAGGATGTAAAGTTGATCGCGCTTTCGGGTCTCATTACTGGTATCGCCGCTTCGATGTCTATGGCGGCGAGTGAGTATTTATCCACACGTTCAGAAAAAACGAACAAACAACCCGTGCGCGCAGCGATCTATACAGGTATTGCATACATCGTTACTGTGACACTGCTCGTGCTCCCCTACTTGTTGTTCGAGAACTATTATCTTGATCTTGGCATTGCGCTGACTACTGCCGTCATCATCATCGCAGTGTTCAATTACTATATTTCAGTCGCCAAAGGCGAATCATTCAAAGACCGCTTTCTTGAGATGGCAGGTTTGAGTCTCAGCGTGGCGACCTTCTCGTTCATCATCGGGTACTTCATCCGTATCTGGCTTGGAATCGAAGTCTAGTCATTCGCTGTGTTCGGGGCTAAGCCCCGAACGAACTGGTAAACGCATATGAAAATCTTAACGGTAGACATTGGCACAGGCACGCAGGATATTTTTTTATACGATTCGAATCTCGACATCGAGAACGGATTCAAACTCGTCCTGCCTTCGCCTACCATGATGATCCATCGCCGTCTCAAACAGGCGCTTCACCTTCGGACCCCGATCCTGCTCACTGGACATCAAATGGGCGGCGGACCCTCAGCCTGGGCGATCGAAGAATACGCCCGTGCAGGGATTCCCGTCTATATGACCGCGTCCGCTGCTACGACGCTCAATGATGAACTGGATAAGGTGGAGACGTTGGGGATAAACATCGTCTCCGACGATGAAGTTGAAAGTCTAAGGTCAAAGGTCGAAAGTTTGGAATTGAAAGACTTTGATTTTCAACTGATCTCCAAAACGTTTGAAGATTTTGGCGTTTCGCTGAATGATTTATCTGCAATTGCAGTCGCTGTGTTTGATCACGGCAATGCACCTGCGGGGGTTTCTGACAGACAATTTCGGTTTGATTATCTTGACGAGCGTATCCGCACCAAGAATTCTCTTGCCTCTTTCATCTTTCCTTCGAAAGATATTCCCAAAATCATGACACGCCTGCAAGCTGTTGCTGATTCAGCAGACAATCTCGATTGTCCATTATTGGTGATGGATACGGCGCCCGCCGCGGTGTTGGGCGCGAACTTTGACCCGGTGGTGGCAAAGCGCGAACGCAAGATCATCGTCAACGTGGGGAATTTCCATACGCTGGCATTTCGTTTGGGTGACGGAATTGAAGGTGTGTTTGAACATCACACAGGTGAGATCGATCTGCCCAAACTGGAAAAATATATTCGTGCTCTGGCAGATGGTTCGCTGAAACATCAAGATGTTTTTGATGATATGGGACACGGCGCGTTGGTGTATGGCGATCATCCGTTTGAGTTTGGGAAAGATGATTTTGATGTGGTAGTGACGGGACCGAGACGGTCAATGTTTATGAACAACCCAACATTGAAACCATATTTCGCCGTTCCTTTTGGTGACATGATGATCGCGGGTTGTTTCGGTTTGCTGGCGGCAACGGCGGAGGTACTGCCAGAATTACGAGAGACAATTTACGCTTCGTTGAATGGAGAGGGCGGAC
>Ga0210377_10000469_pt1 | contig 38893 bp, 34 predicted proteins | sample PLM4_65_b1redo_FD_155480 | JGI IMG/M metagenome (GOLD analysis project Ga0210377, IMG submission 155480) | Groundwater sediment microbial communities from an aquifer in East River, Colorado, USA - PLM4_65_b1 redo | ecosystem: Environmental > Terrestrial > Soil > Riparian zone | place: USA: East... | reverse complement strand
TCGAGAACAAGGACAAGACCAAGCTGATCCACGATGCCATCGCGCAGGGGACCTCGCAGTACGGCATGCAGACCTTCGACCAGTCGATCTACCAGCTCTACAAGCGCGACCTCATCACCATGGAGGAGGCGCTGCGGCGCGCGTCGAACCCGGACGAGTTCAAGCTGAAGCTGGCCGGGATCGAGTCGACCGCCGACATGGCCAACCGCGAGATGGAGGGGACGCTCCGCAGCGGCGTCGACGACGGCGCGAAGGGCAGCCAGGGCGCGCCGGTCATCGAGCTGTCGAAGGCGCACGCGGCCGGCGGCAGGAAAAAGTAGAGGGCCGCCCTGCGTCCGGAGCGCGGGTGGCCGTCATGTATACTTGCCGGCCGCCCCGGGGGACCTGCCCGGCCGGGGACCGCCGGTACCGGCGCCGGCGCCATCCGGGTTCGCGGGCCGCAGACGCCCGCGGCCCTGTCGGGAGCGAACCGATGACGTCGGCCGCCAGCATCCGCAGCCGCTTCCTGCAGTTCTTCGAGGCCAGGGGCCACCAGGTGGTCTCCTCGTCGTCCCTCATCCCGGCGCAGGATCCGACCCTGCTGTTCACCAACGCGGGGATGAACCAGTTCAAGGATGTCTTCACCGGCCGCGAGGCGCGCCCCTACGCGCGCGCCGCCACGTCGCAGAAGTGCATGCGGGTCTCGGGGAAGCACAACGACCTCGAGCAGGTCGGGCGCACGCCGCGGCACCACACCTTTTTCGAGATGCTCGGCAACTTCTCCTTCGGCGATTATTTCAAGAAGGACGCCATCGCCTTCGCCTGGGACCTGCTGACCTCGCCTCGGGAGTACGGCCTGCCGAAACAGGGCCTCCACGTCACGGTGTTCCGCGACGACGACGAGGCCTACGACCTGTGGCGCAAGGGGGTCGGCATCCCCGCTGATCGCCTGTCGCGTCTCGACGAGAAGGACAACTTCTGGTCGATGGGCGACACCGGACCGTGCGGCCCGTGCTCGGAGATCCATGTCGACCAGGGCCGCGGGCGCGCCGCCGGCCCGTGCACGCTGTCGCCGTGCGCGCCGGGTTGCGACTGCGGCCGGTTCATGGAGATCTGGAACCTGGTCTTCATGCAGTTCGATCGCGATCGGTCGGGGGCCCTCAACCCGCTGGCGAAGACCGGGGTCGACACCGGCATGGGGCTGGAGCGCCTGACCGCGGTCGTGCAGGGGGTCGAGAGCAACTACGACACCGACCTGTTCGCGCCGATTGTCGAGGCCGCGGCGCGTATCGCCGCCGCCGGCGGGCGCCTCCCGGATCGCCGCGACGACAGCAACCGCGTCGCCCTGCATGTCATCGCCGACCATGTCCGCGCCATGACTTTCCTCATGAGCGATGGGGCGGTGCCCGGCAACGACGGACGCGGCTACGTCCTGCGCCGCATCATGCGGCGCGCCATCCGCTTCGGCCGCGCCCTCGGGGTCGAGCGCCCGTTCCTCTGCGACCTCTCCGCCGTCGTGGTCGAGACCATGGAGAGCGCCTACCCGGCGCTGGTGGCGCACCGCGCCGCGATCGCCGCGGCCGCGCGGCGCGAGGAGGAGCGCTTCGCCGCGACCCTCGTCATCGGCCTGCAGAAGGTCGAGTCGCTGGCCGGCGCCCTGCTCAAGGACGGCCGGCGCGTGATCCCGGGTCCCGAGGCCTTCCGTCTGTACGACACCTTCGGTGTGCCGCCCGATCTGATCCGCGACGTCGCCCAGGCCTGGTCGATGAGCGTGGACGAGGCCGGCTTCGAGAAGGAGATGGGGGAGCAGCGCGCCCGCTCGCGTCGCGGCATGAAGGAGACGGCGGCGGCGACGACCGGGGTGCTGGCGGCGCTGCCGGTGCGCTCGGCCGAGTTCCGCGGCTACACCTCGACCCTGGTCGAGGACGCGCGGGTCACGGCGCTGGTGCGTGGCGAGAGCCTTGTCGACGAGCTCGCGACCGGCGAGGAGGGCGGCGTGATCCTCGACCGCACCCCCTTCTATGCCGAGTCCGGCGGCCAGGTCGGCGACACCGGCTTCCTGACTGGACCGGGCGGAGTGGCCGAAGTGCGCGACACGCGGGCGCCGCTGCGCGGCCTGCCGGTGCACGAGGTGCGGATGCGCGAGGGACGCCTGCGTGCCGGCGACATCGTGCGCGCCGAGGTCGACTGCGGCCGCCGCCTCGCGATCACGCGGGGTCATGACGCCACCCACCTGGTGCACGCGGCGCTGCGCGAGGTGGTCGGCACGCACGTCAAGCAGGCCGGCTCCATGGTCGGTCCCGATCGTCTGCGCTTCGACTTCACCCATTATGCGGGCCTTGGCGACGGGATCCTCCGCGACATCGAGGACCTGGTGAACGACGTCGTCCGCCAGGACCTGCCAATCAACTCGGCGGTCATGCCGATCGACGAGGCGCTGCGGCGCGGCGCGCTCGCCTTCTTCGGAGACAAGTACGGCGACGAGGTGCGGGTCATCGAGATCCCGGGGTTCAGCATGGAGTTGTGCGGCGGCACGCATGCCGCCACGACCGGGTCGATCGGTCTCGTCCGACTGGCGCAGGAGCGCGGCATCGCCGCCGGCACGCGGCGGCTCGAGGCGCTCACGGGCTCGGGGGCCCTGGTGGACGCGCGCGAGGAGCGCCGCTCCCTGGCGGCGACCCAGTCGGTCCTCAACACCGATCGCCGGGCCGTGCCCGAGGCGGTCGGCCGCCTGGTCGAGCAGAACCGCGCGCTCGCGCGCGAGCTCGAGCGGCTCAAGGTGCAGATCGCCGCGGGGGCGGGCGCCGGCTCCGCAGCCGAGGAGGTCCGCGAGGTCAGCGGCGTGCGGCTGCTGGTGGCGCGCGTGCAGACCGGCCTCGACAAGAGCGCCGTGCGGGCGCTCGTCGATCGCACCCGTGAGACGATGCCCTCGGGCGTGATCGTGCAGTGGGCGCAACAGGACGATCGCGTCAATGTCACGACCTCGGTGAGCCGTGACCTGATCCCGCCGCTGCATGCCGGCGAGATCGTCCGCGCGCTGGCGCCGCTGGTCGAAGGTCGCGGCGGCGGCCGGGCCGACATGGCCGAGGCCGGCGGCCGGCGCGCCGGCGACCTCGAGGAAATCCGCCGCCGGAGCGTCGCCATCCTCGAGAGCCTCATCCGCGAAGCGCGGGCGGGCCGGTGAGACGCCTCGCGCTGGCGGCGGTGATCGCCCTCGTGGCGGCGGGGTCCGCGCTCGCGGGCGACACCATCTACTACCGCCGCAACGCCGACGGCACCCTCGAGCTGACCAACGTGCCGGGCGACAAGGACCTGCGACCGGTGCGCCCCGAATCGCGCGGCATCAACCCCGGGTCGGGTTCGAAGTACCGCGAGATGATCTTCCGCACGGCGCGCGAGCACGGTGTGCACCCCGATCTGGCGTATGCGGTCGCCGCGGTCGAGTCGAGCTTCGACCCGCTGGCGCGATCGCCGAAGGGGGCTTTGGGCCTCATGCAGCTGATGCCCGAGACCGCCCTCCGGTTCGGCGTCGAGGATCCGCTCGACCCGGCCGACAACGTCCGCGGCGGCGTGCGCTTCCTGCGCTACCTGCTCGACCTGTTCGGGGGCGATCTGCGGCTGACGCTGGCGGCCTACAACGCGGGGGAAAACGCGGTGCTTGCGATCGGCCGGGTGCCGCCGTACCAGGAAACCCGCACTTACGTTGCCAAGGTGATCCGGCGCTTCGGTCCAGGGCGGGCGCCGTGGGCCGACGGCCACACGCCGGCGAACGACGGCCCGGCACCGCGCCCCGCGGAGCGCCGCGCCGGCCGGTGAGCGCCCAGCCGGGCGGCGGCGACCCGGCCGCCACGGACCGTCTCGACGAACTGCCCAAGGCCGAGATCCACCTGCACCTCGAAGGGTCGATCGACCTCGAGACCCTCCTGGCCCTGCGCGCCCGCCGCGGCGACGACCACGGCCCCGACGCGCGCCGGCGGCTCGGCGCCCTCTACCGGCACCGCGACTTTCCCGACTTCCTCGCCCACTTCCGCGATCTCTGCGCCGACCTGCGCGAGCCGGACGATTTCGCCCTGGCGACCTCGCGGCTCGCGGCGCGGCTGGCCCGTGATAACGTCCGGCACGCCGAGGTGATGTGCTCGGTCGGCATCTTCGCCCGCCGCGGCCTGCCGCCGGGGGAGATCCTCGACGCCATCGGCGCGGCCGCCGCGGAGGCCGAGGCCGCCGGCGGCCCGCGGCTGCGATTCCTGCTCGACGGGGTGCGCCAGTGGGGACCCCCGGGGATGGAGGAGCTGGTGGAGATCGCCGCCGCGGCGCGCGGCACCCGGGTGATCGGCATCGGCATGGGCGGCGACGAGAGCGCCTGGTCGGCCGGGGCTTTCGCCGATGTCTTCCGCGCCGCCCGCCGTCTCGGGTTGCGCACGACGGCGCATGCGGGCGAGTTCGACGGCCCGCGATCGGTCTGGCAGGCCATCGAGGTGCTCGAGGTGGATCGGATCGGTCACGGGATCCGCGCCCTGGAGGACGCCGAGCTCGTGCGCACGCTCGTGCGCCGCCGGCTGCCCCTCGAGTGCTGCCCGACGAGCAACCTGCGCACCCGCGTGGCCGCCTCCTGGCAGGCCCACCCGATCGCGGCGCTGCACCGGGCCGGCGCCTTCGTGACCGTGAACAGCGACGACCCGGCCCTCTTCGACACCACCCTCGGTGACGAATGGCGGGCGCTCGGCGGGCGGATGGGCCTGGCCCGGGACGATGTGCGCCGCATCGGCCGCAACACCATCGAGGCGGCGTTCCTCGACGAGACCGGGCGCGCGGCGCTGCTCGCGGCCTACGACGCGGCCGCCCTCCAGGTGTTCGCACCGGGAGAGAACGCATGAGCGGCCTGTCGCCGCGGCGGCTCGCTTGGATGGCGGCGGCGATCGCGGCGGCCTGGCTCATGGTGTCCGGAAGCCTCGTCGACACCCGCGGCGGGCTCGCGGGCACCTATTCCTTCGTCGGCGCGGACGGGCGCGAGGTCGAAGTGCTGCGCCGCGTCGACGCCGCCATTGACTTCCCGACACCGCAACGGCTGGACGCGGCCTACATCTTCAACTGGGACTACGGGCGTTTCGGTTTCCCGGGCGAGAAGCCGGCCTACGTCATCCGCTGGCGCGGCCTTCTGGCGGTGCCCGAGGCCGGAAGCTACCGGTTCGCCATCGACGCTTCGGGCGAGGCCGCCGTCGCCATCGACGGCGAGTCGCTGGCGATCCCGAAGGACGCGGCCGCGGCGCGCCCGCTCAACGCCGGGCTGCACGACCTCGCCCTCGAATACCGGCTGGCGTCGGGGGAAGCGCGCCTGGTCCTGTCGTGGCAACCGCCCGGCCGGCGGCTCGAGCCGATCCCCTCCGTCTACCTGGCCGTCGATTCGTTGGAGTACGTCGCGACGGGCTCCCGTCGCACCCGTGGCTGGCTGCTGGCCGCGGCCGGGCTGCTGGCGGCGGCGAGCGTCACGGCCCTCGGACGTCGCGCGCCGGCGGGCCCCGCCGGACGGCTGCTCGAGGCGGTCGCCGCCGAGCGGCCGCGCCTGGCTCTCGCCGGCATCGTCCTGCTGGCGGCGATCCTGCGCTTCCACGACTACGCCCTGGTGCCGTTCCATCACGAGACCGCCGACGAATACCAGCATGCATGGGAAGGTTGGCACCTGCTGCACGAGGGCACACCGGCCGCCTGGAGCACCTTCCCCGACGCCTATCCGCCCGCGCAGACCCGCGATTTCCGCTGGTTCGGCGATCGCTATGTCCTCGTGCGCCCCTACTTCGATCACCCGCCGCTGTTCTCGATCCCGGTGGGTCTCGTCTGTTCCCTCGCGGGGGCACGCACCTTCCTCGACTGCACGCTTCCGGTGATGCGCCTCGTGCCGATCCTGCTGGGTCTGGTCGGCGTCGTGCTCCTGCGTCGCCTGGCGTGGGCGTACGGGGCGGGGGAGCGCGGCGCGCTGCTCGCCTGCCTGGTGTACGCGACGTTGCCGGTGATCGTCCTGGCCCAGCGGCTGGTGAAGGCCGAGAGCCTGCTGGCGGTCCTTTTCATGGGGGCGATGATCGCCGTGCGCGAGGAGCCGGGCGCCGCGCCGGGGACGGGCGACCCGCAGGAAAGCGGTGCGACAACGCCGCGGCGCGGGGCGCTGTGGGCCGGGATTCTCGGGCTTCTGGCGATCTGGACCAAGGCGACCGGCATCGTCGTGCCGGTGACGGTGGCGATCGTGCTCGCCGGTCGCCGCCGCTGGCGCGATGCCGCGCTGGTCGCGGCGCTCGCGTGTGCCGCGGTGGCGCTGTACGCCGTCTACGGCGCCGCCTACGACGCCGGCATCATGCTGAAGATCCTGCACGGGCAATCGACCAGCAAGTGGGTGTCGATGGAGGCCTTCAACGATCTGCTGTCGGGAAAGGTGGTGGTGAAGTGGTTCGGCCGCGGCACCTACCTCTGGCTGCTGCTGGCGGCGATGGTCGCGGCGCGCGGGCGGGCCCGCGCCCTGCTGCTGCCGCTGGTGCTCTACGGGACGATCCTGGCGCTGACCGGTGACCACCGGGTGATCTACGGCTGGTACCGCCTGCCGCTGTATCCGTTCCTGTGCGTCGCCGCCGGCCTCTACCTCGATCGCATGCTCGACGAGGCCGACCTCGCGAGCACCTTCGCGTTCGCCGTGACCGCGGTCTTGAGCGCGCTGCTGTATGCGCTGCCGGAGCCGATGGGACAGGCCAGACCGGTCGCCTGGCTGTTCGCGGCGATGGCGCTTGTGCCGTTCCTGCCGCGCTTCGTGAGCGACCGTCCCTGGACCGCCCGGCTGGCGCGCGCCGGCGCCATGGTCCTTCTCGCCGTCTTCCTGCTGGCGAACGTGGCGACGGTGCGCGATCTGCTGCCGATCTACGCCGCGTCGCGCGGCGTGCAGTAGCCGCGAGCCCGCAGGGCGCATGGGGGTTGCGGCCCCATGCTTCCCACATCGATTCCTCCTCGCGCCTCGCCTGGGACCCGCAAGCCCCATGCGCGCGACCCATGCTATTACCCGGACACACTCCTAACGCGCCAGCGAGCGGATGCGGGCGATACCGGCCCGCAGCAGCGCGTCGACGAGGCGCGCCGACGCGGCCTCGCAGTAGACCCGGAGGACCGGCTCGGTTCCCGAGGCGCGGAACAGGATCCACCCGGCATCGCCGAGCAGCAGCTTGACGCCGTCGAGAGCGTCGACGCCGGCCACGGGCTGTCCCGCCAGGCGGCGCGGCGGATCCTGGCGCAGCCGCCCGACCGCGCGGCGTCCGCTCGCGGTCGGGATCGCGAGGTCGACCCGGCGGTATTCGTAGGCGCCGTACTCGCGCTGCATGGCGGCGACCCGGCGGCTGAGGCGGCGCTCCCCGGTGGCGAGCATCTCCGCGAGCAGCAGGCCGATCAGGATGCCGTCGCGCTCGGGCAGGTAGCGCTTGACGCCGATGCCGCCGCTCTCCTCGCCGCCGATCAGGACATCCTCCTCGAGCATCAGCCGGGCGATGTGCTTGAAGCCGATCGGCAGATCGTGGAACGGGACGCCGTGCCGGCGGGCGATCCGCTCGGCGAGCAGGGTGTTGGCGAAGGTGCGGGCGATGGCACCTGTCCATCCCTTGCCTTCGAGCAGGTGCAGGGCGAGCAGCGCAAACACCTGGAGCGGGGGGAGGATGCGGCCGGTCTCGTCGCACACCCCGATCCGGTCGGCATCCCCGTCGGTGGCGATGCCGATGTGCGCCTTGTGCCGCACCACCGCCTCGGACAGCGGTCCGAGGTTCTCGGGGCGCGGCTCGGGTGGGGTGCCGCCGAAGAGCACGTCGGCGTCGGCGCGGATCGTGTGCACCCGCGCGCGGGCGCCCTTCACCAGCCCCTCGAGGATGCGGCCGCCGGCGCCGTGCATGCTGTCGACCACCACCCTGAGCGGCGCGCGCCGTATCGCATCGATGTCGGCGACCGCGGCGAGGCGCGGGACGTAGGCAGGGAGGAACGGGTGCCGGCGGAGGGGCGGGCGCCCGTGGCGCGGCGCGCGCCGGCCCAGCAGCTCCTCGATGCGCCCGGTCACCTCGGGCGGGGCGCTGCCGCCGAACGCCGCCTTGACCTTGACGCCGTTCCACTCGGGCGGATTGTGGCTGGCGGTGATCACCAGGCCGACCGGCGCCGCCGCCGAAGCCACCTGGCAGGAGACCATCGGCGTCGTCGTGGGGCCGTCGGGGAGCACGGTCGGGATGCCGTTCCCCTCGAGCACGCCCGCCGCCGCCTCGGCGAACCGGCGGCTCAGGAAGCGGACGTCGTGCCCGACCGGCACCGGCGACCCGCCCCGGCCCTCCTCGTGGACGAGGTCGGCGACGGCCTGGGCGACGATGCGCACGTTCTCGAAGGTGAAATCGTCGCCGATGATGCCGCGCCAGCCGTCGGTCCCGAAGCGTATCGCCACGCCGTCTCCCGTTGACCGTCCCCGGGCCCTGTGCTATGTTCCGCGCGGCCTGCACTCTGCGGCGCTCCGCGTCCGGCGCTGCGGACCGTCGCGGGTGCCGCGACGGCGCATTCTATCCGGCGCGCCTCCCCGCAGCAACCGAGCGATGATCAACCTGCCGACCTGGATCACGATCATCCGCATACTCCTCGCGCCCGTCCTGGTCGTCGTGTTGATGTCGCGCCAGACGGGGCTCGAGCATTTCGGCGGCTCGTGGCAGATGATCGGCGTCTTTGTCTTCCTGCTGGCGTCGCTGACCGACTGGCTCGACGGCTGGCTGGCGCGCCGCCGCGATCAGGTCACCACCCTCGGCATCCTGCTCGACCCGATCGCCGACAAGCTGCTCACGTCGGCGGCCTTCATTTCCCTGGTCCAGGTCGGCGTCGTGCGCGCCTGGATGGTCTGGGTCATCATCGCCCGCGAGTTCGCGGTCGACGGGTTGCGGATGATCGCCAGCTCCCAGGGGATCACCATCGGCGCCAGCGTCTGGGGCAAGTACAAGACCGCCAGCCAGGTGGTGGCGATCGTCCTGCTGATCTTCGGCAACGAGTACCTCGGCCAGTGGGACCTGGCGGGCGATGTCGCCCTGCTGCTGGTGCTGGCTCTGGCGATCCTGTCGGCCGCCGACTACTTCGCGAAGTTCTCCAGCCGCCTGCGCCTGGTGGGCCCCGGGCGTGACGGCGGGCCGCGCGCATGAACGTCCGCCGACTGCCGCGGCGATGACCGACGCGACGCGGACCCGGCGCGGAGCGATGGCGCGGTTGCGGCATGCCTTCCTCACCGGGTTGTTCATCACCCTGCCGCTCATCATCACCATCTGGCTGCTCGGTATCCTGGTACACATGGTCGAGTCGATCTCGACACCGCTGATGCTCGGCATTCTCCGGCTGGCGCAGCCCGATCTGGCCGCCGAACCGGCCATCGCCCGCTGGGTGCTGCCGGTGGCCGGTGTCATGGCGACGGCCGGTCTGATACTCGCGGTCGGGGCCCTGGCCAGCAACTTCGTCGGCCGCCGCCTGGTCGCGGCCTTTGATCGACTCATGATGCGCGTGCCGGTGGTGAAGGGGATCTACGGCGCGGCGCGCCAGCTTCTCGACGCCTTCGGGCGCAAGACCTCGTCCTTCCGGCGCGTCGTGGCGATCGAGTACCCGCGCCCCGGCATCTGGACGATCGGCTTCCTGACCCACAGCACGACCGACCTGGCGCGCGAGGACGGACCACCGCTCACGGGGGTGTCGCTGGTCTTTCTGCCCACCACGCCGAACCCGACCTCGGGATGGCTGGCGGTGGTCCCCGACGGGCAGGTCATTCCGCTGAACATGTCGATCGAGGAAGGGGTCAAGCTGATCGTCAGCGGCGGACTGGTCGTCCCGCCCGGGGCGATGCCGGGGCCGGGGGTCTGATGTTCTACTGGTTCGTGAAGGGGGTCTTCTACCCGTTCGTGACCCTCTACCTGGGCCTGAGCCGCGATGGCCTGCGGCACCTGCCGCGCACGGGGCCGGTGATCGTCGTTTCCAACCACGTCTCCTACATGGACGCGATCCTGCTCGGGTCGGCGTCACCGCGGCCGATCCACTTCATCGTCCTGCAGTGGATGTACGACATGATCGCCATCCGCTGGTTCTACTGGGGCATGGGGACGATCCCGGTGCGCGCCGGCACCGACGCGCGCGGCATCCGCCGGGCGCTGCGGACGCTGTCCTCCGGCAGGGTGGTCGGTGTCTTCCCCGAGGGGACCCGCAGCGCCGACGGCCAGGTGCGCGAGGCGCAGCCGGGGGCGGCGCTGCTTGCGGCCCTGAGCGGCGCGCCCGTTGTGCCGGTCTTCATCGACGGGGCGCGCGATTCGATGCCGGTCGGCACCCGCTTCCCGCGGCCGGCGCGGATCCACGTGTGCTTCGGTGCGCCGCTGCGGTTCCCCGCGGGACGCGGTGCGCGCGACCGCGAGGCGCTGCTCGAGTTCTCCGGGCGCATGGAGATCGCCATCCGCGCCCTCGAGCCGGCGGCGAGCGCCGCGTGAGCCGGCGCGCCGAGTTGATCGCCATCGGCAGCGAACTGCTGGGGTGGTCGCGGCACGACACCAACGGCTCGTACCTGGCGCGGCGCCTGGGTGAGCGCGGCATCCCGGTCTGCTTCCGGACCATCGTCGGGGACGATCCCGCCGACCTGCGTGCCGCCTTCGCCGTCGCCCTCGGGCGCGCCGAGGTGATCATCGCCACCGGCGGGCTCGGTCCGACGGTGGACGATCTCACCCGCGAGGCGGTGGCGGGGCTGCTCGACCTGCCGCTCGATGACGACGCCGCGCTCCTGCGCGGCATCGAGGAGCGCTTCCGGCGCCACGGTCTGACGATGCCGCCGAGCAACCGGCGCCAGGCGCAGGTGCCGCGCGGCGCCGAGGTGCTGCCGAACAGCGTCGGAACCGCCCCGGGTCTCGTGCTGCGCCAGGGCGCGCGTCTCGTCGTGCTGCTGCCGGGCGTGCCGGGGGAGATGGAGCGCATGGTCGAGGAGGGTGTCCTGCCCCGACTGGAGGCGGCGGACGAGGTCCTCGCCACGCGCGTCCTGAAGATCGCCGGGCTGACCGAGTCGGAGACCGACCGCCGGCTCGCCGAGGTGCACGCCGGCGCCGGCGACGTCGAATGGACCATCCTGGCGTCGCCCGGCCAGATCGAGATCCACCTGCGCGAGCGGGTCAGGGCGGGCGCGGGCCCCCTCGGCATCGATCGTCTCGACAGGGCGATCGAGGCGATTCTCGGGGAGCACCTGTTCGGCCGCGACGACGAGACCATCGAATCGACCATCGGGCGGCTCGCCAGGGCGGCGGGCGCGACGGCGGCGGTGGCCGAATCGGTCACCGGCGGCGGCGTGGCCGCGCGCCTCACCTCGACGCCGGGCGCCTCGCGCTGGTTCCGCGGCGGCGCGGTCGCCTACAGTGATGACGCCAAGGTGGCGCTGGCCGGGGTCGACCCGGGAATCCTGGCGCGCGACGGTCCGGTCTCGGAGCCGGTGGCGGCGGGCATGGCCCTCGGGATTCGGGCGCGACTCGGCGCCACCTGGGGCCTGGCCGCGACCGGCTACGCGGGGCCCGAAGGGGGAGGGCCCGATCGGCCTCCGGGCACGGTCGTCCTCGGCCTGGCGGGGCCGGGTGTCACGACCACCCGCGCCCTGCGGTTGCCGGGGCCGCGCGCCATCGTGCAGCAGCGGGCGGTCATGGCGGCGCTCGATCTCCTCCGTCGCGGCCTCCTGGGGAGGTCGGCGTGAGGCTGTTCATCGCCGCGGACCTCCCCGCCGCGGTGCGCGCGCGACTCGGCGAGGCGCAGTCACGCCTCGCGGCCCTGCCGTTCGACGTGCGCTGGACGCGCCCCGACGGCATCCACCTGACGTTCACCTTTCTCGGGGAGGTGCCGGCCGATCGCGTCGACGGCATACGGGAGGCGCTGCGAACCTCCGGCTGCGGCGCCGTGGCGCCGGTGGCGCTGGCGGCTCGCGGCGTCGGCGTCTTCCCCGACCGCGGCCGGCCGAGGGTGATCTGGGCCGGTGTCATCGGCGACCTGGAATCGGCGGGACGCGTGAAGCAGGCGATCGACGAGGCGCTCGCCCCCGTCGGCGTGACGCCCGAGGTGCGTCCCTTCCGGCCGCACCTCACGCTCGGCCGGGTCACCGGGGGGCGGGGCGGCGACTGGCGCGGCATTCTCGAGCGGCACGCACAGGACGAGTTCGGCGCTTTCGAGATGCACGCCTGCGTGCTGTTCGAGAGCCAGCTCGGGCCGGGTGGGGCGCGCTACCGCGCCATCGAATCGGTCGCTCTCGGCGGCGGCGGGGCGGCGCCATGAACGGCTGCGCCGTGGGGGCGTCGTGACCGGACTGCTGGCGGCGGGTCTGGTCGGTTTCGTGCTGGGGGCGATCCCGTTCTCGTGGATCCTGGCGCGCCTCTTCGGCGGTGTCGACATCCGCACGGTCGGCAGCGGCAACGTCGGCGCCACCAACGTCGCGCGATCCCTCGGCTGGGCGGCCGGTGGTGCTGCGCTGCTGCTCGACACCGCCAAGGGCGCGGCGGCGGTCCTCCTGGCTCCGGGCCTTGCGGGCCCGGAGGCGCCGGGCGCGACGGTTCTCGCCGGCGGTCTCGCGGTCATCGGTCACATGGTCTCCCCCGTCATGCGTTTCCGAGGCGGCAAAGGTGTGGCCACCGGGGCCGGCGTCTTCGCAGTGCTGGCGCCCTGGTCCCTCGCGGCCGCGGCCGGTGTCTTCGTCGTGGTCGTGGCTGTGACACGGATGGTGTCGGCCGGGTCGATCGCCGCCGCGGCCGCCTTGCCGCTGTCGGCCCTGTGGTTCGGCGCCGGTGGCCGGGTGGCGCTGCTCGCGGCGCTGGTCGGCGCCCTGGTCATCCTGCGGCACCACGCGAACATCGCCCGGATCGTCGACGGCAGCGAACCGCGCATCGGCCGCGCGGGGGATGGCGGTGCCGCGAGCGCCGGCGGAGGCGGACGATGAAAGGGGCCGCGGTTCTCGGGGCCGGCTCCTGGGGGACGGCGCTCGCCGTTCATCTGGCGCGCGCCGGCGTACCGGCGATCCTCTGGGCCCGCCGTCGCGAGGCGGCGGCGGCGATCGAGGCGGCGCGCGAGAACGCGGCCTACCTGCCCGGCTGCCGCCTCCCCGACGGTCTGATCGTCAGCGGCGATCTCGCGGCCGCGGTCGCCGATCGCGACCTGGTGATCTTCGCGGCCCCGGTGCAGGAGACGCGCGTGCTGTTCGCCGCCGCCGCACCGCATCTCGCGGCCGGCGCCGACCTGGTGCTGGCGTCGAAAGGGCTCGAGCAGGGGAGCGGTCTGCGTCTCACCGAGGTCCTGGCCGCGGAGATCCCGGCGCACGCCGACGGCGCGGTGGTCCTCTCCGGGCCATCGTTCGCGGCCGAGGTGGTCAGGGGCGACCCGACCGCGGTCGTGGTCGCGTCGCGCGACGCCGCCGCCGCGCGGCGGGTGCAGGCGGTCCTGTCGCACCGCAACCTGCGCCTGTACACGAATGCCGACATCATCGGCGTCGAGCTCTGCGGCGCGCTCAAGAACGTGATGGCGATCGCCACCGGTATCGTCGAAGGGCTCGGCCTCGGGACCAACACGCGCGCCGCCTTGATCACCCGCGGCCTCGCCGAGATGACGCGTCTGGGCCTGGCCCTCGGCGGTCAGCCGTCGACCTTCTCCGGTCTCGCCGGGACCGGGGACCTGGTGCTCACCTGCACCGGCGGCCTGAGCCGGAACCGCGCCGTCGGCATCGACATCGGCCGCGGTCGCGCCCTCGACGACGTCCTCGCCGGGATGAGCATGGTGGCCGAGGGGGTCCCGACGACACGTGCGGCGGTCGCCCTCGCCGGCCGTCTCGGGATCGAGATGCCGATCGCCACGAAGGTGGAGCAGATCCTGTTCGGCGGGCGGGCGCCGCGCGACGCGGTGAACGACCTGCTCGCGCGGCCCCTCAAGGAGGAGGCATGATCGACCTGCACAACCACCTGCTTCCCGGCATCGACGACGGTGCCAAGGCGGTGGAGGAGACCCTCGAGTTCCTGCGCATCGCGCGCCGCGACGGGATCACCGCCGTGACCGCCACCCCGCACATGAAACCGGGTGTGTACGACAACACCCGCGAGACGATCCAGCGGGCGATCGCCCGGGTCCGGGAAGCGGCGCGGGGCGACGAGGCCGGGGAGGTCACGCTGCTTCCCGGGGCCGAGGTCTACTTCACCGCCGACGTGGCGGAGCGCGCCCGCCGCGGGGAGCTGATGACGGTCGCCGACGGCGGCCGCTATCTCCTCCTCGAGCTGCCTTACCAGCAGCTCCCGATGGGCGTCGACGACACGATCTTCCATCTCCGCCTGGCCGGCCTGACGCCGATCATGGCGCACCCGGAGCGGGTCGCCTACTACCTCGAGGACTTCGACCGGGTCGAGGCGTCGGTCCGTCTCGGAGCGCTCACGCAGGTCACCGGCGCCTCGATCACCGGCACATTCGGGTCGAAGGCGCGTGACTTCGCGCTGCGGATGCTCGAACGCGACCTCATCCACATCGTGGCCAGCGACAGCCACGATGTGCGCTATCGCCCGCCAATACTGTCCGAGGCGCGGACTGCTGTGGCGCGGATCCGCGGCGAGGAGGCCGCCCGGCGGATGGTCGAGGAGACCCCGCGGGCCATCCTGGAGGGGCGCGAGGTTGTGCCGCCTGAACGGCCGCAGGCTGTCCGGAAGGGCGGGGGAGGGCTCCTCCGGCGCCTGGCGGCCCGCCTGTCCGGCCGGCGCTGACCCATCCGCCCGTTTACAAAAGTCCTTCGCTTCGTTAGAATTGGCCGATTCGCGACAGGGAGAGGTGTGCCGGTGAAGCTGAACAGCCGACCCGTCCCGGTGTGGGCGGCACGGATGGTGGCGGCCCTGATCCTCGCGGCCTGGATGTCGGGGTGCGCCTCGAGCGGCGACCGGCATGCGGCGCAGGGGGAATCCGAGCGCTACCTCCGGCTGGGCTATGTCCAGCTCGAGCGCGGGCAGACCCAGGAAGCCCTGGCCTCTGCGAACATGGCGCTGCAACGCGACCGGAAGAACGCCGACGCGCAGAATTTCGTCGGCCTCATCTATATGACGCAAAGCGACTACCCGAAGGCGGCCGAGCACCTGCGCGAGGCGGTGCGCCTGAACCCCTTCTTCACCGATGCCCACAACAACCTGGGCGCGGTCTACCGCGAGCTGAAGCAGTACGACAAGTCGCTCGCCGAATTGCAGACGGCGCTCAAGGACAAGACCTACCAGACCCCCGAGAAGATCCAGCTCAACCTCGGCAACCTGTACGTCGACCAGGGGGTCATGTCGGAGGCAATCCGCTGGTACGAGCTGGCGGTCAGTGCAAACCCTGCGTATGTCCGCGGCCATTTCGCCCTCGGCGCCGCCTACCAGAAGATGGGGAAGGGTGATCTGGCCGCGCAGCAGTTCCGCAAGGTCATCGAGCTGGCGCCCGACACGCCGGAAGCGGCGCGGGCGAAGCAGGAACTGGAGTCGGGGGCACGGCGGAGCGGGTCGTGACCGACACCGGAACACCGCAGCCGCCCGGCTACCTCGAGCGGCTGCGGGTCGGGCTTCGCCGCACGCGCGAGGGGCTCCTCGGCAAGGTCGCGACCCTGTTCCAGGGTGGCGCGCCACAGTCCCGCGACTGGAACGAAGACCTGGAATCGGCGTTGCTGCAGGCCGATCTCGGCCCGCAGGCCGCCGGCCGCATCGTGCGGGCGGTGCGCGAAACGGGCCGCGGCGCCGCGCCCTCGTGGCCGGTGGTGCGCGAGGCGGCCCGGACGGTGATCCGGGAGATGCTGGTGGTGCCGGCACCGGCCATCGCGGTCGGGGAGGTCCGGCCGCGGGTCGTCGTCCTGGTGGGGGTGAACGGCGGCGGCAAGACGACGACGGCGGCCAAGCTGGCACGCCGCCTCACGCTCGAAGGCCGGCGGGTCATGCTGTGCGCCGCCGACACGTTCAGGGCCGGAGCGGGCGAGCAGTTGCGCATCTGGGCGGAACGCGCGCAGGCCGAGTTCGCTGCCCATCGGCCCGGGGCCGACCCTTCGGCGGTGGCCTTCGACGCCGCGGCGTCGGCGGTGGCGCGTGGTCTCGACACGCTGATCGTCGACACGGCCGGGCGACTGCACACCCAGGACCCGCTGATGCGCGAGCTCGGGAAGGTCGTGCGCGTGCTCGGGAAGAGCATCCCGGGAGCGCCGCACGAAGTGCTGCTGGTGCTCGATGCGACCACGGGGCAGAACGGTGTGAACCAGGCGCGCCAGTTCCTGACCGCGGCGAAGGTCGGCGGCCTGGTGCTGACGAAGATCGACGGTACGGCGCGGGGCGGCGTCGCGGTGCGCATCGTCGAGGAGCTCGGGATCCCGCTGCGCTATGTCGGGGTCGGCGAGGGGATCGACGACCTGCTCGACTTCGACCCGGACGCGTTCGTCGACGGACTGTTGCCGTCGGCGGCCTGAAACCGGCGGCATGGGTGGACGGCGGCCGATGCTCACGCCAGCGGACAGGCGATTCCTGGCGCGGGCGATCGCCCTGGCGGGGCGGGCGCGCGGCCGGACCAGTCCCAACCCGATGGTCGGGGCGGTGGTGGTGAGCGGCGGCCGGGTGATCGGCGAGGGATGGCATACGCGTCCCGGTGCGCCGCACGCGGAGGTCGTGGCGCTCGAGCGGGCCGGGGCGCGGGCGCGCGGGGCGAGGTTGTACGTGAATCTCGAGCCCTGCTGTCATCATGGACGCACCCCGCCGTGCACCGACGCGATCCTGGCGGCCGGTGTGGCCGAGGTCGTGGCGAGCATGCGCGATCCCGACCGGCGGGTGAACGGCCGCGGGGTCCGCGTCCTGCGCGGCGCCGGCGTGCGGGTGCGGGTCGGCGGGCTGCGTCGCGAAGCGGCGCAGCTGAACGAGGCGTTCCTGCGCTGGCAGCGGGCCGGGTCGCCATTCGTGACGTTGAAGGCCGGGATGACGGTCGACGGACGCATCGCGACCTCGTCGGGCGAGTCGCGCTGGATAACGTCGCCCGCGGCGCGCGCCGCGGCGCGGCGCCTGCGCCGGCGGCACGACGCGGTCGTGGTCGGCGTGGGAACGATCCTGGCCGACGACCCCGTGCTGCGCACCGGCGGGGCGGACGCGGTGCTCGACGGCGGGCCGGCGCGAGTCGTGCTCGACAGCCGTCTGCGCACGCCGCCGGGCGCGCGGATCCTGCGATCCGCGGGCGGACCGGTGCTGGTGATCACGGCCGCGGGGGCGCCGGCGGGGCGCCGGCGCCGCCTCGAGCGCGCGGGCGCCGTGGTGATCGAAGTGGCGGGCGGCGCGGGCGGTGTCGATATCAGGGAGGCGCTCCGGGAACTCGGTCGTCGCGGACTGGCGAATGTCCTGATCGAGGGCGGCGGCGAGGTGCTCGGGTCGGCGCTCGATGCCGGCATCGGCGACCGGGTGGTGCTCTTCATTGCGCCACGCCTGCTCGGAGGGCGGACGGCGCGGCCGGCGTTCGGTGGCACGGGCCCCGGGCGGCTGGCGGAGTCGGCCGAGCTGCGATCGCCGCGGTTGCGCCGCGTCGGCGCCGACTGGCTGGTGGAGGCGCGGCTCGTGCACAGGCGCCGGAGCGTGTCCTGACCCGCTCCGGTCGCAGGGAGAGACGACATGTTCACGGGGATCATCGAGGGCCAGGGCACGATCGAGGGCCGTTCGGGCGGGCCGGAGGAGATCCGGCTGCGCATCGCCACCCCGTTCGAGGATGTGCCGGGGCGGGGCGAGAGCATCGCGGTCGACGGTGTCTGCCTGACGGCGGTCGGCGGCGGCGCCGGGTGGTTCGAGGCGGTGGTCTCCCCGGAGACGTTGTCGCGGACGACACTCGGCGACAGGAGCGCCGGGGATCGGGTCAATCTCGAGCGCGCGCTGCGCATGGGAGACCGCCTCGGCGGCCACCTGGTGCAGGGGCACGTCGACGCGGTCGGCCGGGTCGAGAGCATGAGTCCCGAGGGGAGCGGCGCGCGCATGTCCATCGCGTTCCCCGAGGATCTGGCGGCGTTCATCGTTCTCAAGGGCTCGGTGACGGTCGACGGCGTCAGCCTGACGGTGGCGATGCGCCGTGACGGCGCGTTCGAGGTCGCCCTGATCCCGGAGACCCTGGAGGTGACCGGGCTCGGATCGCGGCGCGCCGGTGATCGGGTCAATCTGGAGGTCGATCTGATAGGTCGTTATGTGGTCGAGGCGGTCCGTGGGCGGGCGAGCCGTGAGGCGGCGCCGGTGACGCGCGAGCTCCTCGATCGCCATGGTTTCGCAGTGGAGGAGGTCGTCCCGTGAAGCGGAAGATCCAGGAGGGCGCGGCCGCAGGGCCGTTCGCCAGCATCGAGGAGGCCATCGCCGACATCGCGGCGGGGCGGTTCGTCATCGTGGTCGACGACGAGGAGCGCGAGAACGAGGGCGACCTGACGATCGCCGCCGAGAAGATCACGCCCGCGGCGATCAACTTCATGGCGCGCCACGGTCGCGGCCTGGTCTGCCTGCCGATGACCGGCCAGCGGCTCAAGGAGCTGCGCATCCCGCTGATGGTGCAGAAGAACACGTCGCCGTTCAACACGGCATTCTGCGTCTCGGTCGAGGCGAAGGACAAGGTCACGACCGGCATCTCGGCCGCCGACCGCGCCCGCACGGTGCGGGTGGCGATCGACCCGAAATCGAGACCGTCCGACCTGACCCGCCCGGGGCACATGTTCCCGCTGCGCGCGCACGACGGCGGCGTTCTCAAGCGCGCCGGGCAGACCGAGGCCGCGGTCGACCTGGCCCGGCTCGCGGGGCTGTACCCGGCCGGCGTCATCTGCGAGATCATGAACGAGGACGGCACCATGGCCCGGCACGCCGAGCTGACCCAGTTCTCCCGCCGCCACGGCATCCGCATGGTCACCATAGCCGACCTCATCTCGCACCGCATGCGGACCGAGCGGCTGGTGCGGCGGGTGGCGCAACCGTGGCTGCCGACGCGCCACGGCCGGTTCCGTCTGTGCGCCTACCGCAGCGACATCGAGAAGAAGACCCACGTCGCGCTCGTGCTGGGCGAGATCCTCCCCTCCGATCGCGTGCTGGTGCGGGTGCATTCGGAGTGCATCACCGGCGACGTCTTCGGGTCGATGCGCTGCGATTGCGGCCCGCAGCTCAACCGGGCGATGGAGATCATCGCGGCGGAAGGGAAGGGGATCGTCGTTTACCTGCGCCAGGAGGGGCGCGGCATCGGGCTCCTCAACAAGCTGCGCGCCTATGAGCTGCAGGAGGACGGCAAGGACACCGTCGAGGCGAATCACAAGCTCGGATTCAAGGCCGACCACCGCGACTACGGCATCGGGGCGCAGATCCTCCGCGACCTCGGTTGTTCGCGGATCCGCGTGCTGACCAACAACCCCGGTAAGTTCTCGGCGCTGCGCGGCTACGGGCTCGAGATCGTCGAGCGCGTGCCTCTCGAAGTGCCGCCGAACGAGTCGTCGCGTCTTTATCTCAAGACCAAGAAGGAGAAGATGGGGCACCTGTTGTCGCTCGTCTGAGCACCGCCCCGGACCGTATGTTCGAGAGCCTCACCGACCGGCTGCAATCGGTATTCCGCAACCTGCGCGGCCACGGTCACCTGACCGAGACCGAGCTCCGCGACGGGCTGCGGGAGATCCGCCTCGCCCTGCTCGAGGCGGACGTCCACCTGTCGGTCGTCCGGCAGCTGGTGGAACGGGTGCGCGAGCGGGCTGCGGCGGAGGAGATCCTCAAGAGCCTGACGCCCGGGCAGCAGATCGTCAAGCTGGTGCGCGACGAGCTGGCCGCGGTCCTCGCCCAGGATACGGAGAGCCGGCTGCGTGAAGGCTCGCAGCCACCGACGGTCATCATGATGGTCGGTCTGCAGGGTTCGGGGAAGACGACGACCACCGGCAAGCTGGCCAAACACCTGAAGGCGCATGGCCGGTCGCCGCTTCTCGTGGCCGCGGACGTGCGCCGCCCGGCGGCGGTCGACCAGCTCAAGGTGCTCGGCCGGCAGGTCGAGGTGCCGGTGATCACGGCGCCACCGGGCGGCGACGCCGCGGCGGCCTGCGCCCTGGCGCTGCGCGAGGCGCGCCAGACCGGCCGGTCCCCCGTGCTGGTCGACACGGCCGGACGGCTGCACATCGACGAAGAGCTGATGCTCGAGATCCTGGCTCTCAAGGAACAGTGCCGGCCGACGGAAATCCTGTACGTCGCCGACGCGATGACCGGCCAGGACGCCGTGCGTTCTGCGACTGCCTTCCACGAGCGGCTGACCCTCACCGGGGTCGTGCTGTCGAAGACCGACGGCGATGCCCGCGGCGGCGCGGCGCTGTCGCTCCGGCACGTGACCGGCCTGCCGATCAAGTTCATCGGCACGGGCGAGCATCTCGGGGACATCGAGCCGTTCCACCCCGAGCGCATGGTGTCCCGCATCCTCGGCCTCGGCGATGTCATGACCTTGATCGAGAAGGCGGAGTCGGTTGCCACCGTCGCCGAAGCGGAAGAAACCGCCCGGCGCCTGCGGCGCAGCGAGCTGACCTTCGAGGACCTCGCCGAGCAGATCGATCGCATGGGGAAGATGGGCTCCCTGCGGCAGATACTGGGTATGCTGCCGGGCGGCGCGGCCCTCAGCGGCATGGAAATCGACGAGGCCGGCCTGAAGCGCTCGCGGGCGATCATCGGCTCGATGACCCGTGCCGAGCGTCTGGCGCCCCAGGTGCTGGACGGCCGGCGCCGGCTGCGCATCGCGCGCGGCTCGGGCACGTCGGTGAACGAGGTGAATCGCCTGGTCAAGCAGTTCAAGCAGATGAAGAGAATGATGAAGTCGCTTCAGACCCAGGGTCGCCGGGGCAACCTGAAGGACATGTTCAAGCAGGGGCGATCGTTTCCACGCTGAACCACGGAGTCGCGCGCCCCACGGGGGCGGGGAGGTAGTCGGTGCTGGCCATAAGGCTCTATCGCGCAGGTACGAAGAACCGTCCTTTTTACCGCATCGTCGTGTCGGAGTCGGCACGCACGCCCGGGTCGCGGGTGACCGAGCAGATCGGCGTCTACGACCCGACCAAGGAGCCGGTCGTCGTCCGCCTGGACCTCACCAAGGCCGACAAATGGCTGGGTCGAGGCGCGCACGCGTCGCACACCGTGCGCTCGCTCATCGAGCGGGCGCGCACCACGGCAACGGCGTGACCGGCCCCGACATCCGCGCCTGGGTCGAGTTGATGGCGCGGCGGCTGGTCGACCGTCCGGAGGGGGTCTCGGTCCAGATGGTGGACGAGGACGATGCCGAGGTGGCCGAGCTGACCGTCGCGCAGGACGAGATGGGGCGGGTCATCGGGCGCCAGGGCAGGACGGTGCAGGCACTCAGGGCCCTCCTCGATGCCGCCGGCGAGAAGCACGGGCAGACTTACGAACTTGAAATCCTCGAGTGAATCGGGGGGGATCCCGTCGCCGGAGACACCAAAGGACGAGGGGCCGGTTGTTCCCGTGGCCGTCGGGCTGCGCCTGCGCGGGGTTGGCGGCCGACTGACCGCGAGCCTGGTGCCGGGCGGGATCGACCAGTTCGGAGGACGTTCCTGGGCCTATGTCGGAGGCCCTGAAAAGCCCGCAAGTCGGCAGGAGATCGAGACCTACGAGGTTTACGGGCGCAAGGTGGTGCTGAAGTTCCGGGGGGTCGATTCGGCGGCCGAGGCAGCCCGTTTCGAGGGTCTGGATATCTCGATGCCCTGCAACGGGTTGGTTGATCTCCCGGTGGGCGCCTACTATATTTTCGAACTGGTCGGCATGAGGGTCAGGACGCGCATGGGGCGCGACCTGGGCGTTGTGCGGCGCGTCATCGAAACGGGTGGCGCGCCGCTCCTCGTGATTGCGGGGACCGGGGCCGGCCGCGGGGACGAGGATGAAATCCTCATCCCGGCGGCGAGCACCATCTGCACCGGGATAGACAAAGCCGCCGGGATGATCACCATCGATCCCCCGGAGGGGCTTCTGGAGTTGTGATGCAGTTCGACGTGGTGACGGCGTTCCCCGGGATCATCGAGGGACCCCTGTCCTTCAGCATCCTGCGCCGGGCGCTCGATGCGGGGATCGCCACCGTGAGGGTGCATGACCTGCGCGACTACACGACCGATCGACACCACAAGGTGGATGACACGCCGTACGGCGGTGGCGGCGGCATGGTGCTGATGCCCGGCCCGCTGTTCGCGGCGGTCGAAGCGATCCGCGCCGCCCACCCGGTCGAGCGCACGCGCACCGTGCTGTTCTGCCCGCAGGGAACGCCCTACAGCCAGGATGTCGCGCGCCGCCTGGCGGAATGCGATCGCCTGATCCTGTTGTGCGGCCGCTACGAGGGCGTGGATGAGCGCGTCCGCGAGCATCTCGCCGACGAGTCGATCTCGATCGGCGACTACGTCCTGACCGGCGGCGAGATCCCGGCGCTGGTGTTGATCGACTCGATCACGCGACTCCTGCCGGGCGCCCTCGGCGACGACGAGGCGGCCCGCAACGACTCGTTCATGGATGGGACGTTCGACTTTCCCCACTACACCCGCCCGGCGGACTTCCGGGGTCACAAGGTCCCGGATGTGCTGCTTTCGGGGGACCACGCCCGCATCGCGGCGTGGCGGCGGGAGAAGGCCCTGGAGAGGACGGCGCGGCAGCGGCCCGACCTGCTGGCGCGCCGCCGGGGTGATGCGACGACGGAGCACTGAGGAAGAACGAGGGAGCACGAGGGAAAGGGAGAGGGACAATGGACTTCGTCAAGTTGGTCGCGGACAGGGAAATCAAGACCCAGCCGCCCGCCTTCCAGGTGGGCGATTCGGTCAAGGTGCACGTCAAGGTGCGCGAAGGCGAGAAGGACCGGATCCAGGTCTTCAACGGCGTTGTCATCGCCATGAAGGGCGGCGGCGTGGGAGCCACCTTCACCGTGCGCAAGGTCTCCGATGGAGTCGGGGTCGAGCGGATATTCCCGCTCTACTCGCCGGTCATCGGCAAGATCGAGGTCGTGAAGCGTGGCCGGGTGCGCCGCGCCAAGCTGTACTACCTGCGCCGCCGGCGTGGGAAGGCGGCGCGCATCGAGGAGCGCACCGAGGCCTAGCGCGCGATGCGCGGTCGCGCCGCCGGCCGGGTCAGGGAGCGGGCGCTCCAGGCGCGGGGAGTCCGGCGCGTGGCCGGCGTCGACGAGGTCGGGCGGGGATGCCTGGCGGGGCCGGTGGTCGCGGCGGCCGTCATCCTCGACCCCGGGCGTCCGGTGTCCGGGCTGAGGGATTCGAAGCTCCTGACGCCCGCACGGCGTGAGGTGCTCGCGGCGAGGATCGAAGAGCGTGCCGCCGCGGTGGGCATCGGAATGGCCGATGCACGCGAGATCGACACGCTCGATATCCTGCGCGCGACGCTGCTGGCGATGCGGCGCGCGGTGGAGGCCCTGAGGGTGATGCCCGAGTTCCTCCTCGTCGATGCGCTCACGGTGCCGGGGATCGATCTGCCGCAGGAGGGGATCGTCCACGGCGACCGGCTGTGCGCCTCGATCGCCGCGGCATCGATCGTCGCCAAGGTCCGGCGTGATGCGCTCATGCGACGCCTGCACGCCGACTGGCCGGCCTACCGGTTCGATGCCAACAAGGGGTACGGAACCCCGGACCATCTCGAGGCGCTGCGGTCGCACGGCGCCTCCCCACTGCACCGCCTGACCTTCCGCGGCGTCCTCCCCGGGGCACAGCTGGTGCTCCCGGGAATCGACGCCGGGGCGAGGTGACCGATGCCCGCATTCGACCGTGCCAAGACGATCCAGGCGGCGGAGAAGTTCGTCAAGGCCGGGAAAATCACCGAGGCGGTCAAGGAATACCAGAAGCTCGCGGACGACAATCCCCGCGACATGAATGTCGTCAACAAGCTCGGGGACCTCCTGGTGCGCGCCGGGCGCAACGGGGAGGCGCTCAAGCACTTCGTGCGCATCGCCGATTTCTACGCCCGGGACGGGTTCTTCCTGAAGGCGATCGCGATGTACAAGAAGGTCACGAAGCTCGACCCGGCGAACGTCGAGAGCCAGCAGCGCCTCGCGGCGATGTACTCCCAGCAGGGGTTGTCCAGTGACGCCAAGGCCCAGTACGCCCAGCTGGCCGACCAGCTCATCCGCCAGAACCAGGCGCCGGCCGCCGCCGATGCGCTGCGCCGGGTGCTGGAGATCGAACCCGACAGCACGAAGATCAGGCTGACGCTGGCCGAGCTGCTCGGACGTTCGGGGAAGGGGGACGACGCGGCGAGGGAATACTGCCTCGTGGCCCGGACGGCCGCAGCGCGCGGCGAGCTCGCAGTGGCTGTCGAAGCGGCGCGGCGCGGCGTCGAGGCGAAGCCGGGGCTGCCGGGGCTCGCCGGCCTCCTCCTGTCGATGGTCGCGCGGCTGCAGGCGGCGCCTGCTCCGTTGGTGTCGGCGGTGGAGCAACTGGCGCAGCATGCGGGGCGCAGCGCCATGGCGCTCCTGGTCCTCGGGGAGACCCTGCGGCGCGCGGGTCGTTCCTCCGAGGCGGACGAGGTCATGCGGCGGCTGACGATCGGCGTCGAGGCCGAAGACGATTTGAATGCCGAGGCCCTCGGTCTCCTGGCGCGGCATCATGACGCCCATGCTCGACCGACGGAGGCCTGGGACGCGCTCGAGCGGGCGATCGCGAGGGCGGAACCGGGGGCCGGCCCCGACCCGGCCGGCCTTCTGGACGAGTTCATCGGGCGCCATGCCGACCACCAGCAGGCGCTCGCGAGCCGCGCGGAGGTCGCCGCCAGGGCGGGCGACGCCGCCTCCGAGGTGGCCGCCCTGCGCCGGCTGGCGCCGGCCTACACGGCGAAGGGCGAGACCGAGCGGGCCGCCGAGGTGCTCAGACGTCTCGCGACCCTGCTTCCGGGTGATACCGACGTGACGCGGCTGCAGGACGAACTCGCGAGCGGCGGCAGGCCGTCGGCTCCGGCGGACCCGCCGTCGCAGCCCGCACCGCCCGTCGTCGCCGATGTCGAAGACGAGGTTGAGATCGTGCTGGTCGAATCCGACGAGGCGGGCGGGCTCGATCGTGCCGCGGCGGAGACCGAGAGCGCCGAGGAGGTCTTCAACCTGGAGGAGGACGCGGCGCCCGTTGAAAGCGGCCGGGAGGCGGCCGGCGCCGAGCCCGCGCCGAAGGCGCCGCCGGCGGCGCCGGCGTCCGAAGAGGAGGCATACGGCCCGGATAGCCGGATCCAGGAGCTCCAGGCGACCGATGCCAAGGGAGATCCGATCGACGAGGATTTCATCAGCGAGCACCTGACCGAGGCCGAGGTCTTCGTGAAATACGGCCTGCACGGGAAAGCGCGCGAACAGCTCCAGGCGATCCTCGGTCGCTATCCCGATCAGGAGGCGGCGCGCATAAGACTCAAGGACATCCTCGTGGCCGAGGGGGACACCGAAGGCGCGATCAGGGAGTGCCTCGCGATCGCCGACATCCTGCGCCAGAAGGGTTCCGAAGCGGAATCGAGGGAGATGATCAACGAGGCGGTCCGGCTCAATCCGGACAGCCCGCTCGTCGTGCGCCACCGGAGAAGCGTCGACCTCAGGCCGGCGGAGAAGACGCCGCAGGGCGGGCGCAGGAGTGCCGCCGCGGCGCCACCCGAAGTGACCGCCGCGACCGACGATCCGCTCGCGATCGGGGAGTCCGACGCCGCGGCTTCCGGGTCCGGCGGCCTGGAGCCGGCGGCCAAGGCGGGCGGCGGTGGGAACGACTGGCTCTCGGCCGACAGGGAGATCGAGATCGAGGTTGCCGACGCGGGCTCGGACGAGGAACGGGACTTCGCTGCAACGACGGCGCAGACGGTCCTGCCGGCGCTCGGTGAGCGGATCGAGGAGGAGAGCCCGGACGAGCTGCCGCGCGCCGGCCGCTCAAGACAGAAGAAGAAGGACGCGCCGGCGCCCACGACTGATGCGCACGCCGGGGAGCCGGCCGCCACGGCCGTCGAGACGGGGGAGAGCGACTCGATCGCCGATCTGATCGGCGGCCTGGACGACGCGACGGAGGCACCAGCCCTCGTCGGAGCGCCGACCCGCGACCCCGATGACGAGAAGCTGGGGGAGGTCGATTTCTACATCGAGCAAGGGCTGGTCGATGAGGCCCGCCAGGTTCTCTTCCAACTCGGCAAGCAGTACCCGGGCAGCGAGGCGGTCGCCACGCGCGTGGCGCGTCTCGATCGGCCTGCGAACGTGGAGGCGCCGGCCGCACCGGACGCCGGTGGCGAGGATCTCGACTTCGAGGTCGAGCAGGCGCTGGCGGGCAAGTCCGCGCGCGCGGCGCCGAAGTCGAAGGCGAAGCCCGCGTCGAAGCCCGCCGCCGCCGGTCCGCGCGCGGCGCATGCGCGACCGGTCTTCAAGATGGAGAAGCACTCCGACAACGGCGACGGCGACTTCGTCGATCTGGGGGCCGAGATCAGCCGGACGCTGTCCGAGGAGACCACCCAGGAGCCCGCCATCTCCGAGACCCTCGACGGTCAGGCCCACTCGTTCGAGGACATCTTCGCGGCCTTCAAGAAGGGCGTCGAGCAGCAGGTCGACTCGGACGATTTCGAGACCCACTACAACCTCGGGATTGCCTACAAGGAAATGGGGCTCGTGGACGAGGCGATCGGCGAGCTCCAGTTCGCCGCCCGCGACCCGTCGCGTACCCTCGAATGCTGCGGGATCCTCGGCCTCTGCTTCCGCGACAAGGGAATGCCCGACCTGGCGCTCAAGTGGTACAAGCGTGGTCTCGACATGCCGGGTCTCGACGAGGGTCACTCGGTGGGCCTGCGCTACGACATGGCCGAGGTCTACCGGGAGAAGGGGGAGTATGGCGAGGCGCTCAAAGCCTACACCGACGTCTACGGCGTCGACTCCACCTACCGTGAGGTCTCCGTGCGCATCAAGGAAATGAACTCGCAGCTCGGGGCCTCCAAGCGCTGACCGGATGCGGTTTCCCCGACGACGCCAGTGGTCGTGGACGTGCCATTTCGCCGCCCCAGGTGCAGACGCGCCATCCTGACACAACTGCGGACCCCTCGCTTGTATCGTCGCAACCTGTTCATAATAAATATCTTAGTATCAATTCGCATGATCGGTTCTTCCCCGTGATCAACGGGCACGGAGATTGCTCAGCACTTGAACGTCTTCGGGATCCAGGAACTCCCGAGGCAGGATGAGAGGGTTGGATGCATCGGAAGGTTCGCCCGGGCGGCAGGTGGATGAACATCCCCCGAAATACCCCCTGCCCACCAGACACCCACCTGATAGAGCGAGAGCAAGAGTTACGGCACATACGGCGACACCGGCTGCCGGGCGAACCTTCCGGAATCCCTCCCGTCCTGACGCGCCGACCAGGCGAGTTCCTGGCGGCGCTGCGGATGCTCAGCGGCTGTCTCGAGCGCGATGGCGATTCCTTCATGACATGGCGCAGCCTGTCGCTGGTTTTCGAAGCGATGGATGACCGGGCGCGCTCCGAGCGGTGTCGCGGAATCGCCCGCTCGTTGAGCCGCACGCCACTCCTGAGGATGCAGGCACGCGGCTGACGCCTGTTTGACCGTATTCTCTCCCCTCTGCCAGGAGTGTGTCCGAGTAATAGCAAGGGTTGCGTTCGCGGCGGCGCGGGGCCGTATGCGAGGCGCCGCGACGACGCAGACGGCCCCGCGCCGCCGCGAACCCGAAGGGCGCATGGGGGTTGCGGCCCATGCTTCCCACATCGATTCCTCCTCGCGCCTCGCCTGGGACCCGCAAGCCCCATGCGCGCGACCCTTGCTATTACTCGGACACACTCCTATCATCCCGCCCCCACCAGATTGCGATCAGACGATTTCTGGCCGCGCGCGCGGTCCGAGAGGGGCGTGTCCGGATGGCGGAAGCCAGGGCCTACCGCAACTTCATCGACGGGGAGTGGGTCGAGTCCACGGCGGGCGGGTCGTTCGAGAACCACAACCCTGCGGATCGCTCCGGGATCATCGGCACCTTCCAGGATTCGGGACCCGCCGATGTGGATGCGGCTCTCATCGCCGCGACGCGCGCCTTCCGGCACTGGCGGCTGGTGCCCGCCCCCAAACGTGCCGAGCACCTCTTCCGCATGGGCGAGATCCTCGTTCGGCGCAAGGAGGAATACGCGCGGGACATGGCGCGCGAGATGGGCAAGCCGCTGCGCGAAGCGCGCGGTGACGTCCAGGAGGCGATTGACGTCTGCTACTACATCGCGGGCGAGGGGCGCCGCATGTGTGGCTGGACGACGCCTTCCGAGTTGCCGGACAAGGCCTGCTTCACGACGCGCATGCCGGTCGGGGTGTGCGGACTCGTGACGCCGTGGAACTTCCCCATGGCCATCCCGTCGTGGAAGCTGATCCCGGCCCTCCTCTGCGGCAACACGGCCGTCCTCAAGCCCGCCACCGACGCGCCACTCTCGGCCTGCAACCTGGTCACGGTGGCACAGGAGGCCGGCATTCCCCACGGGGTGGTCAATCTCGTCACCGGAGGCGGCGACAAGGTCGGTGGTGCGCTTCTCGGCCACCCGGCGGTGGCACTGGTCTCGTTCACCGGCTCCTCCGAGACCGGCCGCAAGGTCGCGGTGGCGTGTGCCGAGCAGTTCAAGCGGGTGTCGCTCGAGATGGGCGGCAAGAACGCGATGATCGTCATGGACGACGCCCGACTCGACCTGGCGGTTGACGGCGCCGTCTGGGGCGCGTTCGCGACCGCAGGTCAGCGGTGCACCGCAACCAGCCGCATCATCGTCCACAAGAAGATCGCCGCCGAGTTTACGGCGCGCCTGGTCGAACGGGCCGGGTCGCTGAAGGTCGGCGACCCCATCGACGAGACCGTTGACGTGGGGCCGCTGGTCAACGAGGCGCAGCTGCGGCGGGTGATGGAGTACGTGCAAATCGGGCGCGACGAGGCGGCCGCACTCGTGATGGGTGGCGTGCGGCTCACCAGGTCGGAGCTCGGGCGCGGTTGGTTCTTCCCGCCGACCATCTTCACGGGGGTCGAGGCCGGCATGCGCATCGCGCGCGAGGAGATCTTCGGCCCCGTGGTCTCGGTGATGCCCGCCGACGGAATGGAGGAGGCGCTCGAGATCGCCAACGACTCGCTGTACGGGCTCTCGTCGTCGATCTACACCCAGGACATCAACCGGGCCTTCGTCGCCGCCCGCGACCTCGAAACCGGCATCACCTACGTGAACTCCTCGACCATCGGCGCCGAGACCCACCTGCCGTTCGGCGGGACCAGGCGCACCGGGAACGGTCATCGCGAGGGGGCCGCGCAGACGGCGCTGGAGATCTTCACCGAGTGGAAGACCGTCTACGTCGACTACTCGGGCCGGCTGCAGAAGGCGCAGATCGACAACAACTGATCGGCCGCGCGGAATCGCCGCAGCGCTCCGCGGCCTGCCGTCCACGCGGCTCGACTCGATCCTCCGGGACGGTGGAAGCGGTTCAGTCGGGCTTGATCGGGATGACGGTCGCGGGCCGGCCATCGAGCCCGACCGGGACGTCGGCGGCGGGAGTCCCTGCCGCCGCGGCCCCCTCGCCGGGTTGCGGCGGGGTGGCGCCGGCGAGCAGCTGGTCGCGGGCCTCCCGCCGCTCGCCGCGGCGCATGTCGAGGCGGAGGCGCCGGGTTCCGGCTTCCTCGTGGAGCAGCAGTTCGCGGCCATCCTCCGTGAGCTCGAGCTCCCCCTGCCCTCCGCCGACGAGGCGAACGAGCGTCTCGGCGTCGATGCGCAGCTCGAGGTCGCGGTTGATCTCGAAGCGCTGCAGGTAGTAGGGGAGCGCGATCCGGTAGTGCTCGAGCTCGGAGCACGGCTGGGTCGGCTCGGTGCCCTCGACGAAGGCCTCGAGAAACGGCAGCGGACATTTCGAGTCGGCGGTCGCCAGCAGGCCGGTGCGTCTGTCGATCGCCGAGTAGACGACCCGGGCGGGGCGGGTGAACTTCTCCGCCGGGCCCCGGTCCTCGGCGGCGCGCATGAAATCGATCCAGATCGGCAGCGCGGCCCGGGCCCCGGTCTCGCCCTCGCCGAGGGTCTTCTTCTGATCGAAGCCGACCCACACTCCCGCGACGAGCGTGGGGCTGAAGCCGATGAACCAGGCGTCGGCGAGGTCGTCGGTCGTGCCGGTCTTGCCGGCGACGACCCGCTTCAGCGCCTGCGCGGCGGCCGCGCCCGTTCCCGCTTCGGTGACACCCTCGAGCAGGTAGGTCATCAGGTAGGCGACATCGGCCCGGAGCGCCTCGACGATGCGCGGCCGGGCCTCTTCGCGCACCTGTCCCTCGCGGTCGACGACCTGGCGCACGAAGTGGGGCTCGACGCGCACACCCTGGTTGGCGAAGACCGAGAAGGCGGTCGTCAGGTCGACGAGGGAGACCTCCATCGTGCCCAGCGCCATCGACGGGTAGGGACGCAGCTGGGTCGAAATGCCCATGCGCCGCGCGGTGTCGATGGTGCGGCCGTAGCCGACCTCGTTGAGGAGTTTCACGGCGACGATGTTGCGCGACTCCTCCATCGCCTCCCGGAGCGTCGTGGCGCCGTAGTACCTCTTGTAGTAGTTGTTCGGCTGGTACAGGTCGCCGGTCGCCTGGTCGACGAAGACGCTCGGCTCGTCGAAGACCGTCTGCGCCAGCGAGTAGCCGGCCTCGAGCGCCGCGGCGTAGATGAACGGCTTGAACGCCGACCCGGCCTGGCGGTAGGACTGGATGGCGCGGTCGAATTCGCTGCGGTTGAAGTCCCAGCCGCCCACGAGGGCATGGATCTCCCCGGTGGCAGGCTCGATCGCCAGGAGCGCCCCCTCCACCTCCGGCTCCTGGTCGAGGGTCACCTTCAATGTCCTGCGGCCGGCGTCGATGGCCTCGACCAGGAACGGAGCGACATCGCCCGGCTTGAGGAGCTGCGCCGGGTTGGCACTGCGCGTCCACGCGATCTCCGGCGTTCCGACCCGCGCCGTCCAGTCGCCAAGGCGGACGGTGGCCGCGGTCTTCGCCGATTCGGTCACCACGCCCCAGCGCAGCCTCCCCACCTGAGGCGGCCGGCTCCACCCGGGGTGGCTCCAGGTTGCCGGGTCGCCCCCCTCCCGGATCACGTTCGGGAGACCGCCACGCCAGCCGCGCCGCTTGTCGAGCGCCCGCAGTCCGCGGAACATCGCCTCGTCGGCGGCGCCCTGCAGATCCGGATCGAGTGTCGTGTGGACCTCGAGACCTTCCTGGTAGAGCGCCACCTCGCCGTAGGTGGCGTCGAGATAGCGCCGCACTTCCTCGACGAAGTAGGGCGCCAGAGCCTCCTCCTCCTGGACTTTGGCGACCGACACCGGCTCCTTCACGGCGGCGCTGGCGGCGTCGCGCTGGAGCTTGTGCTCCTGGACCATGCGGTGCAGGACGTGGTTGCGCCGCGCCATCGCACGATCAGGTGATCGTATCGGCGAGTAGGCCTCGGGCCGCTGGACGAGGCCCGCGAGCAGCGCCGCGTCCGCCAGCGACAGCTCCTTCGCCGGATGGCCGAAATACCAGCGCGCGGCCGCCTCGATGCCGTAACGCCCGTGGCCCATGTAGACCTGGTTCACATAGAAGGTGAGAATCTCGTTCTTGGTGAACGATTTCTCGATCTGCAGTGCCAGGACCATCTCCTGCAGCTTGCGCCGCCAGGTCTTCTCCGGCTTGAGGAAGAGCGACCGCGCCAGCTGCTGCGTGAGCGTGCTGCCGCCCTGGGCCTTCTTCAGATGGATGACATCCTTGACGATGGCGCGGGCGATTCCCCACGGGTCGACGCCGACGTGGTCGTAGAAGTGCGAGTCCTCGGTGGCGACCAGCCCATCGATGAAGGCCTGCGGCACCTGGTCGAGCCCGACCACGATGCGTTTCTCGGCGCCGAACTGGTGCAGGACCGACCCGTCGCCGCTGTAGAGTGTGGTGACCACCGGCGGCTTCCAGTCCTGCAGCCGGGTGACCTCGGGGATGTCGAAGGTGAGAAACCAGCCGAGGGCCGAGCCGGCCACGGCCGCCGACGCAAAAGCCGCGAGGAGCAGGGCGGCGACGATGATCCGACGCCGGGTGAGCCAGACAGGTCGGCCGGGGGGGCCTCCCCCGGAGTCTCCGCCGCCGGGCGCCGTTTCCGCCGACGGGGTCGCCGGCGGGCTCGCCGGTTCCTGTGGGGGGGCGCCGGATGGCGTGTTCTGGGAATCCGGTGTGCGGGAGTTCAAGGCACCTCGAACCGCCGACCGCCGCGGCGACGGGGGAGTATACATGAAGGTCGGGTCACCGTCCGGCGGCCCGAGAGGCTGCCGCGACGTGCGCCTGGTGTCGGTCATCGTGCCGGCCCTCGACGAAGCGGGCGCGGTGCCGTCCCTTGTCGAGGCGCTGGCGCGGCAGCAGGCGCCGCCGCCCTTCGAGGTGATCCTGGCCGACGGCGGCAGCGCCGACGACACGGCGGGGCGATTCGCAACCGCGGCGGCGACGCTGCTGCCCGAAGGCGCCGCGACGATCGTGCGCTGCGAGCAACGCGGCCGCGCCCTGCAGATGAACGCCGGGGCCCATGCCGCGCGCGGCGACGCGCTCGTGTTCGTGCATGCCGACACCCTGCTGCCGGCGGCCGGGCTGGCGATGATCGCGCACGCCCTCGGCGACGGTATCGTGGTCGGCGGCGGGTTCCGGCTGGCGTACCAGGAACGCCACCCCGGTCTGGCGCTGATCGCCGCCTGGGCCAGCGCCCGATCGCGCCTCACCGGGATCCACTACGGCGATCAGGCGATGTTCGTCCGGCGCGATGTCTTCGTGCGCCTGGGCGGCTTCCCGGAGGTGCAGCTCTTCGAGGACTACCGGCTGTCGGCGCGCCTGCGCCGCGAGGGTCGCGTGATCACCCTGCCGCTGGCGGTGCGGACCTCGGGGCGCCGCCTGCTGCGCGCCGGGATCGCGTCCACCGCCCTGAGGTTCGCCTGGCTCAAGTTGCGTCACGCGCGCGGCGCCGACCCGGCCGACCTCGCGCGGGAGTACCGCGATGTCCGCTGAGCCGCCGTCCGGATGGGAGCAGGCCTGTCCTCGATCGGTGCGGCTGGCGCCGGAGGGCCTGCTGGTGCCGGCGGCGACTCTCAGGGTCCTCCTGCAGGGCGGGCGGCGCCTGCCCCTGCTGTACACCGGTCATGCCTTCGAGCCGTGGGTTCGCGACGGCGAGCGCGTTCTGGTCGCGGGCGATGGCCTGCCGCGTGCGGGTGGGCTTGTTCTCTGTGATCGGGGCGGATGGGGTGACCTGCTGCGCGTGCTGCGGACTGCCCGGAGCGGGGGGTGGATCGCGGCCCTCGACGCCTTCCCCCGCCGGCGGACGATCGTGCCGCCGGACGCCGTCCTCGGGACGGTCGTCGAGCCGGAGCGGGCGCGCCGCGCCGCCGCCGGGCGGCTGTGGCGCGCGTCCGGCCTGGGGGCGGCGCGCTTCGCCTGGCGCCGCATCGAAAGCGCCCCCGCCTGGGACCGGGACCCGAGCGACTCCGTTCTGGACAAGTACCGCTCGCAGGTCGGGAGTTACCGCGACGCGCGCCTGGGCAATCTCGGTTCCGAACACCTGGCAGCGATCGCCCGGCATGCGCGCCCCGGCGGCGCGGTCCTCGTCCTGGGGTGTGGCGCCGGCGGCGAAGTGGTGCAACTGGCGCGCGCCGGCTACCGGGTGACCGGCGTCGATGCCGTGCCGGAGATGATCGAGGCGGCGCGCCGGGTCGCGGCCGAGGCGGGAATCACCGCGCGCCTCGAGGTCATCGATCTCCGCGACTTCGACGCGCGCGGCGGGCTTTATCATGCGGTTTATCTCACGCCGCTTCTTTACTCGTTCGTCGCAGGGAGGGAGCGGCGCGTCACGCTGCTGCGCCGCCTGGCCGCCGGGCTCGAGCCCGGCGGGTGCGTGCTGTTCAGCGCTCAACTCCACCGCGGCGCCTGGTCATGGCTTCAGACCAGGCTTGCGGCCCGGCGTCGTGGTCCAACCGCCCGGCGCGGCGAGCCGGGCGACTGGTACACGTGGTATCTCACCCCGCGTGGCCTCATCGCCTTCTCGTTCCTACGGCGCTTCTCCGTCGGCGAGGTGCTCGCCGAGACGCGCTCGGCCGGCTTCGCCTCGATCACGCGGCTCGGTAGCCACTTCCTCGCCACGACTCCAGGCCCCGTCTGAGCGTCGCGTCAGGGGGCGGCGATCGGGCCGCGGTCGATCGCCGGCCAGAAGTCCTCGTCCTTGCGGAAGTGCAGGTAGGCGAACGGGGCCGCATCGACGAGGGCGCGGACCCTGTCGATCAGGTGGGGATGGCGTGGGAGTTGATCGACGATCCAGGGGAGGTTGCCGAGCAGGTCGGCGAAGCAGCCGGCGTCGCCGCGCCGCACGAAGGTGCGCTGGTCCTTGCGCAGGCGGTAGAAACCGGCGACCTCGAACAGGCCGGGGACGGGGCCTCCTTCCGTGTAGGTGCCGCGGAACGGCCCGCCCGCCGCCATCAGCCCGGCCGGCGTGCCCAGAACGAGGGTCAGATCGTCGCTGATCACGCGGCCGTCGCGGCTCTGGGTCGAGAGTGTCGACTTGCCGGCGCCCGAGGGACCGTAGAAGAGGTGGCAGCGTCCGTCCCGGACGATGCTGGCGCCGTGCAGGAAGAAGCCGCCGCGTTCGATCGCCAGCCACGCCACCGCGCTGCGCAGGAAGTTCTCCATGGCCCGGGAGGCCGGATCGAGGTCCCCGTGGGCGAGCGCCACCTGGCCGGTGCCGCGGCCGATGTCGAACCACCAGGCCAGCCGGTAGGAGGTGGCGCGGAACACGGCGCCGTCGTACGCGGTGAGGACCCGGTAGACCTCCCAGGAGTTGGCAAATGCGGGGGGTATGAAGTAGTCGAGCGGCGCTTCGAGGACTTCGATCGTGAGCGGCCGACCTGCCCCAGTCGGCGTGCCAATCCAGGGCGGGTAGCGCGCCATCATCGTCTCGGCCAGCGACGCGGGCAGGCCGCTGAGCTCCACCGCGACGCCGGCGATGTCGAGCCGCGCCGCGGAGGGGCCCGCCGGTCGCGGCCAGGCATGGAATTCCGCGACGGTCAGCGGCTCCCGACGGCCGGCGGGGACGCCCCCGGCGCCGCCGGGCGGATCCTGGGATGACGACATGGTGCGCTGATTACACCGCCACCGTCCCGCTGTCAACCGCTTCCGCTATCATGAACACCCCGAACGCGCGCCGATCGTGATCGCCGTGGCATGAGGGAGAGCCGATGCCGGGACCCTTCCGACTGGTGAGCGCTTTCGAGCCGCGCGGCGATCAGCCGGAGGCGATCCGCCGCCTCGTGGCCGGTCTTCGGGAGGCGCGCAAGCACCAGGTGCTCCTGGGTGTCACCGGCAGCGGCAAGACCTTCACGATGGCGAAGGTCATCGAGGAGGTCGGCCGGACGACCCTCGTGCTGTCGCACAACAAGACGCTGGCGGCGCAGCTCTACCAGGAGTTCCGCCGCTTCTTCCCCGACAACGCGGTCGAGTACTTCGTGTCGTACTACGACTACTACCAGCCCGAGGCCTACATCCCGCAGAGCGACACCTACATCGAGAAGGAGTCGACGATCAACGACGAGATCGATCGCCTCAGGCACTCGGCGACCCGGTCGCTGTTCGAGCGCCGTGACGTCGTGATCGTGGCCTCGGTGTCGTGCATCTACGGTCTCGGCTCGCCCGAGGCCTACCACGGGATGATGGTGCTGCTGGAGCCGGGGATGACCCTCGACCGCGACGCGCTGCTGCGCAAGCTGGTCGAGATTCAGTACGAGCGCACGCCGTTCGACATCGAGCGCGGCAAGTTCCGGGTGCGCGGCGACGTCATCGAGATATTCCCCTCGTACGAGGAGTTCGCCGTGCGGGTCGAGCTGTTCGGCGACGACATCGAGTCGGTGGCGGCCATCGACCCGGTGCGCGGGACGGTGATCCGCCGCCTCGACCGCATCCCGATCTACCCGAACTCCCACTACGTCACCCCCAAAGAGAGGCTCCTCAAGGCGATCGACGCCATCAAGGAGGAGCTGCGCGACCGGCTGGCCGTCCTCGAGTCGGAGAAGAAGCTCCTCGAAGCCCAGCGGCTGCACCAGCGGACCATGTTTGATCTCGAGATGATCAAGGAGATCGGCTACTGTCAGGGGATCGAGAACTACTCCCGGCACCTGACGGGCCGCCGGCCGGGCGAGGCGCCGCCGACCCTGATGGATTACCTGCCGAAGGATCACCTGATGGTCCTCGACGAGAGCCACGTCAGCATCCCGCAGCTGCGCGGGATGTACCACGGCGACCGGGCGCGCAAGCTGAATCTCGTCGAGTACGGGTTCCGGCTGCCGTCGGCGATCGACAACCGGCCCCTGCAGTTCGAGGAGTTCGAACAGCGGGCCGGCCAGCGGATCTATGTCTCGGCCACACCGGGCCCGTACGAGCTGCAGGCGACGGGGGGCGAGGTGATCGAGCAGGTGATCCGGCCGACCGGCCTCATCGATCCGCCGATCGACGTCCGGCCGGTGCGCCACCAGGTGGACGATCTGCTGCACGAGGTGCGGGGGCGGATCGAGCGCGGCGAGCGGGTGCTGATCACCACGCTCACCAAGCGGATGGCCGAGGAGCTGAGCCGCTACTACACCGATCTCGGGCTCAAGGTGCAGTACCTGCATTCCGACATCGAGACGCTGGAACGGGTGCGGATCCTGCGCGGTCTGCGCAAGGGCGAGTTCGACGTGCTCGTCGGGATCAACCTGCTGCGCGAGGGGCTCGACCTGCCCGAGGTCTCCCTGGTCGGCATTCTCGACGCCGACAAAGAAGGCTTCCTGCGCTCGGCCGGCTCGCTCATCCAGACCTGCGGCCGCGCGGCGCGCAACGTCAACGGCCTGGTGATCATGTACGCCGACCGGGTCACCGACTCGATGCGCAAGGCGATCGACGAGACCAACCGCCGGCGCGCCCGCCAGACCGCCTACAACCAGGAACACGGCATCACCCCCGAGTCGATCGTCAAGGCGATCGACGACGTGCTCGGCAGTGTCTACGAGGCCGACTACCTCAAGGTGCCGATCGAGGCCGATGACGCCGCCGAGAAGGGAAGGACGCCGGCCCAGATCGAGGCCGAGGTCGAGGCGCTCACGCAGCAGATGCACGCCGCCGCCGCAGCGCTCAAGTTCGAGGAGGCCGCCGCCGTGCGTGACCGCATCCGCTACCTGCGCAAGGTCCTCCTCCTGGCCATGACGTGAGGTTCCCGACCCTCATGAAGCATGCGCCCCTGGTCTGCGGTTCGCTCGGCGCCCTGGTGGCGCTGCCCGGTCTTTTCATCCCGTTCCTCTCCGACGACTGGGCGCTCATCGAGTCGGTCGCCACGGGGCCGACACCTCGGACCCCGTTCGGCGATTTTCGTCCCCTCCTGATGGTCAGCCTGTGGATCGATCGGGGGATCTGGGGACTCTCGTCCGTCGGATTTCACGCGACGCAAGTCGTCCTGATCGCACTGGCCGCCGCCCTGATCGTGCCGGTCGTGGAGCGTCTGTCCGGCGATCGGTCACTCGCCCTCGGGGCCGGACTCCTGTTCGCGCTCCACCCGTATCATGTCGAGACCGCCGCCTGGATCGGGTCGCGGTCCGATCCCCTGTACGCGGTGTTCGGCTTGCTGGCCGTCCTCGCGTACGAACGCTGGCGCAGAACTGCGAGGCGTGTGCCGGTGGCCGCGCTCGTGCTGCTCGAAGCCGCGCTCCTCGCCAAGGAGACGGCCGTCTGCCTCCCCATCCTCCTCGCGACCCTCACCTGGATCGACCCGACCCGCCGCGGGCGGCGGCGGGAGTGGATGCAGGGGATCGTGCCGCTGGTTCTTCTTGCGGCCGCCCATTTTGCGCTCCGTTTCATGGTCCTGGGTGGTCCTGGAAGGACCCTCCTGGGCGCACCCGCCGGATCCATGGTCAAGAACGGGCTCGGATTCATCGCGGCAGCGATTCTCCCCGTGGACCCCGAGTACTTCGCCGATCGTCCACTGGTCTGGGGGGGCCTGGTGTCGCTCCTCCTCGCGGCGCTCGTGTATGCCGCACTTCTGGGACAGCGTCGCCTGCCCGCGACCGTGTGCTGCGCGGCGCTCGCATTCGGGGTCCTCCTGATCCCGAACGTGGTGGGTTTCCAAAGGCGCTATTTCTTCCTTCCCGCCGCGGCCTCGGCCGTCATCCTGGCCTCCCTGCTCCGTGCCGCACGCCGCAGGGCGGCCCTCGCCCTGGCGGGGCTCGTCGTGCTCGGCTGGTGGTCGCTGGCGGTCCAGCAGTGGGCCGGCTGGCAGGAGGCGGCGCGCGCCAGTCGCCGGCTGGTCGACGGCCTCGCGCAGGTGAGCGCGTCTCCGGCGGTGCGGGAGATCGTGCTGGCGAATGCGCCGCTGCGCGTTGCGGGTGACTCCGTGGGCGGCGACATGCGCGCCGCCCTGGCGCTCTCGGGTGCCCGCCAGGTTCCCGTCAGCGCCCTGGTCTGGGTGTCGTATCCCGACGCGAGCAGCATAGGCATCGAGGACCCTGACGCCCGGACGGTTCTCGATCAGCGGTCGGTGGTCGAGGTCCGCCTCCGGATCGCCGAGGCGCCGTTCTCCCATCTTGCCGGGCCCCGGCCTCCCCCGGGGGTGGAGATCGTCTGGGCCGGGTACGGCGCCGTGTCTCTGGAAGGTCGCACGGTGACGGTGCGCATCCCCCTGGCACCCGAGAAAGGCCGCGCGATCGTCGGCTGGTCGGCGGGCCGGTTGATCACCCTGGCGAGCCCATAGGAGTGTGTCCGAGTCATGGCATGGGCCGCGCGCATGGGGCCGCAACCCCCATGCGCCCTTCGGGTTCGCGGCGGCGCGGGGCCGTCTGCGTCGTTGCCGCGCCTCGGCGATGTCCCGCATCGCCGTCGTCGCGGCGCCTCGCATACGGCCCCGCGG